>ERZ837910.54-NODE-54-length-163360-cov-4.845216_pt1 | contig 163360 bp, 154 predicted proteins | sample MGYA00519940_ERZ837910 | MGnify/ENA primary metagenome ERZ837910 (study PRJEB31850, sample SAMEA3708825) | human gut metagenome | biome: human gut; feature: human-associated habitat; material: faeces | place: China | collected 2014 ... | reverse complement strand
TTCGTCCTGCTGATCTGTCAAATTTCTATGCAAGCATGAAATTTGTCCAGATCTAGCATGACGCGTGAACTTTAAACTCAATTTCTTCTCTGTCTTGCTGCCTCAAACATCAAAACAGTGGCTGCCATTGCTGCATTTAATGATTCTACCTGTCCTGCCATTGGAATCAGAATCTTACAGTCTGCAAGCGCTGCTACCTCATCTGACAGACCGTTCGCCTCGTTTCCAATCATAAATGCGCACGGCTTTTTATAGTCTGCTCCTTCGTAGCTGATTGTTGCGCCTAGGTGAGCGGCATATGTGCTTACACCTGCCTTTTTTAATCGCTCTATATCGCCTGCAAAATCTTCTGATACGACAAACGGCACGCGGTAAAGAGCACCCATAGTGCTTCGTATTGTCTTTGGATTGTAGATATCAACACAGTCACTGCTCATTAAAATACCTGTCACTCCTGCTGCCTCAGCTGCACGCATAATTGTTCCTAAATTTCCTGGATCCTGTAAATGATCTAAGATAAGCAAAAAGGAAGCTCTGTCTTTTCCAAGCAGCTCTTCAAATGAATAAGGCTGCTGCTTTACTACTGCAAGAATACCCTGCGGTGTCTTTGTATCGGAAAGCGTCTCAAAAATTGAATCACTTACTACGTCAAATTTTTTTCCCTTTAGAAGCGCAGCCCCTTCCTTACTCTTGCAAAAAGACTCTGATGCCACTATCATTTTTACACGATCTGCTGGTGCCTCCTCAAACATCTTTCTTCCCTCAATTACAAATGCCTGCTCACGCTTTCTCTCCCTGGATTTTCTCTGTAAATTCAAAATATATTTTTGCTGCTGATTCATAAATCGCCCTCTTTTCTTATTTTTTTAAGTTATTTTCCTATAAAAATGGTCCACAGTCAAGACCGTGGACCACTTTATTGTTTATTTGTATTTCATTTATATCATCTGGAAAGCATCTTGCTTACTTCGTACTCGTATGGAGAGATAGTCTTCTTCATAGCAAGTGCCTCGTTGATATCATAATCAACAAACTTACCATCGCGCAGTGCAACAACACGGTTGCTTGCGCCATCACACAGAAGCTCTACGGCACGAGCACCCATCATGGAAGCATAGTAACGATCCAGACAGGTCGGGCTTCCACCACGCTGCATATGTCCAAGAATGGTTGCTCTGGTCTCAATACCAGTTGCAGCCTCGATTCTCTTTGCCATGCTTGCGGAATGACCAACACCCTCTGCGTTAATAATCAGATGATGCTTCTTGCCCTTCTTACGATTCTCAATGATCTGATTGATCAGTGCCTGCTCATCGCCATCATAATACTCTGGAAGAAGAATATTCTCTGCACCATTTGCAACACCACACCATAAAGCGATGTAGCCTGCGCTTCTTCCCATAACCTCAATGATACTGCAGCGCTCATGAGATGTAGAAGTATCTCTTACCTTATCAATTGCTTCCATTGCAGTATTGATTGCAGTATCAAAGCCGATGGTATAATCTGTACATGAAATATCCTGATCAATAGTTCCCGGCAGACCGATGGTGTTAATTCCAAGATTTGCCAGCTTACATGCTCCGTTAAAGGAACCGTCACCGCCGATTACAACGATACCATCAATTCCGTGCTTTTTGCAGATTTCTGCGCCAAGCTTCTGACCTTCCTCAGTACGGAACTCTGCACATCTTGCTGTGTAAAGGATAGTACCACCTCTCTGGATGATATCTGATACGCTGCGGGAATCCATATCAACGATCTCCTCTTTCAGCAGTCCGGCGTAACCTCTCATAATACCCTTTACGTTCAGACCCTTCGCAATACCGGTACGAACAACGGCGCGGATTGCGGCGTTCATGCCTGGAGCATCTCCTCCACTTGTTAATACACCAATTGTCTTTACTTTATTTGCCATGACGTTTCCTCCTTGCTGTCTTGACATGTTTCTTATCTTTTTGCCTTGCATTTTGTGTTTTTCTTTCTGTCTGGTAAAGTGTGTTAAAAATTTACCAATACTTATTCTAATTGATTTTGCAAAGTTTTTCAATACAATTTAGAGCTTTTCCTTGATTTTTTTCAATGTTTTTATATTTTCTTTTCCAAATACTCGGTCAAGCTGGTCAATAAGCTGTGGACAAATACCGACACTTCGGCTTGGCGGCAGCTTTTGGTACTGTCTTGTGTTGGAAAGATAGACCACTACTGTATCTTTTCCGTCCCATGGTGCCAAGATAGACAGAAGCTTCTTTTCATTCATTTGGTAGCTTTCAAGATCTTGAAACTGAATCCACAGCTCACCCGGAATCTCAGAAAATGCCACTATCTTTTCACAGATCAGCTTTCCCTGCACCTCATCTCCAAGTGACACGCGGCCCTTAACAAAAATTTTCTGATCTGGACTGAGAATTGCGCGATATTTTTCGTAATCTTTTGGAAAAACAATCACCTCAAGAGTTCCTCGTAAATCCTCAAGCGTCAGAAATGCCATCATTTGGTTTGTCTTTGTTGTCTTAACTGTTTTTGCTGCAATCATTCCTGCTACCGTAACAATGGCCTGATCTCGCACCCTTGCCATTCCAGTCTCCTCATCCTGAATAAAATCACTGCTGACTGCTGTGATATTTTTCTCGATAAGGCTTCTGTCAGACTCTAACGGATGACCACTGATGTAAATTCCAAGTACCTCTTTTTCCATTGCGAGAAGTGCTCCTGGCTCATATTCTGGTACTTTTGGGAATGAAATCTTAAAGTCATCCTTCTGCGGTCCCTCTAAAAAATCCATCAGGCTGTACTGTCCTGTCATAGAATGTTTCTGTTCTCTGGCTAATTCATCCATAATAGAGGAATAAACTTCCATTTTTTGTCTTCTGTTGCCTTCAATACAGTCCATCGCACCTGACTTTATCAGATTTTCAACGGCTCGTTTATTTAACTCACCGCCATACATGCGCTCTAAGAAATTCTGAAGATCTGTGTATGCTCCATTTTCTTTTCTCTCACGCACCATAGCCAAAATAACATTTCTTCCAATGCTTTTTATGGCAGATAATGCATAACAGATTTTTCCATCGCGCACAGAAAAATCCCACTCACCGGCATTTATATCAGGCGGAACGATTGAAATTCCCATCTTACGGCAAACCTGAATATAATCAGAAACTTTTCCAGAATTTTCAATTACAGACGTCATAAGTGCAGCCATATATTCAACAGGATAATAATATTTTAAATAAGCCGTCTGATATGCTACAACCGCATATGCTGCAGCATGTGACTTATTAAACGCATATCTTGCAAAATCAATCATCTCATCATATATATGATTTGCCGTTTTCTCATCAATTCCGCGTGAAATACATCCCGGAACACCTTCTTCTTCATTGCCATACACAAAATTCTGACGCTCTTTCTCCATCACAGCTGCTTTCTTTTTAGCCATTGCACGGCGCACAAGATCGCTTCGTCCAAGCGTATAGCCTGCAAGATCACGAACAATCTGCATAACCTGCTCCTGATACACTATACATCCATACGTAGGTTCAAGAATCGGCTTTAACTGTGGGCATTCGTATGTGATTTTTTCCGGATTATTTTTTCCCTCTAAATATCTCGGAATAAAGTCCATCGGACCTGGACGATACAGAGAAATTCCAGCGATAATATCCTCAAGACTGTCTGGCTTTAACTCCTTCATGAAGTTTTTCATTCCTGCACTCTCAAGCTGGAAAATACCTTCACAATGACCTGTTCCAATTGAGGCAAGTACCTGTGAATCATTCATATCAATGTTACTGATATCTAATGCAATGCCCTGACTTCGCTTCACATTATTTACTGCATTTTGTATAACTGTAAGCGTCCTAAGTCCCAGAAAATCCATTTTTAAAAGACCTAGCTCTTCTAAGGCTGTCATAGTGTACTGTGTGACAACTGCACCATCGCTTCCTCTTGAGAGCGGCACATATTCGTCTACGGCACGCTGGCTTATGACAACTCCAGCCGCATGCATTGATGTATGACGTGGAAGACCTTCAAGCCTCTTTGAGAGATCAATAAGTTTTTTAACCTGCGGATCGCTGTCATAATGAGACCGAAGCTCTGGGTTGACATTTAATGCACGGTCAATTGTCATATTTAATTCAGCTGGAATAAGCTTAGCAATCATATCGCAAAGCGAGTATGGCAAATCAAGTGCACGTCCAACATCGCGGATACAGTTTTTTGCAGCAAGCGTACCAAATGTAACAATCTGAACGACCTGATCTTTGCCATACTTTTCTACAACGTAGTCAATTACTTCCTGACGGCGCTCGAAGCAAAAGTCTACATCAATATCTGGCATAGATACACGCTCTGGATTTAAAAAACGCTCAAACAGAAGCTGATAGCGAAGCGGCTCAATATCTGTTATCTCCAGACTGTAGGCAACTACACTTCCTGCTGCTGAACCTCGTCCCGGACCAACCATTATATCTTTTGATTTTGCGAAATGAATAAAATCCCACACAATCAAAAAGTAGTCAACATAGCCCATCTTTTTTATAACACCAAGCTCATAATCAAGGCGTTTTTCTACCTGTGATGCCTCCTCACCATAACGGCGCACCAATCCTTCACGGCAAAGCTTCTCAAGATACTGTTCTGATGTGTAGCCATCTGGTACAGAAAACTTTGGAAGCTTTGTCTTTCCAAACTCAATCTCAACATTACATCTGTCTGCAATTTTTGCTGTATTGTCAATCGCCTGCTGTGCATAACGAAACAGATCACGCATTTCCTGCTCAGATTTTAAATAATATTGGCCTCCCGTGTAGCGCATGCGGTTCTCATCGTTTACCTTTTTTCCGGTCTGTATACATAAAAGTACATCATGAGGCTCTGCGTCTTCTGCATTTATATAATGAATATCATTTGTTGCTACAAGCTCAATCCCTGTCTCCTCACTCATACGAAGAAGTGCCTGATTAACAGTTGCCTGTGCACTGATTCCATGATCCTGCAGTTCTAAAAAGAAATTTCCCTTTCCAAAAATTTTCTCATAGGAAAGCGCTGCTTTTTTTGCGTCCTCATAAAGACCTCTTGTGACATTTCTTGCCACCTCACCTGCCAGACATGCACTTAGTGCAATTATGCCCTCATGATATTTTTCAAGAAGTTCTTTATCTACACGCGGCTTATAATAATAGCCTTCCGTAAAACCTCTTGAAACAATCTTCATCAGGTTATGATAGCCTGTATCATTTTCTGCTAACAGCACCAGATGATAATAACGATCATCTCCCTGTCCGCCTGCTTCTCTGTCAAATCTTGATTCCGGTGCCACATAAACCTCACAGCCTATAATGGGCTTTATACCTGCATTAACTGCTGCTTTATAAAAATCAATCACGCCGTACATGACGCCGTGATCTGTAATCGCCAGGGACTGCATCCCCAGCTCTTTTGCTCTGTCAATTAATTCCTTTATCTTACATGAGCCGTCGAGCAGACTATACTCTGTATGCACATGAAGATGTGTAAATGCCATAGAAGCCTCCTTCTTTTGTGGTCAATTCTCATCACAATTCCTGCTCGCGAGATTCTCCTTTTAAAGATCGCACGAACTGTAATACATTTTATCATTTTTCCGTGCGAAAAGCAAACATTAGTTGCAAAGCGCTAATTGACAATAGACTTTTCCTTTCGTTTATGCTATACTCGTACAAAAGCGTTTACGCAAATTTTCAGCTGCAGCAGTGTTACAGCAAATAGAAAGGTACAGGTACTCAGATGGAGCAAAACAATATTTCTGAGCAGGAAAATGACCTGCAAATGAATGAAAAAAAAGGCAGTAAGAAAACGGATGAAAAAGAATCAACAGCCAAAACTATTCTTGAATATGTGATCAGCATAGGCATTGCCATTGTTGCCGCACTTTTGATTAACAATTTTATTCTGTTAAATGCAAAGGTACCATCTGGCTCAATGGAAAACACAATCATGACTGGTGATCGATTGTTCGGTTTTCGTCTTTCTTATCTTATGGAGGATCCAAAGCGTGGTGATATAGTAATCTTTAAGTATCCTGACAACGAATCTATAAACTACATCAAGCGAATTATTGGACTTCCAGGTGAGACAGTCACAATAAAAGACAGCAAGGTATATATAAATAACTCCGCTACTCCATTAAAAGAAGATTATTTGAAGGAGGAATGGGTTATCGCAAACGATGGAATGCAGTTTCAGGTTCCTGAGGGCTGCTATTTTATGATGGGTGATAACAGAAATAACTCAAAAGACTCGCGATACTGGAATAATACTTATGTTGCACGTGACAAAATTCTGGCAAAAGCAATCTTTCGCTATTGGGGTGGCTTTAAACTCCTGACAAATACTGCTGATTATGAATAAGAAAACCGTGTGGGCAGCGATGCTCACACGGTTTTCTTTTTATTTTATAAGAATCATCCTTTATTTACGCTCTTGCATTAATAACTGATCTTCCTGTCAGATATGCCTCGATCTTATCTACAGCGTCTTCCTCATCAGAACCATCTGCATGTACAGTAACAGACTCACCTGCACGAAGTCCTAATGTCATCAGTCCCATGATACTCTTTGCATTTACCTTCTTGTTTCCGCTCTCTACGTAAATGCTGCTGCTATACTGGTTTGCTACCTGAACGAGCACTGCCACCGGGCGTACCTCTAGTCCTGCTGGAATCTCCACTGTAATTGTCTTTGTTATCATAATCTTCCTCCTTTTTCTCTCATCTGATCCGCTAATGCCTTAAGTTTCTTAAAACGATGGTTAACACCAGATTTACTTACTGGCGGATCCATCATTTTTCCCAGTTCTGTCAGAGAGGCGTCTGGTTTTTCAAGACGCAGACGTGCGGCCTGTCTTAAATTTTCAGGTAAACTTTCCAGGCCGTAATATTCACTGATATATTCAATATCTCTAACTTGTTCCAATGAGGCATTTGCCGTTTTATTCAGATTGGCAGCCTCACAATTTACTTTGCGGTTCACACTGTTGCGGACATCCTTTAGAATGCGAATGTTTTCAAAATTCATTCTGGCTTTTGGTGCTTCCATCAAACTTAACAGATCTCCGATTTGCTCTCCTTCTTTTGCATAAACTACATGATACTTCTTTCGTACCACTGTCTTTGCCTCAATCCCACAAGTGCGTATGATCTGTTGCAGTTGTTGCGCTCGCTTTTCTGAAACGGTAACGATTTCAAAATGATACCCTTTCTGCGGCGCACTGATCGAGCCGGATGCCAGAAAACAACCCCGGACAAAGGCTCTGCGGCAGCAATTTCGAAGCAAAAGTCTGCTGTCTGCAACGCAATTCTCCAGGGGTTCCTCTTCAGAAAGCTCTATCGCATGCAAAACTCTTTTCGTGTCTTGTTCATTCAGCTCTAAAGCATATCCGTTTCCCTTGTGTACACGCATTAACTCTATATTAAATGTTTTTTGTACAAAAGTAAAGTACTTTCTTAAAACTGTTTCATTTTCTGACTCAAAAAGTAACGTTTTATTAATGCAACTATTTTCGTCATCATCATCCATTTTCTTATTAACCAGTCGTCCACAACAAAGAACTAGCGCTGCTAACTCCGCTAACTGACAATGGCGTGATGCTCCCTCTACATTAGAAAGCTCCTCCTTTACCTGCATGGAAAAGGAGGCTCCTTCTTTTTCTTTCTTATTTTCTTCTTCCATCTTTCTCAATATCCTTGTGGTCAAGTCTCAGCCCATAGCCCTCTTTGCCCTTTAATTTTTCATAAAGTGCATTGGCAATCGTCACAGAGCGGTGCTTGCCGCCTGTACAGCCGATTGCTATAACTAGCTGGGATTTTCCCTCATCAATATAATGGGGAATCAGAAATGTCACCATATCGGTGAGCTTTTCTAAAAATACTTTTGCCGTGTCTGAACTCATAACATAGTCGCGAACAGGTGCATCATTTCCTGTCAGCGGTCTCATGTTTTCAAAATAGTACGGATTTGGCAAAAATCTCACATCAAAGACAAGATCAGCATCTGTAGGTATTCCATACTTAAAGCCGAATGAAAGCACTGTCACAAAAAGGTTTTTATAATCAAAGCCTTTTAAAAGTATATCTTCTAGCTGTGCCTTAAGTTCTCTTGTCAAAAGCTGTGAAGTGTTTATGACATAATCAGACTTAGAAAGCAATTCTGCCATTAACTTTCGCTCTTTTGCAATTCCAACCTCTACGCGCTGTCCCTGTGACAGTGGGTGGCTGCGGCGTGTTTCCTTATAGCGCTTAATCAGACATTCATCTGATGCCTCAAGAAACAAAACCTTGCAGTCAATTTCTTCCTGCTTTAGCTGCGTAATGACCTCGCTCATAAGTCCAATAAACTCAGGATTACGAATATCAATACCCAGCGCAATATCATTTGCCTCAGTGCCGCCACCCTTAATCAGCTCAACAAACTTTTCAATCAGGCGAATTGGCAAATTGTCAACGCAGTAAAAGCCCATATCCTCAAGCATCTTAAGCGCAGTTGTTTTTCCTGCACCGCTCATTCCTGTTACAATTACAATTCTCATTTTTTAACCCTTTGTTTTTTGCTGGTCAAATGAGCCTAGCTTCTGAATTTCCATTTCCAATGTTACACCAAACTCATTTTGAATTCTGTTTTGTATTTCATTGCAAAGATTCCAAATATCAGCTGCTGTTGCAGAACCAGTATTGATTACGAAGCCCGCATGCTTTTTTGAAACCTGCGCTCCGCCGACTGAAAATCCCTTAAGTCCTGCATCCTCGATCAGCTTTCCGGCAAAATAACCTGCTGGACGCTTAAAGGTGCTTCCTGCACTTGGATATTCAAGCGGCTGCTTATCTCTTCGCCTACTGTTAAAATCATTCATTGTTTCTTTAATTACATCAGGATTTCCCTGTGTTAACTGCATCTTAACAGAAAGAATAATTTCACCTGTCTGCATAAAGCTGCTTATACGATGGCCAAGTGCCATCTTCTCTGCCGGCACATGTAAAATCATGCCGTCTTTTGTCATTACAGCTGCTTCTGTTACGACCTGCTTTAGCTCTCCGCCATATGCGCCTGCATTCATAAACAGACCACCACCCATCGTTCCTGGAATACCAGCAGCAAATTCAAGACCTGTAAGCCCTGCTGATAGTGCCGCCTGTGATACAGCTGGAAGTGATGCTCCTGCCTCTGCTGTGATTGTTTTATTTTCGCGATCTACTTCAATTTTATTGAAATGTTTTCGTAAGTTTACAATCACGCCTTCAAAACCATTATCGCTTACAAGCAGATTGCTGCCGCGTCCAAGAATAAAGCATGGAACCTGCAATTCACTGCAAATTTTTAAAATTACGCGAAGCTGCTGCTCATCCTGCGGAGCTGCCATCCATTTTGCCGGTCCTCCAACTCGAAAAGTCGTGTAGTCCTTCATCGGCTCATCAAAAAGAAGATCCTCTGGCTCTAAAATAGCCTGAAGCCTCTTTGTAACATTATCCTGTAATTGTCTTTCCATTTCCATAAATTCCATCAATCGTCATCTCTCCTGGCAAGATTTTGCTGTACACGATTATACAGCTCTCTGGCTGCATTATAGCCCATCTTCTTCTGACGGTAGTTGACAGCCGCTGACTCTACAATAATCGCAAGGTTTCTGCCCGGACGAATTGGAATGTTGTGGCAAACGATCTTGTTTCCAAGAAACTCTGTATAATGATCCTCAAGACCAAGACGATCATATTCCTTATCCTTATCCCAATCCTCCAAGTTAATAACCATATCGATTGCCTGCGTGTTTTTAACTGCCTCGACACCAAACAATGTCTTAACATCGATAATTCCTATGCCTCGAAGCTCGATAAAATGTCTTGTGATATCTGGTGCACTTCCAACTAATGTCTCATCACTTACCTTACGTATCTCTACAACATCATCAGATACAAGACGATGGCCTCGCTTTATAAGCTCCAGCGCTGCCTCGCTCTTTCCAATGCCGCTCTCTCCAGTAATAAGCACACCTTCACCATAAACATCGACTAACACACCATGAATTGATATTGTCGGTGCCAGCTCAACATTTAACCAACGAATTATCTCTGCCATCAAAGGGGAAGTCTTTTTCTCAGAAAGCATAACAGGAACTTTGTATTTGCTTGCAATCTTTAAGAATGTCTCACCTGGCTTATTATTTGTGGAAAAGATGATGCATGGAATCTCGCTTGAAAGCAGCTTTTCATAATTTTCCATACGCTGCTCTTCTGTCATGCGCTGCATATAGGTATACTCAACAACACCAATCAGCTGAACACGCTCACGATCAAAATGCTCGTAATAACCCGCCAGCTGCAGTGCCGGACGATTAACATCCGGATGATACAGTTTGATCTTGTCTGTATTTATCTCTTTTGTCAAAAGTTCCAAATTCATTTTTTTAATTAATGCTGAAATCGTAACTCCGCTCATAAATATATCTCCTTTTTTTCTTCATTGTATCAATTTGTGTCCGTTTTGTAAACCACTGAATGGAAAAACTCATAGACCGACTCGGCGGCGCGCTCGTTCATCCCTTCGACATCTGCTAATTGTGCGACTGTGGCCTCGCGTATCGCATTAATATCTCCAAACTGACGCATTAATGCCAGTCTGCGCTTTGGTCCTATGCCTGAAATATCGTCTAAAATAGAATGAATTTCTTTTTTGCCGCGCAGACTTTTATGATATTCAATGGCGAAACGATGTGCCTCGTCCTGCACGCGTGTAATTAAATGAAATCCTTCTGAATGTGTGTCGATTGGAAGCTCTACGTTATTATAATACAAGCCTCTTGTGTGATGATGATCATCCTTTACCATGCCGCATACTGGAATGGACATTTCCAATTTTCCCAAGACTTCAAGCGCCATATTGACCTGACCTCGTCCACCGTCCATCATGATGACGTCTGGCAGACGCAAGAAACTGTCGGATGTGCTTTCACTGCCTGTTTTTGCACGCTCGAAACGCCTTGTCAGCACCTCGTACATTGAGGCATAATCATTTGGCCCCTGCACGCTTTTTATCCTGAACTTTCTGTAATCGTTTCTTTTTGGCTTTCCACCTTCAAAAACAACCATAGATCCAACTGATTCCATACCGCTTGTATTAGAAATATCATATGCTTCTATGCGGTCAATATGCGTCAAGTTTAGCCAGCCTTCGATTTCCTTTAGCGCACCTGTTGTGCGTTCCTCTTCGCGCTTTATGCGATCCTTATCCTGGCGCAGAACAATCTTTGCATTCTGCGCAGCAAGTTCAAGCATTTTTTCCTTACGGCCTCGCTTGGGCACTAGAATTTCAACCTTTTTGCCACGCTTTTTCGTTAGCCAGCTGCCAATCACTTCCATATCCTCTAGCTCGCATGGAATATAAATTTCACCGGGAAGAAATGGTGTTCCTGCATAATATTGTTTTACAAAGCTGCTTAAAACATCTGCCTCTGTATCACCGCCGGCTACGCTGACATGATAGTGATCACGACCAATCAGCTTGCCTTCACGGACAAAAAAGACCTGGACAACTGCATCAGCGCCTTCTATTGCGCTGGCAATCACATCACGATCATTTAATGAGCTGCTGTCTGTAATCTTTTGCTGCTGGGCAATTTTTGTAATGCTTTCTGCAAGATCTCTGTATTTTGCAGCCGTTTCAAACTCAAGTTCTGCCGCTGCAGCTTTCATTTTTTCCTCGAGTTCTTTTCTCAGCTGCACATAATTTCCATTAAGCAGAGAAATCACGCGGTCAATCTGTTTTCCATATTCCTCTTTTGTGACATACCCCTGACATGGTCCCATACACTGACCGATATGATAATTCAAGCAAGGACGTTCCTTTCCCTGATCGCGCGGCAGCACACGATTACAGGTGCGAATGCCAAAGAGCTTATGCACTAGTTCTAGTGTATCCTTAACAGCCAGCCCGCTCGGATATGGTCCAAAATAACGGCTCTTATCGCGCACCTGCTTATGCGCAAGCATGACTCTTGGAAAATCCTCATCGACTGTAATTCTAATATACGGGTATGCCTTGTCATCCATAAGCATCGTATTATAGCGCGGACGATGTTTCTTTATCAGATTGCACTCTAAAATTAATGCCTCCATTTCAGAGTCTGTTACAATGTATTCGAAATATGAAACATGAGAAACCATCTGCTCGATTTTGGAAGACGGCTTTTTACTGCGCTGAAAATACTGGCGTACACGATTACAAAGCTTAATCGCCTTTCCGACATAAATAATCTCGTCCGAGGCATCATGCATAAGATAGACGCCTGGCTTTGCAGGCAGCTTTTTTAATTCGTTTTCAATATTAAATTCTTTGAAATTCTTCGCAGAATTGCGATTTAATATCTGCTCTTTTCGTGCTAAAAAATCATCTTGATCCATACATACTCCTTAAAAAAACGCCCATTCATAAGCAAAGCAAATTCAACTTTTAAAAAAATTGTGCTTCTTTTATAAATGAGCGTCCATAATAGATTAAATCAATATGTTTTGTTCTTTATTCGTTTGTGTTATCTGATACATCCATACCAACCTGGCGCTCCATCTGCTCCAGACGATATTTATGGAAGATTTCCATGAACTCTTTTCCGGTAATTGTCTCTTCTTTAATTAAGAACTCTGCCAGATGATCCATGACCTCTCTATTCTCAGAAAGCAGCTGCTTTGCCTGCTCATAGCATTTCTTAAGCGTTTTCTTTACTACCTGATCAATTTGAGCGGCCGTTGCATCAGCACAATTTAACACTCTGCGTCCATCCAAGTACTGGTTTTCTACTGTCTCGAGTGCCATCAGACCAAACTCTTCTGACATGCCATACATTGTGATCATGTTTCTTACATAGGCAGTTGCCTGCTCAATATCATTTGATGCACCAGTTGTCACGCTGTTAAAGACAAGTTCCTCTGCGGCACGTCCTCCAAGCGCCATAACAACCATGTTTAAGATTTCTTCCTTGGAGTTTAGGAATTTTTCCTCTGCCGGTGTCTGCATTACATAGCCGAGCGCACCCATTGTTCTTGGTACAATTGTGATTTTCTGTACAGGTTCTGAATCCTTTTGAAGTGCACTGATAAGTGCATGGCCAACCTCATGATAGGAAACGATACGTCTTTCTTTCTGATTCATGACGCGGTCCTTCTTTTCCTTACCGACAAGAACAACCTCGACAGCCTCAAGAAGATCCTTCTGAGATACCACCTGACTTCCTCTTTTTACTGCAGTGATCGCTGCCTCGTTGATCATATTAGCAAGATCTGAACCTACAGCACCACTTGTTGCAAGCGCAATTGCCTCTAAATCAACAGAATCATCCATTCGCACATCCTTTGCATGAACCTTTAAGATTGCAATACGACCTTTAAGATCAGGCTTATCTACGATGACACGTCGGTCAAAACGACCCGGACGAAGAAGTGCCTTATCAAGAATTTCAGGACGATTAGTCGCTGCCATGACAAGTACACCCTTAGAAGCATCAAATCCATCCATCTCAGAGAGTAGCTGATTTAATGTCTGCTCACGCTCATCATTTCCACCGTAGCGTGTATCTCTTGTCTTACCGATAGCATCGATCTCATCAATAAAAATGATACACGGTGCATTCTGCTGTGCAGTCTTAAATAAATCACGCACTCTTGATGCACCAACACCGACAAACATCTCTACAAAATCAGAACCTGACAATGAGAAGAACGGAACCTTCGCCTCGCCTGCAACGGCTCTTGCAAGTAACGTCTTTCCTGTTCCTGGAGGACCTACAAGAAGTGCGCCCTTCGGCAGCTTGGCACCGATCTGCACATATTTCTGTGGATTGTGTAAGAAATCAACAATCTCTGTCAATGACTCCTTTGCTTCATCCTCACCAGCCACATCAGCAAATGTTACACCAGTTGCACGGCTCATATTAGTTGCTGTGTTCGCCTTTCCAATACCCATCATGCCGCCTGAACCGCCTCCGATACGGCGCATAAAAAATCCCATCAGAATCCAGATCAATGCAAACGGCAAAATGTACATTAAAATAAATTCAAGTATAGCTGAGCCTGAGCTATCCTCCGTACCCGTATATTCTACACCTGCCTCATTCAGCATAGGAAGTAAATTTGAATCTGGAAGATATGGCGTATAGTAGGTCATACGAAGATCATCTGTCAGCGTAAATGTTACTCTTGCGCTGGAAATCTTTACTGAATCTACCTTTCCTTCCTCTACTGCTTCCACAAATTCATCATACGTTACCTTTTTTGTCGTACTTTTCTTGACCAGAGAATCCAGTCCTGTTATCAGTGCAACAGTAACTGCTGCTACAATCGCCAAGATTATATACAACTGATAATTTCGTTTTTTGTTATTCCTGTTATCAGGTTTTCTTTCCCTGTCGTCCATTCGTTCCTCACCTTTCTTCATTTTCAGTACCTATCATGCGTGCCTTATAAAGCTGCTTTAGCAAAGTCTAAGAAACATACATGAGAAGTAAACTGTAACTATTATATAATTGAACATCCAATATTGCAATAAAATTTCTGTGAAATAATAGTGGCGCTGAAAAAAAAATGGTTGTATAATAACTCTGTTTTTGTGAATAGGGTTCTGAATAGTCACCCAATTTATCCATGCATTATTTACTATTGACACTTTTATTTTTTCTTCAAAGGAGGTAATTATGCCTGTTAAGTACGTATTTGTCACCGGAGGCGTCGTATCCGGACTTGGAAAAGGAATCACTGCCGCATCACTTGGCCGTCTGTTAAAGGCGCGCGGCTACACCGTGACCATGCAAAAATTTGACCCTTATATCAACATTGACCCGGGAACTATGAACCCGGTTCAGCACGGAGAAGTATTTGTTACAGATGACGGTGCCGAGACTGATCTTGATCTTGGCCACTATGAACGCTTTATCGATGAAAGCCTCACCCGCAATTCCAATGTTACAACTGGAAAGGTTTACTGGAGCGTACTGCAGCGCGAGCGCCGTGGCGATTACGGCGGCGGTACCGTGCAGGTAATCCCTCACATCACAAATGAAATTAAGGATCGTTTCTACCGCAATTTTACAACTGATAAGACAGAAATTGCCATTATCGAGGTTGGCGGTACTGTCGGTGATATCGAGAGTCAGCCATTTTTAGAGTCTATCCGTCAGTTCCAGCATGAGGTTGGCCGCAACAATTCTATGCTGATTCATGTTACCCTGATCCCGTATCTGTCTGCTTCTCAGGAACTGAAAACAAAGCCTACACAGGCAAGCGTTAAAGAACTTCAGGGAATGGGACTTCAGCCAGATGTTATCATGTGCCGCAGCGATTACCCAATGGGCGACCAGATGAAGGCTAAGATCGGTCTGTTCTGTAATGTTCCAGTCAGCCACGTATTAGAAAATTTGAACTGTGACGTATTATACGAGGTTCCGCTTATGCTTGAGGAAGAGCATTTAGCTGATGTTGCCTGTGAATGCCTTGGTCTGGATAGTCCAAAGCCTGATCTTGACGAGTGGAAAGCTATGGTGGATGCATGGAAGAATCCGACAAGCTCTGTAACCGTTGCTCTTGTCGGAAAGTATACCGCACTTCACGATGCATATATCAGTGTTGTTGAGGCACTTAAGCACGGCGGTGTTGCTCATCATGCAAGTGTAACTATCAAATGGGTTGATTCTGAGCAGGTAACAACTGAGAATGTAGCTGAACAATTAAAGGATGTATCCGGTGTTATCGTTCCTGGCGGCTTTGGTGATCGTGGTATTGAAGGTATGATCACATCTATCCGCTACGCCCGCGAAAATAACATTCCATTCCTTGGCCTGTGCCTTGGCATGCAGATGGCAATCGTTGAGTTTGCCCGTCATGTTCTTGACATTCGCGATGCACACAGCATTGAGCTTGATCCGCAAACCGCTCATCCAGTTATCCATCTGATGCCAGATCAAAATGGTGTCACTGACATCGGTGGTACATTACGTCTTGGCTCTTATCCATGTATCTTAGGAAAGGACACAAAGGCTTATCAGCTTTACGGCACTGAGAAAATCGCAGAGCGTCATCGTCACCGTTATGAGGTCAACAACGATTACCGTGCTGCCCTCACTGCTCACGGCATGACTCTTTCTGGTATCTCACCAGACGGCCGCATTGTAGAGATGATCGAGCTTCCAAATCATCCGTGGTTTATTGGTACCCAGGCTCATCCAGAATTAAAGTCAAGACCAAATCGCCCACATCCACTGTTTAAAGGCTTCATCGGTGCTGCACTGGAGTATCAGAAAAATCAAAGCGAACAGAATTAATTTTTAAACTAAAAAGAGGCAATCCTTATCGGGACTGCCTTCTTTTTTATTCTTCCTCATCATTTGCCCAGAAAAGTGCACAGCGAATTGCTTTTTTCCAGCCCTTTAGCTTTTGCTTTCGCTTTGTCTCTCCTATTGACGGCATAAATGAACGCTGCAGCTGCCAATTTGCACGAATCTCCTCTTTATCCTTCCAATATCCTGTTGCAAGGCCTGCCAGGTAAGCTGCACCTAGTGCTGTTGTCTCGATACATCCTGGGCGATCTACCTGTGCATCAAGAATATCTGCCTGAAACTGCAAAAGGAAATTATTTGCACTTGCACCGCCATCTGCCTTTAATATCTCAATTGTATAACCGCTGTCCTGCTCCATTGCTTCAAGCACATCATGTACCTGATACGCAAGTGATTCAACGGCTGCGCGCACAAAATGAGCACGACTTACACCTCTTGTCAGTCCTACAAACGTACCTCTTGCATATTGATTCCAATATGGTGCACCAAGTCCTGTGAATGCCGGCACCAGATAAGAACCTGCCGTATCCTCAACAGACTGACATAAGCTTTCTGTCTCAGAAGCACTTCTAATCATCCAAAGCTCATCACGAAGCCATTGAATTGTCGCTCCTGCCACAAACACACTTCCCTCAAGCGCATACTGCACTTCACCCGGCGAACCTGCTGCGATTGTTGTGACAAGTCCATGATCAGAGCTTACCGGCTCTGAACCTGTATTCATCAAAAGAAAGCATCCTGTTCCATATGTATTTTTCACATCACCAGGCTCAAAACAGCACTGACCAAAAAGTGCTGCCTGCTGGTCTCCCGCAATACCTGCAATCGGAATAGCACCGCCTGTAACCTCTGGATCCGTTTTTCCGTAAATACAGCTGCTTGGAAGAACCTTTGGAAGCATAGACTGCGGAATATTAAAGTATTCCAAAAGTTCCTTATCCCACTCCAGCGTATGAATATTAAACAACATTGTTCTTGATGCGTTTGTGTAATCTGTTGCATGTACAGCGCCGCCTGTCAGTTTCCATACAAGCCAGCAATCAACCGTTCCAAAAAGAAGCTCGCCCTCCTGTGCACGCTTTCTGGCTCCTGGCACCTGATCTAAGATCCATTCAATTTTTGTTGCTGAAAAATAAGCATCTGGAACTAATCCTGTTTTTTCACGAACCTTTTGCGTCATACCATCTGCTCTTAGACGATCAATTCGCTCACTTGTACGGCGGCACTGCCATACAATTGCCGGATAAATTGGACGACCTGTCTTTTTATCCCAAATGATCGTAGTCTCTCGCTGATTCGTAATGCCGATTGCATGAATCTGCTCAGGAAGCGCTGCTATTTTATTCATTGCCTCTGATAATACACTCACCTGTGATGCCCAAATTTCCATCGGGTCATGCTCTACCCAGCCTGGCTTTGGATAATGCTGCTCAAATTCCTTTTGAGCAACACTGCAGATATTTCCCTTTCGGTCAAATAAAATGCAGCGAGAGCTAGTTGTTCCCTGATCCAGCGCCATCATGTATTTTTCCATTGCCATTGTATATCCTCCTAGTTAAATCTTTCATAGATTTGCCGTCTATTTTTGTGGTAATGCTATATTATTTTCATTAATTATACTTTCAATTTCCGCAATACTTTTTTTCGTTGCCAATGAAATCTGTTCTAAAGTAAAATTATTTTTATACATATTTATTACAATCTTCATTTCAGTATCGTCTACAATTCCCTGACTCAGATTACACATAACATTCACATCCTTTCTATTCCTCTCTCATCACCAAAACCATATTCTTCTCATTTATATTTTCTTACAAATATTTTATCTATCAAAGTAGGCAGAGTACCACGTCCATAGGAGCTATGCACCGCACGGGCGTAGAGACTTCATTATCGTATAGCATTATTATAAATGAGTTCTTCCATAGAAGCAAGTCAATTTTCAACGCTTATAAAAAAGAGATTACCTTTATACGATGTGATAATCTCTTTCTATTTTATTTTTTTAGTTTTGGATGACTGACTAACGATGCAAGATATCCAAATACCATCGCGGCACAGATACCCGCTGAGCTAGCGGTCAGTCCTCCCTTAAAGATGCCAAGCAGCCCTTCCTCATCGACTGCTTTTTTGACACCTTTCCAGAGCGTATTACCAAAACCAAGAAGCGGCACACTTGCCCCTGCTCCTGCCCACTCTTTAAATGGCTCATAGATGCCGAATGCACCTAAAACTACTCCTGTAACCACAAGAATAACCATGATTCGACCTGGCATCAGCTTTGTCTTGTCCATCAGAAGCTGTGAAAGCGCACAGATCGTGCCACCGACTGCAAATGCAATTAGATATTCCTGCATGATTTGCCTCCTTCTGCTAATGACATAGCCTTTTGTTTCTTCTCAAAACGTTCATCGAATGAGTCAAGCGCTTCGATGACTACTGCATGTGCAATGCCTGGAATGCTTGCACCTTCATTAAATGAAATCTTTGACAAAAGCGCGCCTGTCGGAACAAAAAGCACACGTTTCCAGATCTTTTTTTGAATCTGAGGCAAGATATACGCAGCCAATATCACAGCACTGCAGCCACATCCGCTTCCACCTGCGTGAACATCCTGCTCTTTTCGTTTAAAGATTTCCAGTCCACAGTCCATATGACGATCAGAAATATCAATCTTTTTTTCGCGAAGCAAATCAATTAATAGTTTACTACCTATCTGGCTAAGATCGCCTGTAATGATCTTGTCGTAATCGCTTGGTTTTGTCTTAAAATCTTCAAAATGCTGCACAATCGTATCACATGCGGCAGGAGCCATCGCCGCACCCATATTCATTGAATCTGTTATTCCATAGTCTACGATTTTTCCTGTCGTTACTCCTGTGATTTTGGCAAGTGGAATGTCGAGTTGGGTTGTAGTGTGTGTCTGAACACTTTCAAGTACAACAGCTCCTGAACCTGTTACAGTCCATTCTGCACTGAGTGGTCTCTGGTTTCCATAATCAGATGGGAAGCGAAACTGCCTCTCGGCAGAGGCATAATGGCTGCTTGTCACACAAAGTACATGATCTGCATATCCTGCATTCACAAACATAGCACCCGTTGAAAGTGTAAGCCCCATTGTAGAACAAGCACCATACATGCCAATTGTCGGGCAGTTTAGTTCACTAATTCCAAAACTGCTTGCGATACACTGGCCAAGCAAATCACCTGCAAATACATAACGAATCTGCTTCGGCAAAAGATGTGCCTTCTCAATTACTTTCTTTACGGCTCGCTTTTGAAGCTCACTCTCTGCCTGTTCCCAATTATCCTGTCCACACTTTCCGTCAGGATCAATTTCATCAAATAGTGCGCCAAATGGCCCCTCTGCCTCTTTTGGGCCAACAACAGAGGCCGCCTGCAGAATGCGGGGCGGCCTCTCAAAACGTATACTTGCTGTTCCTGTCTGCATAATCGCTCCTTGTTATGGATATAGTTTTCATTTCAAAACTAATTTGCCCAAGCGGTAGGTTCTTTATGCATTACTATAACTTTTCTTTGTGTTATCAAGATCTATCATTATGTTCATGTTAGCGTACTATAACAATTTTTATTATTCAGCATAATTCACATAATTACGCAAACAATTCTTTCACCATTGCGACATCGAAAGTAACATTTTCCACTTTGTTGACCTCGATGCGATACAGTGCATTTGCAGCGATATGCTCTGCTGCCTGCTCTAAATCACGGATACCTGTTGTATGTGCGTAAAGATCAACGACTGCCTCAACTGCTTCTGGTGTGACGATGCACTCACCCTCACGAAGACCCATGCGGCGCAGTACCTTAGGCAAGGAGAATTTTGTGAAAATAATCTTCTTCTCTTCCTTTGTGTAGTCTGGAATGTCGATCACGGCAAAACGAGACATAAGTGGAGCACTAATCTGATCCTTATTATTGGCAGTTGCAATAGGGTAAACGCCGCCAGTCGGAACCATACACTCCATATAGTTATCAGTAAATCCAAGATTATCAAGAAGTGTCAAAAGTACATCGGCTGGGTTGCCGCTGCCCTTACTTGATGCTGCTTTGTCAAGCTCGTTGATAATGAATACAAGATTTGATTCACGCGCTGCTGAGAAAGCTTCCATTATAATACCTGGTTTTGCATTTGCGTAGATACGTGAGCTTCCAGTTAACTGCTCTGGATCGTTGATGGAACTCATATCGAGTGTAGTCCACGGCAACTTCAGGATTCTGGCAACTGCATAGGCAATCTGAGATTTTCCAGTACCAGCCGGTCCGACAAGTAAAAGACCATATGCCGGAAGTGTATGTGTACGGTTAATCTGAATGATAGTCTCTATAATTCTTTGCTTTACGCGCTCCATGCCGTAAAGTTCTTCGTCAAGCACCTGACGGGCATACTCTGGATCAATTGCCTCAAAATAATTACTCTTCCACTGGATATTCATCATAATAGAAAGCGCACGCTGCGCATGGCGCTTCTCCTCTGGGGAAACCTCGTGAGAACGCGCTACAGCCAGATTTCGTCTCGCCCACAGACGAATATTGTCTGGAAGTGTCTTTCCTGCACATGTCAAAAAGTCTGTAATGCTCTGAAGGCTAGTGATCTTCATGTCATCGCCAAGCTCTTCCTTATCTTCATCTTCAGCCTCTTCTGCCGGTGCATCACTTGCAAGCAGACGGTCAATCATAAACTGTAAGAAACCATCCTCTGCTGAAAGCTTTGTACCGCCGCCAAATGCGATCTCACGAATCTTATAAACAGCATATCCTTCTGCTGTATTTTCTCCTGACAAACGCACATTGATATGGTTGTCGCCAAGCCAACGCACAAGTCCGACAAAACGTGAATCTACCTTCAAAATATCAGCGGTATAGGATTCTTTTGAATTTTCCTCTTTAAATTCAAATGCTGTTCTCTTTGTCGGATTTGTAAAAAATCCAGTGGAATGATGCGCATGCTCTTTTTCTTTATTATCTAGAACAAAAATTGGATGCTCTGGTGTAGAGATCTCTTCGTTAGAACGAAATGTCGTATATGTACACTCCGGATTAACCTTTTCTTCTGTCTGGTTACTGAAATCAAAAACTCTCATTTTCTTCCTCGCTTATTTGATGTCGTTGTTGATGATTCCAATCTACAGCCATATTTTAACAGCAGGCTACCTATTGGCTTCGTCATGGTTTCAGTATAGCGCATCTGCACGATTCGGTCAATTACAAAACAAAAGTCAAACTCGTTTTGCACCCATGTGGCACTGCGTCTACAATTTGCATCGTGCCTTTATGAGCACTCACGATTTGCTGTACGATCAAAAGTCCTAATCCATGCCGCAAATCCAGACGCTCGTCTATGCTTTCCATATAATGTGGCTTTTTTTCTAACTCGCATCGTTTCTCAGGTGAGATCCCGACGCCATCGTCTGTAACAGAGAAGGTAAGACAATTCTTCGCATATTTTTTTGTGCACTCCAGCGCAAGATAAATTTTGCAGCCATCTGGATTATGCTTGATACTGTTTTGCACAAGATTACTGATTGCACGCAGAATTAAACGAGCATCCCCTTCCAAAACTGCATTTTCAGCATTCTCTGCAATTTCAATTTCGATCGTATAGGTATCTGAAATGCCAGAATTAAGTAGTTCCGCTGCGTAAGAACGGATAAGCTTTGATAAGCGAATGACTTCCAGATGAAGCGGCTGCATTTCATATTCTAACTGCGATACCAAATTTAAGTCCTGTACAAGCTCTTTGATCTTCACGCTTTGATTTCGCACAATCTCGGCTTGCTCCTTGATTGATGCACTAGCCTCTTTGCTCTGTGCAATACGCTCTGCATATCCCATAATCATGGAAAGCGGTGTGCGAATATCATGAGAAACACCGCTAATCCAGTTGGCTCTCGCCTCATTTTGTTTACTTAAAATGTTTGATGCCTTATTTACACTTTCTGCAATTTCAGCCAGTTCTCCATCCACATGAAGGGAAATTGCCTTGCCATCCGATAGTTTTTCCACTGCCACTACAATCGGTTCCGTATTTCGAATGATCTTGCGCCGTGAACAATAATACGCAATAAACAAGCATATAAGATCCGTTCCCAGCATTCCCATAAGAAAAAGCGGAAGTCTCTGAATTGCCGCGATTGAATAATAATTACTGGTTAACTTCATATAGCTGTTTTTCGGATAGCCTAGTACCAAAAGACCATCGGCTGTATTCCAGACAAAAACAGGATAATCAGCCAAATACCCCTTGGAAAATAATGCAACATCCTGAATCGTATAGCTTTGCGGAATCTCAGCAGGCAAGTCAAATGCCCAAAAGCAATTGCCATCAGGCGTCAGATACAGCGCCCAAATATTTTGCTCACGCAATCTTTGTGCTGCCTCCTCTGATAAGGCATCATGAGTTACCGAAGCGGCAGTTCGCTCCAACATTGTTCGAGGAGACGTAGCTCCATAATCTTCTGTCACAGTTTTACGAAATGCGACAACAAAAATTATTACATTGATAAATAATAGAAGTAGAATAAATGCGGCAAACGATGCCAGATATTTTGAAATATATGCGCCAAATGATTTCATGATCTCTGACCTCACTTTCGCATAATCAATTTGTAGCCCAAACCCTTAATTGTGATCAATGACTTGGGATTTGACGGGTCCGTTTCGATCTTTTCTCGTACACGCCGCACATGGGCATTCAAACTATTTTCATAACCAAATGGATTGTCGCCCCATAGTGCTTCGCAAAGCGCATCAACGGTAATAATTTTTCCTTCATTGCGGGCAAGTGTTTTTAACAGCATGTGTTCCTTTGCCGTTAAAAAGAAAATCTCGTTTCCTTTGTAGACTTCTGCTCTATCAAAATCTACCGTGCATCCATCCAGCACAACCAGTGGATTGTCTTCCTTATAAGAGCGACGCAGTACTGCATAAATGCGAAGTATCAATTCCTGCGGCAAAAATGGTTTTACAATATAATCATCTGCTCCAAGCCCCAGCCCGGCAAGTTTGTCCGCTGCCTCATCCTTCGCAGTCAAAAAGATGATCGGCACATCAGTAAATGAGCGAAGCTGCTCCATCAAAGAAAAACCATCTTTATCTGGCAGCATCACATCCAAAATGATCAGATCCGGTTTTCCTTTTTTTGCCTCTGCAACCGCTTCTTTCCCCGTATCAGCCATAAGAATTTTTTGAAAACCAGCATCTTTTAAAATATCGGATAGCATTTTCAGCAAATCCAGCTCGTCATCTACAAGCAGGAGTGTTTTCGTATACAAAAATGAATTGTCCATCGTGTTACCTCCAACTACAACCATGCGTATCGTTATCGCCATCATTACAGCTACATTCATAATCACAATTATAGTTATGACTGCAACCACAACCACAACCACAACCACAACCACAACCACAACCACAACCACAACCAGCGATAGTATATCACAGAGAATCTCATCTGAGGGGCATATCTCAAAAAAGTAAGGTAAAAGTAAGGACGCGAGAAGATTATTGTCAGGTTCACGTTGTACGATAAAAGCATCGAAAAACCCACACTTATCTATCAGGAGGAGATGTTCTTATGAACTATATTACAGATCGCGCTACCGATCATACTACAGACTGCATTATCACCACCGAACAGTTGACAAAGAAATACAAAAACTTCACTTCTGTCAACAATGTTTCGCTTCACATCCGCAAAGGCAGTATCTATGGTTTTCTCGGTCCAAATGGGGCTGGAAAATCTACCACGATGAAAATGCTTTTGGGTCTGACCAAGCCGACAGCTGGCAGCTTTACCATTGACGGAAAACACTTCCCAGCTGATCGCCTTGCAATCTTAAAGGAGATTGGTTCCTTTATCGAATCGCCTTCGTTTTATTCCAATCTGACAGGACGAGAAAATCTTGATATTATTCGCAGAATTTTAAAACTGCCGAAAAGTACTGTGGACGAGGCTTTAGAATTAGTTGGTCTAACTGAATTTGGTGACCGACTGGCAAAAAAATATTCACTTGGTATGAAGCAGCGTCTTGGTCTTGCTGGTGCTTTGCTTGGCCGACCGCCTATTCTGATTTTAGATGAGCCGACCAATGGTCTTGACCCATCCGGTATCCATGAAATTCGCAATCTCGTAAAATCTCTGCCCACGCTTTATGATTGCACCGTCTTAATCTCATCCCATATGTTATCCGAGATTGAGTTGATGGCAGATGACATTGGCATTCTCAATCATGGTCGACTATTGTTTGAAGGTAGCCTAGATGAACTGCGGCGAAACGCCTTGCAGGCTGGATTTGCAGCTGATAATCTGGAAGAGATGTTCCTCTCAATGATTGACAATGACAATACCACCAGAAAGCAGAGGGCAACGCTATGAGTCTTCTTACAATCGAACTTCAAAAAGAAAAACGAACCGGTGTGATTCCCGTACTGATTGTCGTTGGCATTTTAGGTGCCGCTTATGCCCTTGTCAATTTCTTTGTGAGGAAAAACACACTTTTATCTCTGCCGCTTGCCCCGATGGATGTTTTACTGACCCAGCTTTATGGTACGCTTCTGATTTTAAATATGTTTGGCATCATCGTTGCCACCTGTATGATTTACAATATGGAATTTAAAGGAAATGCCGTAAAAAAATTATATATGCTGCCTGTAAGCGTCCCCAAAATGTACCTGTACAAATTTTTGATTCTAACAATTCTGCTTTTGATTGCAATCACTTTGCAAAATCTTGCACTTATAAAAATTGGCATGACCGATTTGCCGCAGGATACATTTGAGTTGCCGACACTTATTCGGTTCGCCGCCTATTCGTTTATCACCTCTATGCCGGTATTATCTTTCTTGCTGCTGATTTCCTCGCGCTTTGAAAATATGTGGATTCCTCTTGGCATCGGTGTCGCTGGCTTTTTAAGCGGAATGGCACTGGCAAATTCCGATCTTGCCATTTTGATGTTTCATCCTTTTGTTGTCATGCTAAAGCCTGCGGTTGCGATGAGCGCCCAACCTGACAAATCAATTGCTCTTGTTGCTCTCACAGAAACCGTTCTGTTTCTTGCCATCGGTTTTGGACTGGCAAACTATACGCACTACGAATAAGGAGGATGTTGAAATGAGTGAAATAAATAAAATAAGTAAAATGAGCTTTTCAGAATTGCTCAAAATTGAATTTATGAAATGCAAGCGTTCCAAAATCGTACCCCTGATTTTTATTGCCCCTTTGCTTGTGGTTTCTTCTGGAATTGCAAATTTAAGCAGCTATTTCACACCAGAATATACAAATGCATGGCCCGCTATGTTCATTCAAAGCGCACTTGTTTACGCGTATTATCTGTTGCCCTTTAGCATGATCGTCGTCTGCGTCATGATTGCAAGCCGTGAAACTGGAAATAATGGGATTCTGAAAATGCTGGCGCTGCCTGTTAGCCGCTATGCGCTTTCCGCAGTCAAATTTTGTGTACTAATTTTTTATCTTTTTATGGAAATGGTTGTCTTTCTTGCTGTGTTTGTCATTGGCGGATTGATTGCAACTAAGACAATGGGCGTAACCGAAACTTTGCCTATTTTTTATTTATTGAAATGGTGCTTCTCCCTTTTTCTTACAATGCTTCCTTGTATTGGGACAATGTGGGCCATTACTGTCCTTTTTGAGAAACCACTGCTATCGGTGGGCCTTAATCTGCTTCTTGTCATTCCAGGTGTTTTGGTTGCAAATACGCCTCTTTGGATTGCTTATCCTTATTGCTACAGCGGCTATTTGGTCTCCTGCTCACTACACGATTTTACAGCAGAAGCTTCGGATGCTGCATTTTCTCTGTTTCCATTTTTGCCTTGCGCGGTTCTTGTCTTTTGTCTGGTGTTTGCGCTGGCGATCACGCAATTCGGCAGAAAAGAGATGAAATAAAATAAAATCGAATAAAACCATGCTTTTACGCATACTACTACAATAATAAATCTGCGCAAAGGCATGGTCCCTCTATGAAAATTCGATGGAAAACACTATTTGTCTGTATCCTAATTCCACTTGCAGTTGGCAGCCTATCCGCTCTTATAACCCGAAATGGCATGGAAGCTTTTGCTCTAGTAAATAAGCCCGCCCTAGCACCACCGAATTGGCTATTCCCTATTGTGTGGACACTATTGTATACACTAATGGGATTTGCATCTTATCTTATTTACACATCAAAACGCCCCAGTCAACAGGCATTGGCCGCATACGGGCTTCAACTCATTGTCAATTTCTTTTGGTCCATTTTCTTCTTTAACCTGCAATGGTATTTATTCTCTTTTATTTGGCTAGTTCTGCTATGGCTTTTGATTTTATACACAATAAAACAATTCTATCCGATCTCAAAGCCTGCAAGCTACTTATTGATTCCTTACCTATTGTGGGTCACATTTGCAGGATATCTCAATTACACTATTTATCTATGGCAACCACAAGCATCATACCACCAATTCGCCATACTTCATTTACATTTCCAGTGACAATGCCCTTGTTTACGATTGCTGCTGTCAGCGTGGGAATATATAATGTTCCCAACACCTGCGCAAACAGCAGAAAAATCATAAAAATCGCGCGCCCCTTATAGGGACGCAAATACTTTAATAGTTTGAACATACAATTTACATTTCCTTTCTGCTATAAGAAACTTTTAATGTGCGTCTTTGGGACGATGAATTTTTTCAACTGCTGCTTTCAACGCATTTGCATGTTTTTGTAAAAGCGGCAGCAGCAAATCCTGCTCCTCCTGTGTCAGCGCTGAAAATGCCTCCTTTTCCGCCTCCGTCAACGGGACTGCAATTTCTTCCATAATCTTTTCTCCTGCTTCTGTCAGGTGAATATACTTGTTTTTCTTATTTCCCGGCTGACAGATCAACGTAATAAAACCTTTTTTCTCCATGTTTTTGATGGTGGTATGAATCGTTTGCAAACTATAATACCATTGGCGGCAAATGTCTGTTTGCAAATAATCTCCATTGTGTTCAAATAGCGCATAGAGAACCCAAAGCTCTGCATCGGTAATACCAAACGAGCCAGCATAGCTGTCGTAAATATCATCAATCATTTCGTAAACCTGATTGACGGCTTCCAATTTTTGATTCAATCTTGGATTCAGTTTTGAATTCTGATTTCGATTCTGTTCCTCAATTTGTTTCATAGTTTGTTTCATAATTGTCCTCCTTAAACAAGAATACTCCGAAATCGTAGTTTTTACTATACTACGATTTCGGAGTATTTTCAATGACTGTTCTGTTATTTAATAAATTCTTAAAAAAACGTTTTTACCAATTGTCGTTAATCGGCCGTGCTGCCAACCCAATCCGAATGAAATGTTGTCATGCACTCGGTATCTCCATCCACAGACTTCGATACAAGAAGTCCTTTTTTGATATCCTTTAAGGTTTGCTCGTACTCATCAATATACTGATCGGTCAATTCTTGTGTCCACAAGAAAGTTCCTTCGCTGGTTTTAACCCTTGTATGCTCATCTGCCATTTCCTGAAGTGTTTTCTTTTCCTGTTCCAGCCACACCTTGTACTCATCATAAGTCCACCACTCATAGTTGATTGCAGGATAACTGCTATTATACGCTTCTTCCGATACCCAGGTTGCGCCATTGTCTTCACTGACAAAGCTCTTTCCACTCGTCTTATCCTTGTAGCTCATGACACCATCTGAATCATCCGTCGTCGATACAACCATTTCTTTCGATATGGATTTCGTTGCCTTACTTGCTGATGAATCCAGTGTACGAGCCTCTGCAGTCCCATTCATCTGACCTGCTGCTCCCATTCCCATCAATGCTGTCAGGGCCAAAGCCCCCATTGTCTTTGCTTTTCCCATTTTCTTTTACCTCACTTTTAAAATTATAGCTGCCCTTTTCAGGACAGCTAAAGAATAGCAAAAGAATTTGAATCGTATTTGCAGGAAATATGAAGTTTAAATGGAGTCGCTATCACTTCTTCTTTGCGGCATTTTAAACCAAAACAACACACCTCTGTCTGAATTTTTGATTCCATATTTTGCATGGTGCAAATCCATGATTTTGCGAACAATATAAAGACCTAATCCAGTCCCTCCTGTGTTACGATTGCGTGAGGCATCCACTCTATAAAACGCTTCAAACAAATGAGAAATTTCCTCCTCCGGAATCGTAACACCTGTATTTTCTATTTTACAAAAAACGATATTCGTATTTTTCTCATTTGATAATGATATATTGATTTCCTCGCCATTTGGTGAATAACGAATGGCATTTATCAATATATTTTGAAGAGCTCGTTCCATCTGCGCAGAATCAACTTCGCACAAAAGCTTGTCTGGAATGTCTACCGTAAGCGATAGTTCTTTTTCAGACAATAATTCGGTCACATCCGCTATCTGTACCCGAAGAAGCTCTGCCAAATCAATCATTTTATATTCCGATTTCTGACTTTCATCTGTTTTCGATAGATACAATAATTCCTTCACCAATGTTTCCATCTTCTCAACAACAGCCAACGATCGTTCCATATACACTTCCCGATTTTCATATCCTTTGACCTTGTTAAGCATTCCCGTTAAATGACCTTTTAAAATGGTCAAAGGTGTTTTTAACTCATGTGATGCCGCTGAGAAAAATTCACGTTGCTTTTGTTCCAGCTCTCGCTGTTTTGAGATTTCAACTTTTAACTCGATATTGCTTTCTTTTAATTTTATAATGTAGCGTGAATAAATGCCAGAGCATACGATTGATATAAGAAAAATCCCAAAAATAACAAGTGGAATGGTTTGCCAGATTGCTTCTGTCGCTTGATTGATAGATACCGTATCCCCCTGAACACAAAGAGTATATTCACTGCCAAATAAAGTAAACGGATAGCCAATCTCCGATAATAGCTCGTCATTATCTGTTGTAACTATGATAGTATCCGTGGATTCCTGAATTGTAGCAATCGAATCCTGATCTGTTGTGGTTTGCAATTCATCACTTGAATACAAAATCGTTCCATTCTCATCTTCAATGTAAACAGTTGCTTTTGTCTGTACTGCAAATTGGCTGGCAAGCATATAACACTCCTCTAAAGAGTTTGCTCGTTCCAATACTGGCACGAAATCATTTGCCTGCTTTTGCAATTCTTTGCTAAGCCGATTGCTATAAGTTTGAGGAATATATCTTGCCATGCTAAAAACAGAGAGCAAGCACACAAAAAGCAAAAGAATCGTCGTCAATAAAAAAAGTTTCACTGTTAGACTTGTTTTAATTTTCCTTATCAATTCGGTACCCCACCCCTCTGATTGTTTTGATATAGTCCACATCCAGCTTTTTGCGAATGTTTTTTATATGACTGTCAACAATTCGATCTTCTACCTCCAGATCATCTGCCCACAATCGGTCAAGCAACATTTGTCTCGTAAATACTTTTCCTTGATTTTCCAACATAAGCTTCAGCAAGGCAAATTCTTTACTAGTTAAAACCACTTCTTTTCCTCTGTGATAGACATGAAATCCGTCAATATCCATGCTCAACTCTTTGTACGTAAGCATGGATTGATTGTGATTTTCACTCGTTCCTCGGCGAAGAATGGCTGCAATCTTGCATAATAAAATTTTAGGTGAAAAAGGCTTCGGAATATAATCATCAATTTGCTGTTCAAATCCTTTTAGCTGATTATCTTCATCTGCAAGTGCCGTAAGCATAATAACCGGAACCTGCGACTTTTGGCGAATGACCTCACAGACACCATAGCCATCAATCTTTGGTAATAGGATGTCTAACAGGACAAGATGAACAGTATCATCAAATTTTGCAATTGCCTCTACGCCATCGCCCGCAATCACAACCTCATATCCAGCATCAATCAAATGATTTTTTAATATATCCTGAATGTCAATATCGTCTTCAACAACTAAAATTTTCTGCATAAGCCTGCCTCCCTTACTGCCCATATACTTTAAATTTAATGGTAACATAAAAGAATGGATTTTTTATGGAGTCATCATAAAGTTGTATAAAATCATCAAACATTATTGACAAAATATTTGTATTATGTTATATATAAATTAGATAAATAAAGATATTAAAAAGAAAATAATAAGAAGGATGTGATAAAAATGATTAGTTGACAGTTTTTTTAAGAAGTTGTAAGAAAAATTTAAGAAACTCATTTTTAAAGATTCCATACGATTATATGAGGAGGTGTAGCATATGAAGAGTATTTGGATTGCATTTTTAAGTGTCATGTATATGTTGGGTTCCTTTCTGTGTATAAATCAATCATCTGATACTACATCTAACGAAGAAGTAAGTATTCAACCGACAGGTTATCCTGACGGAGAACTTCAGTGGACATATATTTTCTGGGAAGGAAATTTATATTCTAACGATGCTATTTTCGTTAAAACATTGCCGGAGGATGCTTATCAAATTGGTGAAATAGCAAAAGAAGATAACATCAATTACCCAGATGAAAATCTTGAAGCTTCTCATATTGATGTAGGCGTTGAAGTTTATAGTGATACGCGATATTTATATATCAAAGCTGGAACTGATAGCTACAGACGATTTTCAATTAGCACGGACGCAAATTAACATATTTTATTCCTTATAGAAAGGAACTTCCCAAATGAAACGATTAAAACTATGTCTAATAGCACTCATCATTTGTTTTGGCTTGTATGGCTGCAAAGGAATCGATTTTACTTCAACACGTAGATATGCCGATTGCATGAATCTCAACTGGCACTTAAGCTTGCCTGAAACGGATGTTGTAATATATGAAAAAAATTCTGGTGCCAGCTTTACCGGTGATGGCACCCGATACCACATTCTCCAATACGATGAAGAAAATGCAGCTATCATTTTAAAAAGTTTCGATTGGGAAGCTGGTGAACTAGACAGTGAATTAGCCATTAAAATGAATGAATGGCTAGATGATATCGAAGTGCCATCGGAAGAACGCCCTAAACAGAACGAATGGAAACATACGACTTTACTAAGAAAAGAGGACAACAGAGATCGTCTTATCATGTTCTTTGATGAAAGCACAAATCAGTTGTATGTAGTAGAATATTTCTTATAAAGTTAAAGGCTTTGTTTGTCTTAGTCAAAAAGTAATTCTTTTAATATGCCCGCAAGTGTTAGATTCTCACTCTAACGCTTGCGGGCGATTTAATTTGAGCCATCACACAATCTCAAAAAGCCAGTTTTCACGCCACGGTGAACTTCTATTACTCTTCAATCAACTCGTGCTCTTCAACTTTAAGCTTGCCAGCCTTGTAATCTGCCAATTTCTTTTCCAAGTAGCGAGTATTGTTTTCTTCCTCCGATGACTGTCGTTCAAACATTCCTGACATGGCAATTTTTTTTACAGCCTCAATTGCGACCTCATAACTTACCTTTTCTTCCAAAATACGAGACGTAACATTCTCATAATCATCTTTATAAATTTCATTTCTTATCAAAAAATTCAGCATATCAGGTACATTTACTTCTGGTTGAGCCGATGGACAAATATTTGTCATTGCACGCACATTGCGTACCTCTTCAACTAGCGCTTTAAATTCCTTTGTCTGTGGAACAAGGTCGATCAATTTATAGATATCATAAATATGACGCGAATGCTTTTTTACCCGATCCTGCATATAGTAATCGCAAATAGCAAAAACCTTATCTACTAATGTACGATCAAGCCCCTGCACTTTCATTTCAAAAGGTTCCAAGCCAAAATTTTTAAGTTCTTTTGGAGCTTCTTCCATCATCATATCTCCAATATAGCTGCGAACCGGCATCACAACTGTCGGAAAAGACACCTCTGCAAAAGATGTCTCCATTAGCACTGCTGGTTGAACCGCATCGTCTGAATCAGAAAGTACAGATTGATATTCCAAAATATATCGATTATAACTTCTACGGCTACGAGTCTCATCAATATTAGGAATGGAAAGCCCTAATATTGACGAAATCTCCTTAATAACTTCCTTAAGTTTCTTCATTTGCCCTTGTGATAACTTGGAATCAATTGTAATATCAATATCTTCTGAAAAACGCTTGATTGCTTTATGACATTTTGATAACGATGTTCCACCCTTAAATACAACAAAACCCAAACGCTTCGATAATTCGCGCAGAATCATGGTAACATAATAATCCTTCTCTACAATAATGGGAAGGACACGAAAATATTCACTTGCCAAATTAACTGCATTCGCAAATTCTTCTTTATTTTCATGCAGATACGCCATTTAACAACCCCACCTCATACATATTTTTGTAAATACGCTCTGGATAATATGGCAAAAAAGGCTTCATATTTTCAAACTCAATATTTTTGCTCTTCATATAATCAAACAAGCGATTTGTCAGTTCTTCTCCCTCAACTTCGGAGATATCCACAACTTCCTTTATCAAATCAAGAAACTGGAGAATTGCCATATTTCTTTCATTTATTTCACAATACGGTTTTCGCAAAATCACACGCAAGTTTGCCAGTTTCGTCTCCCTATATTCTGTCGTAGCCTTGTTTGTATAGACTTCATATACACCTGGAACCTGAGTCGTTAAACCAAGTTGATTTGCAAATAGGATTCCTCCAAGATAACCGCAACGATTAACGCCATCCACTAAATATTTTTTTCTGATAACCTCATCGACAGATAATACCGACCCAGACCGAAACATTGATTTCTTAGGAATGTAATAGATTCCCGTATCAAAACGTTTTAATCGTCCATCTTCTGTTAGCTTTTTCATTTGCTGGCGAACAGATACCGCTTTTATGCCAGAAATATTCAATTCCGACAAAAAAATGGGTTCGTTTGCTTTATAGTTATTTTCTATATAATTGTATACTTCATCAAATAACGCCACACTTTCTACCTCCTCTTAATACTTATTAGAAGTATATATTTTCTATTTTGTTATTATACATTAAAGAAAATTTAATTGCAAGTTTTATTTTTAAGAGTTTTGAAAAAGATAAACCGTACCTTTCAACATTCTTTTTCGAGAACGTAACTGGTGCTGAGACGATATGCTTTACAAGGCGGGACGTTGTAGCGGGTCTTTCAAAATAGCTATGACAATAAAGGACCTAACAGGAGCCCGCGGAATTGGGCCCGCCGACAAAGTCATTCGTCGAAGCACCCTTCTTAAAGCTTCCGGGCCACCACTTCTCCTACACAGCCTCCTGCCGCAGCTCTTCGCAAATATTTCCTCTCTTGACCTTTCGCCACGTATACACCGTGGAAAAAATCATCACGAGCACAAACGCTGCCGCGCCGACTGCATACAGCCCAATTGGGATAATTTTATTTGTGTAGATCGAATACTTCAAATAGGAATATGACTTATAGTTTGCCAGAGCTCCCATCAGCCCTCCTATCACAAAGCCTCGAAGCGTATAGCTTAAATTCTCTGCAAAAATCATTCGTAAAAATGTATACTTACCACAGCCAGCCGCCTTAATCAATGCATATTCTCTTGTGCGAAGCCGCACTGCTGTCGTGATTGTATTTGCAATATTTGCCAGTGAAATAAGAACAATTAGAATCAGAAAACACATCAAGCACACATTGAGAATGCGTATCATATTTGCTTCATACTGGTCAGTTTGCGGCGGCATTCCAATATCAAATGATTCATCGTACTCATTTCTCAATTCTGACATTAATTCTAATGCGCGCTCGGAATCAATTGTTTTCAAATACGCATAGTCCTGAATATTCGGCGTAATAAACAGGTCTTCATTATAGGCGCTAAGCGGCAGCACAAAGCCCCAGTCTCCTGCCCATGCCCAGTATGGATAATCCTCTGCATTTACAGTCTCTCCGATTTCAAATGAAAGCTTTTCCATGGACTCTTCCACTGGAACTTTAAACTTTTTAAAATCATCATCTGACTGTGCTGTCCTGCCATCTCCCACCAAATAAATCATCATGCTTGGATCCTCAGGGTCTGGATAAGCATATGAGGCATCTCCAATCTTCTTTTGTTCCATGATTGATATTTCAGTCAATTCACTGCTGTCTTTAAACATCGCACCCTCATAAAACCGTCTTCGTCCATCATCAAAATCGGCTGCGCCTTTCACAGCATTTAAAATCAAAAGCTTTGAATTTTCAGCCCTCAGATATTCCTCCTGATTTAATCCAAGCTGCTTTAAATATGCCTCATACTCTGTATCTTCCACAAAATAAATTTGTTTTCGATAATTCATCTGACCATCTACAATATATTCCCCTACAGCAAGTTTTCCTACGTCTGTCAGATTACTCTCATCCATTGCAATCTGCAAATTGGCCTTGCGAATATAGACGGCATCTGAGACACTCGATGATGTTCTCAGCTGACTTACAAGTTTCTCTCGAAATTCCTGTGTGAGATATTCTGGATCAAATGTATCATTATAAATATCATTAAACTTAATATGATAATTATAATAATACGGAACATTCAATCCTTTCATACCCAAACGCATGTAATAGATAAATCCACCTCCGCCAAGAAACAAAAACAGACAGATCGCCAGAGAAAAACTAATCGCACGGTATGATTTTTTATTGCGCTTTGCATTGCGGTGTGCAATCAGACCGCCCACGCCAAACACCATTCCTAAGATACCGCGTCCACGAATACTCTTTGCAAATTTGGGATCCTTAATATCATTTGTCTGGCGAATCGCCTCGATCGGAGAAATCCGTCCAGCACGCATGGCTGGCACCATCGCAGAGATCAAAATGGTGATGAGCCCTGTCACAGCTGCAACAACAAGATACCAGACTTGCGTATAAAAGGTCATCGAAATGCTTCCCACATATGCGACTCCATTTGAATTGATCATCGCATCAAAACTGTTCTTTAAAAGCCGAAATACACAGCTTACACCAACACAGCCAATTAGCAATCCTGCCGGAATCGCTGATACTGCCAGAAAGCCCGCTTCCAGAAAGACACTCACGATAACCTGAAAGCGCGTAGCACCAATAGATTTAAACAGCCCAAACTGACGTGTTCGCTCAGTCAGAGATATCGAAAACGAATTATAAATCAGTACAATGCTCGCACTCGCAACCACCACCATTAACACTGCACACATACCAAATAACATACAGCGGATATCGGAGACACCTTGCCCAAAATAACGCAAAAGCGTCTCATTGATCTTTGACTGGTGATCGCCAAAATTTTTTGCAATAAAGTCGCTGGTATCATCAATGCTTTTCGTTTTTAAATAAATATCAGAAATCGTTGTCTGCACCCCTGTTGTCAGCACAAGATAACAAGGCTCCGCAAACTTTTGATAACCGGGATTTGTGCTAACTCCGACAATCGTATAGGTCTTTGTCTGTTCTACCTGTATCGTCTCTTCCTCGCAAAAATCCGCACTGCTTCGATCCTCGATTCTTTGTTCCTGATGCTGTATGACTCTGCCATCTGACCCAATACGCTCGCCAATCTGCCAGGTGATTGTATCGCCAACGTGAAATTCTTTTCCAGCTGTTGTCATCATTTGTGGGATAATGACTTCGCTGTCATTTTCCGGCAAACGCCCTTCAATCAACCTTACGCCCATCGTAGCAAAAAAGTCTGCATCCACGCTTCCGATCGCCACATAAACTCTATTCGACAGCGAAACTTCATGTTCAATACCAAAATTCTTCTCGGCAACGCCGACAATGCCCATGCGACAGATCTGCATCACTTCCCCAGACTGTGCCAAGCGCGCCTCATCTTCTTCGTCACAATTATAAATCACGCCATAATAATCGCCATCGCGCATTTTCATATATTCGCTGAAAAAATGAAACAGACTTGAGGTCCCCGTAAGTACTGCTGTCAGCAATGCAAATGACAAGACAATTCCCGCAAATGTGACTGCCGTTCTCGCCTTATTCGCTGCTAACATCCGCTTTGTATACAAAAATAAAATCTTCATCAGCGGATCACCTCATCTCTGCAAATCCGCCCATCCTCGATACGGATTAAGTGCTTTGCCTGATTTGCAATCTCCTCGTCATGCGTGATAATAATCAAGGTCTGATGATATTTTTCATTCGACAATCGAAGAAGATTCATGATTTCCTGACTGTTCTTCGAATCAAGATTTCCAGTCGGCTCATCGGCCAAAATCACAGTTGGCGAATTGATTAACGCCCGTCCAATTGAAACACGCTGCTGCTGACCACCAGATAACTGATTTGGAAGATGATGCTCACGCCCTTTTAAGCCAAGATCATTTATCATCTGATCGATGCGCGATTTTTCCACCTTTCGACCGTCAAGAAGCGCCGGAAGTGTCATATTTTCAACAGCATCAAGCACAGGAATTAAGTTATAAAACTGATAAATCAGTCCCACCTGCCTGCGGCGAAAAATTGCCAGCTGCTCATCATTTTGCTTATATATATCCTGTCCATCCATATATACACTTCCGCTGTCCGGACGATCCACTCCGCCTAATATGTGCATCAGCGTAGACTTTCCAGAACCAGATGTACCAACAATTGCAACAAACTCTCCCTTTTCGATTGAAAAAGAGACATCATCAAGAGCTCTTACTTCATTCTCGCCCTTTCCATATGTCTTACACAAATGTGATGCCCGCAAAATCTCCATTCTCATCCCTCCTGATTTTCTGAATTTTCCGTTTTCAATTATTATGGTACACGCTATAAGTGACAACTCACTTACTTTTCGGTGACAATTTTGTCACTTGCGCACATGAATGACAAATTTTGCGCCGCCCTCCTCTCTGTTTTGCGCCTTAATTGTTCCATTTTGTTTTGCAAAGATACTCTGTGCCATTGCCATACCAATTCCAAATCCGCTGTGGCGCGCCGTTTTCCCTCTGTAAAATCGCTCAAAAATATGTGGCAGTTCCTCATCGCTTATGCCGCTTCCCTCATCCTCAATCTCAATTTCGCTGTATACAGACTTTTCAGACCAGCTCACATAAAGATTGCCACCGTTTTCCATATGCTCGATGCCATTTTTCAAGATATTAGTAATTGCCTCTGCACTCCAGCCAAAATCACCTTGAAAGCTGTCTGTGTCATTTCCATTCAGACAAAGCTTTACACCGTGCAAGTCCATGGAAATTGCAAGCGGCTCTGCACTATGTAAAATAAGCTCCTTAATAAAAATCTTCTCCTTCTGAAGAATAGCAGTTCCTGAATCAAGCTTTGCCATCTTAAGAAGCACTACAACAAGCGAATCTACACGATCTACAAGCTGCTGCATCTCGGTAAGACGTCTTGCACGCTGGCGCACTTCGTCCTCTCCGCTTCCCTCAAGCTTTCTAATGCTACTGATCATCAGACGCATTGCAGTAAGCGGTGTTTTTAATTGATGAGAAATATCAGCCATCATCTCTGCCTGAAAATTCTTTTCTTTTTGAAGCTGATCTGCCTGCTCACGCAGTCTTATGACAAGTTTTCGTACTTTGTCCTGCAAAATGGCAAGCTCTCCCTCGCTGTACTCGTCCAGATTCCAGTGTTCTTCCCCATAAAGAATACGGTCGATCTCGTCTGACAGGCTAGATGCCTGCGTCTCACGCCTACGAATCTCAGATATAAACACGCCAGACAAAACAAATGCAGAAAAAATAATGCAGACAGCAGCCTGCCAGCCCCACACAAAGAAAATGATAAATGCGCCGGCTGCAAGCATACTGTCTGCCATGATTAATTTATTATATTCTGGTCTCATATAAATTTTCCCCTTTTTATTGCTCTACCCGATCTTCCATGCGATATCCAATACCTCGAATCGTATGAAGCAAACGTGGACTTTGTGGATTTTCCTCAATCTTCTCACGCAGACGCTTCATATACACAGACAGCGTATTGTCATTTACATATTCGCCAGATGCATCCCATATTTCCTCAAGCAGCTGATTTCTCGTCAAAATCTGACCTTTGTTCTGCAGCAAAAGAAGCATCAGACGATACTCAAGGGCCGATAAGAACAGCTCTTTTTCGCCTTTTGTAACTGTTGCTGATGACACATTGACCCTAAGATCGCCACAGCTTAAAATGCGCTGTTCTTTTTTGCAGCGGCGAAGAACTGAGCGGATTCTTGAGATCAGCTCACGAGGACGAAATGGTTTTGCTATGTAGTCATCTGCACCCATATCAAGACCTGCGACTACGCTGTACTCATCACCCGATGCAGTCAGAAAAATCACTGGAATCTCGTATTCTCTTTTTATTTCTGCACAAATAGAAAAGCCATTTCCATCAGGCAGGCTTACATCAAGGAGCACCAGATCAAAGGCTTGTGCCAAAAGGCATTCGCCCGCCTCTTTTTTAGAGCCTGCAATTTGCGTATCAAAACCCTCTGCGCGAAGCAGTTCGCCTAGATACGAAGCAATCTGGTCATCGTCCTCTACCAGTAGTATTCTTGTCATTTTCTTCTTTGCCTCCCGGAACTTTAATGCCACGTTATTTTATCGCGCACAGCGCTGATAAGCAAATCGCGGTGTTCCATTCTCTACATATATAACACCACAGCGCTCAAATCCATTCTTTTCAAACAAATGCTGCATGACATTGTTATCCTTATGGGTATCGGCGCGAAGCTCTGGGCAAATCACTTCGCAAAAGGAAACTATCTGTGAAAATACTCCCTTGATTGTACCGTCACTTGCAACACGATGAATTGTTCCGTATGTATTGTCATTTTTCCAGCTGCCCTGCTCGATCACGCGATACGTCGGATCTTCTCCCACAAAGAACTTAAATGCTGCATGGGGAATGTTATCCTCTACCATGCAGACAAAGCTGTATCCATTTTCAATATCATCCTGTATCATTTTTCGTGTTGGATAACCAATCTCCCACTGCGTTGTGTTTCCAGTACTATCCATAAATCGCTTTGCCCTGGCATAAATTTCCATCATGCGATCAAGATCAGTCAGCTTGGCTTTTCGTATTGTTATCATGTCCACGCTTCTCCCTTCTTCTATTAAAAGACAATAGCCCAAAAAGAGCTGCCGCTCCACGGATGATGACATCCATTTTGCAGCAGCTCTCCCTGCTAAAAACTATTTATTTATCCTTATCTTTTTCAAAGAAATCTTTGATTGGATGCTTTTTCTTAGTTGTCGTTGTATTGGCAGTCGTCTTGCCATTCATCGCCTCATCAAATGCCTGCAGTGCCTCTTTTTGCTCCTTTGTCATACTGGTTGGTACTTGTACTACAAAAGTAACATAATGATCACCGCGTACATTTTTGTTGCGAAGACTCGGAACACCCTTGCCTCTTAAACGTACTTGTGTATCAGTCTGTGTTCCTGCTTTAAGCTCATACTCCACCTGACCGTCAATTGTATCAATTCTAATCGTTGCACCAAGCGCTGCCTGTACAAAAGATACTGGCACTGTTGAGAAAATATCGTAGTCCTGACGTCTGAAAATCGGATGCTGTGATACTGCAACCTCAACAAGAAGATCACCCCACTCGCCGCCGTTAATACCAGGCTCACCCTTTCCGCGGATGCGAATACTCTGACCATTGTCAATACCAGCTGGAATCGTAACCTGAATGGTCTTTAACTTTGTCTGATATCCGGTACCACGACAATCCGTACACTTGTCCTTTATGATCTTACCGCTTCCATGACAATCCGGGCAGACCTGAACGTTACGAACCATACCAAACATTGACTGCTGTGTGATTGTAACCTGACCGCGTCCCTGACATTTCGGACAAGTAATCGGAGAAGTTCCTGGCTTTGCACCTGAGCCATGACAAGTCGGACAAGGATCCTTCAGATTTAACTTAAGCTCCTTCTCGCAGCCCTTTACAGACTCATCAAAAGTAATACGTACTGCTGTTCGAAGATTTGCGCCCTTCATAGGACCGTCATTTCTTCTGCTTCGTCCGCCGCCAAATAAATCTCCAAAGATATCTCCAAAGATGTCTCCCATATCGCCGCTAAAGCCACTAAAACCACCGCCGTAGCCTCCGCCGCTGCCATCAAATGCTGCATGACCAAACTGATCATACTGTGCACGCTTTTCCTTATCACTTAATACACTGTAAGCCTCTGAGGCCTCCTTAAAAATTTCTGCAGCTTCTGCGCTCGGGTTAATATCCGGATGATACTTCTTGGCAATCTCTCTGTATGCCTTTTTTATGGCGGCATCATCAGCGTCCTTCGCTACACCAAGGACTTCGTAGTAATCTCTCTTCTCTGCCATAAATACTCCCATCTGGGCAACCGCTCAAAGCCGCTTCGGCCAAAAGGGCTACCAATACTTTTCTTACTCTTAACATGGCAAAACTCCTGGAGAAGTCCCCAAGAGCAATGCCATTTTTTATCTTACTAAAACTTCTTAATTATTTCAACCCACAGTTGATATTTTTTTCAAACTTTCTAATTAAGCGTTTTTTTATTAAACTTCCTTGTAGTCTCCATCAACAACATCGTCAGAAGAAGATGAGGAACCTGCACCTGCGTTCATGTCTGGGCCTGCCTGTGCGCCACCCTGAGCTGCCTGTGCCTGCTCATACATCTTGGAGAACAGCTGCTGTGCACTGTTCTTTAAGGTCTCAGTCTTTGCCTTTAACTGCTCAGTCTGATCTGGTGTTACGTTGTTGATATCGGTAGAAGCTACCAGATCCTTCAGTGCCTGAAGGTCGCTCTCTACCTGACCCTTTAAGGTCGGATCCAGCTTATCGCCAACTTCCTTCATTGCATTCTCAGTCTGGAATACGAAGGAATCTGCCTCATTACGAGCATCTACGCCTTCCTTACGAGCCTTATCCTGTGCCTCGAACTCAGCTGCTTCCTTAACAGCCTTCTCGATATCAGAATCAGACATGTTGGAACCTGCAGTGATGGTGATGTGCTGCTCCTTACCTGTTCCAAGATCCTTAGCAGATACATTTACAATACCGTTTGCATCGATATCGAAAGTAACTTCGATCTGCGGAACACCTCTTCTTGCTGGTGCGATACCGTCCAGACGGAACTGTCCTAAGGACTTGTTGTCACGTGCAAACTGTCTCTCACCCTGTACAACGTTGATATCTACTGCTGTCTGATTATCAGCTGCGGTAGAGAAGATCTGGCTCTTCTTTGTCGGGATTGTAGTATTTCTCTCGATCAGATGAGTAGCAACACCACCCATAGTCTCGATTGAAAGAGTTAACGGAGTAACATCAAGCAGAAGGATATCACCTGCACCTGAATCACCTGCTAACTTACCACCCTGAATGGAAGCACCGATTGCTACACACTCATCTGGGTTCAGTGTCTTAGACGGCTCCTTACCAGTCAGTGCACGAACCTTATCCTGTGCGGAAATCATACGTGTTGAACCACCTACAAGAAGAACCTTATCAAGCTCTGCTGCTGTCAGTCCAGCACCCTCAAGAGCCTCTCTTACTGGTCTCTCAGTACGAGCGATCAGATCTGCAGTCAGCTCATCGAATTTTGCTCTTGTCAGTGTCATATCTAAGTGCTTCGGTCCCTCAGCAGTAGCGGTGATGAACGGAAGGTTGATATTTGTGGTAGTAGCGGTAGACAGCTCTTTCTTTGCCTTCTCTGCTGCTTCCTTTAATCTCTGAAGTGCCATCTTATCGTTAGACAGATCAACACCCTCAGTCTTCTTGAACTCGTCTAACATCCACTGAGTAACCTTGTTATCAAAGTCATCTCCACCTAAGTGGTTGTCACCAGCAGTTGCTAATACTTCGATAACGCCATCACCGATCTCAATGATAGAAACATCGAATGTACCACCACCAAGGTCGTATACCATGATCTTCTGCTCATGCTCGTTATCAAGACCATATGCTAAAGCTGCTGCTGTAGGCTCGTTGATGATACGCTTTACATCAAGACCTGCAATCTTACCAGCATCCTTTGTTGCCTGACGCTGTGCATCGTTGAAATATGCCGGAACGGTGATAACTGCCTCAGTTACCTTCTCACCCAGATAAGCCTCTGCATCTGCCTTTAACTTCTGAAGGATCATTGCGGAGATCTCCTGAGGAGTATATCTCTTATCATCAATTGTTACTTTATAATCAGTACCCATATGTCTCTTAATAGAAGAAATGGTATGGTCTGCATTTGTAACAGCCTGACGCTTTGCCGGCTCACCTACAAGACGCTCACCAGTCTTTGTAAATGCAACAACGGATGGTGTTGTACGAACACCCTCTGTATTTGTTATAACAACTGGCTTTCCACCTTCCATAACTGCTACACAAGAGTTTGTAGTACCTAAGTCAATACCAATAATCTTTCCCATAATCTAATTTCCTCCTAGATTGATCTTTTAATGTTTTGTAATCAAATCTTTCTTTATCAAATATGCAGCTTTTGCTGCGTCTAATATGCTAACTTTAATTTAATTTGCAACCTGTACCATAGAATGTCTTACAACACTTCCGTGATATAAATAGCCTTTCTGGAACTCCTGAGCAACTGTGTTTTCGCCAAGGTTCTCATCCTCAACATGCATCACAGCGTTGTGCAGGTTTGGATCAAATGGCTTGCCAACTGCTTCAATAGGCTCAACACCCATATCTGCAAGTGCTTTTACAAGCTGCTTATAAACCATATCCATACCGCTTACAAATGGATCGCTCATCTGCTCCTCGCTAAGACCTGCGAATCCACGCTCGAAGTTATCTATAATTGGAAGAAGCTTCTCTACAACTGACTTTGCTCCCATGTCGAACATGTTTGATTTTTCTTTTTCAGTTCTCTTGCGGAAGTTCTCAAACTCTGCAAGATTACGTTTTCTCAAATCATCAAGCTGCGCTGTCAGATCTTCGATCTGCTTATCTTTCTTATCTTTTTTCTTGCCAAAGAAGCGCTTCTTATCATCTGTCTGCACATCCTTGTCATCCGGCTGATTCTCGGCAGCCTGTGCATCTGTCTGCTCCTGACTCATATCTTCAGCAGCCTCCTGCTCGGTCTCTTCAAGAATCTCATCAGCAACTGTTTCTTTTTCCATGTCTGTCACGATACATCCGCCTTTCTATCTCCTGTTTTTCAGGATCTTTCCTCAGGCCTGACCTAAGGTTCATTTTTTTTATAAATTGCATCCAGCTGATCTCTTAAATTCTTCAATGTGCCTACAACCTTTTCGTAATCCATACGCTTTGGTCCTACCACACCAAGAGTTCCCTGAACGCCATCACCCAAATCATATCTTGCGGTTACTACGCTGCAGTCCTTCATATCCTGCATGCCGTTCTCCTCACCGATATAAACCTGAATGCCCGAATTGCTCTGTGAACCGCTCTCCGAGTTCTTATCTAAATTATCCTCAAGCAGCTTTGCAAGCTCTTCCTTTTCCTCAAATGTGGAAATCAGACGCTGTGCATTTTTCTCATCCGAAAGTTCTGGGTAACGGAATATATTATTTGCACCGCTCGTATAAATTACCGGTGCCGATTCATGTTTGATCGCCTCTGCGACCGCCTCAAGCACACTTCCTACAACACAGCTGTAATCTCCTGCCTGTTCCTTTAGCTGTGTGATGATTCCCAGATTAATCTGGTCTATCGTCAAACCATTCAAGGCGCTGTTAATGAGGACATTTAATTTAAGAAGCTCTTCCTCGCTGATGTCGCTTTCGATATTTAAAATCGTGTTCTTTACAAGATTTCCTTCGACTACGATAACGGCTAAAAGCTTTCCTTCCTCCATTCGTGAAAGCTGTAAAAACTTAAGCTTATTTGCACCAACCTGCGGTCCTGTAATCATCGTCGCATAATTAGTATTTGCTGCAAGAACCTTAACCATCTGCTTTAGCAAAAGCTCAAGCCGGTCTACTCTCTTGACTACAACTTCCTGAAGCTCATTGTTTTCCTTTTCACGTGTCTTCATCAGATGATCCACATACAGGCGATAGCCCTTATCCGACGGGATTCGTCCGGCAGATGTATGTGGCTGAATGATAAGCCCCATCTCCTCAAGATCTGCCATCTCATTTCTAATCGTGGCTGAACTTAAGTTTAAGTCCGTGTACTTAGAAATCGTCCGTGAGCCTACCGGTTCACCAGTCTCCAGATAATTTTTAATGATTGCTGTAAAAATCTTCCATTTTCTGTCATCTAGTTCCACAAGCTCACTTCCTTTTCCTTTGTTTCTATTAGCACTCATCATCCCTGAGTGCTAACGATTATAAAATAGCACTATCGGGACGTATTGTCAATACATTTGTTAAAAAAAATTGTGAAAATTTTTGGAACAATTACAAGAGCCGGGCAGTGTTGCCCGGCTCTTATTAATATATATGTTGGGAGGATTATACAATACCCTGTGCGTTCATAGCTTCTACGACCTTCTCGAAACCTGCGATGTTTGCACCCATTACATAGTTTCCTTCGTAGCCGTATTTCTTTGCTGCTTCGTCTACCTTCTTGAAGATATTGATCATGATATTGTGCAGCTTCTCGTCTACTTCCTCGAATGTCCAGGAAAGTCTCTCGCTATTCTGGCTCATTTCAAGTGCAGATGTTGCAACACCGCCTGCGTTTGCAGCCTTTCCTGGCATGAACATCATTCCACTCTCTAAGAAGAAGTCTGTTGCCTCTCTGGTGGATGGCATGTTTGCACCCTCTGCTACAAGGAAGCATCCATTTGCCTTTAACTGCTTTGCATCCTCAAGGTCTAACTCATTCTGAGTTGCGCATGGAAGTGCGATATCACACTTAACGCTCCATACACCCTTGCCTTCATGATACTCAACACCTGGCTTTGCTTCTGCGTACTCTTTGATTCTTCCGCGGCGAACTTCCTTGATCTGCTTTACAAGGTCAAGATCAATGCCGTTTGGATCATAAATCCAACCATTAGAATCACTTAATGTAACAACCTTCATGCCATACTGCTGAGCCTTCTCAGTTGTGTAAATTGCAACATTTCCTGAACCGGAAACAGCAACTGTCTTTCCTTCCATGGTCATGCCTGCATTTAACAGCATCTCGCGAACCATATATACAAGACCATAACCAGTAGCCTCTGTTCTTGCAAGAGAACCACCGTATGTCAGACCCTTACCAGTTAAAACACCCTCGTACAGACCAGTCAGTCTCTTATACTGTCCATACAGATAGCCAATCTCTCTTCCGCCTACACCAATGTCACCAGCCGGTACATCTGTATCTGCGCCAATGTGACGATACAGCTCTGTCATAAAGCTCTGGCAGAATTTCATAATTTCACGGTCTGACTTGCCCTTCGGGTCAAAATCAGAACCACCCTTGCCGCCTCCGATTGGAAGTCCTGTCAGTGAGTTCTTAAAGGTCTGCTCAAAACCAAGGAACTTGATAATACCAAGATTTACAGATGGGTGAAGACGAAGTCCACCCTTGTACGGTCCGATTGCACTGTTAAACTGTACACGGAAACCTCTATTTACATAAGCCTGTCCGTTGTCATCTACCCACGGTACACGGAATGTAATAATACGCTCTGGCTCTGTCATTCTTTCAAGCAAAGCATCTTTGCGGTACTGCTCCTCATTTGCCTCAATTACCGGACGAAGGGAATCAAGAACTTCCTTAACTGCCTGCTGAAACTCTTTCTCGCCTGGATTCTTCTCTGCAACCTTCTGCAGCACTTCATCTACGTAAGACATTATGACCTCTCAATCTGCCGCTATGGAGCGACCTCTTACAATATCCAACTCTATTTTTCGGACATCGGAGTGAATGCTGATTTTCACTCTACTCTACCTGCCCACCCGAAACCTAGAGATGTAAAATGCATTGATGTCGATCGGGTGGATTTTTGTTACCGGCTTTGAAAACCGACATGTATATGGTACTACATGAATTAAATTACGTCAATATGTGTTTTTTAAAAATAAAATAAATTTTTTAGCGTGTTTTTGTGTATTTATACAATGTGCTATGGTAAAGTGACAAAGTGCCGATTTTTTTCTTTCTCTTCCGTTCATATTGCACATATAAAAAAAGCCCAAAGACAGGCCGGATTTCTCCGGATACCCGCCTTTGGGTTTAGTTGCAAAACTATTTAAAAATCAAACTTTTCTTCGAAATATGCCTTAAGATCTGCAATAGCAACACGCTCCTGCTTCATGGTATCACGATCACGAACAGTTACGCAGCCATCAGTCTCAGAATCAAAGTCATAGGTGATGCAGAACGGTGTTCCGATCTCATCCTGTCTTCTGTAACGCTTTCCAATTGCACCGCGGTCATCAAACTCACAGTTGTACTTTTTGATAAGCTGCTCATATACCTTCATAGCACCATCATTGAGCTTCTTAGAAAGCGGAAGCACACCGATCTTTACTGGTGCCAGTGCCGGATGGAAATGAAGAACAGTACGAACATCGCCGCCCTCTAACTCTTCCTCGTCATATGCTGCACAAAGGAATGCCAGTGTTACACGGTCAGCTCCAAGAGATGGCTCGATAACATATGGAATGTAACGCTCCTTCTTCTCATCATCAAAGTAGGTCATATCCTCACCAGATGTGTTCTGATGCTGAGTTAAATCGTAATCGGTACGGTCTGCGATACCCCAAAGTTCACCCCATCCAAACGGGAATAAGAACTCGATATCAGTTGTTCCCTTAGAATAGAAGCACAGCTCCTCAGGAGAATGATCTCTTGCACGCATCTCGTCTTCCTTGATGCCAAGGCTCTTTAACCAGTCGATGCAGTACTGACGCCAATACTGGAACCACTCAAGATCAGTACCTGGCTCACAGAAGAACTCTAACTCCATCTGCTCGAACTCTCTTGTACGGAATGTAAAGTTTCCTGGTGTAATCTCGTTACGGAAGGACTTTCCGATCTGGCCAATACCAAATGGAAGCTTCTTACGTGATGTTCTCTGTACATTTTTGAAGTTTACGAAGATACCCTGTGCAGTCTCCGGACGAAGATATACGGTATTCTTTGCATCCTCAGTAACACCCTGGAATGTCTTAAACATCAAATTAAACTGACGAATATCAGTGAAATCATGCTTTCCGCATGTCGGACAGCAAATATTCTTCTCATCGATGAACTCCTTCATCTCCTGTGTTGTCCAGCCGTCAATTGGCTTTTCCGGCTCCTGTCCCTGCTCAGCATAGTAATCCTCAATCAGCTTATCAGCACGGAAACGCTCATGGCAGCACTTACAGTCCATTAACGGATCAGAGAAACCGCCCAGATGGCCTGATGCTACCCATGTCTGTGGGTTCATCAGGATTGCACAGTCCACACCTACATTATAAGGATTGCCAGTAACAAACTTCTGCCACCATGCCTTTTTTACATTATTCTTAAGTTCAACACCGAGATTACCATAATCCCATGTATTTGCCAGACCGCCGTAAATCTCAGATCCTGGATATACAAAGCCTCTGGACTTTGCAAGAGCTACAATTTTCTCTAATGTCTTTTCCATAATCGTTCTTCCTCCAAAAATGTTTTATAAAGTTACTGTTCGCAAAACGAAAGATTGCGCTTTGCTCACTGTGACTACTTGAAAATGATATACCCACCGTCATTGCCAGTGATCTGGGCACAGTTTGATGCCAGAACTGTAACATTTGGGGAAACATATGCAATATCATGCTCACCAAATACAGTTACAGGGTAATCTGCGTACACAAGACAATAATCTGTCTTTTTCATCAAATCTTCACTGCTGATATGCTTTTGACCATCGCTTGTGACAAAATCGCCGCTAAGTGCCATGGTACTGCTGCCAAGCTGTGATGTGTAAAGCTTGCTTCCACCGGCATTTTGAATCTCAGCAGAATTAAAGCCTGTATAGGTATCACCATTTGCATACGTAAATACGACGCTTGCTTTTTTGTCCTTCACTACTGCCTTTTCGTAGCACACTGGAAGAAGAATACTTTCTTTTTCTTCCTTTGTCATCTGATCATAGCTATAATAGGAGCAGCCATACACATTTTTGTTGAAAGACAGCGCCTCCTGCTGTGCCACACCTGCAAGCTCGTCGATACTGTAGTAATCTTTATCAAAGTCAGAAATCATGGCAGCACGGATTGTAGCATTGTCTTCCACGTAAATGCTGTTTTCGGCTTCTGTGAAGTCATATGACTTCGTAAACAATCCACAGCCTTCTAAACTGACCGCCGCCACAAGCCCTGCCATAAGACTGGCTATTTTTATCCGTATCATCCTGTTTCTCATACTTTTCTTTCCTCTCATTACTGCCTCTTTTCGGCAGAGACTTATCTTTTATACATTCTATGGTATCTTGGCGAATATTTCAAGTATAAAATCTTCCTATTTCTTTAACATTTCTTTACAAATGTGTCAGCAATCTGCTCTAATCACATAAAAAGCAGGCAAAACGTCTTACAAAGTGCCCATAAAATGCACCATCTCCTCAAGAACCTGCAATGATTTAAACTCTCTTGAAAAGTATCGTCTGCGCCATTTCACTGTCAGATCATAAAGTGTACGCTTAACTGGCTCTTCAAGACAGAATGTGTAAAGTCTGCCGATTGGAGCTGTCAGAATATACTGAAGCGTATACATAGCTGATTCGTCCAGGTAAAGACGCGCCGATGTATGTGCCTCATTTTTTCTTTTTGCACATTCTTCGCAGACACAATTTCCCCGCTCAACAGACAGCCAGCCTTTTGTGAGTTTACTTTTACATACACTGCACTCAAATACCTGCGGATAAACGCCCATCACTAAAAACAGACGAAGCTCATAAACAAGACGCACAAGCTCATCTGGAATAGCCTGATTTTCCAATGCCTTTAATGAGAAATAAAGAAGATTCAGCAATTCTCTTCCATCATCATTTTCCTCTGAGGCAAAACCTGCTGCCTCAAGGAAATAGCAGCCATATGCCATCTTAGTCACGTCAGAGCTGACTGCCTCAAAATACTCTTTTATTGAAGCAGCCTGCACTGTGTACGAATCTCGTCCGGCATGCAGTGTAAATATACCCATGGAAAACGGACGTGCCGCAGCTAACAGCGAACTGTTTGGCCGTCTTGCCCCACGCACAAATGCGCTGATTCGCCCAAGATCTGTTGTCAAAAGCACAATTCGCCTGTCATATTCACCTATTGGCATGGCAGACAGAACCATTCCGTTCACTGTTACGGTATCCATTTGTTTTCCTTTCTATAAGCTTACTTCTCGTCCTCGTGATATCCAAAGTTCTTCATGTAAAGGTCGCTGTCGCGCCAGTCCTTACGCACCTTGACAAACAGCTTTAAATTAACCTTCATCTCAAGCATGTCTTCGATGTCACGACGTGCATCACTTCCGATTGCTTTTAGCATCGAGCCGCCCTTGCCGATAATGATTCCCTTATGAGACTCACGCTCACATATAATGGATGCTTCGATATCCATCACAGAGCCATCCGGGCGCTCTTTCATCTGATCGATTGTAACTGCAATGCCGTGCGGAATTTCTTCCTGAAGACGTCTAAGTGCCTTCTCTCGAATCATTTCTGCTGCAATCTGACGCATTGGCTGATCAGTGACAGTATCCTCATCATAATACATTGGGCCATACGGCAGATAACGAAATACAGTATCAAGCAGTGTATCTGTATTGACACTTCTAAGTGCAGAAACAGCTACTACCTCATTAAAGTCTGCAATTTGACGGTATGCCTTGATGCACTCTGCCACTGCTTCCTTCTTTACTGTATCAGTCTTGTTGACGATCAAAAAGACAGGACACTTGAGCTGGCGAAGCTTCTTTGCAATCTCCTGTTCGCCTCTTCCGATAAAGGTGGTCGGCTCAACAAGCCACATGACAATGTCAGCCTGTGAAAATGTTTTCTGCGCAACCTCTACCATATATGTGCCCAGACGATTCTGTGCCTTATGGATGCCCGGCGTATCCAGAAAAACGGCCTGACCGCGCTCATCTGTATAGACGGTGCGGATCTGATTTCTAGTTGTCTGAGGCTTTCTTGATGTGATCGCAATCTTTTGTCCAATCAGATGATTCATCAACGTGGACTTTCCCACGTTTGGACGTCCGACCAGTGCAATAAAGCCTGATTTTTTCTGTTTTTCCATATTTTATTTCCTTTCCAGTGTAGCAAACTACAATGATCGTACCGTTGTAAAAAGTGAGCTGTTTTCTTTTATCTTGTTTTCATTTCCAACTACGCAAAGGCAATTATTAGAAAGTACCGCTTTCGCATACGGCACAAGTGCACGAATTTCCTTGGCATCTGTATCAATCACTTCATCTCGCTCCTTTTGAAGCTGCTCTCTTGTGATTCCACTTAAATACGCAGTAAGACCACGCACACCAAGCGCTGCTGGATTTTTCGGAATGTCCATCTCACTAATTGCACCTATAACATATCGGTCCATACTTCTCTCATCCTGATCAAACTGCTCAAGATATTCTGGAAGCTTATCATATACTTCATTTGTTTCGGCAAGCTTAGGATCAAGATAAGATACCATATAACAGTCACCATCACGTCCAAAACCGGACATACAGCCATAAGCACCGCCTTTTACGCGCAGACGTATCCAAAGATAATCATAATTTAAGATGTTTTGCAGTACAAGAAGTGATCCTCTAAATGGCAGCCCGGCATCCTTATAATTGCCTGTTCTTCCCACAAATTGAATCTGTGATGCACAGCATATGCCCTCGTTTTTCTTTTCAAGCGGCATATTCCAATCTGCCTTTACAAAAGGCTCATCTGGCATCTGCTTTATAAGCTTGTCCATTGCCTTTTCTAAAACATCATAGCCTTCCTTATCTGCGGTAAAGCTGACAAGAAGCGCTCTCTTATTAAACAGTTGATGACTGACAGCACGCAGCTTCTCAATTATCATACCCTTTCGCTCTTCAAAGTGATCATACAAATCATTTAAAAATTCATAGAACGAAATACCTGTCATAATCTCATTTAAGTAACCTGACTCACTGTGATACGACGATGCTCTCTTGATTGACGTATTATGTCCAGCACTCTTTAGACGCTCATACAGCTGTGAACGCGTCTCACCGATTATCTCTAACAGACGCTTCTCATTTGCAAGATCAGATTGATACATCATCTTAGCTGTAAGACTGACTGCTGTTTCAAGTTCATGATAAAATGCCTTTATGCGGAAAGAGAAACGCACAGTTGGTCTTCCTGTCTCTGGCTGAAGTACAACAAAGCCTGGATCAATGCCGCCCGTATGAATATTAACCTCATCCATAAGCTCTGTATAGCTGTACTCTCCTGCTGCCACAACGCCCAAAATCTGCTTTAATAAAGACAGATATGGAAGCTCTGAAAGATCTGCAAAATCAGCATCAAATACAAGCTCCAAATAGCCGATCTTTTTTGTTGACATCTCGTGAAATAATACCTTCACTCCATCCATGCTTCGCTCTTCATTGTAAAGCGGCAGCACTTCACGCTTAATATCTGCGCGTGTCAGCATAGGAATAGTCTCAAGCTCTTCTTTCGTGCTTGGAGTTTCCTGATATTCCTTTAACTCCTTTGTGTGACGCACAATTTCTTCAATCTCTTCTTTTGAGAGAGAATCTTTATAAACACGAAGCTTCTCTGCTGTCTTTTCTTCATTTTCAGCATCAAGACCAACCTTTGGCACAGCCATTGCCACAACACCAAATGAATTGTCAATCAGACACTCTTTTATCAGCTGCTCAAAATAGCTTCCCTCTGCCTTTTTGTAGAGTTCATCCATCGCATCCTGCGTCTCTAAAAGCAAAAATGCAGCATTGTCATCATAAAGCCAGCTGTCAAAAAGATCCAGTCCATACATAAGACCTTTCGGCCAACGGCCAAAATCGCCTTCTTTTAAGCGAAACTGTAAGCTGTTTAAACCAGCAAGAAGTGAACGCTTCTGTAAGCCTTCCTCTGCAAGCTTTCTTAACGTTGCCTCAATTGTCTCCACAAAGACTTCTCTTTGCTCTTGTCTGGCACCTTTTGTAGTAACCTCAAATGATGGCTGCAAAATACCATCCTCGAAGCCTCCATAAATATCTACACCGATTCCAGCATCAAGAAGTGCCTGTTTAAGAGGCGCACCCGGTGCATCAAGAAGAACATACTCTAAAACCTGAAATGCAAGATACTTTTCAAGATCAAGTGCATTTGACACAACCTTTGACCATGTAAAATAAGTGCCCTCATCGTCATCCTCAGAAGCTGCATAGCAAAGTGAAATCTCCTTCATCTTGTTGAACGGCTTTTGAAGTGTAACTGCTGAGTCAATCTCTTTTTTCTCGTAATGACTTAAGTACTCATGATCCATCCAATTGAGTGCTTTTTCCATATCAAGATCACCATACAGATAAATATAGCTGTTTGAAGGGTGATAATAAGTATGATAAAACTCCAGATACGATTCATATGTCAGATCTGTGATAAATTCTGGATCTCCGCCTGACTCATATGCATATGTCGTGTCAGGATAAAGTGCAGCCTTCACCTGGCGGCCAAGAATCTCGTCTGCACTTGAAAAAGCGCCCTTCATCTCATTATAAACAACACCGTTGTATGTCAGCTCACCATCTGGGCTGTCCATCTCATAGTGCCAACCCTCCTGCTCGAAAATCTTTCTCTCTTTTGTGATGTTTGGATGAAAGACACCGTCCATATAGACAGACATCAAATTAAAGAAATCCTTATCATTTGTGCTTGCAAGAGGATACATTGTCTTATCTGAATATGTCATTGCATTTAAAAATGTATTTAAAGATCCCTTTGCCAGCTCAACAAACGGATCCTTGACTGGGTAGCGGTCAGATCCGCAAAGCACAGTGTGCTCAATAATATGAGCCACACCTGTGCTGTCTGTCGGAACAGTTCTAAATGCAATGTTAAATACTTTATTATTATCATCATTTTCGAGTACAAAGACACGTGCGCCTGTCTTTTTGTGGCGCATCAGATATCCTTCACTTTCAAGCTCCCTGACATAATGATGTTCAAGCAGCTCATACTGCGGTATTTTCGTTATATCCATTTTTATGCCCTTCCATCACTGTTTTTCATCTGGCTCTTGTCTTCGCAGAATATCCTGCGGCTCTGTCTCGCCATCAAATACAACATGAAGCATCTGCTTTGGATGAGGTGCGCTCTCCTGAGTATTTCCGTCTTCATCAAAAATTGCGATTACCTTAAGAGAAACATTAGTTCCATCTGGCTTCATGCGCTCAATCGTCTCGCCAACAGTGAATTTATTCTTCTGTTCAAATACACTTCGTCCATTCTCGTCAATAGACTCTACTGTTCCCAGATATGTGTAATTCTTAACATAGGTATTGCTGTTGTAAATCTGCGCATCACTAGAAGGCTTTCCATAGAAAAATCCTGTCGTAAACTCACGGTATGTGCACTTTCCAATTTCTTCCTTGTACCATTCCATGTTTGCTTCATATTTCTTTGGATCCTCAAAATAATCGTCAAGTGCTTTTCGATAAGTGCGCGCTACAGTTGCCACATAAAGAGCAGTCTTCATGCGTCCCTCTACCTTTAAGCTGTCGATACCGCTTTCTGCCAAATCCGGAATGTGTTCGATCATGCAAAGATCCTTTGAGTTAAAAATATATGTTCCTCTCTCATTCTCGTAAACAGGATAATATTCGCCCGGACGTGTCTCCTCCACGATAGAATATTTCCAGCGGCACGGATGTGTGCAGGCACCTTGGTTGGCATCGCGTCCTACCATATAGTTGCTTAAAAGACAGCGTCCTGAGTAAGAAATACACATTGCACCATGAACAAACGTCTCGATCTCAAGGTCATCTGGAATCTGTGCACGAATCTGCTTTAATTCATAAAGAGAAAGTTCTCTTGCGGAAACAACACGCTTTGCGCCAAGCTGATGCCAGAAATTAAATGTTCCATAATTGCAATTGTTAGCCTGGGTACTGATATGAAGCTCCATTTCTGGAAGCTCATTCTTTGCGATCATAAAAACACCCGGATCAGAAATGATCAGTGCATCTGGTCCAATATTCTTTAATTCGCGAAAATAAGCGCGCACACCGTCAAGGTCATCATTATGCGCTAAAATATTAGCTGTCACATAAACCTTTACGTCATGTGCATGCGCAAAGGCGATTCCCTCTGCCATATCCTCTTTGCTGAAATTTTTTGCCTTTGCCCGAAGACCAAATGCCTCACCGCCGATATACACCGCATCTGCTCCATAGGTAACGGCAGTCTTTAATACGTCAAGACTGCTTGCCGGGATCAAAAGCTCTGGCTTTTTTCTCGCTGCCATATCACATTTCCTCCGTGTTTTTCTTCATTGTCAGTGAGACGCCGTCTCCAATCGGAATAACCGATGTGGTAAGCTCTGGCGTATGTGTCAGCATCGTCAGGTATTCTCGCATTCTGCTGTGAATCGTGCGGTTGCGTCTCGTCACCGCAAATCTTGACTCCAAAACATCTCCGTCCTGAAGTACATTATCTGAAAATAAAAGTCCGTCCGGAGCTAAAAGCCTTAGTACATCCGGAAGGAAATGAATATACTGTCCCTTCGCCGCATCCATAAAAATCAGATCATACGGTTTGTCCAGCGTCTTTAATATATCAGCTGCATCTCCCTCAAGAAGTGTGATATCGCAGCCTCGCGGTGCTCTTGCAAAATTTCTTTTTGCCTCCTCAATTCGCGGCGGATATTTCTCAATCGTTGTAATTGATGCACCAGCTGGCATCACCTCGCTCATGCGAATTGCTGAATAGCCCACTGCTGTCCCCACTTCAAGAATAGAAAACGGCTTTTTCAAACTAATTAAAAACAGCAGAAAACTGGCAGTCTCCGGCCGAATAATCGGCACGTCTCCTGCCAGCGCATCTTTTTGAATTTCTTCACAGAGAGCGCTCCCTGGTAATTCCAGGGAGCGAATATAATCGGTTGCCCGCTCAAAATCAAACATTCACTTACTCCACTTCCATGATGATCGGAAGAATCATAGGACTTCGCTTCATCTTCTTCCACAGGTAGTTACTTAAGCTGTCGCGAATCTCATTTTTGATCTTTGACCAATCAGAAATCTTATGATCCAGACAATCAAATACAGCATCCTCTACGACCTGCTGTGCCTCAATCATCAGATTCTCAGACTCACGTATATAAACAAATCCTCTTGATACAATATCCGGACCTGCAAGCAGGTTGTTGGTGTAACGCTCCAGCGTCAGAACAACAATAATAATACCATCCTGAGACAAATTCTGACGATCACGAAGAACTATGTTTCCAACGTCACCAACGCCAAGTCCGTCTACAAGAATACCGCCGTGAGTTACCTGTCCGGTAACAAGTGCACTTTCTTCACTTAACTCCAGCACATCGCCAGACTGAATCATAAAGATATTATCCTTAGGGATTCCAAGTGATTCTGCTATCTCAGCCTGTGCCTTTCTATGACGGAACTCACCATGAACAGGAATTGAATACTTCGGGCGAACAAGTGAGTACATCAGCTTGATCTCCTCCTGACATGCGTGACCTGATACGTGAGTATCCTGATAAATAACCTCTGCGCCTAAAACGCATAATTCATTGATTACCTTTGATACAGATTTCTCATTTCCAGGAATCGGATTTGATGAAAATACGACAAGATCACCCGGGCAGATGCTGACCTTTCTGTGAATGGCTGCTGCCATACGGGACAGTGCTGCCATAGACTCGCCCTGGCTTCCTGTTGTGATAATAACGGTCTTCTCTGGTGGGTAATTGCGAAGCAGCTCAATATCAATTAAAGTTCCTTCCGGAATATTAATATAGCCAAGCTCGCTTGCCTTTCCAATGATGTTAACCATGCTTCGTCCTTCTACAACAACCTTGCGGTCATATTTGTAGGCAGTATTGATGATCTGCTGCACACGGTCTACATTAGATGCGAATGTTGCAACGATGATTCTCTGGTTTCTGTGCTCAGAGAAAATTGTATCGAATGTATGGCCAACTGTACGCTCAGACGCTGTAAAGCCCGGTCGCAGTGCATTAGTACTATCGCAAAGAAGTGCCAGTACGCCCTTCTTTCCAAGCTCTGCAAAGCGCTGTAAGTCTGCCATATCACCAAATACAGGTGTATAGTCGATCTTAAAGTCTCCAGTATGAATAATGGTTCCTGCCGGAGAAGTAATGGCAAGTGCTGCTGCATCAACAATACTGTGATTTGTGCGGATAAACTCTACTTTAAAATCACCTGCTGAGATTGTCTGGCCATACTTTACTACCTTTCTCTTTACACTCTTTGTAATGCCGTGCTCCTCAAGCTTTCCCTCGATAATTCCAAGAGTCAGCTTTGTTCCGTAAAGCGGAACATTGATTTCTTTAAAGAAAAACGGCAATGCACCGATATGATCCTCGTGACCATGCGTAATAAATACGCCCTTTACCTTGTGAATGTTTTGTTTTAGATACGTGATATCTGGAATGACCATATCAATACCGAGCATCTCATCCCCCGGGAATGACATACCACAGTCTACAACGATGATGCTTTCTCCATACTCAAACACCGTCATATTCATTCCGATTTGCTCAAGACCTCCTAATGGTATGACCTTGACACTTGTTTCAACTGTACTCAAATCTTACCTCCTTTTTCCTGTTCATTTATGAAACAGCTCTTTTTTCTGTCGTAACTTCTCTGTCCAATGTTTCATCCAATTAACTGATTGGAGTCTTCATTCACTTTATTGCCATAGAGCACTCACATTTTCTGTGCATCACTCAATGGTAATATCCTCATCAGAAAGGAGTTCTTCAAATACTTTCGAAACAGCGTCAAGCTCGGTCTCATCCTCAACGAGCTCATACACAGCCTCCGGATCCTCATCACGTGATGTGTCCTTTAAAATCAGACACTCTGCATCCTCATCATCCGAATCTGCCACCAGCAGATAATTGCTTGCACCGAGTCTTGTTTCCTCAATCACATAAAACGTTACCTCTGTTCCATCATCTGCTGTCAAAATGATCTTATCTTCCATTCGCCTTCTCCAGTCTTTTCTTTTTCCTAGTCTGCTGTGTTATTCATAACTTCCAGGTTTTTATTATTATTTTTTTCTTCTGTGTCCGATTCGCTATCAACAAGTTTACTGCCCTTCTTTGTGTTTTCCATAAAGTCCTGCAAAATAAGCCCTGCTGCTACCTGATCGATCACGGTTTTTCGTTTTTCCCTAGGCATACCGCACTCCTGCAGAATTTCATCAGCTGCCACCGTTGTCAGCCTCTCATCCTGCATAATCACCTCAAGTTTGGTTCTACGCTCTAGCATTGCTTTAAACGCAAGCGCAAGCTCTGCACGCTCTCCTGCTGATCCGTCCATATTGACTGGATAACCCAAAACGATCTTTTCGATCTGGTATTCTCCTACCAGCTGTTCAATGCGCGCAAGTGTACGCCGCAATTTATTCTCCTCTTTTCTTGTAATGGTTTCTAACGGCTGAGCAGTGTAACCCAACGGATCAGTAACCGCCACTCCCACTGTCTTGGAACCATAGTCGAGTCCTAATAATCTCACTTTTTCTCTCTGCCTTTTCTTTCAATGCATGTTTCTACGTAGTTTCTCATCAGTTCTTCGAGAATTTCATCTCGCTCAACCTTCATGATGAGGCTTCTGGCATTATTGTGGCTTGTGATATAGGTCGGATCACCGGACATAATATATCCGACAATCTGGTTGACCGGATTGTATCCCCTCTCTACGAGCGCCTGATATACTCTCAGAATTACTTCTGATACAGAAATTCGCTTCGTCTGGTTGATGTCAATAAATTGAGTATTTTTTAAATCTGCCATTGATTCACGCCCTTCCTACAGTCCAAAACCTGCTAAACAATAATATTGTAATACATTTCGTCTAATTCGGCAAGTATTTTTTTTGCCAGTTCAGGCGTCCTGCTAGATTCGTACAAATCTCATGCTTGCATGAAGATTTTACGAATCGGCAGGACGAAGTGGACGCCCTTTAATGAACAAAACAAAGCTGCACGCGAACTTTGTTCGCGTTTTGCAGCGACGCACGGAACGTGCGGTTTTGCGAATGGGCGTCCCCTGAACTGTCATTCACCCCTGTCTTGCCTTCATCACATCCGCAGTCAATTCACCTTCGATTATTGCATCGATGATCGTATTGTCTGGCGCATCCGTCTCTACCGCACATTTTATGTACTCTGGCGTATGGCCGACCATGTAGGAGACACCATTAATTTCCTGACGCTCCTCCAATAAAACTTTGACGCACGCTCCTGTCCACTTTGTTCTAAACTCTTTTGTCATCTGTGACTCAAGTGACGAAAGTATACTGCTTCGCTGCGCCTTAATCTCTTCTGGGATCTGATTTTCCATCTTGTCAGCTCTTGTTCCTTTTCTTCTGGAATAGCGGAAAATATGCATCTCATAAAAATGCACTTTCTCAAGAAACTGACGTGTCTTATCAAATTCTTCATCCGTCTCTCCCGGAAATCCTACAATTACATCTGTTGTGATTGCTGGATTTTCAAAAGCAGCTCGAAGAAGTTTACACTTTTCATAGTATTCTTCTGGCGTGTAATGTCTATTCATACGCTTTAAGGTTTCCTCACATCCGCTTTGCAGAGACAAATGAAAATGAGGACATACTTTATGCAGCTTTTTTAAGCGGCCGACAAATTCCTCTGTAATAATACGCGGTTCAAGTGAGCCAAGACGTATTCTGCTTATGCCATCAATCGGATGAATGGCTTCAATAAGCTCGATTAAATGACTTTCCCCATCAATTTCCCTTCCATAAGAGCTTAGATGAATACCAGTCAGCACAACCTCCTGGATACCGGCTTCTGCAAGTCTTTTAATCTCAGCTATAACGTTTTCCATACGGCGGCTTCGCACACGTCCTCTGGCATATGGAATAATACAGTAACTGCAGAACTGATTACATCCATCCTGAACCTTTACAAATGCTCTTGTGTGCTCTAATACCGTGCTGACTTCAAGCTCCTCATACTGCTCCTTCTCTACATCTGCCAGCACATCATCAAATGTTCTTCCTTCAAAATAAGCATCTAGTGCCGTAACAATCTGACGCTTCTGGTTATTTCCAAGAACAAGATCGACAGCAGCATCTGCTCTGGCTTCTTCTTCACTTACCTGCACATAGCAGCCTGTCGCCACCACAACAGCCTCTGGATTTAATTTTTTTGCGCGGTGCAGCATCTGTCTTGATTTTCGCTCCGCCATATTTGTAACTGAGCAGGTATTAACAACATAAACATCTGCCTGCTCTGTAAATGGAACAATATCGTAGCCTGCCGTCTGCAAAAGCTCCTCCATTGCTTCCGTCTCATATGCATTAACCTTGCAGCCTAATGTGTGAAATGCTGCCCGTCTTCCCATGTTTTCATTTTCCTTTCTCTAACTTTCCCTTGACTTTTCTACTCAAAACAAGTACTATAAACTTAAAGATGAATGTTCGTTTTTTCGGTATATCTAAAATTAAAAAACAGATAATTCCGCAAGAAGCAAACATAAAAACTCACAAACATCATCTTCACAGGAGGGTATTATCATGGTTACAGTAAAAATTTCTTTAAATTCTATCGATAAGGTTAAGTCTTTTGTAAATGACCTGACCAAGTTTGATTCTGATTTTGACCTGGTTTCCGGAAGATACGTTATCGACGCAAAGTCCATTATGGGTATCTTTTCTCTGGATCTTTCCAAGCCAATCGATTTAAACATTCATGAAGAAAAGAATCTTGATACTGTTATGAAGGTTCTGGAACCATACATCATCCAGTAATTTTTTTTAACTTAACTTTCAGAGATCGTTTTATCTGACCAATCGGGGCATCACATTCGTGATGCCCTATTTTTTTTTAAGCCTTACACCAGATAATCTCTGCGCTATTAACTGCCTCTTCTACCATCGCATCAATCTTTTCCTCAAGCTTCTTTTCGGAACTTCTGATTACTTTTACATTTGGCTTTGTAACAGGATGCTTTGCAACAAAAATCGTACAGCAGTCCTCATACGGCTGAATAGATGTTTCAAAGGTATCAATCTTTTCTGCTACATCAACAATCTCCTGCTTGTCAAAACCAATTACCGGACGATATACAGGAAGTGTGCATACCTCATTTGTTGCCATTAAGCTCTGCATAGTCTGTGATGCTACCTGACCAATGCTCTCTCCCGTAATTAAGCCATGGCAACCATCCTTGATGGCAATGCGCTCAGCGATACGCATCATATAGCGGCGCATGATAATAGTAAGCTCATCATGCGGGCAGGCATCGTAAATATAAAGCTGAATATCAGTAAAATTGATGACATGAAGCTTGATCGGTGTTGCATATTTAGACACAAGCTTTGCCAGATCTACAACCTTTTGCTTTGCACGCTCACTAGTATACGGCGGTGCATGGAAATAAACAGCCTCAATCGTAACGCCTCTTTTTGCAATCATATAGCCTGCAACTGGTGAATCAATTCCGCCTGACAACAAAAGCATTGCCTTTCCAGCCGTTCCAACAGGCATTCCGCCTGCACCCGGAATAGATACAGAATATACGTTGATGCAAGTGTCACGAACCTCAACAGACAATAAAACCTGCGGATTGTGAACATCTACACGCGCGTTTTCGTATGCGTTTAAAATAGCCTCGCCAAGATCTGCATTTAATTGCTGAGAATCCTTTGGATAATTCTTTCTTGCACGGCGGCTGTGTACCTTAAATGTATAATCACCCTGCGGATATACATTTCCCATATATTCCACAACCTGCTCTGCTAATTTGTCATAGCCTTCATCTTTAAGCTGTACAACAGGACAGATCCATACGATTCCAAATACATGCTTTAATGCATCTACTGCCTCATCATAATCATAATCGCTAAGCGCCTGCACATAGATACGTCCAGACTCCTTCTTTACTTCAAACTCACCCTCAACACGCTCCATTGCAAGACGGATGTGCTTTACAAGCGCATCCTCAAACAAATAACGGTTTTTTCCCTTAATGCCAATCTCGGCATACTTTATCAAAAATGCATGATATTTCATGTTGTTCCTCACAATTCTATCTAATGTTTATGTGAAATGATACCCTGGTATCATTCTATCGTCTTGTGTAGCGGCGAAGCATCGGAAGAAGCTCCTGCAATGCCTTCAGTGCCTGATCAAGCTCTTCCTTTGTCGTATTCTCACAGAAGGAAAAACGAAGCGTTCCCTCAATAAGCTTTTTATCTAGCCCAATTGCCTGCAGAGTACTTGAAAGTGCCGGATGGTTAGATGAGCATGCACTTCCAGATGACACATAAATGCCGCGGTCGCTGAGTGCATTTAAAAGCACCTCGCTTCTTACACCTGTGAAGCTTACGCTTACAATATGCGGTGCTCGTCTTTCTATACATTCCTCACCATCTGCCGTCTCATCCCAACCGTTTATTGAAACGTCATCCAGCTTATGAATGCCCTCCAAAAAATAGCGGCGAAGCTCATTTAAATGTGCTTTCTTCTGCTCAAAGTTCTGGTAGGCAAGCTGCGCTGCCAGTCCCATACCTGCTGCACCAGGTACATTTTCAGTTCCTGAACGCATGCCAGACTGCTGACCGCCTCCAAATATAATTGGATGAAGATTAACCTTGCTGCTACAGTATAAAAAGCCTGCTCCCTTTGGACCATGGAATTTATGTGAGCTGACAGACAAAAGATCAATTCCCTGCTGCTTTGGACGTATCAGCACCTTGCCATATGCCTGAATGGCATCCACATGAAATACAGCACCCGAGGCAGTCGCATGCACCAGCTTTGCAGCCTCCTCTATAGGCTGAATTGTTCCAATCTCATTATTTACATACATGATTGATACTAAAATAGTATCAGGTGTAAGCGCTTCCTTTAACTCTTCTAAAGAGATCTGTCCTCTGCTGTCAACTGAAAGAAATGTAATGCGAAAGCCCTGCTCCTCCAAAAAAGAAGCCGTTGCCTTGACACTTGGATGCTCGACTGCTGTTGTAATGATATGGTTTCCCTTTCTCTTTGCAGCAAGTGCCGTTCCAATAAGTGCCATATTGTTGGACTCCGTACCGCCAGAGGTAATGATAAGCTCCTTTGGATCAACCTTTAAAGTAGCAGCAATTTTCTGTCTTGCTTCCTTGATATAGCCCTCTGCCACAACACCCTTTTGATGACGTGATGATGGATTTCCAAAATCAACATCCATCAATTTTTTCATCAACTCCTGCACCTGTGCATCTACACGGGTCGTTGCTGAATTATCCAGATATGCTTCCATTTTTATTCCTCCAATACGTATCCAAGCATGGCAAGCACTGCCATTCCGGCTGTTTCCGTCCTCAAAATTCTTCTTCCAAGCGTAATTGCCTGTGCACCGCAATTTACTGCCTGTGCAATCTCCTCGTCCTCAAAGCCGCCCTCTGGTCCTATAAAGATTGCTACCTGCTCACCCGGTTTTACTGCACTAAGCGCATCACGCGTTGCCTGCATATTTTCTGCATGCTCAAATGGGACAAGAATATGTTCCTTATCGGAAGCATATAAAAGAGCCTCCTTATATGTCATAAGAGGATGGATATCAGGAATAAGTCCGCGTCCAGCCTGCTTTGCTGCACTCTCTGAAATCGCCTGCCAGCGTTTTCTCTTTGCTTCTTCCTTTTTGCAATCAAGCTTGACTACGCAGCGCTTCATCTGTACCGGAACAATCTCATGCACGCCAAGCTCCACACACTTTTGAATAATTGTCTCCATCTTATCGGCCTTTGGCAATCCCTGAAACAATACTATTCTTGAAGGCAGCTCACTTGTAGTTTCACTGACCTGCTCAATTTTTGCTGTCACTTCTTCTGCATCAAGCTGTGCAATGCTGCAAAGATATTCATGACTGCCATCGTTAACGCAAATCTGTTCACCAACCTTCATTCTAAGCACATTTTTGATGTGATTTACATCACTTCCAATGATTGCTACCTCATGTGCAGCTGCCTGCTCTGGCTTTATAAAAAAATGATACATATATTTACTTCCTTCTAGTTACAATTGAAACCCACTCACCCTGATGCAGCACATCAATCACTTCAAACTCTGGATTTTTTGCAAATGCATCCATAACGGCCTGCTCCTTCATATCAATGATTCCAGATGTGATAAAGATACCGCCATGCTTTACATGAACTGCGACAACTTCCTGCAGTGCAATAATAACATCTGCCAGAATATTGGCAACGACAACATCATATGCTTCATAGCCAACCTCATCCTTGATTGCCTGATCATCAATTAAGTTTCCAATCAGAACCTTATACTGCTCTGACGTAATGCCATTAACCTGTGCATTCTCATGTGCAGCATCAATAGCATTCTCATCAAGATCTGTTCCCACTACATGACTAGCACCGCTTAACAGCGCACAAATCGACAAAATACCGCTTCCTGTTCCAACATCAAGAACATTATCACCCGGCTTTACATATTTGCGTATTCCTGCAATACAAAGCTGAGTAGTCTCGTGCTTTCCTGTACCAAATGCCATACCAGGATCAATCTGAATCAGCTTCTTTCCTTCCATTCCCTCAGGAATTTCTTCCCATGTTGGCTTAATTAAAAGATCATCAACAACGAATGGCTTAAAATACTGCTTCCAGTTATTCATCCAATCCTTGTCCTCTGTCTCAGATGCTGTGATCTCGCATGAGCCTGCATTCACAAAGGAAGCAACTTCTTCAAGTGCCATCTTTACAGCAGCAAGCGTCTTAGGCACATCATACGTATCATCAAGATAAAAGCTTACAAGCGCCTCTCCGTCATCTGGTCCTAAATCTGGCAGCACATCAATAAACATGCCCTTTGTATCATTTGCTGTCAGCTCAACCTTATCTTCAATCTCAATTCCCTCAATGCCAATCTCACTTAGCTTCTCACTGATGAAATCCTCTGCTGCTGTTGTTGTCTGAATCGTAAATTTCTTCCACTTCATAATGTTATTCCTCTTCTATTCATATAATGATGGCGCCTGCGGAATCGCGAAACCAGACTGCAAAACACCATTTTCGTCAAAATAATATTCACCATTTCCAATGGTCATCTTTCCAGTTGCCATATCGCCTGCCTGATAAAAATAATATTGCTTTCCATCAAGCTTAAGCCAGCCTGTGTGCAGCTTTCCATCTGGGTCAAGATAAAATTTCGTATCGCTGCCCACCCAGCCTGTAACCATCTGCGCTGTTGTATAATCAAAATAATAGCAGCCCTCTTCAAGCTCCTGCCACTGCAGACCAAGTGCACCATTTTCATGCACATAATAAGTGGCGCCATTCCAGTTTACAAAGCCCTTCTTATCACCGACACCTGATAAAACCTTAATTGAGCAGACCTTTGATTCTCCTGACGCATTATACACATAAGCCTGTACTGTATACACACCGTTTTTTCCGGCGTGATCTAAAAGGCTGACATGATAAGAAATTGTATCAGATGTCACCTCCAAAGATCCCTTTGTCAGCACATCTGTGCTGTCATACTCAATCCAGACAGGAAACTCAGCTCTCACAGCATCTGAGCCGACATCCCATGTCACGGTAAAGCCAGCATCGTCAATCTGCGTCACACGCGGATGATATACATTAAAACCGCCAGTCGTGCCCCAATCATTTATCTTTGCGTAGGCATTGTCAAGCAAAAGACTTGTATCCTCATAACTTATGCCTGAGTCTGATTTCATAACGACTGCTATAAGATCAACATCGTCTCGCTTTGCAGCTGTCACAAGCGTAGACTGGGCAAGACGTGTATAGCCCGGCTTTCCGGCATAAACACCCTCACATTCAAACTCACCTGAAACCATCTTATGACCACTTGTCATATTTCTCTTAGATGTATACGCTGTTTCAGGAATTGTGTATGTTTTCGCAGAAAGAATTTCCTTTGCCGCCGGATTTTTTAGTGCTGCCTTCATAATAAGCGCCATATCATATGCTGTTGTTAAATGATCGTCAGCATCAAGTCCGTGAGGATTTGAAAAGTGAGTGTTTTTTGCACCAGCTTCTTTTGCTCTCTCATTCATCAGTTCAACAAAGCTGTCGATATCACCGCAAACTGCTTCCGCTAAGATATTCGCGCACTCATTGCCTGAGCACATCGTAAGACCATATAAAAGATCCCTGATAGTAAATTGCTCTCCCGGCTTTGGCATAGGATGAAGTGTTGAACTAAGCGGTGCAATCTGATTCAGTGCATTTTCTGACACAGTTGTTACAGAATCAAGGTTCTTACATTGTTCCACCGTCACAAGCAGCGTCATAATCTTTGTAATGCTTGCCGGATGAAGCTTTTCGTCAGCATTTTTTTGCAAAACAATTTCACCCGTATCTGCATTCATCACGCAGTAACCTAAGGCTGATACGCCAATCTCCGGCTGATCTTGTGACTGACCGCTGTCATTTTCCTGTACCATAGAAGCCTGCACATTTTCAAGAAATGAGCTATTTTTTGCACTGGTTCCAACTATACAGGAAAGTAATAAAACGATCACGCCAAGAAGGAGGCTCTTCTTATTCAATCGCATTACCTTACCCTTTCATATAGCTTTTTGATTATACTTTATTAGTTACTAATTCAATCTAGTCTATCATACCTGTGTAAAGATTGCAAGTGTGGGATCTGCTCATGTTACGAAAGCCCTTCGGTGTAAGTTGCGTAAGCCCTTCGGTGTAATGGTTTCGTCGACGGACCAAACTCAGCAGGTTCCTTTTATGTTCTTTCTTATCATACATTACTTTGAAAGACCTGCTTCAAGTGCCCGGCTCGTGAAATCCATTCACCTTCGGGCTTTGATATAAATACTGGCGTCATGTGAACTGTAATCTGAACTTAAATGAAAAAATACTATACATATTCAAGAAAAAGAGGTATAATCTTAACAGATATTTCGGTAAAAATGGCGAAAATCTGTAAAAAATCAGAAAAAGTTACATGCATCAAACAAAAGGGATGAAAGGAGATAAATTAATATGGAGATGCAAAATCAGATAAAGGAATATGTGGCACTATATGAAAGTGAAGTTAGAAAACTGGCAGACCAGTTAAGAAATGAAAGCATGCCACAGCTAACAGAGGAGCTTTTTAGCGAATTTGAAACAAATGGAAACCGTATGCGATATGAGGCTGTTTACTTTGGAAGAAGAAAATTCTTATCAGTGCTTGGTCTTGCAAGTGTGATCTGGCATGAAAAAGAAGATATTCAAAAGCTAGAAGAAGTAATACGGGAAATATGCGCAGAAGAGTGCTGGGCACTTCCGGCACACGTTAGAAGAAAGGAAAATCCAAATTGGAGAGGTGTAATCGATCTTTTTGCAAGTGAAACAGGTCAGACACTTGCACATATTACAACTCTTTTAAAGGATGAGCTTTCAGAAGATGTGATTACGCTTGCGCAAAATGAAGTGAAGGCTCGTATTCTTAAGCCATTTATAGAGTCGAAGGTGCCATATGCAAGCTGGGAACAGGCAACGAATAATTGGAATGCTGTTTGTTGTGGTAATGTGGGAAGTGCAGCTCTTCTTCTTATGGAGGAAGGAACAGAAAAGAAAAAACTGTTAGAACGACTTAATTATGCACTGGAACATTATTATTTAGAAGGTTTTGGCATGGATGGCGCGTGTCAGGAGGGACTTGGTTACTGGGTATATGGCTTTACATATTTTACATTGTTTGCATTAGCACAAAGAGAATATGATCCATCAAAGGATCTGATGGCATCTGAAAAAGTAAATGCGATTGTACATTTTCAGCAAAAGTGTTATTTTGCCGGTGGTCGTACTGTCAGCTTTTCAGATGGTGATTCAAGAGGAACATATCCGATGGGACTTACATGCTGTCTGGCAGATCAGTACAGTGATATTCGTTTTCCAGATACATCATATGTACAAAAGCTGGATGGAGACAGCTGTTGGAGATGGGTTGGAATTTACTGGAGCTGGTATTGGACGCATCGCTATTTAGACGATGTACAGAATAAAAAGGCAGAAGAACCAAAGCCGTTAGAACAAAGCGGTGCTTGTGTTTTACAGGATGCGCAGTGGTGTATTTTAAGAGGTGCAAAACAAACAGCTGTTATTGCAAAGGGTGGAAATAATGGTGAACCACATAATCATAATGATGTTGGAAGTTTTCATTACCTGGTAGACGGAGAAGCTTTTTTGGATGATTTAGGCGCTGGAGAATACACAAAGGATTATTTTTCTGAAAAGCGTTATGAGGTTTTCTGTAATAGAGGCGAGAGCCACAATATTCCGATTATTGGAGATATTGATCAAAAGGCAGGAAAGGAATATTGTGCCGACAGATTTGAATTAACAAAAGATCGTAATATTTTGATTTCATTTGGAAAAGCATATGGAATTGAAGCACAGAAGGTATATCGTGAGATTTGTTTGGATGAAAATACAGGAGATCTTACTGTATGCGATTATATTCAGTGCAGACTTGGCGTGACAGTTTATGAAAATTTGATTACAAGACTGCCTGTAAGTGTTGAAAATGATAGTGTTGTAATTCGCGGAGAAAAGCATTGTGTTATTTTACATGCAGAGGGACGTAAGGGTGAATTTAAAATCAAAACAGTAGAACATTCTAACCATCAAGGTATCTTGGAGAATATTAATGTTATTCGCTGGGAAGTTTGCTGTGATGAACCTCAAAACAGCAAAATTGGTATTGCAGACAGCAAAATTTGTCTGCACATAACAGAATAAAACTAGTATAATTGAATGGGCAGGTAGGAACCTGCCTATTCTTTTAAAAAAATGGGAGGAATAAATGAGAAGGCAGCAGTTAAAAACAAGAATAAGTGCACTTCTTATGGCTGTTTCACTTGCAGTAGCGGGAAGCTTTACTAGTGTAACAACGATACAGGCAGCAGAAGAAATTAGCACAACTGACAACAGTTTGTATCAAAAGGAGAACCAGACGCAGGAAAAAAATGAAGTGCAGACTGAGTCTAGTTTACAGCTGGAAACTTCGGCAGCAATAACAGAAAGTCCACAGTCGGAAAGCATACAGCCAGAGAGTACACAGTCAGAGAGTACACAACCGGAAAGTATACAGCCAGAAGGTACACAACCGGAAAGTACATCGTTAGAGACTGAGTCAACGATAGAAACAGCTTCTGAACATGAAGAAACAACAGTGGGAGAAGATGTAAGTGAAACAATAACTGAAACAGCTATTGAAACGACAGTAGAAGAATCTCCTGAAGAATCATCTGGAGAAAATATATTTGCAGAAGAATCTTCTGAGGAAGTATCATCGGAAGAAATGACAGAAGAGTTAACAGAAGAAGAGTCAACTGAGGAAATAGAAGAGGAAACTACCGAGTTTGAATATGGAATTGACTTTTTAGATCTTGGAGATGTGACTCAGATTATTCAAATTTTATCATGTCGGATAGAGGGAAGTCAAGTCATTGTCAAGGGAAAGCTTAACCATAAGTTTAAGACAGCAGATGAGAAATTGTATCTGTTTGAGGAGCCGATGTATCAAAAAGATATTACAGGCAGTCCGATTGCAGATGTGAAAAAAGAAGATACGTTTGAATTTTCTGTTCCGCTGAATAATAATACAGCACAGTCAAAGTTGTATTCTAAATTTTTTGTTGGAATGAAATTTAGGGATGGTACGTATCAGGCATTGAGTGATGGATGCTTTATTACAAATCCAGAAGCATTGGCAGAAAATCAGTCATCATATCCGCAGGCAAGAAGCAAAAAAGGGCTTCTCACAGATATTGCTTTTGGAACAGATATTGAAGAATTAGGCCTTAGTTATACAAATGTAAATATTGTAATGAATGAGCTAATTAATGGCAGCGGATATTCTTATACATATAATGGGAAAACATATCAGTATTCATCAAATTGTATTGCCAAGTTAGACCAAACACTTCTTATGTACGACCGAAATAATATTATTGTGAATGCGATTTTATTATGGCAGCCAGATCAAAATCCACATAGCTTTGGCTATCCTGGTGCAAATGCATCAATTGGTGCATATCATGGATGGAACGTTGTCTCAAAGGAAGGAATTGAATGCATTTCAGCAGCGCTTCATTTTCTCGGTGAGCGATATGGCAGAAGTGATCATGCATATGGACATATTGCAAGCTGGACAGTTGGAAATGAAGTTAATGCAGATACTTCGTGGAATTACACAGGTCACCAGTCTGCGCCGGATTATGCATATATTTATACCAATATGATGAGAATTACAAGCCAGGCAGTGAAAAGCAGCTGTGCACATGCGCGAGTTTTTATGTCGTTAGACATGTATTGGCATGGTGTGTCTGGAGGAACACGTTATGATGGAAAAGAGCTAATTGACTATGTAAACACCTATATGAAGGCAGAGGGTGATATTGAGTGGGGAGTAGCATTCCATCCATATGGAAATCCACTTACGGAGGCAGAGTGGTGGAATGATAATGCAACCTTTAATGAAAATGCGATTTTTATTTCAATGGAGAATATTTCAGTTTTAACTGGATATTTGTGTAAAAATGGATTGCGAAATCCAGATGGCTCCGTAAAGCATGTGATATTGTCTGAGCAGGGATATACATCACATTCGTTTAACCAGGGAAATGTAGAGTGGAAGCAGGCAGCGGCACTTGCTTATGCGTATTATGTGACTGAAGCTAACCCTTATATTGATGCATTTATTGCAATGAGAGAAGTAGATGCGAAGCCGGAGGCAGATGCGGGAATACATCAGGGCCTTTGGTATAATGATGAAAATAAGGCATTGTGTACATTTGCAAAGAAGTCTGCGTGGACGGTATGGAAATATATTGATACAAATCAATCATTTGCGTATACAGATTCACTTGCATCGCTTGTTGGATTGCCGTCATTTTCATCTGTATATGGTTCTGTAATGGCGTCAAAAAACAGGAGTGCAGATTTAGGTACCGGCGGATATGCCGCGTCATGTAATGTTGGAACGACTCTTATGAATGGCTGGTATGGTGAGTATGGATTAACTTCCTGCAGTGCAGACAGCCAGAAGATTGCCGTAAATGCAGGAGCAAACAGTCCATTCACATATGCAGGAATTGCACGCGCAGGAAATGTTGATTTTTCTTCACAGCGTTATTTTTGTTTTAATATTTCAGGAACGGCTGGAGATAATCAAAATTTGAGAGTGCGCATGCGTTTTACAAGCGGTCAGGACACGCTTGAAACGGAGCTTGCACTGAAAAAGAATGTAAATCAGATGATATATGCTGATCTTGGAAACTGGAAGGGAAAAAGCAATGTTTCTAAGATTCAGATTTGGGTGCAGCAGGATGGAACTGAAAAATGGCAGAATGGAAGCTTTACAATTCAGAATGTATGCCAAAGCAGTGGTATAAGTACAACATCAGCACCATCACTTACAATTACAGAATCGGGATACACAGGAGTAACTCAAGATGCATTTACAGCATACTGCAAGGTGAGCGGAACAAAGCCGGTTGCAAGAGTAGAATATAGTGCATGGAATATTGCATTCAGCACAGAGAAAACAGTTACAAAGCGGGGAAGCATTTCTGGTGGATATTCTCAATGCAGTTTCTCAATTTCTGAGTTTGGGTGGAGAACAGGTGCATATGGTGTTCGAATTGTGGCATATGATACGGACAATGTAGCTTCAAAGCCAGTGCTAGTTAGTGTTACTGTGAAGGGTGCGGCAGAGGCACTTGTTATTTACAATGTTTATACAACAGATATTTCTTATAATGGATTTACACTTACAGTAGAAGCTGCCAGTGATTATGGTCTTTCTGGAAATTCTTCTGTAGCAGTATGGAGCAGTACCGCAGGACAGGCAAAGACTCTTATCTGGTATCCGCTTCAGTTTGTAAATGGACGGGCAAGTGTTCGCGTAAATATTTCAAATCATGGAAATTATAGAGGTGAATATAATTGTCATGCGTATGTTACTGATAATAGGGGAACAAAAAAGCTGTATGCATTAACAGCATCTGTTCCTACACCAGTTCCCAAGATTACATCAGCATCTGTAACGGAAGTTAGTGCTTTGGGATATCAGGTGAATGCAAATTTTGATTGTCCGCTTGGTGTGTCAAAGGCAGAGATGAAAACATGGACAGACAAACTTGGTTTAGGCGCTGCTGTGACAACGAATATGACGGTCAATGGGTCAAGTGTAATGTCATACGTAATGACTTCTGCTCATCAAAATAAAAGTGGAACGTATCATTCTGTTATTTATTTGTATGATAAAGCAGGAAATTGCGTAACGAGAACACTTGATGTTCAAATTCCAGAGGATTTGGAGAGAGTGAGTGGAAAGCCAAAAATTACAGCTTCATGTACACAGACAAGTGCCGATAATTATCGAATTTCGTTCCAGTACAGTACATTTTTTGGCGTAAATGCGATTCGTGTTGCAACATGGACAGCAGAAAATGGTCAGGATGATCTTGTTTGGAGAGATATAAATTATAATTCATCCACAATGTCAGGATATATTGACCTTCCAGCGAAAGATAAAAAGGGAGGCCCATATATTAATGATGTATACATATGGGATTATGCAGGACAGTTTAGTATGTATCGTGTTATTACGAATACACCTTCTAAAATGCCAAAAATTGTTAAGATTACAGTATCAGAAGTGAGCAGTACTGGATATCGTGTAACAGCTCAGATTGAGGCTTCAAGAGGAATATCGAAAGTGCTGTTGCCGACATGGACAGAGGCAAATGGTCAGGATGATTTAGTTTGGCATCAGGCAAGCGTTTTACAGAATACTGCAACATGTTATATCCGTACGTCAGATCATAAAAATGAATATGGAACTTATATTACACATGTTTATGTATATGATGCGGATGGAGATTTTGCTCTGGAAGGAACGTATGTGCCACTTGACCAGAATACACAAAATGGCTATACAGGTTTGCTTCTTCGTGATGGAAAATGGAAGTATTATCAGAATGGAGCGTTAGGGGAAAATTATATAGGACTTGTAAGCAATGGTGGAAGCTGGTATTATGTAGAGCGAGCAGAGGTGAACTGGAGTTATACAGGATTGACCTACTACGAAGGCAGTTGGTATTATGTGAGATCAGGTGTTGTTGACTGGTTATATACTGGATTGTGCTTACATGATGGTGTTTGGTATTATATAAAAAATGGTTTATTAGATTGGTCTTACACCGGATTGTGTTTCCACAGCAAAGTCTGGTATTACATTAAGAATGGTCAGATAAACTGGAATTATACTGGTCCATGTCAGTATAATGGAGAGTGTTATTATGTAGAAAATGGTGTGTTGAATTGGAGCCATGATTTGAATAACGATAGTGGAAAGACATATGCATCTGTTCTTGTAGAACCAGATGTAGATAATCAGAAGGCAGCAGCGATATTGGAAGAGAAGGCAATTATGGTTGAAGAGGATCATGCACAGCCGACAGTTTTTACGGCACAGTCAGAACCAGAAGTAAAAATGCCACTACAATCAGAAATGCCATCAGAGGCAGATGCAACACTACCAGTGCAATCAGATAAACAGCAGATTGAATTGAATTGGTTTGTTATTATTGTAAAAACATTTCTTTCATACATTAAAGAGTGTATTGGTATGTAATCTGGAGCAACAATAAAATATTAGCAATATAAAACGTCAGGAAGCAATTGGAAATACAATAGCTCCTGACGTTTTATCTATGCTTTTCACTATATTGTTATGATTTCTTAAATGAAGCAACATCTTCTTTTGTGCAGCCCTCTTTTGAATATCGCGCTTTTTCATAAAGGGCATGCAGAAGATGTGTGCGCTCATCATCTGGCAGTTTTGCATACTGTTCAAGCTCCAGAGGAGTCAGTGATACAGGAATGAAATTGCCAGCCTTTTTGTTTAAATGGCTTCCCTGCTGAATCTGCTTTTTAAATTTTTTTCGAATAGTGGTATTCGGATTAAACAGCATAGAAAAAAGAGAATCACGTTCTTTTTTTTCAGAATCCTGAAGAAAAGTAGATTCTGTTTCTTCATTAATAAATTCCTGTATATCGCCAGTTACTGCAGATGGCTTGTAGAAACGATGTACAAGCATCAGTATTGTATAGCCAATTCCTACAAGCGCACCTGCACTGACAACAAATAAAATGGCAGCAAATAAAATATCATAAAGCATTTTAAGCCAGGCAGGTGTAGGTTTAACATCGCCAAACATAGCAGATTGTCCAGAGGTGGCAAGTGACTCAGCTGCTGTTTCTATGACTGTCTGTTCTTCACTGGAGAAATGAGAGAAAATCCATCGCAAAAAATCACGTATAGCGATGCCGATGGAATAAACAATATGATCTAGTGGAAGAAGTGGAACAACAAGCATGACCACAAGAGCCAGTATTGAAAAGGCAATCATGAGTGCACGGTTCGTAGAAATAATCTGTTTGCCAGGAAGGTTTGCTATATTGCGTCTGCTGTAAAGATAGCGATTAAGGCTTTTTAGATTCGTGTATACAAGAAAATCAGTCAGCCAGGCAAATGTAATCCAGTAGAGTATTGTTTGAAGATCATTTCGTTTTAGCAGCAAGGCGATAAAAAAGAGAAGAACAAAATACCCTAAAAAGCCGGCACTTGGCGAATCAAAAAGACCACCTGATTCAATTACGTTTTCATCCACAATTTCATAGTCGTCTGTTTTTTGAAGACGGGAAGGAATACGGATTAGCATGATAGCTACTGAAAGAATCAAAAAGTACAGCTTCTCCCAAAAGTTGCTTCCAATAAAAAACAGCAAAATGGCACATGCAATACCAATAATGAAATAGCTGACAAAATGCTTGATTTTTTCCTGGCCATAAGCAGTAACTGCAAATGGAATCAGCAAAAGAAAACTGTGAAAAAAGTAGAATAAATAATGAGAAGGAAAAATAAGACAGGAGAGAAATGCAGTAATTCCAAGAATTAACAAAAATCCATGGATATGCTCTGTCAGAGCCTGAAGCTTAATTCTCATATTTGTTTACCTCCCATCGTATAATTTCCATATTTGGCACTTTCCGTACGCGAAGCTCCATGTCCTCGTAGAGAGGTGCAATCCACATAGCACTGCTGCCAGTTTTGATCAGCTGTTCAAATGCATCCTGCAGGGAATTGCTCATTGAGTTAGAGATCATGATATAAAGCGGAGCAGAAGTCGAGTTTGCCATTTTATTTGTGAGTTCATGCAGTTGGTCTGTACAGGATACAACTGTTCGTGTAAGATCGATTCTTGCAAGAACCTCAGCAATAGCATTCACATGACGAAGGCCGCTTCCTGTAGGAATTACAGCAACCTGATCGGTAATACAGTCACTTCCGTTGCATATCATTCTGGTGGGAACACCAGTATTAAGGAAGTAGTAGCTGATTGATGCGGCAAGCCGGATTGCAATTTCGTGAAGCTGTTCGTATACCCATACAGTTTCTGTTTCCAGATTTAAAATAATAATGGCTTCCTGAGAAGATGTAGAGTCGTGAACATTAACCATAAGCTCACCAGTTCGTGCACTGGCAGTCCAGTTTACGCTATTCATCGGGTCAGTAGATGTGTAATCTCGTATGCCGCGAAACTCAAAAGGATCCTCATATAAAAATTGGCGGCTAGTCATGGTTCCTATCATTTTTCGAAACGGTACGTCAAGACAATCAATATTTAGATATCTAGGATAAACATATAAATAGGTATTTTGATTCAATGTGCTGATATATTCACTTGTCATAAGTAGATTGGATGAGATGATATCAGATTGTGTAATCTCATAGTATCCGCGCTTTTGACAGGAGAAGACAAGCGTTCTTCGTATTCTCTGGTGAAACAAAACAGAAAAAACATCGTTTTTATAGTTGAAATCAGAAACACTTGTATTTTCCATATTTTGAAATACAAGATTGCGGCTGACCTGAAACTTAACGTTAAGGTAGGCAAGCGGAAGAAGCTTTCTGTTTTCAATAACCTCTGTCAGTGTGGCTTGTTCGCCTTCTAGAACCGCCTTGTCTTGAAAGTGGATTGAGACAGAGAGATTTTTGTCCCAAAAAGTTTTGTAGATCAAATCCTGCAATATGTATAAAAGACCTGCTGCGGCTAATAAAAGAAGTATTTTCATGGCAAATCCTCAGTCTTATTCGTGTTTTCCCCAGTTTTCAGTAGGAACGGCAACATCAGACAGTAGCTTTTCAATAATTTCAGTACCGGTTGACTGGCTGCCAACGCCGCGGCTTAAGACAAGTCGGTGTGCGAGAACAAAGACTGCTACTGCCTTGATATCTTCTGGAACGACAAAGCTTCGTTCATGTAAAAAGGCATACGCCTTTGATGCGTTCAAAAGTGCAAGTGTTCCTCGTGGGCTTACTCCAGTAACTACATAAGGATGACGTCTGCTTTGCTGTGAAAGTTCTGTCATGTAATCAAGAAGAAGCGGATGAACAAAAACTTTTTTATAATCCTTTTGTGCTGCAACAATTTCCTCAGTAGTGCATACAGCAGACAGTTCAGCAAGCGGCTGGGCATGTTCAAAACGTGTCAGGATAGAAAGCTCCTCTTCTTTAGATGGAAGACCCATAGAAAGCTTCATGAAGAAACGGTCAAGTTGTGCTTCAGGCAGAGGAAATGTTCCAGTTGTCTCGACAGGATTTTGTGTTGCGATAACAATAAAAGGAGCAGGAAGAGGTCTGGTCTTTCCATCAACAGTAACCTGACGCTCTTCCATGCACTCTAAAAGAGCAGATTGTGTTCTTGGTGTAGCGCGGTTAATTTCGTCTGCTAATAAAATATTGCAGAAAACAGGGCCTGATTTAAATACGAACTCACCCTGCTTCTGATTGTAATAGTTTAATCCAGTTACATCAGATGGCAGCAAATCTGGTGTAAACTGTACACGGGAAAAGGAGGCATCCAAAGAGCGGGCAAGTGACTTAGCCATAACTGTCTTGCCCGTTCCAGGAACGTCCTCCAATAGAATATGACCGCCGGCAATTAAGGAAGTCATGACCATATCGATCACCTTTCCCTTTCCAACGATCACGGATTCAATGTTTTCTTTTAATTTCGTTAGTGTACTCATAAAATCTCCTTTTCTGAAGCATTTAAATTTTGTTTTCAGTATAGCATAGTTATTGAAAAAAGTGGAAAAAAGATGTAATTAATCAGGAATTTGTTTGCCAGAAGCATCCATGTGAAAATGATCTTTATAAACAAGCTCAGACAGCGTTACAAATTCATAACCCTTTGACTGAAGTGTTGAAATAACAGTTTCAAGTGCATCTTTTGTATATTTGGCACCATTATGCATCAAAATGATGGATCCGTTTGAAAGCTCAGGATTTAACGCAGTTCTATCAATGATAGATTGAACACCGTAGTCTTTCCAATCTAAGCTGTCATTACTTGAACAGTAAAGAAGTGCAGAAAGTAAAAAGAAAATAGTTAAATGGCAAATGAAATAGTGACTTCTCCATCCGAATTAAAAACAATATTGTTGACGAGTGCCTGAGAGACCTGTACAGACAGATCAAAGGTATCTTCTGTGTAGACAAGAGGAAGCTGCTCCATAGCCCATTCAATACGTTCAAGCCGTTTAAGCTCATCATTGACGGATGATGTGGCGTCAAACTGTAAGAGCTTCGCCTGCAGAGGAGTGCGCTTAGCATCAAGCTCTGTGATCTTGTCATTAATATATTTACTCATTACAGCATTTCCGGATGCCAGAGAAGTGAGTAAATTGTCAATTTGATTATTTATAGTGGCAAGCTCCATCTGCAGGTTATTTCGCTCGATAGATACCTGTGGTGTCTTCGCTGCGAGCTTTGCCTGTTGAATGGCAGCTTTTGTTTTTGGGGAATCATAATGGTCACGGATAAATTTTACAATGATCGGATCAAATTTTTTCTTTGAAGCAGGTTTTGAGCTGCAGCTGTTCCAACCACAGTTTTTACGGGAACTGCAGATATAATATCCAGCTGTTCTTGCAGAATGTGTAAACGAGACATGGCGGCCACAGACGCCACAGATCATAAGACCAGTAAACCAGCTGTTCTTACTAGTTCCAGTACGTCCGCCGATCTTCGGGCGGGCAAGAATTTTGTACTGAACCTGCAGCCATGTATCACTGTCAATGATTGCTTCATGCAGACTGATGTTGCAGTACATGTCAGAACCCTTCCGACAGCGTTTATGCTTAGACTGAGACGAATCTTTCTTTCCATATAGATCAACTGATAATGTACCGTCAAAGTCTTCTGGCGGATTTGAGATCACGGCTCCAGACTGTGTCAAATAGTTGTATACATCCATTGAATTTTGAGTGTATAGTGGCTTTGACAGAACATCCATTAAAACGCGGCTGGTCCATTTATATCCTCGTTTTGTTGGAACCTGATTCTCAGTCAGAAGGCGCAGAATCTTCATCGCCGATCCGCCGGGTTCCAGATACCATTCATACATCTTTTTCACCCAAGGCGCCTCATTTGGATCAGGCTCAAGCACGGTATGAACCTTCCCGGCGATCTGCTGACGCTTCAGCTGATATCCATACGGAGCAGGACCGCCGCCCCAGAATCCCAGACCAGAGCGATAGTAGTAATTAGACTTCACGCGCTCCTGAATGTTTTCACGTTCCATCTGCGCAAATACCATACAGATATAGACCATCGCGCGGCCGATCGGAGAGGATGTATCAAAATTTTCGGTTACACTGATGAAATCACATTTATATTGTTCAAGCTCCTGCAAAAGCTGCGCAAAGTCGGAGACGCTGCGGCTGATTCGGTCAAGCTTATAGCAGACAATCTTGTTAACCTGGCCAGAACGAACAGCACTCATCATAGCCTGAAAGCCTGGCCGATCAAGGGACTTTCCAGAAAATCCGTGATCCTGAGTGTAGATCTCATATTCCCAGCCTTGTGCCTTGCAGTAGTCTGCGCAGGCCTTCACCTGCGCATCAATAGACAGAGAATCTTTCTTTTCAATGCTCTGTCGGGTGTAGATAGCAATCATAGAGCCTCCTTCTGAAATGCGTTAATTAGCCTGTACTTTTTGAATTAAGGCTTCTTGAAGAATTTGTGAGAAATTCAGTCCCATTGCACAAGCAGCTTCATTTAACCATTCAGGAATGGTCAGAGTCTTTTTAACCGCTTTGTTATTATACATTTTTCTGTACTTCATGGTATCGCAGGCAATGAAATTTACAAAATCATTTCCAGAAACAGAAAATGCAGATCTGGCAGAGGGAGCAGGAATTTCGCGGCCGTCTTTTTCATATCCATATAAAACGAGCGCAAGAGCATCTTCAGCCATTTCGATACCATCTTCCAGATTATCACCGCAAGTATAGCAGCCTTCCAGATCTGGAAAGACGATAGAGTAAGAACCGTCATCTTCAGGGGTAAAAATTGCTGGATATACATATTTTGCCATAAGAAACCTCCTTAAATTTTATAAGTAGAAAGGTAGGAATTTTATTTTCCTGTTACACCCTTCTACAATAATATTGTAGCACGTGCTTATACGTGTGTCAATATAAAATGAGATCTTTCTCAAAATGAAATATGATCAAACGTATTCAAAAATGAGCCAATCGTATCTGAAAAGTATCATATCGTTCTTAAAAATGAATAAAAAATACTATTTTTGTTCGAAACGTTCTTTACACACTAAAATGACTATGATATAATATGAAAGGAGGTGCTGAAATGAAATATTCTATAGAAATTGGAAAAATTGTTGAAGGTGCGTTAAAGCACGATCAACTTAAAGTTACAAACTACACAAAACAGCTTATATCGAAGCTAGAAGAAGATAACGAGATGCGTGCTGCTAGTAAGTTCACAAAAATACTTACAGCACAAAAAGAAGCAACACTGACAGCAATGGGAATTTCAGGTGATTTTCCAGTCCCGGTTGATAGTGAATCACGAGTTGCTATGGCTGATGTGGTTTATCCAACTGAAAATAATGTTGATGTTATTCTCTCAAAAAGCAATGCCGACAAACTTAGCTCTTTTATATTGAGTTATCGAAATGCCGACAAGTTAAATTCTATGGGAATTGGAGTTCCAAATACATTGCTATTGTTTGGGCCACCAGGATGTGGAAAAACCAAGTGTGCTTATTTGGTTGCAAAACAACTGAATCTTCCATTAATAATAGCTCGATTGGATAGTCTTATATCATCCTATTTAGGGACAACAGCAAAGAATATTCGGGCGCTTTTTGAATATGCACAAAAAACCCCATGCGTCTTGTTTTTAGATGAATTTGATGCTATTGCGAAAGCAAGAGATGATATGAATGAGCTAGGCGAACTTAAACGTGTTGTAAACAGTTTGTTACAAAATGTGGATGCTATGAGTAGTGACAGCTTACTCTTAGCTGCTACAAATCATGAGAAACTCTTAGATCCGGCTGTTTGGCGACGATTTGATTATAAGCTGGAAATAGAACTGCCAGATGAAGATGCTATTATAAAAATGCTTGATCTGTTTACTAATGAATCAAAAGTTCTTTCTGAAAAAGAAAAAAAAGCGATAGCAGAGGCTTTTCGAGGTCTAAGTGGTGCAGATATTGAAGAAATTGTGAAGAAAGCTTTCAGAAACGCAATAATTCATGAAAAAGAGTTTTCAGTGCTCAGTCTTTATGAGGAATTATTTGTGTTTAAAAATATTCTTCCTCAAAATGCCAGTAGTGAGAAAGAAATTTTAAGAGCGAAAGCCAAGTTCCTGCGTAACTGCGATAGTAAAGTTTTCAGCTTGCAAAATATTGCGGAAATTTTAGGGTGTTCAAAATCAATGGTACAAAAGCTTATAAAGGAGGCTGATGAAGTATGAGTGAAAAAAATCTTCCTATCAAGTTAGTATTACAAAAAGCAACCGACATACAGAACAATACGGGCGGTGGTGGTCTAAAGTTTTTTGGCGAGGTTACCAATGAACTGCAAAATGAAATGGTTGGAAAATTTAATGATATATTAGCGTTCTATGAAGATGTTTTCCAAGAAAGTGATTTAATCCCAGCAGTCGGTAAGATTACAGTTAAACCAGAAGCTATTGCTAAATCTCATAAACCAAATGATCTATGTAGGTGCTGTAATATCATTGGTAGTGAAGATTTGGATGAGGTTTATATTAAGGTTACAAAGAAAACGATTCAAGAAACGATTGATTTAATAAAAAATCCTCCTTCACAGAAGTTCCAGGCAAATTTGACGGCAGTTTTAGATATTCAACCGATTCATCCCAAAGAAAAAATATCGTTGGGATTATCTGAAATATCAACACAGGGAAGATTTGATTCCGTTAAAGGGAAAATTAAAGTTAAATTATTTGACTTTGATAATGACTTTGACAATGCTCAGATTTTAAGATATGCCATGGAAAAGTTGACAGAATTAGGTTTTTCTGAAAAACAAGAAATTACATATGGGGAGCAGATTAAATATATTAAGATCCAGGTTAAAACTTTTGAGGATGTCGAAAAAATCGCTGCTATCAATGGAGTGAAAACTGTGGATTTTTTTCAAAGTTATTCGCTCCCTTTATCAGAATTTACGAATAGTGACTTAAAGGCACTATTGGATAGTGACCTTCCTGATAGCAATGTTAATATTGGAATTATTGACGGTGGTATAAGTGATGACAATCCATTTCTTAATTCATATATTGTCGGTAGAGAAACTTATGTAGCCAAAGATTATCAAAATCCTAGCCATGCAACATTTATTGCTTCGACAATTCAATATGGAAATAAACTGAATAATATTGCTGCACCTGTTACACAACGGTTTCATTTTGTTGATATAATAGCAATACCAAATGGTGATTCAAAGTTTGGTCCTACAGATTCAATAGACGAAGAAGTTCTTATGGAAATAATTGAGGAGGTGATGGAAAAATATTCAGCATCTACAAAAATATGGAATTTATCATTAGGAATTGATGATGATATTTGCGATGGCTCAATGTCAGATTTTGGAATATTCTTGGATTATATTCAGGATAAATATCAGGTTCAGATATTTGTTTCGAGTGGAAATCTAATACAGCCGCCGTTTAGAGAGTGGCCGCCAAAAGATGATATGCATGGTCGTGATCGTATTATTTCACCAGCGGATTCTGTGCGGGCTATTACAGTTGGTGCAATTGCTTTATACGACTCGGAGGATTCAATTGTAAAAAGAAATGAACCTGCACCTTTTAGTCGTAGAGGTCCTGGTGCAAATTATACCGTTAAGCCTGATGTGGTGGATTATGGTGGCAATATGTCAAAAGACGGTCATTGTTTGAATATAGGAATGAAGGGATTGGATAATAAGGGAAATGTTATAGAAGGGATTGGAACCAGTTACTCAACTCCTCGTGTTGTTCAAAAATTTGCTTCTGTCTATGATGCGATGGTAGAAAAGGATTTATTGCTTGCTAAAGCGTTGATAATTCATTCGGCAAGAATGAATTCAAGAGATAGTCTTGAACAAAATCCTGACAATATCAAGTATTATGGCTTTGGAATGCCAACAGTTGATCCACAAGATATTTTGCAATGCAGTCAGGAAGAAATTACATTAGTTTTTCGCCAGAAGATTACACAAGGTACTCATTTAGAACTGTTTAATTTCCCATATCCCAAATCGCTTATTCATGATGGTAAGTGTTTTGGAGAGATTGGAATGACACTGGTGTACAATCCTGTTTTGGATGACAATTATGGCAGGGAGTATTGCAGAGTGAATATAGATGCAAGTTTTGGCACGTATCAGACTTCTAAATCGGGGGAATTGAAATTTAAGGGGTGTGTACCGTTAGAATCAACATGGGATGAGAAATTTGAGCAGTCACGTGTAAAAAATGGATTTAAATGGAGTCCAATTAAATCGTATTACCGGAGAATTAGCGATAGAGGTATTAAAGCTGGTGAAGGTTGGAAAATTCGTATCGATATGACTTCGAGAAATGAAATAGCAGTACCTTCTCAAGAATTTGTGCTGATTATAACAATCAGAGATTTGCAAGGACATGATATTTATTCAGAAGTTGTCAACGGTTTGCGAGAACGAGGCTATATTACCAATAATCTGGAAATAAGACAGCAGGTTCGTCAGAGACAATAAATGCTATTAAAGAAAGAGTGGACGCCCAGAAATGGGCGTCTATTTTGTAAGCATTAAATATTAGGGAGACTTGACGCCCCCCTTTTTGCTTTCTGGCATGTCAAAAGAATTGCCCCGGCACAAATGTGTCGGGGCGGTACCCTGCGGGCGCGGGGAATATGGAATGACGAATTATGCCGCAAATCTTGATGCAGGATCACCCCCGCCTACGCGGGGAATATTTTGTTCCCGGAACATAAAGACCCTTTACTCTGGGATCATCCCCGCCTACGCGGGGAATATTTTTTGTCTTACCCTCGTAGATCTTCTGGAGGAGGATCATCCCCGCCTACGCGGGGAATATGCAACTTGAGAAATTTTATAAATCGTTTAGAAGGGATCATCCACGCCTACGCGGGGAATATACTAAGAAACACTTGATTTCGCTAGTTTTCTATTTTTTATAGATCACTTTTCGTTTGACTTTACTAGTGATTATTTTGAAAATATCTGATCAGTCTTATACATTCCGTTAGATCCGCGTTCAAAACTCCATTTTGCACTGGCATTCAGATATGGAATGCTCCAGAAGATACAGATCTCTTGAACGTTAGATGAGTCCTTATAAATTCGAGCAGCCATATCCTGAGAGTACATATCAAGCATCTTTTCAGTGGTTTCCTGGGAGTTCTTTTGACTCCATGTAAGATTTACAAGGGCGATATAGTCATCAGGAGCGGTTGTTCCAGCATCATCGTTGATTGTGATGCTGTCAATGGTTGTGTAGTCGTAGTCGCTGACGTAGGTGCGTAGGAGTGCTTGAATATAATCTTCTGTAGTAATATATCCAACAGTTTTTTCTTCAACGGTTGGGCTTACATTGGTGTCTTGTGTTTGAGTGTAAAGCGACGTATATTTGTCAAGAAGAGTTAAATATAAATTCAAGAGACTATCGTAATCAGAAGGAATATCATTAAAGTTAGTATAAATTTCGGATGAATCATTAAGATCGATAGTACGTTTAAAAATTTGATCAAGAGAATCCATATCTGTAACATCAAGTTCAACCGGAGATGTGGTGTCATTAAGCTTAACATAGTAGGCAAGATCTACAGATTCACCATTTGAAATTTGCTTTGCACAATTATTTGCAAGAGTATGAGAAGCAAATGAGGGTTGTTGAAATAAATTTAGGTGTCCATTATTTTGTTTAGCATCTACATTGAATGTGGTGTAAAAACATTTTGATAGAAATGAATCATTTTCAAAGGTAAAATATAATTCTATATAAGTATCTCCATTATCATCAGTGGTCAGCCTATGGCCATTATAAGCAAACGATTGAGAATCATTATTAGTATACTCAAAAAAACTTTCTACAGGTAATGTTTGTTCAGCTGCATATGTAGAATTACTGAATAACAATGCACAGCAGATAGCAGGTAATAGTTTCTTCTTCATAGTAAATCCTCCCTAAGATTTTTATAAATATAAAATACTACAGGAAACACCAAAAGTAAAGAATTTTAGACAAAATAGCTGAGAAAGCTTGACAAAACGTGTGTTTGCCGTTATTATATAAACAAACAAATGTTTGCATATAAGCAAGAGTGTTGAATCCGCATAAGAGGAAGGAGATGCAGGAAATGGATTACAAAAGAGAAATTAAAAAATTACTGGATGAAATAACAGATAAAGGCATCTTAAGACGAATTTATTTGATTATCGTGACAATGAAAAAAGAAAGGGGCTGACCCGTAAGGGCCGGCCTCTTTCTTTATAAACCAAGACATTTTTTCATAAAAGATTCAATTATTTTTAATTCTTCTGGACTGCTTTCAGCAATCGCATTTACCATCCTTTGAGCAGTTTCATTATCGGTAGCACTTAGTTTTCCTAGGTTAATTGAGTAGCGATCATCTTCATCAACTTTGGTAAACATATTTTCTTCGCCACCTTCACCAGTCCTTAACCATACTTCATTGATACCAAATTCTTTACAAATCAAAGTAATAACCGCGTCTATAGGGGTATTGCGCCCGACCTCATAGTTAGCAATGGTATTTCGCTTAATGTGCAAGCGATCGGCCATTTCTTGCTGCGTAAGTCCTAATTTCTTTCGAGCTAATTTCAAACGCTTATCCATTATAAGATACCTCCTTCCAAACAGAATATAACAAAAAAAAGTGCGAATGTCAACAAAAATATATTGACAAAAGTGCGAATAGGACTTAAAATAGTCTCAGAAACACAAAAGGAGGTGAGCTTATGACACAGACAGTAGATATCAGTAAGATCCAGTTAACTGACGACACATTGACTAATATCCAGATTATGGCTCCATTGTTATCAAAAGAGGATCAGTGTAAGGTATATGGGATGTTGTTTGGAATTCTTTGTCGGATTTCCGACCAGCAGCCCCAGAAGACGGCGTAGGAGGTGGTGAATTGACAATAAAGGAAATGAATCACCCATTAGATATTGGCGTGGTTGCAATAATAAAAGAAAAAGGCTTAAAGCAAACCGCGGTAGCTCAAAAAGTAGGATGCACAGCACAAGAATTGAGCGATATGCTGAATGGTCGGCCGACCTTGTAACTTAAGAATCTGTGTCTTAAAGGACAAGTAGTAGGACATAGGATGTAACAGTTTGAAAGGGAGATGAAGTATATGTATGTAGAACAAAAGCCCTCACCTGAGGAGTCTCAGGCAAAACCAAGACGTCGCTTTATGGGAGAGATGGATGGTGTGAAGGTGTATGATACGACACCAGAGTATACCGGCAAAGAATTGGAGAGACGAGCTACAGAGGTAGCAGAGTTTTTCTTATGGTTTGCAGATCAAGTAGAGCTTGTAATAGCAAGAAGAAAAGCAGAGAAAGAGGTAAAAGAAGCAGAGGAAAATAGACAGAAATTGGAGGAAGAATGTTCGAAATCGTAAAGGTAAATGGGAAGTACATAATGGACGAGGTGGATCAGAGCCGCGGGCTGAAGGTGCCAAGCTTCGTCAGCGATCCGGAGCGCAATGCCAAGCGTTTACGTCAACTGATGCAGAAGGAAGATCTGAGAGCAGCCAAGGAAGAACAGCCGATCGTGGACACGATCAATATGGTTGCATTGTCAGCAGCCTGCGTAGTGCTGGGAATGCTGTTGGCTACGATTAGGTTTTGAAAAGAAAAAGCCGCTGGGAGACTGGCATCTCATCAGCGGCATAACAAGTAAATACATTTACAGTATATCTCAGATCGAGGGAAAATGCAAGCCTTTAGAAAGAAGTGATGATATGAGTTACTACAGAACATGCCAGTATTGCGGTGCAAATCTGGATCCAGGAGAAACCTGTGATTGTCAGATCGAAAAGAAAGAACAGGAAACTGTGCGAGCAGAAGCACAGATCAGAGAGGAGCAGGAAGATGACAAATAAAGAATATAGACAAGATCCTGGCATTAGCCGTTCGGATCTGTTTGAGATGCGCAAGAGCCCGTTGCATTTTCAGTACCAGATGACTCATCCAAAGGAGGATACACCAGCTCTGTTGTTTGGCAGAGCACTTCACAAGATGATTCTGGAGCCGGGGGACTTTGAAAGTGAATTTGCGGTATGCCCGATCGTGAATAGAAGAACAAAGGCAGGCCAGGAGCAGTATGCAGCATTTATGGCAGAGAATGAGGGCAAGGATATTGTAAGCCAGGATGACTATGAGGTTATGTGCGAGATGGCAGAGGTAATCAACAAACACCAACTGGCAAAGAAGCTGCTGACAGGAGAGCATGAGCAGAGTTTCTTCTGGACAGATCCAGATACAGGGGAGCGGTGCAAGTGCCGCCCAGACTGCATGACAGAGTACGAAGGGCAGCTGTATCTGGTAGATTATAAGACAACAGACAGCTGTGCCGGAATGGATTTCGAGCGATCTGTCAGAAAGTATGGATATGACTTCCAGGCTGGAATGTACACGGAGGGCGTCTTTGCAAATACATTTCAGCGTTATGGATTCAAGTTTGTGGCGCAGGAAAAGAAGCCACCTTATGCGGTGAGAGTTTACGATTGCAGCGAGGAGTTTATCCAGCAGGGCTATGATAAGTTCCGGGAGTATATCGGAATGCTGCATGAGTGCAAGGTCAGTGGTAATTGGTATGGATACGAAGGTCCGGATCGAATTGAGACGGGACTGTTTGCGTATGGGGAGGAAGTATAATGGCACAGACACATTGGAAGAAGTTAATCAATCCAGATTATATTGGAGCATATGCGTTGGATCCAGGTAAAGATCTGACGGTTCAGATCAGCCAGGTTCGCAGAGAAATGGTAACGGGAGCGGACGGAAAGAAGGAAGAGTGTACGGTTGCGTACCTGAAGGATCAGAAGCCTATGATCTTAAACGTGACCAACTGTAAGACCATTGAAAAGCTGTATGGTCCATACATAGAGGATTGGGCTGGTAAGCACATCACCCTTTACGCAGCGAAGGTTCGTGCATTCGGCGATGTTGTTGAGGCGCTTCGAATTCGCCCAAAGGCTCCATCGATCAAGACATATATCTGTGCAGACTGCAGAAGACCGATTCAGGGCGCAGGAAGCAAGAGTGCGGAGGAGATTGCAGCGCTTGGAAAGCAGCAGTATGGAAGAGAACTGTGCATTGAGTGTGCAAGAAAGGCGATGGCGAAGATGAAGGAGGAGTCGGATGATAAACAGAATAATCCTGCAGGGCCGACTGGTAAGTGATCCGGTAATGAAGTATACGCCGAGCAATGTTGCTATGGTACAGGTTTCAGTTGCCTGGTCGGACAAGTATAAGGAATCGGAAAAGCTGTGTTATCTGCCCTGCAAGGCATGGGGACACACAGCTGAGTTCTTGAACAAGTGGTTCCATAAGGGACAGGAGACCATTATAGAAGGTCGCATGATAACGGAGGAGTGGGAAGAAGACGGAAAGAAAAAATCCCGGTTGATCTGTCTGGTGGACTCCGTAAACTTTTGTGGAAGTAAGTCTGATAGCAATACCGGTTATCAGCGTCCAGTTGTGTCACGGCCGCCATCTGGCTTCAAACCGATTCCTGATAATGTAGATGATGAAGGGCTGCCATTTAATTGATCATCGTTGACAGCCGGGAAAAGAAATGGCAGCACATTGAGAAGTACTTCCAACAGCATGGCATTCTGTACCAGATTCAAAAGCTTGACATTGCAGATTACATGTTGGAAGGGCAGGACAAGCTTGTGATTGATCGCAAGCAGAATTTGGATGAGCTTTGCGGCAATCTGTGTACGAAGGACTCAGGGCGTTTCTGGCGGGAGGCCAGACGATCACGAGAGCAGAAGGTGAAGATGGTCATCCTCTGTGAGCATGGTGGAAAGATTAAGTCGATCAAGGACGTGGCTGAATGGAAAAGTACATACAGTCGTGTTACCGGACGGCAGCTGGCAGCTGAGATCTATCGGGTGCATATTGCATATGGTGTCGAGTTCTTGTTTTGTGATAAGCGCAGCACAGGGCGTCGTATAGTGGAGCTTTTGGAGGATACTGCATGGATCGAGAAGAGATAAAGCAGAGCAGATCAATGGGAGATGTTGTGGCGCTGTATGGACTGCATCCAAATCGAGCAGGTTTCATTTGCTGCCCATTCCACAAGGAGAAGACAGCATCTCTCAAGATATATAAGGACAGCTTTTACTGTTTTGGCTGTGGAGCATCAGGAGATATCTTTAAGTTTGTTGAGCGTATGGAGGGCGTATCCTTTAAGGATGCTTTCCTGCTGTTAGGCGGTGATTATCCGGATAAGAGCAAGGAATCCAATTTTGCGCGCCGGATGAAGCAGTATCACTTTGAGAAGCAGCGTGAGATGCGCCAGAAAGAACAAGCAGCTCTTGATGTGAAAAAACAGGAAAATGGGAAAAAAATAGATCTGTACAGGGATGCACTGAAGATGGCTGAACCGTTGTCAGATGCCTGGTGCGAAGCATACAACAATTATCAGCTGCAGCTTTATGAGCAGTGCTGTCTGTACGGTCTGGAAACGAGGTGGTGATATGGAACCACTTAATAACTATACAGCAAAGACGATTTTGAGCGAAGAGATCTTCATTGAGATCTTCTCACAGGAGGATGAGATCCAGAAAGCAAGGATGATCTTGTCAGCGGAGGAGAGAGCTGATGAGCTGAAGGTTGGTCGACAGTTTAAGCAGCTATTAAAAGCGTATAAGAAAGTGGCAGAGGAGAAGCCACGTAAACAGGCAACACAGAGCGTTGAGAATTGGACAAACTTTGGACCGCCATATCCGAAAATGAAGTGTCGATCATGGATTGCAACTCAGGATGGCATCTACCAGCAGACCACAAATCCATTCTCTCCTGATATCCTGGCATGTTACCATCCGATCTTGCCGATTGAGCGTCTGAAGAACATTGAGACCGGTGACGAACAGATTAAGTTGGCTTTTAAGCGATCTGGCCGCTGGGAGGAGGTAATTGTTGCAAAGACTACGATTACCTCTGCCGCAAAGATTGTTTCATTGTCCGCGAAAGGTGTGGCAGTGACATCTGAGAACGCAAAGTATCTGGTTCGGTATTTATCAGATGTGGAAAATATGAACGATGATGAGATTGAGGTGCAGTATTCTACGAGCAAGCTGGGTTGGATCAAGGATGGTTTTATGCCTTATAACACGGAGGTTGTGTTCGATGGCGACAATCGCTTCCGTGATCTGTATGAAAGCATCTCAAAGTATGGCAGCCGAGAACTTTGGATTCGACATGTGAAGAAACTACGTGCATCCGGAAAGATGGAAGTTAAGCTGATGCTGGCAGCATCGTTTGCATCGGTTCTGGTTTCTTTGCTTGGAGGGCTGCCATTCATCGTAGATCTGTGGGGAGAGACAGAGGGTGGCAAGACGGTGACGCTGATGGTGGCTGCATCGGTCTGGGCGGATCCGGCCGAGAATAAGTACATCGGAGACTTTAAGACTACAGATACTGCGCTAGAGTCCAGAGCGGACATGTTGAATCATCTGCCGCTTGTAATGGATGACACCAGCAAGGTCTCAGATCGCATCAGAGGCAATTTTGAGGGCATGGTGTATGATTTATGCTCTGGTAAGGGTAAAAGCCGCTCAAACCGCGATCTGGGCGTCAACAGGGAGAATCGGTGGCAGAACTGCATCCTGACTAGTGGCGAACGTGCTCTGCAAACCTATGTGAGCCAGGGCGGTGCGATCAATCGTATTCTGGAAATTGAGTGCGGAGACTATATCTATCAGGACCCACGTGAGACCGCTGAGACGGTCAAGGGCAATTATGGCTTTGCTGGTGAAGAATTTGTCCAGATCGTGACGGATATGGGCAGAGAGGCGGTACGAACCATTCAGGAGGGTATTCTGAATGAACTGATTGATGATAGCAAGATGCAGAAGCAGGCAACGGCTCTCTCGATTATCCTCACAGCGGACAGAATCGCCACAGAGCACATTTTTAAGGACAAGCAGTATATTTCCATTACCGATGCGAAGAATGTCTTAGTTGACCGCTCAGAGCTTTCTGACAATGACAGGGCATATCGGTTTATCTGCGATAAGGTGGAGATGAACCCTGCTCGCTTTGATGATGAGACGAATTGTGAGAAGTGGGGTGTGCTGGATGGAGACTATGTGTATTTCTTTACCCAGGCATTTGACGAGCTGTGTGAAGCTGGTGGATTTTCACGCAAGAGTATTATGTCTTGGCTGGAAAAGAAGAAGCTATCTTTGCAGGATCAGGGTCGTGTTACCAAGGTGAAACGCATCAATGGGAAGCTGACCAGGTGCATCTGCATACTGATCGAGCAGGGAGAGGAGCCGGCCGATGAGGGCGGTTTTGTGCCGATACCACAGAATGAACAGGAAACATTACCGTTTGTGTAACCGGTAACGGTAACAACGAAAACCCTTGATTTTGCTAGAAAAAATGCATGGTGTTACCACGTTACCACTGAAACCAAGGGAAAACCGTGTCTTATATACAGAAAATAAAAAAATAATAAGACTCACGTAATTTTAAATTTCAAAAATAAAAAAAGCACAAAATCACCGGTAACACTGGTAACATGCTCATAAAATCAAGTAAATATGCGGGTTTGAAGCGTTACCCAACATGTGGTAACGGAGTGGTTACAAAAATTCAAAAACGGTTACAACGGGTGATGTGCATCACATACAGGAGGTAGATTATGCAGGTGAAAGGTGAATTGGACATCAATCGCATGCCAGAGCGTGAAGCAAAGCGTATCCTGGATCGAATCGTATCTGCATATGTGCGGACACAGTTAGATAATGTCAAATGCGCATCAGCAATATGTGCGGTACTTGACTCTGAGGGTTTAGTGATCGATGAGAACTACGAAGAAGTAAGAAAGAAGCATATGGGGTATTGATATGGCAAGTGTGATGAAGAAAGATATCCCTCAGATCAGTGAGTTCATGCAGGAGTTCTGGACGCTAACGAAGAAGTACTGGATTCCAGAAAATACAGATGCATACTGGAACGCATTGATTAGTGATTGCCAGCAGTTATCTAAAAAGTATACGGATTCATTCGTAGAGGATATGTTAATCGCATTTATCAACAATCGTGAGAAGGAAGGTAAGAGAGATGAAAAACAAAAAAATGTGTACACTGGAAGAGTTAAACCTGCAGGCAGCAATGCTGAAGGGCAAAGGCGATCTGGAAGGTGTGATCCGTCTGGCAGAAGCGAACGGACTTACAGTGCGAACAGCAGAGCGCTACCTGATGGGCGAAGAACCTACGCTTACAACTCAGAAAGAGTTGGCAATCGGTAGATTACTTCTTGAGAGCGTTGATCTGGATTTGCGTCAGTCAGTGGTCTTGACAGGAATTTTAATCATGGTAAATAAGGCAGTGAGAGAAGATCCTAAGTTGCAGGAGGCAGTTATCAGCAATAAGAGATCGTTACTGGGATGTGTTGGACATCTGCTCAGACTACAAAGCAAGGCACAGAATGAACTGCCAGATGAGATTGCAGCAGTGTGTGGCTTGACTGCGATTCAGGATATTCCAGAATGGGCAGCAAGAGAAGCGATCAAGGAATATTATCTTGAAAAGACATCAACAGATCTGGCTATTGCAAATACATACGTTGATTTTCAGAACCTTCAGAAAGGAGAATCACATGAACAAACGTCAGAGTAAGAAGCTGTACCAGCAGCGACACGGTTACAATCCGGGCGAAGAGGAGCGGATCCAGCTTCAGATCAGCGAAATGATCGAGTATACAGAACATAGGCTGGTAGAAGCAGAGAAGGAACGAGTGAACCGTACATATTCGGGATTCCTTGAAAGCATTAAGCAGCGGCCAAGAAGTAAGGCATGTTGGTGGAGGAGAACAAGATGAGTAGATTAACAGAAACTGATAGTCAAGGTAATTGGGCTTTAAGCGGTGTTGCATGGAAATCACTGTATGCAGGACAGATCATCACGGATGGAATGTGGGAAAAGATCTATGGCGCATTGTGGAAGCTTATGGAGTATGAGAATACTGGATTCAGTCCGGATCAGATCAGTGACATGTGTGACCTGTATGACGAGAAGTGTGAGGAACTGGAGAAGACCAATATGCACTGGATACCAGTGAGTGATCAGATCCCTGATGTGGAAGATCTGCATGACATAAGCATTGATCATTGCACAGGATATCTGGTACAGACAAGAAACGGTGGTATGATGATCGCTCATTACATCAGGGTGTTTGGAGATGCATATTTTGAGTGTCGTACATTACCGATTCGTGATGTTGTGGCATGGATGCCTCTGCCAGAGCCGTATCGAAGAAACGGAGGTAAGCGATTATGAGACTAATTGATGCAGATTTTATCATTTCTATACTTGATGAGGCTGAACAGGAGTATCCTGAGCATAAGCCAATATACGAGATGTTTAGAGATGTGATTAATGCTGTGCCAACTGCGGCGGAGATTGTTAGCCAGGAAGACACCGAAGAGTAGCTTGTAGTAGGGTGAGAGGAGGTGATACCGATGGAAACAGAAGGCATGACACGGGAGCGCCTGGAAGCGTACCGGAGCAATCGGGACGAGATCAAGGAGCTGAAGTACAAGCTAGATCATCTGGGTGAGGGTGACAGCCTGATCGGAAATGATGTGATCTTCGATTACCGGAAAGGATATCCAATGCCACAGGCAGTTGTTGGATATGATTACGAGCTTGGAGCAAAACGTCGTAAACGGTATAAGACTCAGATTGCGAAGCTTGAAGCTGAACAGGATTGTATTGAAGAGTGGGTCTTCGGGATTCGGGACAGCAGAACACGAAGGATTTTCCAGATGTATTTTCTTGAAGGATTAACACAAGAGAAGGTCGGAAGAAAGATGAATATGGACAGGAGTGTTGTAAGCAGAAAAATTGATTCATATTTGAAATTTGCACACAAAACACAAAAAACACATTTATAATAACAATAGAGGTCATAGGCCTCCGGTATATTTCTCCCTTAGAGCCGCCAGTGAACATGCTGGCGGTTTTTGCAATGTATAGGATTGACAAAAGTATTTTGAAAGAATAAAATAATATTGAGGTTAAGTATTTTGAGGGGAGCAGCAGCTTCGGACTCAGTAAGAAATGTAATCGTTTTGTTTGCAGTAAGCGTGATAGCCCAATTCTGTGAATTGATTATTAACCAAAAGAAGGTGATGCCTATGATGGAAAGTCTGTTTTTAGCGTTCTTGATTGTAGTGCAGTCGGTAGGTGCAAGCATGATAGCAAATCTGCTGTTGTCCTTAAAATATTTGATCTAAGTTAAGGCAGTCCTTAGGGGCTGCTTTTTCTTATACCCAAAATAACACGAATGAGAGGTGGTGAGAGACATGGCCAGAGCGCCGGACAAAAGAATAGAGCAGGCAAAAGAAATGTACCTGCAGGGGCAGAAGTTGGTTGAGATTGCAAGTCAACTGAATTTGCCCGAGGGCACTGTCCGGAGATGGAAGTGTACTCACAAGTGGGATAGCGAGCGTTCGGGTAAGAAAAGCGAACGTTCGCATAGAAAGAAAGGTGGACAGCCAGGAAACAAGAATGCTGTTGGAAATGATGGTGGAGCACCAGAACAGAATAAAAACGCTGAAAAGTATGGCTTCTTCAGCAAGTATCTTCCTGATGAGACCAGGGAGATTTTTTCTGCCATTGAGCAGGCTGATCCGCTTGATCTGCTTTGGCATCAGATTCAAATTGCTTATGCAGCTATCATCCGGGCGCAGCGGATTGCCTATGTGAGAGATCGAGACGACAAGACAAAAGAAAAAATAATGTCTGGAGAAACGTCTGACATGTATTCCGTGCAGCAAGCATGGGACAAGCAAAACGAGTTCATGAAGGCACAAGCCCGAGCGCAGGGCGAGCTTCGCAGCCTAATCAAGCAGTATGATGAGATGCTTCACAAAGACTGGAGCATGGCGTCTGAGGAGCAGCGAAGTCGCATTGCCCAGATTAAGGCTCAGACGGATAAGCTGACTGGAAACAATCAGGAGATCGAGGATATGAGCGAATCGGAGGCAGAGATTTATGGCGTATACGAAGAAACAGACGCTTAAATATGTGTTTTCTGAGAAACACAAGGAGTATATTCGCCGCTGCGTCTCCTGCGAGTTCAATGTGGCAGAGGGTGCTGTTCGAGCTGGAAAGACCGTTGATAATGTATATGCTTTTGCACATGAGCTAAAGACCGCGCCAGATCGCATTCATCTGGCAACTGGCTCTACGGTCGGAAACGCAAAGCTTAACATCGGTGACTGTAACGGCCTTGGTTTGGAGAACATCTTCCGGGGGCAATGCCACTGGGGGAAGTACAAAAACAACGAAGCTTTGTACATCAAAGGTCCGTCAACCAGATTTCAGCAGAAGATTATTATCTTTGCCGGAGCTTCTAAGGCGGACAGCTTCAAAAAGATCCGAGGCAATTCATATGGCATGTGGATTGCAACTGAGATCAACCTGCATCACGACAGCACGATCAAAGAGGCATTAAACCGTCAGTTGGCGGCAAAGCACTTGCGTGTGTTCTGGGATCTGAATCCGGACAATCCAAATGCAACCATATACACGAAGTACATCGACAAGTACAAGATGCAGGCAGAGGAAGATAAGTTTCCAGGCGGCTATAATTATATGCACTGCACACTGTACGATAATATGACCATCAGCGACGAGCGAAAACGCAAGATTGAGGCTCAATATGACCCGAACAGCATTTGGTATATGCGCGATATCAAGGGAATGCGTGTAGTTGCCAGTGGTCTAATTTACAGACGTTTTGCAGATGATACCAGTACAAAGCAATTTGTATTTTGCTTGGATAAAAAGCCAACAGATCTGATGGAGATCATCTTGGGCATTGACTTTGGTGGTTCCGGCTCTGGTCATGCATTCACAGCGACTGCGATCACGAGAGGATATAGTGCGGTTATTGCACTGGCATCGGAGCGGATTGCTTGTAAAGATGAGCAGGGCAACCAGATCGAGATCGATCCGGAGCAACTAGGTACAATGTTCTGCAACTTTTGCCGGAAGATCATTAGCCGGTATGGGTACATTACAACCGTGTATGCCGACAGTGCAGAGCAGACATTGATTGCAGGAATCCGAAGCAGTTTAAGGCGAAACGGCCTGGGCTGGATCCGTGTAGAGAATGCCTTAAAAACAGAAATAAACGACCGAATTAACGCTCTTGTCATGCTGATGGCACAGGGGCGTTTTTTCTATGTCGGAAAGGAGTGCGCAAGCCTGGTCACGGCACTGTGTACGGCAGTGTGGGATCCGAATGAGATCACGAAGAATGTCCGGTTGGATGATGGTACAAGTGATATCGACAGTTTGGATAGCTTTGAGTACACGTTTGAGCGAAGCATTAGTATGTTGATCAGGTGCAGTTAAAAAGATGAGATATGCGACAATGTATGAAGCCATCCAGAAGATTCTGGATAAAGAAGAGCAGATTGATTATGTGCTCAGCGGAGAGTTTGCGCGGAGGATAGAGCTATGGAGCAACATGTACAAGGATAAAGCACCATGGCTAAGCCCAACGGTTCAGTCTCTATGCCTTCCTGCATCGGTGGCTGGAGAAGTTGCCAGACTTACGACACTGGAACTTCAGAGCCACATAAGCGGAAGTTCAAGAGCCACATATCTGGATAAATTCTATCAGAGAGTGTGCGAAAAGCTCCGGATCCAGACCGAGTATGCATTTGCGAAGGGCGGCATGATCTTTAAACCATATCCAACAGCAAAAGGAATTGCGATTCAGTATATTCAGGCGGATTCGTTCTTCCCATTGGAATACGATTCGGAACAGATCACACGCTGCGCCTTTCTGGATCAGTTTCGAAAAGGGCAGGAGATCTACAGCCGAATTGAGTTGCATCATATTGATGGCGAGGAGATGAGTATTCGCAATCGAGTATTTGTTTCAAGGACAGATGGTGTGCTTGGAACAGAGGTACCGATTCAAAGCGTTTCGAAGTGGGCGCAGCTGGCAGAGGAGATTCGCTTTGAAGGGGTTGATAAGCTGCCATTCGGATACTTTAAAGTACCACTTGGGAATAACAAGAATTCAGATAGCCCGCTTGGTGTTTCTGTCTTTTCAAGAGCAGATGATTTGATTCGTGAGGCAGATGAGCGTTATTCTCAAATCAACTGGGAGTACAAAGGAAAAGAAGCAGCTGTTCATATAGCACAGAGCTTATTAAAGTATCGGGCAGAAACAGACAGCTGGGAGTATCCGGCAGGAATGCAACGATTGTATCGAACGGTGGAGTACAATTCTGGGGCAATAGACAAGCCTTTTATGGAGACGTATTCACCGCCGATCCGAGACGAATCATTCTTCAATGGATTAAACAACCAGCTGCGCAAGATTGAGTTTAACTGTAATTTGGCCTATGGAACACTTTCAGACCCGAATAACACGGACAAGACGGCAGAGGAGATCAGAGCCAGCAAGCAGAGGTCTTATTCATTTGTCAGTGATTGTCAGACGGCTCTACAGAACGCGCTGGAAGATCTGGTGGACGCTATGTGTTTCTGGTGTGATGTGTATGGTCTGGCACCGTCAGGCTCCTGCAATACATCATTTTCTTGGGATGACAGCATCGTTGTGGATGCAGACAAAGAACGAGATCAAGATCGTCAGGATGTGGCAATGGGAGCTATGCAGTTGTGGGAATACCGTATGAAGTGGTATGGAGAAACAGAAGAACAAGCAAAAGCAGCTGTTCAACAGCCGGCAGAGGTGATTGAATGACACAGGGCGAACTCGAACAGATTCCGCAGCCATTTGTAGAGCTGATGTCTGAGCTGGAAATGCGTATCATGAAGGACATCATTGAGCGCATCAAAGTGAATGGTTTCTTGCCTGCCTCTGCCGACTGGGAGATCTCCAGACTGCAGCAATTAGGTGAGTCAGAGGAGCAAATACGAAAATGGATTAAAGAAACTCTTGAGAAGACAGATGACGAGGTGGACAAGATCTTCTCGGATGACGTATACCGAGAGTATTACGGGCACGATCGAGAGTATCAGGTGTCTGGCTTTGAGCAGATTCCTCTTGAGCAAAATGTCCAGCTGCTGCAAGTGATTGAGGCATCCAAAAAGCAGACCAAGGACACGTTCCGAAATCTCACAGGTTCAACAGGATTTGCAATTCGTGATCCTGTGACAGGTAACATCATGTATTCGCCCACGATGAAGTTCTACCAGCAGACATTAGATGCAGCCATAATGGATATTAAATCAGGTGCATTCTCATACAATACCGTCTTAGCACGCACGATCAACACGATGACCACCTCCGGACTCAGATGGATTGATTACGACTCTGGTTGGCATAATCGAGTCGATGTGGCAGCCAGAAGAGCGGTCATGACAGGCTTTCGGCAGGTGCAGGGAAAGATTAACGAGCAAGTGGCAGAGGACCTTCAGACGGACACATACGAGGTTACATATCATGTCGGAGCGCGTCCAACTCATCAGCCGTGGCAAGGTCGAGTCTGGACGATGCAGCAGCTGCGAGATATTTGCGGACTGGGAACTGTTACCGGACTACATGGGGCCAACTGCTATCACGATTACAAACCGTTTATTCCTGGCGTATCCGTTCGTACCTACACGGATGAGCAGCTTGACCAGATGATCAAAGAGGAGAACACTCCGAAAGAGTATCTGGGCAAGAAGTACACCACATACGAGGCACTTCAAGCACAGCGAAGAATGGAGACGCGGATGCGAAAGACCCGTCAAGACATCCGCCTGATGCAGGACGGCGGCGCTGATCCACAAGACATTGTGCTGAAAAAAGCCAAATATCAAGGACAAATGCAGACCTACAAAGCGTTTTCAGAAGCAATGGAGCTTCCAGAGCAGATGGAGCGAGTGTATCAGGATGGATTACGTGGCAGGTTTACGCCAACTAAGGCAGAACTAAAGAAAACAATGCCAACAACATTGAAAAATGCGGCTGGACACGATATAATTGAAGTTGAAAAGACCACTTTGACAGGAAAGCCGAATAGTATTACTCAGCTGATTGGCAAGAAAGGTGGAATCGACAGAAATTATTACGATGAAAATGGAAAGCAGTTCAAGCAGATCAGCAACAATAATCATGGAAATGCAAAAATGCATCCATATGGTAAAAATGGAGAACATGCACATGATTATAAGTATGATGTGAACGGAAAGCTTATTGGAAGGCCAACTAGGGAGCTGACGGAAAATGAAAGAAAGGAGAATACAGATATATTATGACAGTAAAAAGACTTCGAGATCGAATTGGAAGTTTATGCACACACGTCATTTTTGATTATAATGGAAAAGCATGTGGAGTAGATCCGTTTGATGCTGGTCATTTCGATATGTGGTGCGGAGAGGATTTCATGGAGGCGCACAGCATTGAGGAAGTAATGCAGGAACCTTTCTTTGAGGGAAAAGCATTGCAGGATATTATTGATCAGATTGAGAATGTAGAGGGTATGTAAAATTGAATATTGATTGATACCACCAGTCGAGAGGCCGGTGGTATTTTTATACCCATTTTCAGAGAGGAGTAAGAAAATGAAAGTTCAGATTAAAAAGAAAGTTGTGGAACTGATGGGGGCAATGCTCTTAGCATTCTCAGCGCTTGGATGTACAGAGGCAGATCAGGTCAGTCGAAACATTTCAAAAGAGGCTGACAATTTTAATGTTACAAGAAAGTTGACAGTTTTAAATGCCAGAACTGATACTGTCCTACTAGAGCTGACTGGCACATTCGCCTTGGGCAACAGCTCAGCCAATGAGCTTGAAGTCATCATCGAGACGGATGAAGGAAAGTACCAGAAAGATTATGTATACCTTAATGAGTATACCATGTATGTGGTTGAGGACATCTCCGGCTCTTCGGTTGATAAATATCATTATGAAATCAACTTCTTGCCAGAATGGGGATTTAAAGCCACTCACAGCAAGTAATTTGCGCCAGCACAATTAAACAACGTTCAGAGGCACGCAGCAATGCGTGTTATTTTTATGCTTTTTTTGCCGCCGGACAGGCGTTAAACAGCCGGAGACTTCGCGGCTCACACGCGTAAAAACAGGAGTAGAAGAAAGGACAGAAACATGAGAAGAGAAGATTTAACAGCAAAGGGATTGACAGCTGAACAGGTTGATTTTGTCATGGCTGAGTATGGCAAGGAGCTGAATCCGATGAAAGCGGAGAGAGATTCTTACAAGGCACAGCTTGACACTGCTCAGGCATCCTTAAAGGCAATGGAAGGCATCGATGCAGCTGGTCTTCAGACAAAGGTCACAGAGTTAACCAATCAGCTGAAGGGAAAGGACACGGAGATCGAGAAGATTCGCTCTGATTATACTTTTGATTCAGCAGTCAGAGAAGCGATCCGAAAGGCATCCGGACGCAATGAGAAGGCAATCATGGCATTGCTTGACATTGATACCTTAAAGGCATCAAAGAATCAGGCACAGGACATTACAGCAGCACTGGATACCCTAAAGAAAGACAATGATTATTTGTTTCAGGCTGAAAAGAAAACACCGCATGTGGTTTCAGTAACCTCTGGCATTAATCCAGAGGCACAGACAAAGAGAGAGCAGGCAAACGAAGCTTTGAGAAGTCTGCTCGGAAGAGGAGAGTAAAATGCCAGTTAATATTACAAACAGAGCCGACGCGGAGGCGATTATCCGCGAACAGGTTGTATCCAATATTTTTCAGGATGCACCAAAGCATTCCGTGTTCCTTAGCATGGCAAAAAAGCTTCCAAACATGACATCCAATCAGACAAGAATGCGCGTTTTGGACTTTCTGCCAACTGCATATTGGGTGAATGGTGACACCGGAATGAAGCAGACAACCCGTCAGGCATGGGATAATGTCTTTATTAACGCAGGAGAGTTGGCCGTAATCGTTCCGATCTCTGATGCCGTACTCTCTGACGCGGAGTTTGATATCTTCGGTGAGGTTACTCCGCGTGTCATGGAGGCAATCGGCCAGAAGGTAGATGCAGCCGTTATTTTTGGCGATAACCGTCCGGCAGAATGGGGATTAGATATCATTTCCAGAGCACGTCAGGCAGGAAACAATGTATCTCCGGCAACCGGAAAAGATTACTATGATTTAATTCTGGGTGAGAATGGTGTTTTTGCAAAGGTTGAGGATGACGGATACGGTGTAACTGGAGCACTGGCACCGATGACATTTAAGTCTAAGCTGCGTGGCCTTCGTGACACAACTGGACAGCCGATCTTCAAGAGTAATATGCAGGATGTGGCAAGATATTCACTGGACGGAGCACCGATTACTTTTCCTGAGAATGGAGCATTTTATGCCAGCATTGCGCAGCTGGTTGTTGGCGACTTTAGCCAGGCAGTATATTCTATTCGTCAGGATATTACAGTAAAGATTCTGGATCAGGGCGTTATTCAGGATCCAGACACGAAAGAGATCATCTATAATCTGGCACAGCAGGATATGACTGCACTGCGTATTGTATTCCGCATGGGCTGGGCGCTTCCAAATCCGGCAACTCGTTTAAATAAGGACCGTACCGGTTGTGCATTTGCTTATCTGGAGCCAGGAACACCGACACCAACTCAGAAAGTTACCTTCACAGTAACCGATGGAGATGCGGAAAGCCCGAAGCCACGTAAGGGAGCTCGTATCAATGTAGAGGGAGCAATCCTCACAACTGATGATAAAGGTAAGGCAGAGTTCAATCTGCGTCCAGGTACTTACACAGCGAAGATCTCTCTGAAGGGATGCGTATCGGTAACAGAAACTGTTGTTGTAGATGCAGCTGCTGTCGATAAGGCGATTACACTTGCAACACAGTCCTGATCAGGAGGAAATTATGTACGCAGATTATGAATTTTACACATCTGGATACCTGCTGGGGAAATCCCCAGTAGTGCCAGAGGACTCTTTTTTGTATTGGGAACGTGAGGCCAGAGCGCAGATTGACCGCTATACCTTTGAAAGAGTCAAATCTATGCCGGAACCGCCAGAAGAGGTTAAGCTGTGCACCTGCGCCGTGGCAGAGGTGTTGTATCAGGCAGACAAGGCTAAGGCCGAGCAGCAGGAAAGTGGTTTGGCAGGTCCATTGGCATCTTGGTCAAATGATGGTCAGAGTGGAATGGTAGATCTGTCAAATTCAACGCTGACTGAAACAGGCAAAATGAAGGAAGTGCGGCGCCTGATCGCGCAGTACCTCTGTAACACAGGATTGATGTACAGGGGGCTAAAATGAATCCGAACTACTGTGATACGGTCACGATTTATAACAGGTTAAAAGCAGCTGACTCTCCAGATAAAAAGGAACACTGGAAGAAAACAGTGTTGGAGCGATGCAGCTATAACAGCGCGATGATCCGCTCAGCTGGTGCAAATCAACAGACCTTCTTGCAGATGGATCTTCGGCCGGAATATACTGTTCGGATTCCAAAGAATCCATCTTACAGACCGTATCACGAGTGGAAACAGGATCAGATAGGTTTTACACTGTCAGCAGGAGATCTTGTGGTAAAGGGGATTTGTCCAGAAGAGATCGATCCGGCAACAAACAATATCACAAAGGTGCTTCGCCAGTATGCGCCAGATGCCTTTATTATCAGCAAGACCGTGGATAACACAAAACATCTTGTGGATAAGCATTATCGTGTAGGAGGCTGATGAAATGAAATTTTCGTTCGACTGGACAAAATCAAAAGCAAAAATCGCAGAGGATGTGAGTGGCTGTCATGATCGTGGCAGCCTTCTATTTTTGGCAAGCGAGGCAGAGCGCCTAATGATTCCATATGTTCCAGCAAAGCACCTTATTCTTACCCAGAACGTTAGTGTCTACACAGAGAATGATCACGGGGTTGTAGAGTACAATTCTCCATACGCTCATTATCAGTATGAGGGAAAGTTATACGTTGATCCGACAACAAAGAAAGGTGCATTTACAAATGGCGAAGGTCTTTACTGGTCTCGACCAGGAATCGCAAAGGTTCCCACTGGCAGAGGATTAAAATACAGTTCATTTCCGCATCCAAAAGCGACATCACATTGGGACAAGGCAATGATGGTTGCCCGTGGAGATCATCTGGCGCAGGCCTATGAAAATTATCTAAAGTCAGGAGGTTAATATGAACAACAAGCACCGAGCAATGATTTCGTTCTTTAAACCGAAGATCGAAGAAATATCAGCTGAGATGAATTTTAATTTCTCAGATGATGAGTTAAATTCAGTTGCTTTCCTGACGGACTACGCAGATCGAATTAAGAAACGCTATATTCGTGTCGGAGCGATAAAAGAATACGGATTTACGATCATCGTGACAAAGGAATACAGCTCTTATAAAGATGATGTGAATCTGCAGGCGATGGAATTTGCCCAAAGCCTTATGGACTGGGTAGATCAGAAGAACCGCGCAAAAGAATATCCGGATTTCCCGGATACCTGTGAGATACAGAAAATAGAGACGCTCCAGAACATGCCGAATTTGGCAGGTGTCAATATGGAGCAGACAATGGCGCGATACATGTTTCAGTGCCGCGTCATTTACTTTGAAAGAGAGGTTAGAAAATGAAATTATCAGAATTGATGGCAGAAGTTACACCAAATGCGAAATATACCGGTTGGGTGACAAATGATGATATGGTTTTTGCAATTGATCTGGATCCGACGGCAGCTGTTGCAACCAAGGAACCAGAATATGCAGTGGTTCAGTTGGGCATTGCAGGACTTGATTCCAATTTAAATCCGGTAACATCAGATAAGACCTATATCCGTGCCGGAAAGTCAACACAGAAGACTGGAACACAGAGAACCTTCACTCTGACAGGTGATCGCTATATTGGAGATGAGGCACAGGACTATTGCCTCAGCAACAAAATCAAGTATGGTACAGGTAATGCAGTTGTCACCAACTATATCTACTTCAATATTTTGACTGGTCTTGGTGAGAAGGGTCAGGTCACAATTGTGGTAAAGAACGATGGATCTGGAAATGCAGGTGATTCTGCAGGTATTGATATTGAATTTCGTAAGGTGGGCAGCCAGCCGACAGAGTATACCTGGTCAGCAGAGTAAGGAGGCAGCATGAAGGTTTACGGTAAGACGATTGATTTTAAGCATACGCGCTTGGAGGATGCCAGGCGATTTGAGAAAGCTGTCAGCAATATGGCCGATGCTAATGAAAAATATAAAAAGACAGGACATTCAATGTCCGAGTCTATCCGGTGGCAAATCGGTGTGTACCGTAAATTTTTCATTGATGCAACCAAGGCTGACGTGTTGAAAGGCTGCAAGGATGTTCAGGAAGCTGAGAAAGCCTACTATGATTTTCTCGATCAGATTAAAGCAGAACAGGCACTGGATATCGTGCGAAGAACCTGCAAGGCAAAGAAGTATGAAAAACTGGTAGAGGCGGTGAAAAAGCATGAACTGGCTCCTGGAACAGCTACCTGACAAGGTATTAGTGGATAGTACAGAATATCTGGTAGATTCGGATTTCCGTGCCATCCTTTTAATTGATCAGATAATGCATGATAAAGAATTAAGTGATACCCAGCGTGTTATATCAGCATTGACAATCTTTTATGGCGACAATCCACCCAAACAGACCACACAGGCAATCGAAAAGCTTGTGTGGTTTTTTCGTTGCGGAAAAGAACAGAGTGAGCAGGAAGAACGCAGAGGACGCTTTCGAAGACATACCAGAGCAATTGATTACTGCGTAGATAGTCATTTGATTTGGAGTGCATTCTTGCAGGTGTATCAGATTGATCTAACAGAGCCAATACAGATACATTGGTGGAAGTTCTGTTCGCTTATGGAGAACCTTCCAGATACTTGTAAACTCAGCAAGGTGATGATGTATAGAACTGTAGACACTTCTGGCATGTCAAAGCAACAGAAATCCTTTTATGCGAAGATGCGTAAGAAATACGAGCTAAAAGGCGAGGAAACAGGCACAACTTTGAAACTTTCAGAGCGCAACCGTCGAATGAAAGAATATGTAAAGCAGCGCATGAAGGAGGTGAGAGAGCTTGGCTGATGGAAAAGTAAAAATTGAAACCAGCGTTGATCAAAAAGGGATTCAAGTAGGACTCCAAGAAACAGAAAAGAAAGTTGCGAGTTTTGGAAAGTCCACGCAAGAAAATTTCACTGGCATTGATGCAGCAGTCAGCAAGGCAGGACAAACAATTGCCACCTTTGTGAGTGCGGCTGCGATTGCGTCAGCTGTAAAGCAGGCAACCGATTATGTAATCCAGGTCGGAAGTGCATTTGAAGCTTCCATGTCAGAGGTACAGGCAATTTCCGGAGCAACTGGGGCAGAGCTTGAAAAGATGTCTGCGAAGGCAAAACAGCTTGGATCATCGAGCAAATTTAGCGCCACGGAAGCTTCCCAGGCATTTAAATATATGGCACTCGCTGGTTGGGATACATCGAAATCAATCAGTGCGATTGATGGTGTATTACAGCTGGCAGCCGCGTCAGGTATGGATTTGGCGAAAGCATCCGACATGGTAACGGATTACTTATCAGCATTTGGTATGGAAGCAGATCAGGCCACCTATATGGCAGACATGTTGGCATATGCCCAGGCACACAGTAACACTACCGCTGAACAGCTTGGCGAGGCGTATAAGAACTGCGCTGCCAATATGAACGCATCAGGTCAGGACATTGAGACAACAACCTCACTGTTGGAGGCTCTGGCAAATCAGGGTGCAAAAGGCTCTGAGGCAGGTACCAAGGTTGCGGCCATCATGCGTGATATTACCGCAAAAATGGATGAGGGAAAGATTGCCATTGGTGATACAACAGTTGCAGTAATGGATGCAAACGGTAATTTCCGTGATATGACAGACATAATTAAGGATGTTGATACCGCAACCCAAGGAATGGGAGATGCAGAAAAAGCGGCAGCTTTGGCATCTACATTTACTTCCGATTCAATTTCAGGTTTGAATATGATCCTGAATGAAGGTGTTGACAAGATCGCTGGATATGAAGAAGAACTTCGTAATTCAAGCGGTGCTGCAGCAGACATGGCAGATACCATGCAGAACAATCTTCAAGGAAAGATCACAGCCGCTGGATCCGCTCTGGAAGGTCTTGGTATTGCAGCATATGATTATATTTCGGGACCGGCAGGGAAAGTTGTTGATGTGGCTACAGGTATCTTTAAAGGACTGACAGATGTATTATCACCAGAACTTGATACAGCTCATCAGTTGCTTGCGGATGCAGAAAGCACTTCCGAAGCGGTGCAATCCATTTATCAGAAAATGGAAGATCAGAAGAAAAGCTTCACGTCATCAAGAGATTCAATTGAGGCGAATGCTGTATTGGCAAAACGCTTGGCAGATAACTTGTATGATCTGGCAGATAAAGCAGACCTTTCAGCTACAGATTTGGCAACGATGGGGCTATATGTTGATGAATTAAATTCTTTGATTCCAGACATGAACTTATCGCTAAATGATCAGACTGGTGAGTTAAGTATGACGCGAGCCGAAGTAGATAAGCTAACTCAGTCATATAAAGAGCAGGCAATTCAGCAAGCATTTATGGAACATTATTCGGAGCTGGCAGCTGATTATGCTGAAGCAATTAAAACCGCAGCAGAGGCAAAGAAAAATTTTGATATGGCATTGTCAGATTCAGAAGCAAGTGCAGTCTATGAGGAGTATAAAAGAAAAGCAGAAGAGTTCATAAATGCTGGTGAAGATACAGAGGATGCTTATATTCATGCTGGAAATGCGATATATTTTACGAATGAAGCCAGTGGAGAATTACTGGATGGTCTTTTAAGTTCAGAAGAGGCAATGAATGCTGCAGAACAAGCTGTAACTGATTGTGACAGTGCGATGCAAGAATGGGACGAAACCATTCAAGATTATCAAGAGTCTATGTCTTCTGCAACTGATGGGACAACCAATTTCTCTCAAGCTCAGGAAGATGTGACCAATTCAACACAGGATCTTCTGACAGCTACAATTGAATATAAAGGGGAGACATATAGGACAACACAAGAAATATCAGAGCAGTTTCAAAAATTGGAAGAGACCTATGACAGCGTATACGAGAGTGCTCAGTCATCTATTATAGGTCAATTAAGTCTTTATAGTGAGTGGTCAGCTGGCGCAGAAATTACAGCATCACAAGCACTGGAAAATTTTGCTTCATATGTTTCTGGAATGACGAGCTATTCTGAAAATTTAAGTGCTTTGACTAAAGGTGTGGAAGATGTCTCAAATGGGTCAATTGAAGTATTGGATGCTGGATTTGTTCAGTATTTGCGTGATTTGGGACCGCAGTCAGCCTCACTTGTAGCAGCGATTGCCCAAGAGATTAATGCCGGTAATGTCCAGTACATAGAAGATTTGAATGCGAATTGGCGACAGTATTATAATGTGTCCACAATAATAGCAGATGAAAACGCAGAGGCGGAGACAGGCTATAAAGAGTTTGCAGAGGATCTTGTAAGTACAGCTCAACAAACGGCTCAGAATACAACACAGGCTACAGCTGATGGGATTGCTTCTGTACAAGACAGGATCCATGAAAGTACCAGCATTGTGATGAAGGATTTTACAGATACCTTAACAATACCAGATGAGACATCCAAAATCGGATCTGACAACATCGCTGGGTATATTACAGGCGCAGAATCGAAACAACAGGAAGTATCCAATACAGCAATAGCGCTGGCAACGACAACAGAAGACGGCTTAACTGATACTGCACAGACAACTCAAATCGGTTCCGATAACGTGGCCGGATACATTATTGGAGCAGAATCACAGAAAGAAGCAGCACAAGATACCGCAGTAGGCATATCAGAGGCTACAGATGAAGGTCTTGGTTCAGCAGACACAGCAGCAACCGCAGGCAATCTACTAGCATCGCTTCTTGGCGTGTTAGTTGCAGGAACCACATTGGCATGGGTAGATGGTGTTGCAGTCAGTACGGCAATGAATCTTGGATTGGGTTCTGCCAATACGGCAGGAACAGCGAATGACTTAGCCAGTAAATATACAAATGAATTAAATAACCATAGAGGAAATGCGGAAAGTTCTGGACGATATCTTGTAGAGGGTTTCGCCGCCGGCATTGATGCAGGAAAAAGTAGAGTAGTGTCGGCTGCGGCTGATTCAGCTCGTGCAGCATTGGCAGCGTTTCGAGCTGTCGCCCAGATTCATTCTCCATCAGCTGCTGCAAAGGCAGATGCGCTCTTCGTTCCGGAAGGCTGGGCCGGCGGTATTGAGGAGGGGAAAGAACAGGTTGAGGAAGCTGCAGCCGATACAGCAGATGCAACATTGGATGGCTTTAAAGATGTGCTTCTGCCCGATCTTGATCTAGGCTGGGCAGTCGATCAGATCCGTCAGGCATCTTATACCATGGATGCAGAACTGGCACAGAGAGCCACGGAGTCTACCATGGAGACTGTTGCGCGATCAGCTCCAGAGTCGCAGGAGACGGGCTCATCAGACTTTGATTATGATCGGTTGGGAGAAGTTGTAGCATCTGCGATAGATGGGATGGATGTGCGCTTGGATGGCAAGAAAGTCGGCAAAGTGATGACAAGTCGTATCAATGCCGGATTACAAGAGTACGCACAGATGAATCAGAGAGGGGTGATGTGATGGAAGGATTGATGATCAATAGTGTAGATCTTCTGGAAGACTATGGATACGACATCGAAACCATCATTATCCGAACCGCTCCGACACCAAAGACAAAATATATCGACATCACCGGCATGGATGGCAGTTTGGATTATACAGAGCAGGACGGCATTATCCGATATAAGTCAGGAACCATGCAGGTTAAATTGTCAAAGCAAGCCGACATGCCAGAACATTATCAAAAGATAATGTGCATTAAGCAGCTTTGTCATGGAAAGAAGTGCCAGATTGTTTTTCCATATGATCTGGATTTCTATTTAAGCGGGCGAATCTCTGTGAAAGAGTCATGTGATGGTTATTGGTCTTCTGTAGAGCTTACGATCACCTATGATCCGTATCGATACAAACGAGAGTTGACATACAGAGAAATTACTGTGTCTGGAAAGACCGAGCTGCTTTGCTATAACCTGCAGCGAAACGTGATTCCGGACATTCAGTGCAGCGCCGCCATGACAGTGACTTTTTCCGGAAAGACATATACTCTTGCATCTGGAGAAAATAGTATTTCGGAGATCATCTTCACGGCAGGAGAGAACCTGCTTGAATTTATTGGCACAGGAACAGTTGCAGTAAGTTACCAGGAGGCATCATTATGATCACAATATATTCCGATTCTAAAAAGATTTATGATCCTCGTATTGAAAAGCTGCAGTTGGAGGAAGCAGAGTTAAGCCAGGCTAAAAACAAGGCTGGAACACTGAAATTTATCATTCCAACAGACCATGAATATGCAGACTTGGCAATCACTCCGGGAGTCACCAGAGTAACAGTAAAAGAAGATGATGAGACGCTTTTTAAGGGTCGTATCATCAAAAACAATCCTGACTTTTGGGGAGATACAGAGCACACAGCAGAAGGCGATTTGGCATATCTCAATGATACGATCGTTCGCCCATACGAATTCTCCGGAAGTCCCAGAGAGTATTTTACCTTCCTGATCACGCAGCATAACGCGCAGGTCGAGAAAGAGCGTCAATTTGTTGTGGGGAATATTACAGTATCAGATCCAAACGATTATGTTGTCAGGTCCAATATACATTACCCATCAACTTGGGAAGAACTGCAAGAGAAGCTTCTTGACAAGATGGACTGTTTTCTGGTGGAGCGCTGGGAAAATGGTGTGACATACTTGGACTGTCTGGCAGAGATTCGAGAGAATAATGAGCAGACAGCTAAATATGGGGAAAACGTCATTGACATTGACCAGGTAAAAGAGATTGATTCTGGCTTTGCCACAGCAGTGATTCCGCTTGGGAAAAAGCAGGAAGCTGAGGATGGAGAAGAAAAGTATTTGACCATTGAATCAGTCAACAGTGGAAAAGATTATGTGCAGGACGATGACGCGGTATCAAAGTATGGTCTGGTTCTTAAGACTATAGAGCATGAAGATGTGACTCTTCCAGAGAATTTGCTTCGTAAGGGTAAGGAAGATCTAAAGGAAGCACTCAAGTCGGTTGAGTCAATCACAGTGACCGCGGCAGATCTGTCAGGAACAGGCGTCAAAGTTGAGTCTTTTCGCTTCATGAAGAATGTAAGGTGTATCAGTGTACGTCATAAGTTAGATTTTAGAAGCCCCATTGTGACGCTGGACAGAAATCTGTTAGACCGATCAGATTATAAAATCACAGTCGGTAATACACTTAAAACCTACACAGGAAGCGCAGATGCAGCCAGACGAGACACAGATACCAAGATTGAGGAAATAATCAACTTGGAACGGGAAGCCCGTAAAAAGGCCATCGCTGACCTTGTAGACAAGATGGGAAAGGCATCTGGTCTGTACGTTACGGACATTGGAAAAGATGGAGCACACAATTGGTTCCTGCATGATAAGAAGACCTTAGAGGAATCGTACACGATTATCCAGGTAAATGATGCAGGAATTTTATTCTCGTCAGATGGTGGAAACAGTTACAACGGACTCAGTTGGGATGGAACTGCAATTTTGGAGAAAATTTACTTGATTGGACTCGATGCAACCTACATCAAAACTGGAAAGCTTCTAGTATCGGACGGAGAAGGCAATACGCTGTTTTGTGTAGATATGAAGACAGGTGAGGTCTTGATCAACAATGGTATTTTAAAAGTTGGAAGTGGCTTCATCAGCACGAATGGCCGTTTTCAGCTGGGTCCTATGTCATCCCGAAACGGAAAGTTTGAAAATGGGATATATACGGATCAGGATGTGTACTTCGACAAGGCGATCTTTGTTGATTATGGAGTAGAGCTTTTCGGCAATAACGACTCAGCGGCTCATACACCTTACATAGATTTCCATTTAGCAGAAAGCATAGAAGATCAGCAAACTGCTGATTATACAGCACGTATCGAGCAGAGCAGCTCCAACGTGATAAGCATGTATGGTAAGAGACAAGGAGATGGAGATACGCCGCAGAGTTGTACGCTTAATGTTGCCGTAGTCAATACCGCATCGGATGCGCGTCTGAAAGACAAGGTGCAGTATCTGGACGAGGAGACAAGCCTGGCATTTATCAACAAGCTTCGTCCGGCAGCGTATCGATATAGTGCTGATCAGGACGAGATGTATCACTATGGCCTCATATATCAGGATGTTGAACCCATCGTTAAAAGCAAGAATTGCGCGCTGCTTGGAAAATTCTTGCGCTGGGAGAAGCAGCCAGACGGAAAATCAAAGCAGGTTGAATATGGAGCATTGGGTTACATTGAGCTGATATCAGATCTGATCGGAGCAGTGAAGGCACTCACAGATCGAGTGAAAAAACTTGAAAAGGAGAAATAAGAATGGTTACAGCATCATTTAAAGAAGGGCAGAAAACAGCAATAACCACAAGCTTACAGAAGTATGACTATGGCGAAGTGTTGCGAATTAAGGGATTGAGCTTGCCGAGATATGTTGCCGTGCAGTTTGCTGTAGACGGTATGTCAGAAGCGCTGCCATCCTCAATTGGAGAAACGGTTGAGGATGTGACAGATGTTTTGATTCCGAATAGCCTCCTTCGGAGCAACATTAAGCCATGGAATTATAACATCATGGCGTATGTGTACATTGTATCGGGAAGCAGCGGAAAGACGGAATACACAATCACAATTCCGGTTAAGTGGCGTCCAAAGACAGGAGATGATCAGGCTGCAGATGACGATGTGGCAGCAGTGATTGGATCCGCAGTAGAAAAGATGAATACGGCTACCACCAAAGCTGAGAATGCCGCAAATCAGGCATCCGCAACAGCGGAGGAGATCAAAGCAGACCGTGAGAAGATAACTACAAATGAGATTAAAATCGCTGGATTAAAGTCGGAAAAAGTTGATTACACTTTTAACATTGCACGAATATCAAATTTGCAAGGAGAATCCGCACTGGCTGCTACTATCACAAAAAATGACGATGGAAGTATTACAGCAACACCTACTGATATATATGGACGTTACGATTTTAGGTATAAAATTCCTATCAAAAACAGTAAAAGATATTTTTATGTTTGTACGATTATATCAAAAGATGATACTACAACAGTTCCACAAATTGTTATTTATTGTTATAAAGAAAACTCAAATTTAGGTACTGTGAAAAACATCGCTTTTAAACATCAAACTATGGGAAAACAACAGACTTTAATTGGAGTATGGACATTTGGAGATGGTCAGTATGAAGCGGACAGACTGGATATCGGAGTGATGACTAATGTTGGAATTTCGTATACTATATCTGCACGATCCATATTGATTATTGATTATACAGATATTTTAAAGGAAATTAATACTAATACTATACTAGATAAGTGCGTTGACTTTTTTGGAACTGAATACAAAGAAAAATTTGTTACAGCCGAGACAGCCAAGACAGCCAAGACAGCCAAGACAGCCGAGACAGCCAAGACAGCCGAGACAGCCGAGACAGCCAAGACAGCCGAGACAGCCGAGACCTTGCTATTTTCACTCGTAAATAGAGGTAGTACAGATTTCTCACTAGTAGGAAATGACGGCTGTACATTTACACCTACTCAAACGTACTTTGGATTTCAAATCAGACCAGAGTTTGCATTTACAAAAAATGAAAAAATACTGCTTGTGATGGAAACGGATTTTTCCTCAAATGATACAGCCACATTTGTTGCGGGGCAGCAAAAGGCAAGTGGCTCCGGCTATGAAAAAACGATTGGGCTAACATTCTACAAAAAAATAGAAGATAAATATATATATTATTGCATGTTACCAATCACTACAAATGGAGCCAACTCGATAGATATATATCATGGTTCAAAATTGTATGTTGGAACGCCTCATACCGTCACGATAAAAAAAATCGGATATGCTATATCAGATTCCGTTACAGATAGAATGCTTCGGTTGATTGTTAATAATGAGACGTTATTGGATTTATACAATAGCGTAGATGAACTTGTCAAGAGTATTGAAAAAACCACAAACAGTGTAATCAATACTTGGAAGAATAAAAAAGTATTAGCAATTGGAGATAGTATAACAGCAGCTCAAAAGTGGCAAAAAAAGCTAAATGAAATGCTAGAGATGAATGTTTATACACATGCAAAAGGAGGAGTCGGTACTGTTGCAATGGTGGATGGTGATAAAGGGTTAGGCGGTGATTATGATAACGAAACATCTGCCAGTGGTACACTAAAACCATTATCTGTTGATGATGTAAAAGACAAAGATTTAATCGTTGTTCTTCCAGCCTATAATGATAGGGGAAAAGCAGATGGAACGGTTGGAGATTGCTATAATCCTAGTGGCAGTGGACAAAATACGATTGCAGGAGTTGTACAATACACCATCAACAGAATATATGAAGAATTAACCGATGCAGGAAATCTAAAGTGTAAAATATTATATGCAACACCTCATTGTGCCGGAAGATATCCATATATTGATGCGGACGGATATGATGAATATCCATCTGGAACAGGAAGAACAATGGAAACCTTAGCAAATACAATTGTTGCAGTTTGTAATCACAATAATATTCCAGTTTGTGACTTATGGCATAATTCAGGCAGTAACAAATATACTTGGAATATTATTGGATCAAGTTCAAGTGCTGTAAACAATCAATATAGTCCGTATAAATTGGATTCAGAAGGAAAACCAACAAGCTCGGCACGAATCAGATATGTTAAGGGGCAATCATATTATCAAGTTCGTAACGGTGAAGTAGTACTTGAGGAATATACTGGTTCAGCTCCATTTCCATATAATGCTGATCAATTACATTGCAGTGCAGAAGGTTATGCACGTCTTGGAGAATGTATAGTCGGCGCAGTAATTGCACATTATGGCAATTAACTAAATGAGGCGTTTCAATGCCCTAACGGGCTGTAGCATTCTTACGAAAAGTGTATTTGAGTTATTGATAATTAAAGTAACAAGGAGTAAAATAAAAATAACCCAGTAGGCGGTAACCTTTATCTGGGTTATTGGTACAATAGGTTTTCGATATTTCTATTGTACCTTATCATCAGAAAAAAATCAATAGGGGAGATAGAGATGGAAACAATAAAATCAGATAAATATGAGTATCATTGTTATTATTATGTTGACGAAGAGGTAGAAGGATCCGATAGAATTAATAAAACTTTAGATATTATACGAGATTTTTTGAAGGAGGTGGAGGAACGAACACAAGTAAAAGATATTCTTAGTAGAGTTGTTGCGTATGACTGTAGAGAGATAAATGGTTTTTCGATAAAGCAAGGTGGTGAATATATTATTGCAATATCGTTGGGAACTTTTCATGAACTTTATAAATGGTTTTTGACGTGGTTTTCGTGTGAAAAAACATATGAAAGTTTGAGCTTGGATAAAAGTAAGAAAGCTGAATATATCCAAAAGGCATACGAATATTCAATACGATTTTTAATAGCACATGAGTTTTATCATGTAGGGAATGGGCATTGCGATTTACCTGAAAATGAAGAACAATTTATTTTTGAACGATCTTCGGAGATTGAAAGAGAAAATGCACTATTTAAACAAGCACTGGAATACGACGCTGATTGTTGTGCGATGGCTTGCTGTGTAAATCATATATTATATAAAGAAATAATAAAAAAAGTGACACGGGATGTGTTAAAAGAAGAACTTCAAATACAGTTGTTTGCTATATACAGTGTTTTTAAGATGTTTAGTCAATATGAGGAGTATGACTTTGATAATTTTATTGATGATGATCTATTTAAATATGATCATCCAAACGCAGGATTAAGGTTTGTTGCGACTGAATGCGTTATGAGTACGATAATTAATGGCATATTCGAAGAAAAAGATGCAACTGAACTGTGTGGAAATCCTGCTATAAATATAATGTCATTTGAAAAGCAAGTACTTTGTGTGAATGATATAAAGGAAACATTGTTTGGAATAGCTTTTACTAAGAAAGGTGATAATCATATTGTAAGAATGCATAATGCGTGGGAGGGTGTAAGGAAAAGACTTGAAGCATATGCATACAATGATTTAGCTCGTTTTGAACCATTGCAAGGCGGAAATGCATTCATTGATGAGGAAGGAAAGGTGATCAAATGTATCAAGGAGCCATTGAAATAAGAAAATGTAAAGCTTGTGGAAAATCGTACGAGCAACAGATGGGCACACTTGCAATAAAATCACATTCATTTAATACATGCCCATATTGTGGAGGAAGTACAGAGCCTGATCAGAAAAAGAATGAGGAAAGACATGAAAAAATAGAAGAAAGGTTTAAAAGGTTGTATAAGATAGCAGAGCTTCAGAAACAAGTTTGATGTAAAATAGAGTAGAATTGGTGATACCGTAGGCAAAGAGCCTGCGGTATTTTTGTTAGGAGAAAATATGATTTATATTAGAGCAGCCCCATCAGGGGTTATTTTTTTGCTGTAAAATTAGATTCGAAACAGAAAGGAAGGATAAAAAGTCATGAAAATATTAGATACATATAACGCAGCTGCAGGTGCAGTAATTGCAGTGCTTACTTACATTTTTGGAGAACACTGGGCATTATTCGCTCTGTTTTTAACATTCAACGCTGCTGATTGGATTACAGGTTGGATGAAGTCAAGAATGGCGCATAAAGAAAGCTCATCTGTAGGATGGAAAGGCGTGCTCAAGAAGCTTGGCTATTGGCTGATGATCGCGGTGGCTTTTGGCGCGTCAGCCGTTTTTGTTGAGATTGGTGCGACGCTGGGTATCAATCTTGAGATTACAGTATTACTCGGTTGGTTTGTATTGGCGTCTTTGATCGTCAACGAACTTCGCTCAATCCTCGAAAACTTCGTTGAGATGGGCTACGACGTTCCGCGTATCTTAACGAAGGGACTTGAGGTTGCCGATAAAGCAATCAATCAGCCAGGACAGGATGACAAGAAATAATCTATTAAGGCAGGAGAGCTTCGGCTCTCCTTTTTTGCGCCGGCGCATAAATAGCGCAAGAAAGGAACAGTCAAATGACAACATCAGAACTAATAAAAATTGCAAAAGTGATATATGCCGAAGGCGGAATTTTCTCTGGAAAGAACTACAATGCTTTGCTTGCCATCGCCCAGTGTATCCATGATTTGTTACCATCATACAAAGATCTGGAGACCTGCCTGGCATCTGCCTTTACGGTTCCATCAGATCAGTACGATCCACAGTGTCCACAGTGTTTACAGGCAGCACAAGCAGTATTCGAGCAGGGAGAGCGACGTTTTCCAAATGCACATATTTTACAGTTTCGAAGTTTTACGAAGTATTCAGACGGGCATGGACAACCAGACAAAGAAAAGCTTGCAAACTTGTACGCAGCCTATGACTATTTGGGCAGTGATTCCATATCAAATAAGTGGGGACATTTTTATTTTGGAATAAAGGAGAAAAAGACAATGGGATTTCGTATGTTAGTTATGGCCGGACATGGCAAAAATATGGATGGATCGTGGGATCCGGGAGCAATAGGATGTGGCTATCAGGAGGCTAACTTAACGCGTGAGCTGCGAGATCTTATCAAAGCTGCGGCAGACCGCGCAGGAGTAGCATGTGATGTTGCCCCCGACAGAAACAATTACAGTTATTTCAAGCACGGTGGCCAGTATGACTTTACACAGTACAATTACGTGCTTGAAGTGCATTTCAACGCATCTGCAGCTGGCGATTTAACTGGCGATGGAAAAATGAAAGGCAGTATGGTCTATATTGACAAATCCGAAACTGGACACTCTGTCGAGGATGCGATTCTACGCAACCTCTACTCCATTGGCAGCAGACAGGCATGGGATGGTGTGGTAGTCACTCAGAGGCAGGAATCTTATAAGAATGGTCTTATGGTGCAGTCAAAGGTACGTGCGCAGGGCGTATCACACGCGGTATTAGAGACATGCTTCATTACGGATCAGGACGACATGGACTGGTATTTGGTCAATAAGAGCAAAATTGCACAGGCAGTCATTGCTGGTATCCAGCAGGGCTTTGGTCTTAACTATACGAAAGCAATCACTCCATATATGGTGAAAGTAGACGTTTCTTCCATACAAGATCACGTCCTTAACATTCGTGAGCAGCCATCCATCAACAGCCCAGTTACCGGCAAGATCACAGAGACGATGTCACTGACCATTGTTGATGAAGCGTCCGGCACCGGAGCATCAAAGTGGGGCAAGCTTAAGAGTGGTGCAGGATGGATTAGTCTGGATTATACAGTTAGATAAAAATTGCACTTCTTTACAATACAAGTGTATCAATATCCCACTGAATACTAAGATATCCACATTCTGTTGCTGTTTGTATTAAAAGATTGTTGTAGTCGCCGTAAGGTGGTCTGAAAAAGCACATATTTTGACCAGTCAGCTCCTTTACATTTTTGTGTACCTGCATTAACTCATCGCGGATCTGTTCTTTTGAAAGTGTGCTCATCTCTGGATGTGTCTGTGAATGATTTCCTATATCGTGTCCGGCAGCAGCAATTGCCTTGACATCATCAGGATAGGCATCTACCCAGCTTCCTGTTAAGAAAAAGGTAGCATGAATTTGATTTCGTGCCAGAATTGACAAAAGATCAGCTGTATCTTCATTGCCCCAGGCTGCGTCAAATGTAAGCGCAATTTTCTTTTGATCAGTCTGAACACAATAAATTGGCAATTCTCGTGAACCTTGTGTAGTGCTTACCATTACGGCGGCGGGAAGTGTAAAAGCGGTAAGCAGAAGAAGCAAAAAAGCAGCAGAAATTAAAAGAGCTTTGAAAGAACATGGATGAAAGATACCTTTTTGAAAATTGAACATGGAAGGACACCTGATACCTTTTTAATAACTGATATGTAAAGAAGGTGGGATTCATGATGATTTTTCTTATTGTATGTTTTGATTATCTGTAGTACAATAAAAACAAGAGAAAAAATTGTTACATTATGAGAGGATGGTTTTCAAATTATGTATTATGTAGATGAACATATTAAAAATACAAATCGCGTTTTTCCGCAGCAGGGCCGTTATGATTATCTGCGCTATGATATGAATGAAAATCCGGAGGGACTGCCAAAGGAATTTGTAGACAGCGTATTAAAAGAGATTACACCAGAATTTCTTTCGATATATCCAGAGCCGGATCGCTTCTTGAATAAGTATGCAGCCTATATTGGCGCATCATATGAAAATGTAGTAGCAGTAAATGGTTCTGATATGGGAATACGTTATCTGTTAGAGACATTTGGTGAAAAAGGAAAAGATGTTGTCACAGTTGCACCAAGCTTTGAAATGTATTGGGTAAACTGCTGCATTCTTGGCCTTCATCATGTTCCAGTTGCATATGAGCCGGATATGACGATTTCGATTGATAAAATTTTAGATGCCATTACAGAAAATACTAGAATTGTAGTGCTATTAAATCCAAACAATCCGATCGGCAATGTTTACACTGAAGATGAATTGGAAAAGGTAATCGAAAAAACAAAGAAAGTCGGTGCAATCGTTATTATTGATGAAGCGTATCATTATTTTTATCCAAATACTTTCTTAAAATATGCACTGAATGAAGAAAATGTTGTGCTTTTGCGTACATTTTCAAAGTTGTTTTCAATTGCTGCATGTCGTCTTGGCGTTGTAATCAGCAATCCTCAGATTATTCATTATGTGAAAAATGCGAAGTTGACATTTGATGCAAATGCGATTGCGCTATTGTTTGCAGAACGCATTTTAGATCATCCAGAGATGATTGAGCAGCTAATAGAAACGGAAAAAGAGGGAAAGGCATATACTCTTGCAGAACTCACAAAGCATGGATACGAGACAAGAGACTGCCGTGGAAATTATATTTTCGTGACACCAAAACATCAGGCGACTGAGGTTGCGCAGAAATTAGAGACAGAAAAAAAGATTTTAGTAAAATCATATGGCAATGAAATGCTGAAAAAATATCTGCGTATTTCAGTTGGTTCAAAAGATGCAATGGAACGTTTCCTGACTGCATTTTTTGAGATCGATGAAAGAGCATAATATAGATTTAGCAGACGTTTGAATGAAAAATACGAGTACAAGGAGAACGATTTGAAAAAAGTCATTACGTATGGTACGTTTGATCTGCTGCATTATGGCCATATAAACCTGCTCAAACGTGCGAAGGCGCTGGGAGACTATTTAATTGTGGGTGTGACAACAGATAGTTTTGATATCAGCAGAGGAAAACTGAATGTTCAGCAGTCTCTAATGGAGCGTATTCAGGCAGTAAAAGATACTGGACTTGCAGATGAGGTTATACCAGAGGAGTACATTGGTCAAAAAATAGATGATATTCGTCGATATCATATTGATGTTTTTGCAATTGGTTCAGATTGGGAAGGCAAATTTGATTACTTGAAGGAATATTGTGAGGTGGTTTATCTTCCGCGCACTGCTAATATTTCCAGTACAAAGCTTCGTCAGGAAAATAGTGGTATACGTCTTGGTATTATTGGCTATGAGCCGATGGTTGAAAAATTTATTCAGGAATCCAGGTATGTAGGAAATGTAGAGCTGTCGGGGATTTTTCAGCCGCCAATAAAGCAAGAACAATTGTTAGAAGGTTTGTTATTACATGAAAAAAAGTATGCAGGAAGCCTTACAGTTTATGAAACGCTGCAGGAATTGCTTGATGAGAGTGATGCAGTCTATGTGGTAACATCGCCGGATAAACGGGCTTGGTACAGCCAAAAGGCATTAGAGCAAAAAAAACATGTTCTTTGCGAATCACCAGTGGCACTAGAAAAAGAGGGTGCACTTTTTCTGACAAGACTTGCAAAAGAAAAAGGCTGTGTTTTCTTAGAAGCTATTAAAACCGCATATTTTATGGCATTTAACCGTCTTGTTCTTATGGCAAAGAGTGGAGAGGTTGGAAATATCAAGGCAGTTGAAGCAACCTGTACACAGATGACGCCGCCGCCTGTAGGTTACCAAAAGGGTGGCTTTGGCAGTATGGCAGTATGGGGACCATTTGGATTATTGTCTGTATTTTCAATTTTGGGAACAGATTATAAAAAATGTGATATGGTGACATATCAGACAAAAAATGATCAAGATCTTTTTTCAAAGATAAATTTTTTGTATGCAAATGCAGCCGCATCTATCAAGACAGGAATTGGTGTAAAGTCAGAAGGTGAGCTTATCATAACAGGGACAAAAGGATATATTTATGTACCGTCACCGTGGTGGAAAACAGATTATTTTGAGGTTCGTTATGAGGACTTTACACAGAACAGACGCTATTTTTATAAACTGGATGGAGAAGGACTTCGCTATGAGATAGCTGCTTTTTCGCGTGCTATTCAAAACGGAGTAAACACAGGCTGTATGGATGAGAAAATTACAACATCGATAAGCAGTGTAATGGAACAGTTTTATGATAAAGAATGCCCTAATCATGATTTTATATCTTGATAGAATGATATCAGGGTCAAAAGGTCAGTTCAGGCAAAGATTTTGTAAAAAAAAGTCTGGTAATTTGTCTAAAATATGCTATACTATTAAAGATTGTGTGGTTAAACAATAGCCATGAATCAAATTAGGACAAGAGTTTGTCTGTAATAGGATGGGCTTTAGAGTCTGGAAGACAGAGAGGAGAACCCGGTATGGCCAAGGGAAAGAAGAAGTCGGCCAAGACACCGCTTTTAATTGTGGTGCTTGTATTGTTGATTATTGTTTTTGCGGGACTTTGTGTATTTTATTTTGGATTAAAGCATTATCTTGGAAAAACGAATTATGTAGATGATAGTGAAGTTACCATTAATTATGGTTTGTTAACAGCAGATGAAGATGATGTGGAAGGCTTTACTGAGATGGAGACGCTGGATTCAGAGGCAGCAGCAGCTTTTGCTAAGGAAGTAAATGTAGGTCAAAATATTGATATTGCTTCTGATGGCGATGTTTATAATATCCTGCTGATTGGTTCTGATACTAGAAATGGATGGTATGGAAATTCCGATTCCATGATCTTAGTTTCCATCAATTCGCAGACAAAGACTATCTATATGACAAGCTTTATGCGAGATTTGTATGCTAACATTCCAAATGTTGGTATAAGAAAGCTAAACAGTGCCTACGCAGTTGGCGGTGGTCCGCTTCTTGTTTCTACAATCGAAAGCAATTATCGAGTAGATATTAATAATTATGCTTCAGTTGACGTTAGTTCGATGGCTAATATCATAGATCTTGTAGGAGGTGTTGATCTGGAAGTTTCAACACAGGAGGCTGGTTATATTAATATGTATCTGGATGAGCAGTGCAGACTGCAGGGATTAAATGCTTCTGATTATTATGTTGCAGGTGGCGGAATTACACATCTGAATGGAAATCAGGCAGTTGGATTTGCAAGAATCCGTTACACAAGCCGTGGAAATGAGCATTCCGATTATGGCCGTACTTCAAGACAGAGAGAGATTCTTGTACAGCTGATGCAAAAAGCAAGATCTCTGGATGCAACAACTTTGCTCGCTGTTGTAAATAATATGCTTCCGCTTATTACTCACAATATTGATGCGGCAACATTGACAACCTTGATTGCTAACGCACCTTCCTATATAAATTATGATATTCAGACGGATCGTATACCATATGATGGTCTGTATTCAAATTTAGGTGAGGAGCTTGTTCCAGATTTTGAGGCAACAATCAATCGTCTGCATCAAACAATCTATGGAAATTAAATAAAAGTAAAATTCGTCTTATCTTTTTGATAGGGCGAATTTTTTTGTAAAAAAATAAAAAAGTGCTTGACAGATTTTGAAATTATGTTATACTTCTTATAGAACAAATGAAACATACATAACTCGCAGCCACTAAGCGATTGTTCTCAAGACATCATAGACAAAATATACCAAGTGATGTCGTGCAGTGGCAGATAAGGAGGGGCTATGAATATTAATAAATTTACACAAAAATCAATGCAGGCAGTTCAGGATTGTGAAAAGCTTGCGTATCAATATGGAAATCAGGAAATTGATCAGGAGCATCTGATCGTTGCGCTGTTACATCAGGAGGATAGTTTGTTTGCAAAACTGATCACCAAGATGGATATTCAGCTTGAATATTTTGAAAACAGAGCAGTTCAGACACTTGAGAAAAAGGTGAAGGTGTCTGGTGGAAACGGACAGCTTTATGTCAGCAATGCACTGAATAAGGTACTTGTCAGCGCAGAGGATGAAGCAAAGGCAATGGGAGACGAATATGTTTCCGTTGAGCATCTTGTCCTGGCATTGATTCGTTATCCAAATAATGCTGTAAAAGAACTGTTTCGCGAGTTTGGTATTACCAGAGAACGTTTTCTTCAGGTATTATCTACTATTAGAGGAAATCAGAGAGTGACATCTGATAATCCAGAAGCCACTTACGATACATTAAACAAGTATGGCAGTGATCTTGTTGATAAGACAAGAGATCATAAGCTGGATCCAGTAATCGGACGAGACAGCGAGATTAGAAATGTTGTACGTATTCTTTCGCGTAAAACAAAGAATAACCCTGTTTTAATTGGTGAGCCTGGTGTTGGTAAGACTGCAGTTGTAGAGGGTCTTGCACAGCGTATTGTCCGCGGTGATGTTCCAGAAGGTTTGAAGGATAAAAAGATCTTTTCACTTGATATGGGTGCACTGGTAGCTGGTGCAAAGTATCGTGGTGAATTTGAGGAGCGTCTGAAAGCTGTTCTAGATGAAGTTAAAAAGAGCGAAGGTAAGATTATCCTCTTCATCGATGAGCTTCATTTGATTGTTGGTGCAGGTAAAACTGATGGCGCAATGGATGCCGGCAACATGTTAAAGCCGATGCTTGCAAGAGGTGAGCTTCATTGTATTGGTGCGACAACACTTGATGAGTATCGCAAATATATTGAAAAGGATCCAGCACTAGAGCGTCGTTTTCAGCCAGTTTTAGTTGATGAGCCAACGGTAGAAGATACCATTTCCATCCTGAGAGGTCTGAAGGATCGTTATGAGGTTTATCATGGTGTAAAGATTACCGATGCTGCGCTTGTAACAGCAGCAACACTCTCTAATCGTTATATCTCAGATCGTTTCCTTCCAGATAAGGCAATTGATCTTGTCGATGAGGCATGTGCGCTTGTAAAGACCGAGATGGATTCCATGCCGGCTGAAATGGATGAGCTAAGTCGTAAGATTATGCAGCTTGAAATTGAGGAGGCTGCATTAAAGAAGGAAACTGATCACTTGTCACAGGAGCGTCTTGAGACACTCAAGCAGGAACTTTCAAGTCTGCGTGAAGAGTTTGCAGGCATGAAGGCACAGTGGGACAATGAGAAAAAGTCAGTAGATCACTTAAGCAAGCTGCGTGAGGAAATAGAGCAAGTTCATCAGCAGATTGCTCAGGCACAGCAGAAGTATGATCTTAACAAGGCAGCTGAGTTACAGTATGGCAAGCTGCCACAGCTTGAAAAACAGCTGGCAGCAGAGGAAGAATCTGTAAAGTCAAAGGATCTTTCTCTTGTTCATGAGGCTGTTACAGATGATGAAATCTGTAAAATTATTTCAAAATGGACAGGTATTCCTGTTGCCAGACTTACAGAGGGTGAGCGCGAGAAGACACTTCATCTGGCTGATGAGCTTCATAAGAGAGTCGTTGGTCAGGATGAGGCTGTTGAGAAAGTAACAGAGGCGATTCTTCGTTCTAAGGCAGGAATTAAGGATCCTTCAAAGCCGATTGGTTCGTTCCTTTTCCTTGGACCAACTGGTGTTGGTAAGACAGAGCTTGCAAAGGCGCTTGCTCAGAATCTGTTCGATGATGAAAACAACATGGTTCGTATTGATATGTCGGAGTACATGGAGAAGCATTCTGTATCTCGTCTGATCGGAGCGCCTCCGGGATATGTTGGATACGATGAAGGCGGTCAGCTGACAGAGGCAGTACGTCGTAAACCATACAGTGTTGTTTTGTTTGATGAGGTAGAAAAGGCTCATCCTGATGTATTTAACATCTTACTTCAGGTACTTGATGATGGTCGAATCACTGATTCCCAGGGTCGTACCGTAGACTTTAAGAATACGATTTTGATCATGACATCTAATATTGGATCCTCATATTTGCTTGATGGCATTGATGAGCAGGGCAATATCAGATCAGAGGCAGAGTCAGCTGTTATGAATGATCTTCGCGGTCATTTCCGTCCAGAGTTTTTGAATCGTCTTGATGAGATAATCCTCTTTAAGCCATTAACAAAGGACAATATTGGCAATATCATTCATCTAATGGTAGCAGATGTCAATAATCGTCTTGAAGATCGTGAGCTGTCGATTTCTCTGACAAAGGATGCAGAGCAGTATATTGTTGAGCATGGTTATGATCCAGTATATGGTGCAAGACCGCTGAAGCGTTACCTGCAGAAGAATGTTGAGACACTTGCAGCAAGAATCATTCTTTCTGGAGAAGTTCACGCACAGGATGTTATTGAAATTGATGTCGGTGATGGTGGTTTGAAGGCAGAAGTTGTTCTTACACCTAAGAAGGCATAAAAGGGTCTTTGTTACAGTTCATGAATATCACTTGCAATTTTTATTGATTGATAGTATAGTTTAAGAGGTATCTTCTAAAAAAGAAGATGCCTCTTTTCTAATACTAATTAAAAAAGTCAGTATTTATTCAAACTTATATGAAAGAAACACGGATTTGGATTGTTGCTGACAGACAATATAGAGGATATGAGAGGCTTAGAGTAAAGATTATGAAAATCAGTGAATTACTGCAGCGCATTGACTATATGGTATTGCAGGGCAATCTTTCAGATGAAGTGACGGGCATTTGTCATGATAACCGTATGATTCAGGAAGGGGATGCCTTTATCTGTATCTCAGGCGCACGTTTTGATACACATACGATGGCAAAGGAATTGGCAAAAAAGGCAGCACTTCTTGTTGTTGAAAAGCCAGTTGAGTTAGAAGATGGCTGCAAAACAGCAGTTGTGCAGGTCGCATCTACAAGAGATATAGTTGCAGCACTTGCAGCAGCCTTTTATGGATATCCATCTGAAAAGGTGGTTTGTATCGGAATTACAGGATCAAAGGGCAAGACAACATGCACTCATATGATGGCTGATATTTTGCGTGCAGCTGGTTATCTTACTGGAACAATAGGTACAAACGGTGCCATAATGCCTGCAGGATGCGATCATGCTGTATGGGGATCCGATAAATATAGCTGTGCACCGTGTAATGAGACACCAGGCTATGACTGCTATGAATTAAATAATACGACACCTGATCCGATGGAATTGCAGATGTATCTGGCAATGATGGTAAAGGCTGGCTGCACGCATGTTGTTTTAGAGGTTTCATCACAAGGTATGAAGCAAAAACGCGTGGCAACAGTAGACTTTGCTTACGCAGTATGGACAAACATTGAGACAGGTGATCACATTGGACCGAATGAGCACAAGGATTTCGAGGAATATCTATATTGCAAGGCGATGTTGTTAAACCAGAGCCGCCGTGCTTATGTAAACTGTGATGATCGTCATCTGGATGCTTTTATGAAATATGTAACTCTTAGTGATGGTTCTGATGGTCGCACAAAGCAGGTATTCTATTATGGAGAAGGTGAAAAGGCTGATTATCGTATTGGCAATTTAAAGAAGAGCCAAAATGGTATGCTGGAAGCACCAGGTATTGAATTTACAATGAGCGGCGCATTTGATGCCGACATTAAGGTTAATCTGCCAGGTGATTTCAATATGTATAATGCGGCAGCGGCCGTTGCTATTGCACATGATATGGGAATTTCAACTGATATCATCAATAAAGGATTAACTCATCTAAGGATTCGCGGTCGTTTTGATATTGTGTTCAATAATGGTCATTTTGCAGTCTGTGTCGATTTTGCCCATAATGGTTACAGCACAAGAAATCATCTTGAAGCACTTCGCGAATATCATCCAAAGCGCATTGTCTGCGTATTTGGTGCTGACGGAAACCGTTCCAAGTATCGCCGCTACGAGATGGGAGAGGCGAGTGCATTGTTAGCCGATTTGAGTATTGTTACTGCTGGTCACAACCGCTATGAGACATTTGATCAAATTTTTGCCGATATCAAAATTGGAATCGACAAGGCACAGAAAGAAAAGGCAGAACCGGTTTCGTATTTGGTCATTCCGAACCGCAAGGAAGCAATTCGTTATGCGATTGAACATGCACAGGAGGGTGATATGATTACCATTCTTGGATTGGGACATGAGAGTTACCAGGAGGAGAATGGAGTTAAGACACCGCACAGTGATATTCAATTTGCGGCACAGTGCTGTAAGGAGTGTTATCCGCAGGGGTGAGGAGATGCAACCCGGTAGGTTATGGAGATCGGAAGGTCGTGGGGGTGCAACCCGGAAGACTATGGAACCCGGAAGGTTGTTGGGCGCAATCCAGAAGCTCTACGAGATGGCGCTTCGGCGAATGACTTTGTCGGCGCCCCTTGTTCCCGCGGCGCCTTCCACGCACTTTATTGTCTCAGATACTGCGTAAGCCCGATCCCACACGGGAATCGCCTCGTAAAGCAGTTCGCCTCAGCGCCTGCCTAGGTTTTGAGGATGCTAGCCGGGAATAGATTAAAGGCTATTCAAAACAAATTAAATGCAAAAAGATAAACTAGTAGTGCTAAGTAACTATGAAAATATCTGAGGGAGGAAGAAAAATGGATAGACAAAAGGTAAAATCAGGACTTGGATTGATGTTCTGGGGAAACATTGTGGCATTATTTGCAGTAATTCCAATTTTGGGAGTAATCGCAGCTCTTGTTGGCGGAATCATGGAATTGATTGCGATTGTAAATCTGAAAGCGCAGAGTGAAAAATATAATAATGCATTTTGGTTTACAATTATAGGAATTGTGCTGGGCCTTTTTGCCGGTGGAGATGGACTATGGGGAACAGCTATGTCAATTCTCCATGGCCTTGCAACATTGGGTGCAACCTACTACATTTGCACAGCAACAGAGGAATGTGTAAGTATAGTATCTTATGAGGTAGCAGATTATTGCCACAGCGTATGCAATTGGTATGTTACCTGTATGGTAATTTCACTGGCGATTAGTGTTGTGATGCTCGTATTTTCAATTATTCCGGTACTTGGATTTATCGTCGCAGCAATTGGATCATTGGCACTTATTGTAGTGGCTATTTTCCAATTAATAGCGTCCATTCGCTTCTTGATTATGCTTTGGAAGTGCCAGGGTGTGCTGTAAAGAGGTCTTGCCTTTTATTAGAAAGCAGATAAAGGTATATATCAGACAGCAGTATGTAATTGACAATGGAGATTAAGAGTATATTGATCAAGGACACAACACGAGAAGAACGTATTCAGATCGTGGCACAGGGGTTAAACCAGTGTGGCGGTTCATGTGATTTCTGTAGTGGTTGCGACAATCTGGGTGGTGGCTCCGTAGAGGCATTTTATGAGCCTTATATAAATGGAGAGAAGGAGCTTCGCCAGTTAAATGAGGAGTATGTCAGCAATAGCGGTATGGTGAGGTAAATCTAAAATAAGAATGGAGAGAAAGATATTATATTCTTTATGAAAGAAGAACGTAATATCTTTCTTTTTTGTTGAAAATGATGAAATATATTGATTGAAAGTGCAAGTAATGATAAAATTGTATAAAACAGAATGGCAAAATCAATTTGAAAAAAGTGAAAATAATATCAAATGATGAAAGGAATCGTATATGAAAATATATTATGCAAAGTCTGATACAAAAACGGGAGAAAAGAGGGTGACAAATAAGGAACATTTATCCAAAGTTGCAGATTTGGCATATGAATTTGGTTTGGAGATTAAACGACCAGAGGAAGCCAAAGTTGCAGGACTTTTTCATGACACAGGAAAATATGGGGAACGCTTTCAAGGTGTGCTTTCAGGGGTCAATAAGGGAGTAGACCATGCTTTTTCTAGTGCGGCACTATTGTATTTGAAAAAAGACTTGATGCAAAAAGTTCATAGTAGTTCAGTGAGGAAAAAATATGAACCTATTATTGAATCAATACAAGGACATCATGATAGGTTAATTTCTATGGAAGAGTTGGAAGAAGAATTTTGTGAGGTAATAAAAGATCCTCAAATGGACGCCTGTCCTAGTAAGCAGATTCCTTCTTTGCGAGGACCAGAAGAATTTCGAGAGGCAATAAATGCTTTTAAGAATGATTTCCCAACATATCATTTCCCAAAGCTTCCAGAAAGGAAGTTTGAGAATCAAGTTGAAAATATGTTAGATACTCGAATGCTGTTTTCGTGCTTGGTGGATGCTGATTATAGTGTTTCAGCAAGCGATAAAGAGCCTGATTACCTGGAAAAGAATAGTGGAAGTCAATTAAATGCAGAAGAAGCATTAAAAGTATTATATAAACATTGTGAAGAGCTTAGAAAAAGCTCGAAAGCGGATTCAAAAATAAACAAAATCCGAAATCAGGTATTTGATATTTGTGGTGATGCAGGGGAAAAGCAGCCGGGACTTTTTACATTAACGGCACCGACTGGAGTAGGTAAAACATTGGCAATGCTTCATTTTGCATTGCGTCATTGTCAAAAAAATAAAATGAGAAGAATTATTATCGTACTCCCATTTTTGTCATTAGCAGAACAGAGCGAAAAGGAATATTGCAAGATTGTTCCAAACATATTGGTAGATCATAGTCAGAAAAATTTGCCCAAGGAAATCAGAGAGCTTGCTTCAAGATGGGATGCGCCGATGATTATTACAACATCTGTTAAGTTTTTTGAGAGCTTGTTTGCAGATAAGCCGGGTGATTGTAGAAAACTGCATAGCATTGCAAATAGTGTGGTGATTTTTGATGAAGCACAGAGCCTGCCAGCTGAATTAGCATCGGCAACTGCAAAAGCAGTAAAAGCATTGTGTCAGAAATATAATTGTTCGATGGTATTTTCAACTGCTACACAGCCAAGTTTTGATGCGTTGCCAGATATAGAATGGAACCCCGTAGAAGTTATTCCTGAAAATAAAAAACTCTACGATCAGATGCGTCGTGTTCATGTTGAATGGAGACTTTATAAAAATGGGGAGCGATTGAATAACAGGAGAACATCGTTAGAACAGATTGCAGATGAAATGGCATCGGAAACAAGTGTATGTACGATTGTAAATTTGAGACGTCATGCAAGAAAATTGTTTAATGAGCTAAAAAATAGATGTGACAGTGATGAAGAAGTATTTTTGCTGACAACAGATCTTTGTCCAGCACATCGTTCGGCAGTTATAGATAAAATAAAAGATAGATTGAATCCAGATTCGCCAAAACCATGTAGAGTAGTGGCAACGCAGTGTATAGAAGCTGGAGTTGATCTTGATTTTAATGTAATGTATCGTGCATTAGCACCGTTAGAGGCAATTATTCAAGCAGCAGGACGTTGCAATCGAAATGGTAGTTTGCCGGATGGTGGTAAGTTAATTGTATTTGAAGTGATGGAGGATGGAGGGTATCCAGGGGCTTTTTATGAAAAAGCTGCAAATGAAGTAAGATATTTATGGAAAGCGAATGAAAAATTAGGAGTGGATCTTGATAATCCAGAAACGATCCAATCTTATTATAATAGGTTGTTTAAGAAAGAAAAGGGAAAAGCGTCATTAAATGATGCATTAAATAAGAAAAATTATTATGATGTGGCGAAAGAGTATCAGTTGATTACAAATCAAGGTATACAGCTGATTGTTCCATGGAGTGAAAAAAAAGAGTTGTTTAACAATATTCGTTTAAGACTTGAAGAAAAAGGATTGACAGCTGAAATCATGCGTGAAGTAGCACCAATTACAGTTTCTTGTTTTGAAAAAGAGTGGGTAGAACAGCATGCAGAACCATTGTACTTTTGGAAAAGAGTAAACGGAACAAGAGTAAAATTAGAAAGTGGATATTATATTTTAAACGTAGGACATGAAAAATATTATGATGAAAAATTGGGACTGAAGATGGGAGAGATAGAAGCAAAAGGTTATATGATATAACCACCAGAAACATAGAAAAATGAAGTTGACAAAATATTTGAACTTTATTATAATTTATATGACACCAAAAATTAAACTAACGTGGTACTGTTGTAACAGTAGTGACTAATGATGTATAATGAAACAAGAAAAAGAGGTACTTATTATGTTACAGAGTTATACATATGAATTTAAGAAAAAAATAGTTCGTCTTCACGTAGAAGAAGGACGTAGCTACAAGAGCATTACAGAGGAGTATGGCGTATCGAAAACCAGTCAGTCCAAGTGGTGTAGAGAGTTTAGCAAAAAAGGCCAAACAAAAGCCGAAGCTACCCCAGAAGAACCAAATGAAATGGACCTTATGAAGGAAAACCGCCGTTTACGTAAAGAGCTAGAAGAATCCCAAAAGGAAGTAGAGTTCTTGAAAAAAGCAGCGGTATTCTTTGCAAAGGAAATTGGTTAGAGACTGATCGATTTCTCAATGCATACGGTGAAGAGTTTTGTATTAGTAGGTTCATTAGACGATTCAATATTTATTAAATGTATACTATCGTAAAGCAGAGTAGACATGTTTAACCGCGTAGCGGTGTCATTTATAAAATACGATATGTCTAGTAAGCTAAATGAACCAATCCTCAAAATTTAGCGACAAGTGTTACAAAAAAGATTGACCACAATAAATTGGTGTGAATTGAAAAATATATATTATAATTTTTGTGGCATTCCCAAAAACAAGCAAAGCATAATGATTGGGAATGCATACAAAAATGGAGGTGAAAAAATGGAACGTGAGATTGCATTGGAGGTATGGGGGGATTTCGCATGCTTTTGCCCATCATATGCAAAAGTAGAACGACTGACTTCGCCAGTACCAACTCCGTCAGCGGCAAGAGGAATCTTCTCTGCAATTTACAGCAAACCGGTGGAGTTCTATTGGCAGATAACACGGATAGAAGTATTGAATCCTATACGTTACATCAGCTTTAAACGAAATGAGGTGAAATCGACGGTTAACGTAAAATCAAAAGTGGAAGATTCCATTCTTTATACGGACGAAGATCGAACCCAGAGGATGACTCAGGCACTTCGAGATGTACGTTATCGGATTGTGGCAGTGATTAAGCCTCAGCCAACATATACGGGAACGATCGAGCAGTTATATAGCCAAGCTTTACGCCGGATCCGCTCTGGAAAAACATTTTATCAGCCATCATTAGGGCTTCGTGAATTTGTATGTTATTTTGAAGAAAGTGATTTAACTCGAAAGCCGATTGAAGATAGCAGTGATTTGGGGCTGATGTTATATGATGTATTTGATTTACATGACTACATCGTTCACAAGAAGACACAGCCAAAAGTATCATTATATCATGCTGTTATGGAGCATGGTGTGATTCAAGTGCCTCCATATGACAGTGATGAAGTATTGAAAGGAGGTAGCCTATGCTAAAAGCATTATATGATTATGGAATTCATAACCATCTTACGCTGCCTCCTGGATTGATTAAGAAGCAGATACGAGGATATATAGTGCTGTCAAAAGATGGAGAATATCTGACTGTTGAAAAATGCGAAAATGAGACGCAACCATGTCCGGATATCGGAAGCTTAGCAAATGGTAAAGACAAGTGTAATGTTTTAGCAGAAAAGTCTAGTGTAATTTTATTTGCACCAGAGAAGGAGGGGGATCGTTCTGCAAAAAATGAGTTTTTTAGGAAGGCACTTGCGGATGGAGCAAAAGAAGTTCCAGAATTTTCATTATGTCTTAAGGTGCTAGAGAATGAACAGATACTTAGTGCAATACAAGCAGAGGCAAATCAGCGAAAAATAAAAGGTATGGATCGCATTTCTTTTAAGATAGATGGGCAACCAATTGTTTTAAATCCGCTTGTACAGCATTGGTGGGAACAGTATCGGATTCAGTTTACGAAATCAGATGATTCCAATTTTGCACGTTGTATTATTACAGGGGAACCAACGGTTCCCTTGGCAACCGTGCCAACAGTAAATGGACTTCAACTGGTGGGTGGTCACGCACGCGGCGATGCACTAATTTGTTTTGACAAGAGTGCATTTTGCTCGTATAACCTGAAACAGGCAGCAAATGCGCCAGTTTCAGAAGAAGCATTTGCGGTGGTAAAAGCAGCATTAGATGATCTTTTAGTTGGTTCTCCAGCTATGTACAAACGAGATAAAGATAGAAAATTTAATCCAACTGCGCCTGTTTTTGCAGGCATGAAATTTGTACATTGGTATGATTGTCAAGTTGAGCCAACGGAAGATCCAATATCATTGGTACTTAATTTTAAAGATTTTGTTGATGAAGAAGATGATGAGGATGAAGAAGACGAAGTATTAAATCCAGAAAAGCAGGAGGTGTTATACGAGGAAGAACAAAAGACAAAAGCACAGCGAGCAAAAAGAAAAGCGGATGATTTAATAAAGAGTATTCAGGATGGTGGAAAACGGGTGGCACTCAACTGTCGATATCATATTCTGTTACTTTCTGGGGCAAATGGACGTGTTATGGTACGTAGATACGAAAATGGAAACTATGCAGACTTACAGAAAAATTTGATTCAATGGGAAGATGATTTGAAAATGTGCAATGATATAGGCACGGAAATGCGTCCCTGCAAATTGACAGTTCGTTTGATTCATTTATTATCACGTCAGAAAAATGATAAAAATTCTTTGGAACGAATGAAAAAGGAGCTAGCAGGATTTGCTCCGTCTATTGTAATGGCGATTATGAATGGAACACAATTGCCAGATGAAGTGGCAGTAAAGGCGTTAGCTACTATTCGTTCTGAAATGCTTGATCCGGATGAAAATAATAAATTTTCATATATGCCAAATGGAATCTGTTGTCAGTGGCTGAAAGTTTGGCTGCTGCGTAGAAAACGTATGAAAAATGAGGAGGTAAAGTTAATGGCTTATTATGATCCAGAATTTGCGAATGTCGCGTATCATTGTGGTGCATTGGTGGCCGTTTATGCGGATATACAGCGTGCAGCGATGGATGCAAAAACAGGAATTGTTCAGCGTTATTATGCGTCTGCCAGTCGGACGCCTGCGTTAGTATTAGGACGCTTGGAAGTAATGTCTCGATATTATTTTGAAAAGATAAAAAAAGATGAAAATTACGAGAAAAAAGAAAAAGAGTCTTTTGTAAGAAGTTATGAGGATCGTCTTAATCAGATATATACTTTTTTTGGAAAAGAGAAAGGGCACGAGATGCCAAAAACATTAGATCTTGAACAGCAAAGTTATTTTGCAATCGGATATCGTCAGATGTGCGCGCAAATGAATGCAGATAAAAGGGCAAGAGCAGCAGCCAAAAAAGAAAAAGAACAGAGCAAAACAGAAACAATGCAGGAGGAATAAAAAATGGCTATTCAGAATCGTTATGAATTTATGTATTATGTAGCATGTACGAATGCAAATCCGAATGGAGATCCTGATATGGGAAATACACCGCGTATGGATCCAGAGACGATGAAAGGATATATTACTGATGTGGCAACAAAACGCCGCATTCGTAATTATGTTCAGCTGGCACATGGTGAAGAACCGGGTATGAATCTTATTATTCAGCAGGCTACAAATATTAATCGCCATATTGCAGAGGCGAAGAGAGCAGCAGGAATGGAAGGCGCGAAGGATAAAAATAGTGTTTATGCTGGACGCAAAAAAGCATGTGAGCTATTTTATGATGTTCGTACATTTGGTGCAGTGATGTCTACTGGACCAAATGCGGGACAGGTGCGCGGACCGGTTCAGATTACATTTGGAACAAGTTTGGATCCAATTTTACCAATGGATATTTCAATTACCCGTATGGCTGTAACTGACAGTACGAAAAAAGAAGAGACCGTGGAAGCATATTTGGAACTTGAGAAAAATACACCAGAAGATAAATTGCGTACTATGGGACGTAAGCAGTTAATTCCATTTGGACTATATGAGGTTCGTGGATTTATTAGTGCGAATCTTGCAGCAGAGACAGGTTTCGACGAAAATGATTTGAATATTTTGTTTGAGGCCATTATGAATATGTATGAGCATGATCGTAGTGCAAGTAAAGGAGAGATGGAGGTAGTTTCTCCATTGATTATTTTTAAGCATGTTGGAACGGATACGGATGCAGTGCAGCGCGTTCGTCAGGCGAAATTAGGATGTGCACCGGCTCATAAACTATTTGAACTGGTTAAGGTAATGAAAAAGCCAGAAGTAGAATCTCCGCGTAGTTATCACGACTATAATGCAACTGTCGATTTAAAGCGGGTACCAGCAGGCGTTGAAATTGGATTTAAAGAAGACGCGTTTAGTCCAATTGTTTGGAAGAAGCTACCTGAAAGCGAAAGCTGGTTTACGCATGGATGAGTCTGAATATCTGCCGTTATCATGGCTTTCACAGATCAGCTATTGTCCGAGACGAGCAGGTCTGCTATTAAATGAAAGAGTATGGGAAGAAAGCAGTGATACCGCAAAAGGGAGGGCGGAACATGAGCGAGTTCATACACAGAGAATTGAGAAAAGAGGGGACTGTGTAAAATTGTATGAGTTTACCGTCTACTCAGATTCATTGGAACTGTTGGGAAAATGTGATTGCATTGAAGCAAACAAAAGTGAAAATGGATGTCATATCCCGGCAGTTGATTTCCCAGTACAATTATATCCGATTGAATACAAGCATGGAATTGTCCGGGATGAAGAGGAATATAAAATTCAGCTTTGTGCACAGGCGATGTGCTTGGAAGAAATGTTTGACACTGAAATACCCGAAGGTGCCTTATTCTTTATATCGTCACATCGAAGGCTTGAAATAGTTCTTGACGAATCACTTCGTCAGCAGACACGAGAATTAGCAAATGAACTGCATGAGATTCGTACAAAACTTTTTGTTCCAGATGCTGTGTATAGTGCAAAATGCCGTAAATGTTCACTGAAGGAGCTTTGTATGCCAAAAGTAAAAAGAACTGCAAGAAAATATTGCGAAGCTTTGCGCAACGAAGCAAGCGGAGAAATAGAGGAGGAGACACTGTGAAGAAGTTATTGAATACATTGTATGTGTTAACTCCAGAGAGCTATTTGTTTTGCCGAAATGATAATGTTTGTGTTCAAGTGGGAGGTGAGGAAAAGCTTGCAGTTCCAGCACTGACGATTGATTCAATTGTTTGTTTTGGAAAGATGACAGTCTCTACACCACTTATTCAATATTGTGGAGAACATGGAATCAGCGTAACATTTTTGAGCGAGCATGGACATTTTATGGGACGGTTTTACGGACCTGTGAGTGGAAATGTTTTGTTAAGGAAAAAACAATATGAAGAAATGAATGATGAGAAGTTTTGCAGAGAGTTTGTTCAGACGATTTTATATGCAAAAATTCGCAACAGTAAGCTGGTTTTAATGCGTGCAGCCAGAGTTTGCAAAACAGAATCTGGAAAAGAAAATTTACAGAAGGGTGTTACACAATTAAACGAAGCTGCAAAGAAATTAGCTTTGTGTGAGAACATTGATTCGTTAAGAGGTGTTGAGGGAGCAGCAGCAACGGTTTATTTTGCCCGCTTCGATCAGATGATAGCGGATAATCCTAACGGATTTTGTTTTGAAATAAGAAGCAGAAGACCTCCTCGTAATGAGGTAAATGCAGCATTATCATTTACTTATATGCTATTAACACGAGAGATGCAATCAGCTATGGAAACAGTTGGGCTTGATCCAGCTGCAGGCTATCTTCATACATTGCGCCCAGGGCGGGCATCATTTGCACTTGATATGCTGGAAGAACTGAGAGCGCCATTGTGTGATCGTTTTGTAATTTCACTTTTTAACAAGGGACAATTATCACAGAAAGATTTCGATAAAAATGAAGATGCTGTATATTTGAATGAGCGAGGAAGGAGAACACTTCTTTCAAGCTGGCAAAAACGAAAGAGTGAAGAAATATTGCATCCTTTTCTGGAGGAGAAAATTCAGATTGGTATGATACCATATGCTCAATGCATGTTATTTGCACGTGTTTTGCGAGGTGATTTGGATGAATATCCGCCTTTTGTTTGGAGGTGATTATTAACGTGTTATTAGTAGTTACATATGACGTTGACACGACTAATAAAGAAGGAGAACATCGTTTGCGCAAAGTGGCACAGTTATGTGAACGCTATGGAATGCGTGTACAAAATTCAGTGTTTGAAGTTTTATTAGATGCAGCTCAACTGACTACTTTAAAATGTGAACTTGAAAAAATAATTGAGCCAGATGTGGATTCAATTCGAATTTATCGTCTTGGCAACAGTTATAAAAACAAAATAGAAGTAATGGGAAAAACATCAGTACTTCAAGCTGGTGAACCATTATTGCTTTAAAAATGTGTGCGCTGATGACTCTCATACATTTTTTTGTGAGACATTGGCGCAGGTAAAAATATACAATTTATAAGAAATATTGAACTGGAATTGAAAAAAAGACTACCTTCCGAGAAGTTACTATAAAAAAACAAGGTTTGGTAGAAAATTGTGTCGATTTTATTGAAAAAATTGTGCATTTTTGCTGTTGCCTCTCATGTAGAGGCGTGAATTGAAATATCTTCTACGACTGGCAAGACGATGGAGTGGCAGACGTCGCCTCTCATATAGAGGCGTGAATTGAAATACCTTTTGCAAGGAAGGTGTGTATTGAAATCTATGTTGCCTCTCGTGCAGAGGCGTGAATTGAAATAATTCAGGAAAAGCAAAGAATCCAGCACTCTTGGTCACCTCTCATGTAGAGGTACGAATTGAAATGAAAGTTGCGCGCAACATCAATTAAATATTGCGTTATTATTTAGATGTAAATAATATTACGCGGATCTGAATAGTTGTAAAAATTAAAGTTTTTATAAAAGGAGGTTTGGGAAAGTGTTTAAAGAGATGATGGAGCAGATCGAGGAATTTCTTGAGAACACCCCGAAAGATATCTACGAGTTTTCAATCATCCTTGAAGATATGTTGGTGGATGATTATTATGAGATGTATGAAGAACAGCCAGAGGCTATGGAGCTTCTGGCAAGTAATGTTCCATATATTTGCGCTACAGCTGAACCAGGCATGAAACCGGCTGAAATTGAAGCATTTAAGAGTCAGTTAGAGAAAGAGTACCAGAGAGCTAAACAGGCGATGAGATAAAAATTATGCAGAAGGCGCCGCGGGAACAATGTCCGCCGACGAAACCATTGCACCGAAGGGTTTTCGTAACATATCTTTGCGACTGTAACAGCCAACCTGGTCAAAAAGGAAATCCCCTTGACATTTTAAATTGCTGAGTGTAATATACAATATATCTTTTTCTGCCATTTGAAGGGCAAAAAAGTCAAAACAACCAACCCTTGAAAGGAATAACATGGATTTAATAGATTTGAGAAACGTTTCCGATTTAACCGGAATTGACATCAATATGGTAGATACAAACACCTTGGCACCGGAGATGGAACCAAACAGACAGCTCTATTTTATGGCAAAAAGCAGAGAGTATGTGAAAAGAAAGTCAGAAGAGTTAGGAAGAAACTTAACAGTTCATATTACTACCTTTGGCTGCCAGATGAATGCGAAAGATTCTGAAAAACTGCTTGGTATTCTTGAAAAAATCGGATATGAGGAAACTGATGATGAAAAGGCTGCTGATTTTTTGATCATGAATACCTGTACTGTGCGTGAGAATGCAAACCAGAAGGTATACGGTCATTTAGGAATGTACCAGAGCAGAAAGAAGAAAGCACCTCACCGTATGATTGCTATCTGCGGCTGTATGATGCAGGAGCCAGATGAGGTTGCAAAGATTCGCAGCAGCTACCGTTTTGTTGATATTGTATTTGGAACTCATAACATATTTAAGCTTGCAGAGTTGTTATATCAGGCATTTACTAAAAAAGAACAGGTAATTGATGTATGGGAAGGAACTGATCAAATCGTAGAGGATCTTCCTGCTGTCCGCAAATATTCCTTTAAGTGTGGTGTTAACATCATGTATGGCTGCAACAATTTCTGCAGCTATTGTATCGTTCCATATGTGCGCGGAAGAGAGAGAAGCAGACAGCCAGAGGATATCATAAAGGAGATTAAGCAGTTAGTAGCTGATGGTGTAGTAGAAGTTATGCTTCTTGGTCAGAATGTAAATTCATATGGAAAGACACTTGATAATCCGATTACATTTGCACAGCTTTTACAGCAGGTAGAGCAGATCGAAGGACTTCGTTGGATTCGTTTTATGACCTCACATCCGAAGGATCTGTCAGATGAATTAATTGAAGTGATGAAAAATTCCAAAAAGATTTGTCGTCACTTACATTTGCCGCTTCAGTCTGGAAGCAGTCGTATTTTAAAGCTCATGAACCGAAAGTATGACAAGGAGCAATATTTGGAGTTGGCAGCAAAGCTTCGCCGTGAAATTCCAGACCTTTCTTTGACTACAGATATTATTGTTGGCTTCCCAGGTGAGACTGAGGAAGATTTTGAAGATACAATGGATGTAGTACGCAAGGTGCAGTATGACAGTGCATTTACTTTTATTTATTCAAAGCGTACAGGAACACCAGCTGCTGCAATGGATGATCAGATACCAGAGGAAGTGGTAAAGGATCGTTTTGACCGCCTGTTAAAGCTTGTTCAGTCTATTGCGACAACTCAGTGCAGCCGCGATACTGGGAAAACACTTGAGGTGTTGGTAGAAGAGGTTAATGAGAAAGATCCATCTATGGTATCAGGACGTCTCAGCAATAACACAGTGGTTCATTTTAAGGGAGATAGTTCATTGATCGGAACAATCTGCAAAGTAAAAATGATAGAGTCCAAAGGCTTTTACTATTTGGGAGAGCTTGTGGAATAACGCATAAGATAAGAGGAGATAGCGGCTGACGGTTACGATAGCCGCTATCAGACTGTGTGCAGTTTTGCAAATGGACAGCAACAATTTACAGTAAGAGAGGCATAAGTAAATGGAAATCAACAGGGCGAAACTGTCGCCGATGATGCAGAAGTACTTTGAGACAAAGGATCAGTATCCTGGCTGTATTTTATTTTACAGATTGGGTGATTTTTATGAAATGTTTTTTGATGATGCGATTACTGCGTCAAAGGCACTGGAGATTACGTTAACAGGAAAAGAATGCGGACTAGAGGAACGGGCACCTATGTGCGGAGTTCCTTTTCATGCAGCCGACAATTATATAGATCGTTTAGTAAAAAAAGGATATCGTGTCGCTATTGCAGAGCAGATGGAAGATCCGAAGCTTGCAAAGGGTCTTGTAAAGCGTGAGGTTATCCGTGTGGTGACACCGGGAACAATTTGTGATAATAAGGCACTTGATGAAACAAAGAACAATTACATTATGTCAATTGCCTATGTTGGTGGCATTTACGGAGTGAGTACGTGTGATGTATCAACAGGCGAATTTTATCTGACAGAATTAAAGACAAAAGAACAGTTAGAGGATGAGCTGTTTAAGTTTACACCGGCAGAGGTAATATGCAATGATTTGTTTGAATTAAGTGGAGAAAATCTGGATGAATTAAAAGACAGGCTGCATTTTACGGTGTCAACACCAGATTCCTGGTATTATAAGGAAGACAATGCAAAAAAGATTTTAATGGAGCATTTTCATACAACTTCACTTCTTGGAATTGGTCTGGATGATTATGATTCTGGAATGATATCGGCAGGTGCATTGATGCAGTATTTGTATGATACTCAGAAAAGTACAATGCCACATATTACAAATATTCAGCCATATACGACAGGCTGTTATATGATTGTGGATACATCGACACGCCGCAATTTGGAACTGACAGAGACACTTAGAGAAAAAGAAAAACGTGGAAGTTTGCTTTGGGTGCTTGATAAGACAAAGACAGCGATGGGAGCAAGGCTTCTTCGAAGCTTTATTGAGCAGCCACTTATTGATCGCGCGAGAATTTTAAAAAGGCAGGAAGCGATTGAAGAACTGCTAAACGAATATGTGACAAGAGAAGAAATTCGCGAGTATTTGCAGCCGGTTTATGATCTGGAGCGTTTGGCAGGTCGTATCAGTTATAAGACAGCAAATCCAAGAGATCTTTTGGCATTTGCGGCATCACTTCGCATGCTGCCGCCGATTAAGCAGCAGTTAGCTGATTTTAAGGGATCATTGCTGAAAGAACTGTATGATGAACTAGATACGCTGGACGATTTGGAAGCATTAATCAGCAGTGCCATTATAGAGGATCCGCCGCTTGTTATCAGAGAGGGAGGAATCATTAAGGATGGCTATAATGAGGATGTAGATAAGCTTCGCCGCTCAAAGACAGAGGGAAAGAACTGGCTGGCAGAGCTAGAGGCAAAGGAGCGTGAGCGCACAGGAATTAAGACATTGCGCGTGCGTTACAATAAAGTGTTTGGCTATTATATTGAAGTAACCAATTCCTTTAAGGATATGGTTCCTGATGATTATACAAGAAAGCAGACACTTACAAATGCAGAACGCTTTATCACGCAGGAGTTAAAAGAACTTGAGGATTTAATTCTTGGTGCAGAGGATAAGCTGGCAGCGCTTGAGTATGAATTGTTCTGTGATGTGCGAGATCGTGTGGCATCGCAGGTAGAACGTATTCAGAAAACAGCGCGTGCAGTTGCACTTCTTGACGTTATCGCATCTCTTTCTTTTGTTGCGGAACGTCAGAATTATGTTAAACCACAGATTAATGAAAGAGGAATTCTTGATATTAAAAATGGCCGTCATCCTGTTGTTGAGCAGATGATTCCAAATGATATGTTTGTAGCAAATGATGTGTTGCTTGATAATGGAAAGAATCGCATTTCGATTATTACAGGTCCGAATATGGCTGGAAAGTCGACTTATATGCGTCAGGTCGCATTGATTGCGCTTATGGCACAGATTGGAAGCTTTGTTCCTGCAAAATCGGCTAATATCTGTATCAGTGATCGTATTTTTACAAGAGTAGGTGCTTCTGATGATTTGGCATCTGGTCAGAGTACCTTTATGGTAGAGATGAATGAGGTGGCGAATATCCTTCGTCATGCGACAAAAAAGAGTTTGATTATTCTTGATGAAATCGGACGCGGAACTAGTACATATGATGGTATGAGTATTGCGTGGGCTGTTGTTGAATATATCGCGGATGCCAGACAGCTTGGTGCAAAAACGCTGTTTGCAACGCATTACCATGAGCTGACGGAGCTTGAAGGCGCATTAAATGGTGTAAATAATTATTGCATTGCCGTGAAGGAGCAGGGTGACGATATTGTCTTTTTGCGAAAAATTGTTAAGGGTGGTGCAGATAGAAGCTATGGAATCCAGGTTGCAAAACTGGCAGGTGTTCCAGACCGTGTTATAAACCGTGCAAAGGAACTGGTTGAGGAACTGACTGATGCTGACATTGCAGCTCGTGCAAGAGAGATTGCCCAGATGCAGTCAACACCATCTAAAAAGCGCGTATCACGCCCAGATGAAGTAGATGCAAATCAGCTGACACTTTTTGATACAGTAAAAGATGATTCTATAATAGAAGAAATTAAAAAACTAGAAATTGCAAATATGACACCGCTTGATGCGCTTAATACGCTGTATCGTATGCAGGCAACACTAAAAAATAGAATTTGATACTTCCAAGGTTCCAAACTCAGATTGATTCCTGCTTGCAGGAAATAATATCTGAGCTTGGAACCTGCACTCCCATGAGGATGGCAGCGATTTACGAAGTAAATCCGCGAATCCGTTAAAATAAAACATACAAAGGAGGTCTGCAATGCCCGAAATACAATTGCTCGATCAGGCAACGATTAATCAGATTGCAGCAGGAGAGGTTATTGACAGACCATCTTCTGTTGTAAAGGAGCTGTTGGAAAATGCTATTGATGCGAAAGCAACAGCGATTACTGTGGAAATCAAAGATGGTGGAATCAGTTTTATTCGCATTACCGATAATGGCTGCGGAATTGAAAAGGATCAGGTGCGTAAAGCTTTTTTGCGTCATGCAACGAGTAAGCTTCATACAATTGATGACTTGTTAGATATTGGTTCACTTGGCTTTCGTGGTGAGGCACTTTCGAGTATTGCAGCTATTGCACAGGTGGAGCTCATTTCAAAGCCGCCCGAAGCTATGCTTGGCATTTCCTACCAGATTGAAGACGGAGAAGAAAAAAGTTTAACACAGATAGGTGCACCAGACGGCACAACAATTCTCGTGCGCAATTTATTTTACCATGTGCCTGCCAGGAAGAAGTTTTTAAAGACAGCAGCTACAGAAGGAAATTATATCAATCAGCTGATGGAAAACATGGCTATGCTTCGTCCGGATATATCTATGCGCTTTATAAATGGCGGACAGAATAAGCTTTATACGAGTGGAAATGGTCGCTTGAAGGATTTGATCTATACAATTTATGGAAGAGAAATTTCATCTAATGTGTTAGAGATCAACTATGAGTGTCCTTTATTCGCAGTGACAGGTTATATTGGCAAGCCAATTATTTCAAGAGGAAATAGAACTTTTGAAAACTATTATATAAATGGCCGTTTTGTAAAAAGCCGTTTGATTGCTGCTGCAATAGAGCAGGCGTATAAGCCATTTATGATGCAGCATCGTTATCCGTTTACAGTGCTTCATATTAAAATTAAGCCTGAGCTTATTGATGTAAATGTTCATCCGGCGAAGATGGAAGTGCGTTTTCAGCAGGAAAACGAAATTTATGAGCTGTTAGCAGGCGCAATTGAAAATACACTTCGCGGCAAAGAATTTATTCCTGATGTAAGTGATGATGGCAAGGCAGAAAAGAAGGTGCAGGAAAAGCAAAAGCTGCCAGAGCCTTTTGAGCAGAGACGTCTTCAGGCGATGAAGGAGATTATTCCACCGCCACCTGCAGAACATAAAACTCAAAATGAACAAAAGCCATCAGCAGAACATAAAACTCAGAGTGAACAAAAGCTGCCAAGAAACGAAGAACAGCCAAATGTGCCGTCAAAACTTTCTGAGCCTGTTTGCGAATATAAGGCAGAAAAAAAGCAGACGATAAAGGATTCTGATTCGAAGTGGGAGTCTGCCTCTGGAATACACAAACGTATTGGACAGGATGTATCTCAAACTGTTAATCAGATGCCTACTCAGCCAGAACAAAAATTAGAAAAACCAGAACAGCAAACACTGTTTACGGAGCCGTTATTGTCGGAGAAGGCAAGAATCCATCATCGTCTGATTGGACAGCTGTTTGATACATACTGGCTGATTCAGTATGGAAATCAACTTTATATAATGGATCAGCATGCCGCACATGAAAAGGTAAACTATGAGCGGCTTATGGAAGCATACCGCAAAAAGGAGCGTATTACTCAATTTGTGAGTCCGCCGATGGTTATTTCACTGACAAGGGCAGAGGAAGCGATTTTAGAAGAATTTAAAAGTGAATTTGAACGCATTGGCTTTACAATTGAACCCTACGGCGGGCGCGAGTATGCAATCAGTGAGATTCCGGCAAATCTTTATGGAATCAATGAAAAGGAGCTGTTTTTGGAGATGCTGTCTGATCTTGAGGATAGAGGAAGCATGCAGCCATCCGAACTGATTGCATCAAAGCTTGCGTCGATGTCGTGTAAGGCAGCTATTAAGGGCGGTCAGAAGATTTCGTTTAAAGAGGCAGATGCGCTTGTGTCACAGCTATTGACACTTGAAAATCCGTATGCGTGTCCTCATGGAAGACCAACGATTATCACGATGACTAAATATGAGCTTGAAAAGAAGTTTAAGAGAATTGTGTGATTATATGATTTTGAATAGCAAACAATAAACTGCAACGAGCAATAGGTAGGAATAAATATGATAGAAAATAAGAAACCACTTATTATATTGACCGGTCCAACGGCAGTGGGAAAAACAAGCGCCTCAATTGGACTGGCAAAATCGCTTGGCTGCGAGATAATTAGTGCAGATTCTATGCAGGTTTATAAATATATGGACATTGGTTCTGCAAAAATTATGCCTGATGAGATGCAGGGCGTTCCTCATTATCTTGTGGATGAGCTGCTGCCAGGTGATGAATTTTCCGTAGTGCGCTTTCAGCAGATGGCAAAGGCGGCAATGGAAAAAATTTATGCTAATGGTCATATTCCGCTTGTGGTAGGCGGAACTGGATTTTATATTCAGGCACTTTTGTATGATATTGATTTTGAAGATACATGCGAGGATAATGCGTACCGTACACAGCTTGAAGATAAGACAAAAGAGCTTGGAAATGAATGGCTGTTAGAGCAAGTGCGAAGCGTTGATCCTGCATCGGCAGAAGCAATTCATGCAAATAATACGAAGCGTCTAATTCGCGCACTGGAATATTTTAAATTGACAGGTCGTCCAATCTCAGAACATAATGAGAAACAGCGCCAGAAAGAATCACCATACAATTTCTGCTATTTTGTCCTGAACAGAGATCGCGCAGAGTTGTATCGTCGCATTGATCTGCGCGTGGATCAGATGATGGAGCAGGGACTACTTAAGGAAGTGGAAGCATTAAAGGCGATGGGCTATGACAGAAGTTATGTCTCAATGCAGGGACTTGGCTATAAGGAGCTTTTATCATATCTTGACGGCGAGTGTACATTAGATGATGCGGTAAGTCAGATTAAGCAGTCAACGAGACATTTTGCAAAACGTCAGCTTACCTGGTTTCGCAGAGAACGCGATGTAACATGGCTTGATATTGACGGAGCAAAAAACGAAGATGTTATAAGCATATTGACAGAGCAGTGTGTAAAAAACTTACATGCCGCAGTAAAAATACAGCAAAAATAGAAAAGAGAGAAAGAAAAATGACAATGAAAGAAACTTACCTGTCCATGGGGATTGGTGAAAAGACGTATGAATTTTGTGAGAAAATCGAGCAGGATCTTAAAGAACGTTTCTGCGAGATTGATAAAGTTGCAGAGCAGAATCAGATGAAGGTGCTTGGTGCAATGCAAAAAAATCATGTAAGTGAAGCTTGCTTTGCAGCAACAACTGGATATGGATACAATGATATGGGAAGAGAAACGTTAGAGCAGGTATATGCTGATACATTTCATACAGAGGCTGCATTGGTGCGTCCACAGATCACATGCGGAACACATGCGCTTGCGCTTGCACTATCTGCAAATCTTCGTCCAGGTGATGAGCTGCTTTCACCTGTGGGAAAGCCATATGATACGCTTGAAGAGGTAATTGGAATCCGTCAGTCTGTTGGTTCTCTTAGAGAATATAATATTTCATATCGTCAGGTAGATCTGCTTAGTGACGGCAGCTTTGACTGGGAAGGTATTCGCGCTGCAATCAATGAGAAGACAAAAGTAGCAACTATTCAGCGTTCTAAGGGATATCAGACAAGACCGACACTTTCAGTTGAGCGTATCGGTGAGCTGATTTCATTCATCAAGTCAATTAAGCCAGACGTGATCTGTATGGTAGATAATTGTTATGGTGAATTTATCGAAGAAATTGAGCCATCTGATGTTGGGGCAGATATGACAGTTGGTTCTCTTATTAAAAATCCAGGCGGCGGATTAGCACCGATTGGCGGTTATATCTGCGGAACAGCAGCATGTATTGAGCAGTGTGCATATCGTCTTAGTGCTCCGGGACTTGGTCAGGAGGTTGGTGCATCTTTGGGCGTTCTTCCGTCATTCTATCAGGGATTTTTCCTGGCACCGACAGTAGCGGCAGGTGCGCTTAAGGGAGCAGTTTTTGCAGCAAACGTATTTGAAAAATTAGGTTATGATGTAATTCCAAACGGTACAGAGCCTAGATACGATATTATTCAGGCTGTTACACTTAAAAAGCCTGAGGCGCTGATCGCATTTTGTCAGGGTATTCAGGCAGCAGCTCCGGTTGACAGCTATGTAACACCAGAACCATGGGATATGCCAGGCTATGATTCACAGGTTATTATGGCAGCCGGTGCATTTATCCAGGGTTCTTCGATTGAGCTGAGTGCAGATGGTCCTCTAAAGGAGCCATATGCAGTTTATTTCCAGGGAGGTCTTACCTGGTATCATGCAAAGTATGGAATTATGATGGCACTTGAAAAACTGGTTCAGGCAGGTATTGTCACTTTATAAGAAATTTCCGTATGTCAGAGCAGGAACTGTCGGCTTTTGACATACGGATTTGTTAATATTCGAAAATTTCTTCTATACTTTAAAAAAGAATTGTGATAAAATAAGTTCATAATGGTTTCGATACCTGGAAGTAAGGAACGATTATGAAACATGATATTTCAAAGCAGCTGCCCAAAGATATCCAACCGTACGAAAGGTGTATGGAGCAGGGCGCTGGTGCACTGAACAATGCCGAACTGCTTGCCGTGATTTTAAGAACAGGAAGCGTTGGCGAAAATTCTCTTGAGCTTGCCTCAAGGCTTCTTGCGATAGAAAGTCTTTCAGGGCTTGTGTCTATGACCGTAGCTCAGTTGACTAAGATACGCGGAATCGGAAAGGTAAAGGCAATACAGCTTCAGTGTATTGGTGAGCTGTCAAGGCGTCTTAGTGCGTCAAGACAGCAGGGGATTGTGTTGGACAGTCCTCAGGCAGTCGGAAACTATTATATGAACCGTCTCAAAGATGAGCGTCAGGAACAGGTACTTCTTGTGTTCTTAAATAATAAGGGAGCACTGATTCGCGATCTGGTGTTGACTAAAGGTACAGTGAATCAGACAATTTTGTCACCGAGAGAGGTTTTTATTGAGGCCTTTCGTTATCAGGCAGTCAAAATTATATTGATTCACAATCATCCCAGCGGAGATCCAACCCCGAGCGCGGAAGATGTTGCGGTGACGCGGCAGATTCAAAAGGCGGGAGAGCTTACCGCCATCCCTTTGCTAGATCATATCATCATTGGTGACGGCAGATTTATCAGTTTAAAAGAACGAGGATATATTTCATGAAAAGCAGCAATCAAAACAGCAATGTAAAAATGCCTTTTACAAGAAGACCGCAGCTGATCCTTTTTATATTGACGGCGTGCTGTGTGATTTCTATGGGGTATTATTACATCAAAAAAGAAAACATCGTGTCAGTCGGACAGGTAGCAGGGGCAATCACTGTTCCGGTGCAGAAGGGTGTTAACAAGCTTGGCAGTATTTTCTTTAATTTTGATCAGGAACGACTGAGCAAAGAGGAGGCGATGGCAAAGATTGAGTCGCTTGAAGATGAAAATAAAGAACTCAAAGAGCAGATGGTTTCTTATGATCAGAAGATTCAGGAATATCAGGATATGAGAGCACTTCTTGAACTCAAAAGTGAGTATGCCGATTATGACACTGTTGGGGCAACTGTGATCTTTTCTGATATGACAGGAAACTGGTTCTCTACCTTTACGATAGACAAAGGTACGGACGATGGCCTTGAAGTAGGCATGAATGTACTTTCAGGCGGCGGACTTGTCGGTTACATATCGGATATAGCAAAGGGTCATGCAGTTGTGACTTCGATTATCAATGATAATGTAAATGTCAGTGCAATGCAGTCTACAACAGGAGATGCCTGTGTTGTTACCGGTGATCTTCCTTATATGAAGGAGCATGGTCTTTTGAAGCTTCAGTATATGGATACCGATTTTAATATCAGCAGAGACAATGTAATTGTTACATCCAATATTTCAGACCGCTATCTTCCAGGACTTGTTATTGGCTATGCGCAGGATGTTACTGTGGATGAAAATGGGCTGGCTGCATCTGGTTATTTGAAGCCGGCAGCGGATTTCAAACACATACGCAACGTGCTTGTAGTTACGACACAGAAGCAGTCTGCAGAGTAAACAAAGGATGGAGAAAAAAACAGATGAAGATTAAGATACTCAGAGTTGTTTTATGTATAGTACTTGCCGTCAGTTGTTTTATGCTGCAGTCAAATTTTACAAGGATTATTCCAATTTTGACTGCAGCGCCCAATCTGTTGTTAATTGTCACATTTTCAGTTGGCTTTTTAAAGGGCAGGATGTGGGGAATGCTTACAGGACTTGGGTGCGGTCTTTTGCTGGATTCATTCAGCGGAGGTGTACTGGGGTATTATACGCTTATCTTTATTTATATTGGCTATTTCAATGGCATTTTTACAAGGGTGCTGGCGCATGATATGGTTGTGATGCCTGTTTTGTTATGCAGTGCCAATGAGCTGATTTACAGTGTTTATATTTATGTATTCAGCTTCCTATTATTCGGCCGGGTAAATATTGCAGACTATATTAAAAATCTGGCACTTCCGGAGCTGTTGATGACAGCAATCGCTACGATTATAGTATATGGTGTGATCATGACGGTTGACAGACATCTGACAGAGGCAGAGAAAAAAGGAGAAAAGAGATTTGCTTAAGGAATATTGGGATTTATTCAGGGAATGGGTAAAAAATACATTAAGATCCAGAATTTTCTGGCTTGGTATTGTGTGCACGCTTTTTCTGGCAGTCCTGGTGGTGAGGCTGTTCCAGCTCCAGATTCTGGATGGAGCAGCTTATTATGATTCATACGTTTCCCGCACCAAAAAGGAGATTACGACAACTGCTACAAGAGGTACTATCTACGACAGAAATGGAGTCGTCCTTGCTGGAAATGAAGCAGTTTATAATTTGACTGTAAAAGATACTAGCGAATATACAAAGGCAAATGGTGATTTCAATGAGATGCTTCTTCGCCTGATTGAAATTGTGAAAAAATATGATGGAACCATTGTGACAGAACTTCCTGTGATTATTGATGATGACGGGCAGTTTGCTTACAGTGGAAAGGATAGTGCGATCCGTCAGCTTATTCGCGATGTATATGGAACTTCCTACATTGAAGAAAAAAGTAAGGAAGGTGAGGATGTCTATACTTATGACGCAGAGACTGTGATGAAGCGTCTTATGAAGGTTTCCTATAATTTTACAACAAGATGGGAAAATGCTGAAACGATCAGCAAGGAAGATGCACTGGCAATCTGCAATATACGATATGCTATGCGTCTGACAGCTTACGCAAAGTATAAGTCTACCACTATTTGTTCTGATATTTCGCCAGAGCTTCAGGCAGCAATTCTTGAAAATCAACAGCAGCTGCTCGGAGTCGAGGTGGAGCAGTCAGAGCGCCGTGTTTATCCGGATGGCGTGTATTTTTCAAATATTCTTGGTTATACAGGAAAGCCGAGTACACAGGAGCTTGAGACACTTCAGGAGAGCGATTCCACCTATGAGGCAACGGATATGGTCGGAAAGGATGGACTCGAGCAGTATTACGAGAGTGAACTTGCAGGAACAAAGGGCAACGATACTGTATATTTAAACAATGTTGGTCAGATTCTTGATACGATTGACAGTGAGCCTTCTGTTCGAGGAAATGATGTATACCTGACTATTGACCATGATCTGCAGGTTGCCGTGTATCATATTGTGGAGCAGCGTCTTGCGGATGTCCTTGTCGGAAAGCTTACAATCGAGGATTTCGAGGCAGATGATTCAACACTTGCAAGCGAGTTCCAGATTTCGGTAAAAGATGTTTATTATCAGATGTTTAACAACAATATTTTAGATGAAAAGCATTTTTCAGATGATGGTGCTTCCGAGGCCGAAAAACAGATTCTTTCCTTGTATGAGGGAGAGTCCACACTTGCTATTCGTCATATTTTGGAGGAAATGGTACCGGGTGCAACGATACAGTCTGAGTTGACAGAAGACATGCAGGATTACATGGAATATGTTTATACCTTTTTACGAGAAAAGGGGGTTATTACCGCAAGTGAGATTGATACCTCAGATGAGACCTTCCTCGCATGGAAAAATACAGAGATTTCATTTTATGATTTCCTGTCATATGTGATTTCAAAGGGATGGATTGATTCCTCAAAGCTTGGTGCGGAGTCTGCATACTCGGATTCCAGCCAGGTTATGAGCCAGATCCTATCCTTCTGTGAAGAAAATCTTTCAGCTGACAGTGGTTTTCGTAAACTTGTATATAAAAAGCTGATTCATAATGAGCAGCTTTCAGGTAATCTGGTTTGCCTGGCGTTGATTGATCAGGGCATCTTAGATGCCGACAATGCGTCCTATGAAGAACTTCAAAATGGAGATGCGCAGACTGCATTTACCTTTATTCGTGAGAAAATTGGAAATACTGAGCTGACGCCGGCGCAGATCGCGCTTGATCCGTGCAGTGGTTCTGCGATTGTAACTGATACGACGACAGGAGAGCTGTTAGCAATGGTATCTTACCCAGGCTATGATTTGAACAAGCTTTCTGGAACAGTTGATGCTGAATATTGGAATAAGCTTATTAATGATCAGTCAGAGCCGCTGTATGATAAGGCGACGCAGGTACGAATTGCGCCAGGTTCTGTTTACAAGCTTGTTACGACAAGTGCAGGACTCGAGGAGGGCGTAATTGACAGCTCAGAGTATATTAACTGTATTGGTACTTTCGACAAGTTGGATCATCCGCGATGCTGGATCGCTCGAGAGACTGGCGGTGAGCATGGCCCGTTAAACACAGTGGGGGCTATTGAGCAGTCGTGCAACTTCTATTTTTATGAAGTTGGCTACCGTTTAAGCTTAAATGAAAACGGAGAATATGACGCGGAGCGTGGTCTTGCAATGCTTCGCAAATACGCCGAAAAGTACGGGTTTGGTGAGAAGAGCGGTGTGGAAGTCGCAGAAAATCTGTCACAGATTTCAACAGAATACCCGGCGACATCTGCAATTGGACAGGGTACAAACAACATGACTGCGATCAGTCTGGCGCGCTATGTGACCGCACTTGCAACGGACGGTAAACTTTATACATTCCGTCTGTTAAGCAAAATCTGTGACGCAAACGGAAATGTGATTGAAGAACTCATCCCAGAGGGCGAGCAGATCGAGGGCATCTCACAGTCAACCTACGATGTCATGAGGGAAGGTATGTACCGAGTTGTCCATGCGGCTGGTACAGCGGCAGGTGCGTTTACCGGTTTGCAGATCGACATTGCTGGAAAATCTGGTTCCGTACAGGAGAATCTTTCACGTGCGAACCACGCAACCTTCATTTCATATGGTCCGTACAACGATCCAAAGATTTCCGTAACGGTTGCTATCCCGCATGGTTACATGGCATACAATGCCGCAGTAGTTTGCCGTTACATTTATCAGTATTACTTTGGCTACATTGATATGGAAGACATTCTGGATAAATCCTACAATACACTTGGAGAGTCAGCTACGTACAGTGACTGATGTAAGCTACAGAAGACAGGGATAAGAGAGAGGATCAGAAAGGTTTGGGAATATCATGAGTGAAGTGATTGTTGTGACATCAGGAAAAGGCGGTGTAGGAAAAACGACAGTGGCTGCAAATCTTGGCTGTGGCCTTGCCCTTCTTGGAAATAAAGTTGTTTTGATTGATACCGATATTGGTCTTCGAAATCTTGATGTTGTGATGGGACTGGAAAACCGCATTGTATATAATCTTGTGGATGTAGTAGAGGGAGGCTGTCGGATAAAGCAGGCGCTGATCAAAGACAAAAATCATCAGGGCCTGTATCTGATGCCGTCGGCACAAACGAGAGACAAATCGAGTGTGACGCCGCAGCAGATGAAAAAGCTGACGCAGGAATTGACAGAGGAGTTTGATTATGTGATTCTGGACTGTCCGGCTGGCATTGAGCAAGGCTTTAAAAATGCCGTGGCAGGAGCATCAAGAGCTATTGTTGTCACAACGCCAGAAGTATCTGCAATTCGTGATGCAGATCGCGTAATGGGACTTCTTGAAGCGGATGGGATGGAAAAGATTGAGATGATTATTAACCGCATTCGTCCAGATCTGGTAGCAAGAGGCGACATGATGTCACTTTCAGACATTCAGGAAATATTAACCGTTCCTATTATTGGTGCGGTGACGGATGAGGAAGAGATTGTCATTTCCAGTAATAACGGAGAGCCGGTTGCCGGAAAGGATTCACCGTTAGGGCAGATATTTGTTGATATCTGTCGAAGAATTATGGGTGAAGATATTCCGGTTGCACAGCCGTCTGTATCGAAGGGATTGATAAAAAGGCTGAAAAGTATTTTGGAAAAGAAAGGAAAATAAAGTAATATGGTCAGGCATTCATTACAAAGTCAGGCAGTTCGCTCTGGAAAGACAGCGAAGGAGCGGCTGATACAAATGATGCTTGAGGAGCATACGCAGTGCACTCCAGAGACATTAAGCTGTATGGAGCATGATATTACAAAAACTATTTCAAAATATCTGCCGGTATCTGAAAAAAACATCTGTCTGTATCTGAAGCGAAATGCCGGTAAAATTCTTTTATTTACCGTGACGGAGCTTTCAGCAGTCAAAAAAAGCAGATAGAGATAAAGAAAGGAATGGTCTGTCGGCATGCGCAAGAGAAAAACAGGACAAAACCTGCATCTGAGCAATCTTAATTTTAAAATCATCATATATGCGCTGATACTGAGTATCATTGGTATATTTATGGTGCACAGTGCAACACAGAATGAAGCTGTGACAGGTATGATTACAACAACACAAAAGCAGATCCTTGGAATGGTCATAGGACTTGTTCTTATGATGATTCTGACATGTATTGATTACCATAAGCTGATTAAATATTCAATTGTATTTTACGTGATCAGCATGGCACTTTTAATCTATGTAAAATACATCAATCCGTTAAATATCAGTAATGCAAACCGATGGATGCATCTACCGGGGTTTGGTACGATTCAGCCGTCTGAGTTTTCGAAGGTTGCAGTCGTTTTGATGGCAGTCTTTGTGCTTATACGTATCCAAAAACATATAAACAATGTGCTGTATCTTATTGGATATTTTGCCTTGACGGGCATAACAGTGTATCTGATTTATGTAGAGCCAGATTTATCTACGTCAATGATTATCGTTTTTGCGCTTGTTGCAATGGTTTTTGTGACGGGAATAAGTTGGAAGTGGGTAGGCGGTGTTCTTGGCGTAGTAGCTGTTTTTGTGGGCGCACTTTTGTTTTGTATTTATGAGCCTGAGCAAAAGACACTCAACTGGTTTATCGAGAAGGATATCCTTCAGCAATATCAGGTAAACCGTATTAACTCATATTTCTTTCCAGAGGATTACCCTGATCAGACGCGTCAGCAGTTAAACTCAGTTATGGCTATTGGCGGCGGTCAGCTTTTGGGAAAAGGATTAAATAATTCTACTTATGAATCTGTTAAGAATGGAAATTTTCTTTCAGAGGAACAGTGTGACTTCATTTTTGCTGTTGTAGGAGAAGAACTGGGTTTTGCAGGAAGTGCATTTATTATATTGATATATCTGCTTTTATTTATTGAAGGCCTAAGGGTTGCAGGACGAAGTCCTGATCTTGAGGGAAAACTTCTTGCAAGCGGATTTGTCACAATTTTGTTAATCCAGTGTTTTATCAATATGGGAGTAGCCATGCTGCTTCTTCCAAATACGGGAACACCGCTTCCATTTATCAGCGCAGGAATGAGTTCACTGATAAGCACGTATATTATGATGGGAATTATGCTGAACATAAGTATGCACAGAAAAATGAAAGTGTTCTGATAAGTTTTACAAAGTAACTATTATAGTGGAGGTATCAAAATGAATATCGGTTTTATAGCAGATGATTCCAAAAAGAAACTGATGCAGAATTTCTGCATCGCATACAGAGGCATTCTGAATAAGCACAGCCTTTATGCAACAGGAACAACAGGAAGACTGATAGAGGAGGCAACGACATTGACTGTCAATAAGTTTCTTGAGGGATCGTTAGGCGGTGCACAGCAGTTTGCATCTCAGATTGAAAATAATAGCATGGATCTGGTATTTTACTTTCGTGATCCAAACGAAGTGAGCCCAACCAATACAAGGAGAGTACAGACAGTGCTTCATCTTTGTGATATTTACAGCATTCCGCTGGCAACTAATTTGGCAACGGCAGAGCTTTTGATTCGTTCACTTGACTCTGGTGACTTAGAGTGGAGAGAGGCATACCGTTCATGAGAAAAAAACGGTTCATTTACACGCTGGCGGCAGTGCTTTTAATGTGCAGTGCCGCTAGTGTGGGAGCAGGCTGCGGCAAATCCTCTCCAGCCCTTCTTGATAGCTTTGGTACTCATTTAGATACTCTTATGACATCAAAAGATAAGCTGTCAAAAATGGATGGAGCTGCAGCAGATTTGTGTGTAATAGAAAATGAAGATGAATTTTCTGAAAATGACATAGAAGCGCCGGCTGGTGCATTATTTAATATTACAGATCAGAAAACATTGTACAGCAAAAATGCAAATGATGAGCGCGAAATTGCAAGTATCACAAAAATTATGACGGCTCTTCTTGCTATGAAATATGCTGATTTAAGTCAGGAAGTAACTATTTCGTATACTCCGGAGGGACTTGAGAGCAGTGCTGTTCTTTGTGGTTTTGAGCAGGGCGATAAGATGATGCTTTCAAGTTTGCTGAGTGCAGCACTTATCTATTCTGGAAACGATGCTGCTATTGATATTGCTATTGCTGTTGCAGGATCACAGGAAGCATTTGTAGATATGATGAATCAGGAAAGCAAGGAACTGATGACTAGTCATACACATTTTGCCAATCCGACAGGACTGACACAGTCTAAACATTATTCTTCAGTATATGATGTTTATTTGATGTTTCAGGAATGCTTAAAGTATCCGACGTTTCGCGATATTATAGCGCGTGGATCTTTTCTGTGCTATTACACGAATGCAGCAGGAGAGAATGTGACGAAGAACTTTAATAGCACTAATCAGTATCTGGTAGGTGCTTATACGCCGCCAGACGGCATTACTGTCATTGGCGGAAAAACAGGTCATACAAATACAGCCGGATATAACCTGGTAGTGCTCGTCCAGGACAGCCATCACAAGGAGTATGTGGCTGTTATTCTTGGTGCAGCAACAAAAGACGAACTATACAACCAGATGAATACATTACTGTCGAAAATTTGATAATTTTATAAAAATTTCTATTTATGACTTGCTTTATTCGGTAAAATATACTATACTATACGCAAGAACTACCATTGGTCTTAAGTGTAAAAGACTAATTCATATAAGGAGGATCGAGCATATGGTTCAGATTATTTCAGGCAAGAAGGGCAAAGGAAAAACAAAGTATCTGTTAGACAGTGTAAACGGTGCTGTTGCGTCTGCACAGGGAAGTGTAGTATATTTGGATAAGACAGCAAAGCACATGTACGAACTGAGCAATAAGGTTCGTTTGATTAATGTTTCTGATTATGGAATCAATTCCTATGATGCATTTATCGGATTTGTCAGCGGAATCATTTCTCAGGATCATGATCTTGAGAAAATGTATTTTGATAGCTTCTTAAAGATTTCCTGTCTTGAGGGAAGTGATATTACAGAGGCAATCAAGGCGCTTGAAGCGATTTCTGCAAAATTTGGAGTTGATTTTGTTTTGAGTGTTTCAGCAGATGCTACGGAGTTGTCCGATGAAGTAAAATCTCACATCATCGTATCTCTGTAAAGATGATATTCTTGCCAGAGTGTATCAGTTTTTAACAAAAAGTACATAGTACAGATTAAAAGGAGCCGGTTGACCCGACTCCTTTTTACAAACTTTTTTATTCTTGGGAAAAGTCGCGGATGCGGCCATAAAAGGAAAGAAGATAAAGTCCGCCAAGACCTACGATGGCATAAATGATCCGAGTTAACAGTGACATACTGCCAAAAAGCCACGAAACCAGATCAAACTTAAAAAAACCAATCAATCCCCAGTTTATAGCACCGATTACGACAACAGTCAGTACAATATAATCCCATACTTTTGAACTCATAGCAACCTCTCATTCTGCCAAAAATGGCTTTGTTATACGCTATTATTTTTTCATAACAGAAGTATTTTATACATCTTTAAAAAAACTATTTCTTTTTTTAAGAAAAATGCTATAATAATAGCTATGTCCGGTACAGGTGTACCGGAAGAGAAAGGCAGGAAACTGGATGGCAGACAAAAACAATAAGGTGATCCATTACAAAAACCGGTGGCATGGCAGTGTAATAGGATTCCTTTTCCTTTTTATTTTCATCTATTTGGCAGTTCAGCTTTATTTTTTCTTTACAAAAGAAAAAATAAGTATTTTTGAGGTTCAGGAAAAAGCACTCTACTCAATAGCAACTGACTACAAAGGCTTTATCACAAGAGATGAGCAGATTGTTACACTGAAAAATGATGCTTATGTAAACTATTCTGTTCGCGAAGGACTAAAGACAGCGCTTGGAAGCACAATTTACACGACTCAGGATATCAGTGCAATTACTGATGCACTTTTAAAGGAATACAGCAGTGCGCAGATACTAAGCACCTCAAGTATCAGTACGTTAAAAACAAAGCTTGAAAAGGCAGCGCGGCATGATCTTGATTCTAATTTTTCACTAGCTTATCAGGACAAAAATGATTTGGAAGTTTCCGTTCTGGATGCATATTTGATGGTAGCATCTGATGCACTTGACAGCTTTTCATCAGAAGATGCATACTGTGTCAAGAGCGATCAAAGTGGTTATGTGTTATTTAGAACAGATACATATGATGGATATACACCAGAAGATGTGACGCGTTCATGTTTCGATGAAGAGTCATATTCTATGAAGGTGTACGCAAATGGAGAACAGCGAAAGAAAGGCGATTTTGCCTATAAGCTTGTTTCTGATGATTCTTTTTGCATTACATTTCCAATAAGCGACACTGATGCTGTCCGTTATAGAAATAAAAAATATCTTTCTATTAAATTAACATCAATTGGTGTAACAGTAAATGGAAGCTTTTATCTTCACACTGCATCTGATGGCACTTCAATGGCAACAGTTTCATTAAATAAATATGGTTCAAGCTATCTGACGGAGCGTTATCTTGATTTTAAGATTGCAGAGGATGATATTAAAGGCTACAAGATTCCAAAGTCAGCAGTGCTTAGCAAGGATTTTCTTGTTGTGCCAGAACAATATGTTATCAATTCAGAAGAAAAAGGTGTAGGTGTATATAAGGAAGTAATTCAGTCTGACGGCAGTGCAAAGGCTGTATTTACAAAAGTTTCTATTTATGCAAAGCAGGGAAACAGCTATTATATTTCTGCATCTGGACTTACGACGGAGGATTATCTGATTGGTGCTAGTGTAGAAAAAAGTGAGGATGGCACATCTGAAACAATTACAACTGATCCAACAAATCGCCATTTGATTGCTGTGTCAGCACCGCTTACTGGTGTGTACAGTGTAAACAGAGGATATTGTATTTTCCGCCAGATTGATATTTTAAGTGAGACGAGCGATCATAACTACTATATTATTAATACGGGTACCTACTACGGATTGTCCGCCTACGATCGCATTATTTTAAATGCAGGTCTTGTAACCGAAAACCAGATCATCTATTAAAAGGAGAAATTGAAAATGGTAAGTGAAAACCTAGAGCAGGTAAAAGCTAATATAGAAGCAGCATGTAAAAGAGTTGGAAGAGATCCCAAAGATGTGCGTCTTGTTGCTGTCAGCAAGACAAAGCCGATTTCTTTAATTGAGGAGGCAATCGAAGCTGGTCAGGATACCTTCGGGGAAAACAAGGTTCAGGAAATGTGTGATAAAATGGAAGTGCTTCCAGACAATATAAAATGGCATATGATTGGTCATCTGCAGCGAAACAAGGTAAAATATATCGCAGGAAAGGTTGAATTGATTCATTCTGTGGACAGTATTCGTCTGGCAAAGCAAATCTCAGATGAGGCACAAAAACAATCAATTGAGATTCCAGTGCTTTTAGAGGTTAATGTAGCAAGAGAGGAAAGCAAGTTTGGCTTTTTTACAGAAGAAACAGAGGATGCCTGCAGAGAAATTTCCAAGATGCCTGGAATCCGTGTGAAAGGTTTAATGACAAGTGCTCCTTTTGTAGAGAACGCGGAGGATAATCGTAAATATTTTAAAAAATTATATGAATTAGCAGTTGACATTCAGAGTAAAAACATTGATAATATATCAATGAGAGAGCTATCTATGGGTATGACTGGAGATTATGTTGTAGCTGTTGAAGAGGGTGCAACGATTGTCCGGGTAGGAACTGGCATATTTGGTTCACGATAACACAAGAAGGAGAACAGTAATGGGTTTTTTAGACGGTTTTTTAAATAAGATGAATTTTTCTACCACCGACGAGTACGATGGAGATTATGACGATATGGATATGACAGAAGAAAACGAAGAAGAGGAGGAAGAAACCGCAGCTAGCGCAGCTGAGGAAAAGAAGGCTGATCAGGAGACTCCAAAGACAGAGTCTGCACCAGCTTCTTCTACAGCAACCTTCCGCAAGAAGTCAGCAAAAAATACCTCAAGCAAGGTGGTTTCTATGAATGGTGTTATGAAACAGTCAGAAGTATGTATGATCATTCCAAAGGAGTACAACGATACTAAGGATATCGCTGAGATCCTGCTTTCAGGAAAGACCGTAGTGCTTAATATGGAAGCAATGAACTTTGATACCGCACAGCGTGTAATTGACTTTACATCTGGTGCATGCTTTACAATGGGCGGCAATCTGCAGAAGATTTCCAAAAAGATCATCATTGCAACACCAAGCAATGTAGAGCTTTCTGGTGATTTCACTGAGCTTCTTGGTGACGATGATTCAACCGATATCAGCTCTTATAGTCTGAAGGTGTGATGAGATGAACAAAGAAGAACAGATGATTTGCAGTCATCTGCTGGATTTGGCAGAGGCATGCGACAGAAGAGGATACCCTATGGGCAGCGACTTTCTGACGCTCAATGAGCAGAATCTGTTTTTGGCTTTCTCAAAGGATAAGCTTCCGCCTGTTTCTATGGAGATGTGTGGTGGCTATGAACTTGCAGAACGAAAGATTATATTTTACAAGCCAGTAGGAGTTGGGGAGGAATACCCGGCTCCTATCTCTTTATTATCGGTTCAGCCTTTAATGAAGAAGTTTTCAGAAGAACTGACACACAGGCACTATCTGGGTGCACTTATGAATCTTGGCATTTCAAGAACAAAAACAGGCGATATAATCGTGCAGGATAAGCAGGCATATCTTATTGTATCAGAGTCGATTGCAGATTACATTTGTGAAAATTTGACCAGAATCCGTCATACAAGTGTTATGTGCAGGCAGATTGACTGGCAGGAGTTTGACTATAAGCCGCAGGTGAAGGAGGTCATGGGAAGCATCGCATCTGTACGTCTTGATGCAGTGATTGGACTGGCATTTTCTCAGTCAAGAAGTAAGCTGACTGGTTATATAAGTGAGGAGAAGGTACAGGTAAACGGAAAAGTGATTACATCAAATGCTTATAATTTAAAGGAAAATGATCTGATCTCTGTGCGTGGTCTTGGAAAGTTTCGCTATAAGGGAACCTCTGCCGTTACCAAAAAAGGAAGACTTATGGCATCAGTAGAAGTTTTTGTATAAGAAAGAGAGGAGTACAATGTCAAAAAGTTTAATGATCAATAATCAGGCACATGAGCCGATTTACGAGATCGTCTTTGAGACGGCGTTTGAAAAACTGGCAGAAAAGGTAAAGCAGATCGGTCTTGAGGGGAGAAAGGTCTGCATAGTAATGGATTCCAACACTAGCCACCTATATGGGGAAAAGGTACGAAAGGTGTTAGAGCCTGTATCTGCGAAGGTGATTTCCTTCCAGTTTCCGGCAGGAGAGCTTCATAAGACACTTGATGTAGTTCGCGACATTTATAAAGAGCTGATAGAATCTCATTTTGACCGTAAGGATTATTTGGCAGCGCTTGGCGGCGGTGTTGTAGGTGATATTACCGGATTTGCAGCGGCAACATATTTAAGAGGAATCTCATTTATACAGATTCCAACAACACTTCTTTCTCAGTCAGACAGCAGTGTCGGAGGAAAGACAGGCGTTGATTTTGATGGTTATAAAAATATGGTTGGTGCATTCTGCATGCCAAAGCTTGTATATATGAATGTTTCCACATTATCTACGATGGATGAAAGAGATTATCTTTCTGGAATGGGTGAAGTTGTAAAGCATGGTCTGATTCGCGATAAAAAGTTTTTTGACTGGCTGAAAATAAACCATGAAAAAATCTGCAGCCAGGATAATGAGACATTGATTGAGATGGATTATCATAACTGCCGTATTAAAGGAGAGGTAGTAGAGGAAGATCCGACCGAGCAGGGAATCCGCAGTCTTTTAAATTTTGGTCATACACTTGGTCATGCAATTGAAAAGCAAAAGGCAGGAGAATTGTATCATGGTGAGTGCGTTTCGATTGGTGCAGCAGCCGCAGCTTATATTAGTATGAAGCGGGGTTATCTTACAAAAGATGAGCTTCAGACTGTACTTGATGCGTTCACATCATTTAAGCTTCCAATAACAGTGACTGGTGTGGATAAAGAGGCAGCACTTGCAGCAACAAAAAGTGACAAAAAGATGCAGGGCAATCAGATACGTTTTATTTTGTTAAAGTCTCTTGGAGAGGCCGTTGTTGATAAGACTGTTACAATGGATGAGATGCGCGAGGCACTTGACTTTGTGTGTCAGGATGCGTGAGGTGAGTACATGAAAAAGAAACGAGCTGGTTTTGCAGCCCTTTTATGTACGCTGCTTATTGTATTAGATCAGATCACAAAGGCATTAACCGTGTCTGTGCTTAAGGTACATGACATTGTGGTAATTCCAGGCGTGCTTACATTGACCTATGTAGAGAACAGAGGTGCAGCATTTGGCATTTTCCAAAATAAAAAGATTTTTTTCTTTTTGATCACAGCTGTGATGATTGCTGTATTTGCATACTGCTATGTACGGCTGCTTAATCAAAAGTCATATCGTATTCTTAGAATGCTTTGTGTTACGTACACGGCAGGAGCACTTGGAAATCTGATTGACCGCATATTCAGAGGCTATGTAGTTGATATGATTTATTTTGTGCCAATCAATTTCCCAGTATTTAATGTGGCAGACTGCTATATTACTGTGTCAACAGTCATTCTCTTAATCGCACTCTTTTTCTGCTACCAGGATGATGACTTTTCATTTTTAAAACCATCAGGAAAGGCAGGAAAAAAACATGAGTGAACTTCTGATTGTAGGAAGTGAGCAGGACAATACTCGCCTGGATCGTTTCCTGGCAGATCAGTATGAGGAATATACACGTTCTTTTCTGCAAAAGCTGATTGACCAGGGAAATGTATCAATAAATGGTATTTCTGTTAAAAAAAGTGGAATAAAGCTGAAGGAGAATGATGAAGTTTCTGTCACGCTCCCAGAGCCGCAGCCGCTTGAGGTAGTTGCAGAGGATATACCTCTTGATATTTTGTATGAAGATGACGATGTCATTTTAATTAATAAGCCGAAGGGTATGGTGGTGCATCCAGCGGCGGGTCATACATCTGGTACAATCGTGAATGCACTTCTGTATCACTGTAAAGACAGTCTTTCAGGAATCAATGGAGTGATTCGTCCTGGAATCGTTCACAGAATTGATATGGATACGACAGGTGTTATAATTGCCTGTAAAAACGATGCATCGCACAACTGCATTGCAGCGCAGCTAAAGGAGCATTCAATCACAAGACGTTATTATGCCATTGTTCACGGCAATTTAAAAGAAGACGAGGGAGTGATTGACGCACCGATTGGCCGTGATCCAAATAATAGAAAGCGCATGGCAATCAATCATAAAAATGGAAAAGATGCAGTAACGCACTATAAGGTACTGGAGAGATTTGGGCGCTTTACATGGATAGAGTGCCGCCTTGAGACTGGCCGTACACATCAGATTAGAGTCCATATGGCATCTATTGGTCACCCATTGTTGGGAGATGCTCTTTACGGGCCTGCAAAATGCCCATATCAGCTTCAGGGTCAGACACTGCATGCGTATGTGTTAGGTTTTATTCATCCGTCTACAGGGGAATATATGGAGTTTCAGGCACCGCTTCCTGATTATTTTGAAGATCTTCTGAAAAAGCTTCGCCAATCATCCGCAGGATAAAAATAAAAGGATAAAAAAGTATGAAGAAAATAATTGCAAAAATCTTTTCACCGTGGGGACTTGTACCGCTTATTATGGCATTGCTGTGCAATTTTGTTGTATATAGCGGCTGCAATGCGCTTACACGAAACTGGAATCTTCATAGTCTTGCAATTCCACTTGATAAGCAGATTCCATTGATCCCGTGGACGATAGTGATTTACTTTGGCTGCTATATTTTTTGGATTATCAATTATATTTTGATTTACAGAAGAAGCAGAGAATATGCCTATCGTTTTTTTGTTGCAGATTTTTTATCACGAATTGTGTGTCTTGTGTTTTTTTTATGTTATCCGACTACGCTGGTACGTCCCGCTGTAGAAGGGGAGGGGATTTTTTATGATGCCATTCGTTTTCTCTACAAAATCGATGCGCCAACAAATCTTTTTCCATCCATTCACTGCCTTGTCAGCTGGTTTTGCTTTATAGGTATTATAAGTGACATAAAAATTCTAAAATGGTATAAGGTGATGTCTTTTTTGATTGCCCTGGCAGTATTTGTCTCAACACTTACTACAAGACAACATGTGATTGTGGATGTTGTTGGAGGTGTAGTACTTGCTCAAATCTGCTACTTGATTGCGCAGAAGACAAACATATGGAGATGCTTTGAGAAAACATTTGATTATCTTAATGGCTTTTTTGCAGAGTGATACGCACTTAAAAGAATTGTACGAAAAAAGTTGCATTTTAATCTGAAATATTGTATAATACCATCATAAGATTTTGAAAGTTGAAAGGAGTGAGCATTATGACAGGTAATTTAGTGATCACAATAGGCAGAGAGTGCGGAAGCGGCGGAAGATTGATCGGAAATCGTCTTGCAGAAAAATTGAATATTAAGTGTTACGATAAGGAATTGCTGACACTGGCGGCGAAGAAGAGCGGACTGTGCGAGGAAATTTTTGAGAGTCACGATGAGAAGCCAACCAGCAGTTTTCTTTATTCTCTTGTAATGGACAGCTATTCAATGGGATATTCTACATCATCATTTATTGATATGCCGTTAAATCACAAGGTTTTTCTGGCACAGTTTGATACAATCAAGCATTTAGCTGACACAGAGAGCTGTGTAATTGTAGGACGCTGTGCAGATTATGCACTGGCAGAGTATCCAAATGTGTTAAGCGTATTTATCTCCGGCAACATGGATGAGAAGATCAAGTACATTTCTAAGCTGTATGATAAGACACCAGAAAAGGCAAAGGATATCATTGTTAAGACAGATAAGAAGCGTTCCAACTATTACAATTATTATACAAGTAAGAAGTGGGGCGATGCCAGAAGCTATGATGTCTGTTTAAACAGCAGCGTACTTGGACCAGAGGGTACCGTAGATGCAATTTTGGAGATTATCAAGCTTCGTGAGAGAAATCGAGCAGGAAAGTAAAAAATAAAAGTGCAGGCTGCAAAGCGCAGCCTGCCTCTTTTTTAATCGTTCGTAGATTCTCTGTAAATGGTGCGGCTGCGAATATATGTATATTCATAGTCGTCTTCAGGGTGCATCAAACGATAGACTATGCGGTTTGCCAAGTGCGTTCCGATGTGCTCTGTGTTTACGTGTACACTTGTAAGTGTAATTCTGTTATTAAATTCGTGATTATCATCAAAGCCGGAAACATATAAATCATCAGGAACACGAATATTATGTTCCTGACAATATGAAAGAACAAGAGAGGCAATGTGGTCATTTACGCATACAATGGCATCAGAGCTTGCTGCAATGTGATCCAAATATTCATAAACAAGAGGCTTGTACTGGTCAAGTCCCATTGACTGTGTAAGATTTTCAGATTCATTTATAAAAAGCTGGTGGCGCTGCATGGCTTTAAGATAGCCTAGGTAGCGCTCTTTGTTTGTCTGAGCATAGGCGATATCTCCGATAAAACGGATTCTCTTTTTTTCAGATGCAATCATTCGTTCTACAATTTCTTCAGTGTTGGCACGTCCTTCGATCAGAAAAAGATCTCCATTTAATGATGAAAAGCTAGTGTTCGTCGGGCAGTCAAGAAATACCTTTGGAAGTTCAAGATTGTTTAATGCCAGAAACAACCTTGGATCATAAATGTTCATTACGATAATACCGCTTACAGAACCGTCAGTCAGGCAGTTTGGCAGTGTAAAGTCATCACTGTAGGTTGGTGGAAGATAGACGTACATCATGTTGACTTCATGGCTTGCAAGCGCTATAGCCTGATGGTGAATAATGTTCATCCAGAAAGTAGATGTTTCTGGTCGTGATACTACAA
>ERZ837910.48-NODE-48-length-167920-cov-66.837131_pt1 | contig 167920 bp, 148 predicted proteins | sample MGYA00519940_ERZ837910 | MGnify/ENA primary metagenome ERZ837910 (study PRJEB31850, sample SAMEA3708825) | human gut metagenome | biome: human gut; feature: human-associated habitat; material: faeces | place: China | collected 2014 ... | reverse complement strand
CAGCAATCCATTTGGCATCTTTCTTGTCAGTTTTCTTTCCACGGATAGCCTTAACATATTTGGGATGTGCAAGGACAATCGAACAATCCTGTTCGAGGATGTTATAAACAGGGATCCAGTATTTACCGGTGGATTCCATACAGACATCCTTGCAGTTCCTGTCGAGTAGCCATTGTAACAGAGTTTTCAGACCGCTCGTGTAGGTCGAAAACCGGTGGCTCTCGTAAGAAGTGACGCCTTTATCGTTGGTAGAAGCGATACAGGCGACTACAAAAGTCTTGTGGACATCAATGCCACAGCAGATTTTGTACACGATTTTTAAAGCCATAGGGACTCCTTTCTGAACCGTGAGGTTCAGTGAATTATAGGGAGTGACGGCATTGACCGAACGCCTAAGCCATAAACGAGATTGTTTATACAAAGATAAGATTACGTGCTCAAAGGCACACTTATTTGTGCTTGAAAAGGCGAACTACACATATAAATATGCGGTCATCCTGCAAGCCGGACAGCCCACTCACCTCCCCGTGATTTGTAGTATACCGAGATCCCTATAAGAAGAATTATAAAGAAAAAAGAGACTCAGGAAAACATTTTCATGACGTTTTGTGCCTGAACGAAGCGAAAGGAATGGATATAAATATGGATTATCAAGGAAAAAATAGAATTACAAATGCACTACGCACACTTGCAGAACAGGAAGAAATTTCCGATGAGGAAGTGAGAAACGAAATTGCTCTTGCCATCTCCCTTGCTTTGAAAAGCGAAGACTCCAGCATACAAGAATTTTGGAAGAATATCCCCTGTGTGGGAGAAGCCCCTACGGTTGAAGAAGTAATAAACCATATTATACTTAATTTGCCTCAACAATCATAATTTCAAAAGGACAGGTTAGCTTTGAAGATAAGCATCCTGTCCTTTTAACAACTGTTCCAACATATATAGCGCAAATTCCATTTCCTGATGGCTGCGTTCCACCATCATATAAGTAAAACGTTCCAAATAATCTTTATGGTGTTTCTCATGCAAGAGTGCCGTCGGTGTTGTTTCCAAAGCCTGCACTATCCGAAGATATGTATCAAGACTCATCGCTCGCCTGCCGTTTTCTACACTTTTTACTGTATCAAGAGAAACATCTGCCCGTTCCGCAAGTTGCATCTGCGAGATACACAATCTTTTTCTTTCGTTTCTCATATTTACAGCGATTATTTCATATAAATTTTCCCCACTTATCATCAATAGGCGCTTCCTATTCCTGTAGCAAATCAGAAACTTGTTATTTTTTAATTAGCCTTGCCACATAAGCAAGCACACGCTCAAAGAATTGATCCCTCTGTTCCTTGTTACTGTTTGCTACATAGTAATCCAAATTAAACTCTATAGAACCACCGCACTTTCCTGTAATCAGATACGTAGGATCAATACCATATTTCTGATATAGTATTAGGAGTTTATCTACGGAAATCCCCGTAGATCCGGCTTCCAATTTACGATAATGTTCATCTCCCACATCAAGTACTTGGGCAATTTCTGACTTATCAATATTCATGTTCTTTCTTGCTTCTCTGAGCCGATTTCCAATCTGCACATTGAGGCTTCTTTTGTCTGTTCCCATGATTTTACCTCACTTTCACTTAAATCATAGCAACGTGCATATTGCGAAGCTAAACGGCCGGATTTGCGGAGCAAAACGGTCGCATTCCGTTTCTGAACAGCCGAATTGCTACCAGTCTGTGCAATCTAATCCTTATAATGATAGTAACCATCTCAGGGATGGTGAATACATCATTTTTAGGAGGATAATGTATGCAGTTGGATTACAAGGACATCATTATCAAACACTACGCGCTATCAATGTCCGGTAGCGAAATAGCCCGTCAGACCGGTTTCAGCAAGTCTGGTGTTAACGACTTCTTGAGAGCATTCAAGAGGTGTAAAGATCTGAGCTATCCATTACCAGCAGGTATCACTAACTATGGTATTGCCCTGAAGGTGTATTGATCTGTACCTGGATCAGGAGGCCGAAATGAAAACATCGAGTTACCTGATTATGAAGAGGCTGCCAAGCAGTATTTATATCATGCACAACATTTTTATCATTGCAGCGGTATATGATGAAGTCTCCAAGTTTTCCGTTATTACCGGTTTCCTGCTCCTTCTTGTCAATTACGTGGTATTTGAAATCTATGACTGGATGAGCCGGGATGCAATGGTCAGGGAACAGAACCGCCTTTACGGACAGCAGTTGGAACTGTGCAGCCGGCAGGCAGAGGAGCGGGAAAGCCTTTACCTTGAGATAAGACGTCTCCGCCATGATATGAAGAATTATCTTTCAGGACTTCTGGGTGCAGTACAGAAGGGGGAAACAAAAGAAGCGGAATTGCTCATACAGGGGATGCTCCATGACGGAATCAGTAACAGAACATCGGAAGTATCCCGAAGCGGTAACATTGTGGTGGATTCCCTGGTAAACCATAAATATGCCCTTGCGGTAAAAGATGGGATAAAATTTGAAGCAAACGTATTTATTCCGGCATCCCTTCCGTTCAGGAGCGGTCATCTGGCGGTCATTCTTGGGAACCTGCTTGAAAATGCATTGGAAGCCTGTCGGGAAGTACCGGAAGGGCAGCGGTACATAAGCCTTGACATATCCTATGTGAAGGAAATGCTCCAGATCTGTATACGCAACAGTTATCATGGAACACCGAGAAAAGACAGCTCCGGCAGATATCTCACTACGAAAAAGGATATCCTGCATCACGGCATCGGGCTGTCGTCCGTGGAACAGGCAGTATCCTGTTATCATGGAGAACTGGCTGCTGAAGAAACGGGCACTGAGTTCCGGGTATCGGTAGTTATGTATGCCGCTGGTGGGGAAAAGTGACATATATACTCCTATTTTCAACCTTTCCCTTAATTTTTACATTTACTCAATCTACAATAGGCTTTTGATATTAAGGAGACTTCTAACATGGAATACTTATCACACAGACTAACTGACTACATATTAAAAAAAGAAATTATAAAACAAGATTCCTATGATATCTATCAGTATGGGTTCCAGTGCTTTTTAGAAGTTTCTGTTAGCACCATCTGTAGCATTGTTATCGCATTATTGTTGCACATGCTTCCGGAATGTCTCTTTTTCTTTTTGTTGTTCATTCCGATGCAGTCCTTTAGTGGCGGTCTACATTTAAAAACCTATTTCTCTTGCTTCTTAGCTTCCATCTTAGTACTGATTTCCACCCTACTGGCAGTGAAATACATTACCGTACCTTTAATAGCCTCACTTCTATTGTATACATTTTGTGCCATCCTAATTTTAATCATAGGACCAGTTGATCATCCCGATAGAGAAGTCGATTCCCATGACAACCGTGTTTTTAAGTTAAAAACATATCTTACATTGCTCATCAGCTTTTTAACTGCAATAGTTTTCTCAATTATAGGAAATGGAAAATATATGTTTCTTCAAGCAGTCGTCTTCCTTTTTATCTGTATTACTGCCCTTATCGGGCGAATACTTTATAAAAAGAATTAGTCTCCATTAGCATGCAAAATACTGCGTATCTTATTTTGTAGACTCTGCATGCATTTATTATATTTCTCTCTTAAATCTTCAGGTATATCACAATCAAGTTCACTGATATCAACGTAATCCTTACCTTGCATATACTTTCTGTTTTGATAATACCACTGCCATCTCCAATTCTGCAGCAAACTGCCCGCCATCTCCTGCGGTGAATAAAAAATCTCATCAATCTGCATTGAAGTATTCAACTTTTCTCCTTTTTGGTACAATCCTATTACCGATGCATAACCTATACCATGTATATATGCGATATGATAATCCCTTGACTCTTTAAGAGCATCTGAAAAAATCTCCATTAGTCGTTCATACTTATCCATTCAAGCCTCTCTCCCTATTTCTGATGATTCCATAGTGTTAAAAAGAACAGGTATGAAAATCCCCTGCCCTTTCTAAGTAATTACTATATCACTTTTCCCACACCTTTTTCTTTATGAATATTCTGTTCCTCAGTAAAGACCTCCATGAATGGCTGAAATATTAGTTGCATTTATTATTCCTCATTTTGCGCACAAATTTTAAACACGTATATCTACAAAATGCCCTGTAAATCGCTCTATATCATTTACCGCAGTCATTATACCTCTAGAATCATAGATAACCGCTTCACTTATCAGACTATTTTTATGAAGTTCTGAAAGGAACCTTTTTACACTTTCTTCTACATCTTCATCTGGTTTTGCAGATTCTACAATATCACGGGCACACTTCTGAACATCTAAACCATTTATATTTTGATCCGTATCTATTTTAATAGCCTGTCCTACACAACTGTTTTTAGGAATTGCCTTGATAAATGAATCATTAATATAGATAAAGTTATTTTCAATATTGATATTTATTACGTTTTCATTCCCCGTTTTCTTTACCAATAACTCTTTGATAAATTCTACAATAATACCAACTAAAAGAGAATTGAGAATGTCTAATACTAATGAACCTTTTGAGAATCCGTTAAGCTGCATATTCATTCGATATTTTCTATTGAATGCACGCCGCGTAGTCTGCTTTAATCCAATTATTACACTTGGCTCACGATCTGCCACCGCTCTATCCGGTTCAAACAAATAAGATTTCACATTACGTTCGATTTGCTTCTGCCATTCAGGATGACTATCATCTATGTAATTAATATCTTGATTTCTAAAAAGTTCTTTTTCATATTGTGAAATATGTTTACGTCGTACTTCTCCTTGATTGCAAATCACATCGGTCAAATTATTAACCACTGCCTGAAAATCAATCAAAAAATATGACAAATCATATACTGTTTCCATATTTTTATCAAATCTGATATTTGTTCTAATTTCATTTTCAAGTAAAACTTCATCCCAATACGTTTTTGTTCTTCTCATAAGTTAAACTGCTACTCCTTCTCTTTTAAGAAATATATTTCATCCCTAAAATATCATTTATTATAAAAGATAATGAATCCAGTCAGATAATCTCATACCTTTCCTCGAAACATACACTTCCCACTTTCATAATAGTTAGTATCCAAAAACTCTTATAGCAATTCATCGCTTCCCTTTCTTTTATCATCGAGAAGATAAGTGCATTAATCACCAAAACTTTTGTATACTGGAAATGACTTCTCACTTATTTCTCTCGAAGATGCCTAACTAGCAAAAAATCACAAGGGGAAGCGATTGATTCTAGACATATCGCTCCCTCTTGTTTTATAGTCTTTTAATTCTATTATATTTCAACAATTCATGCCTGGGCATCAAACGTTGACTGCGTGATATCTACATTTTCTATTGCACTTGGTGTAAGTGGCATCCCTCTTTTTGCATTTTCCCATGCTTTGTTATATATCATACACATTTCTGTTTGTCGTGCAGCTTCTGCTTTTGTTGTATACATCGTCCAACCATTATTAGAATAAGTTGCTACCATTTCTCCATTACCGTCATAAAACTCAATATATTCTGTTTTCCCAGACGGTAACTTCTGATATCTAACTTCTCCATCCAGTAATGTTGCAATAAAATCTATTGGCTTCAGCACATTTTGCGTATTCTTTGAGATAGCCTTTAATCCGGAAGTGATAATACCTTTTCTGTCCGGCGATATCTCAGACACATATTGTTTCATTAGTTTATTAAATGCATCTGATTTATTCTGAAACTTATTATTTACAAAATCCTTATAGGCTTGTTCTTCAATCTGTTTTTGATATTCACAGTCGCTGATATTACTTTTTTCTCTAGAATACACATAAATATCATTAAAATCAGGTAAATGGATACCTCCTATACTGCCCGTTTTCGAAAAGCATCGCTGCTGTAAAGAAAAACCAACTGAATTTACTTGCATCATTTTCTCCTCCAGAAGTGCACTATCTACTAAATACAATCAAAACTCATCGTCCCAATATATAGTTATAGAAGGCTGATAAGTTTTTGTACCAAGATTCAATGAACTCATATTTGTCGCATTAAAAGAAAGTGTATATGTTCCATTAGCTGGAGAAGCTAAAAATCTTGATGTTTCCAATGTTTGATTTGCTTGTCCCGTCCATGCAACTTGTTCAGTCCTTCCATTTGAGCTTGAAACAGTCATATAATTACATAAAACTGCTCCATTATAAGTCATTGCCCCTGTATCTACAGTCATTCTTGTAATAACTGCATCTGCCGGCAACCCTGAAACTGTAATCGAAACCAACGTAGAATTTCCTGTTTCCCTAGGATCAAGTATGATTGTCATTTTTGACGATGCTTTTCTTGTAACATTTCCTGTTGCCGCAAAAGCAGTCATTGAAGCTGCCAGTATCAACGTCATAACCATCATAATTGTAAAAACTCTTTTTGCAACTTTTTTTGTTCTCATTATAATTATCCCCTATTCTTTTGGTATATTTTTTGATACCACAAAATCCATAACTATTTGTTTATCAATGGAAATAGTTTCATTTTCTAAGGACAGTGCCGTTCCTTTATATGTGATAACCGTCTTTCCATCAACAATTTCAACATTTGAAGTAACATTAATTGGTTTCTTTAACTCTGTACGTAACCACACTTCAACTTCATTTGTTGCAGTCCACCAATCTTTCATTTCTTCATTATACCGATTTGCATATCCAAATTTTGATCTTGCCTCTATGGCGTAAGAAGGCATTGACAAGTACAAATCTTCTTTTTCCTCAACTCTATAGGAGATTATCACGTTTGGATTATAATAACCATATATTTCCCTAGCACTCCATATACCTATAAAAAATAATATGAAAAGCACCACGCAAAATATCATTTTCCTCTTTTTCATATTTCTTACCACAAACCAGTTGTCCATATTTCAAGCGTAAGGGATTTAATTTTGCTTGACTTGCTTACATCAAACTGCAAATATTCTGTAATAGTAGGAGAAAATAAAACACCAAATCCTGTAGCACCTGTACAATCCACATCTGAATGTTCTTCTGCATACCAAGCATCATCCACTACATCATAATAGTAAATAGTAAAATTAACCTTGCTTCCTGCAAAAATATTTTCCTTTTTGATATTAGATGTTTTGAATCTAATTGCTGCATGTTGACGATTAGCCTTAAGCACCTCTGTAGTATAGGTTGGCGTCGTTCCGAAATCAACATTTTTTGAATACACAGGTGAATTAATAACTTCCGCTCCTCCTGAAGAAATATCATAATACTTAGTTGGTACCGCTCTGGTCATAGTTGATTCTGATACCGCACTATTCAATTCTTCAATTTTCTGTGGATCAGTTACTCGTAAATGTGCCAATGGAAGGGCTACATACATTTTTTCTCCATCAATAATCATATACGGATTCCCCACATCGTCAAGGTAATAATCATAAGTTTTACCTTCAACATCAATATGCTGTAAAACCTTATTTTCTGTTTCTGCATAAACTGGTAAAGGAATCTCCATCACCATCATTGCCATAAGAATAAATGCTACAATTCTTCGTCTTATTTGTGTTCTCTTCATAATTTAGCTCTCCTTATCCATAACAATCGAACTTATACATCTTTTAGCACCTGTTTACCTGTTTTCTTTTTCTATTGCAGGCCTCATCGGCTGATGCAATATTGTTGCACAAATCGGTGGCCAAGCTTTTTTCTCCTTTTCCACAGCAATTCGAACAATTCTCTCTGTTACCTGAAGAATTTTTTCGTTCATCTGTCTCATGTTTTCCATACCTCCTCCCTTATTTTTTCTATCAAAAGCAAAGATGTACTTAGAATTACTCCGTAACTCATAAAAAGCAAATATGAAATATCCATCCCTAAAAAAGAAAAAATAATAATAGTGAATACCTCTATCGCCCCGATACATCTTGCAATTTTTCTATTTTCTTTATGCTCTTTACTACTCCAATTAATATTTTCGCTGTTTACTGCTCCAATACACATAAGCGCTATAAACGCAAGTAACAGCAAAATATAATTCACTTCTATATTTTTAATTAATAACGGATAAATTCCCATTACAAAAAACATATAAAGACCAATGGTCGAAAAAAAGCAACTATAAAAACTCGACAAATGAAAACCTCCCGTATGTTTCCTTATTTTTGAAAAGAAAAGCAAAAAAAGAAAGGTTTGAATTACTGCGTGGAACATTCCCGCTAATATCAATATTGCTAAGAATCCTGCTACTTTTTCAACCACTATTTGAAAAGAATAAATATATAATTCTTTGTCCTTATTTTCAATAAGCTTACTTGTTATCATTTGTTCTATGACACTTTTTGCTATGCGTTCCATTCACTTTCACCTCATAATTGTATTCTCCTATATTTCATATCACATAGAAATAGGCAAAGCAGAATCATCCCCTTTACGACAGAAATCGCCCTAAAAAAAGAAGTGCCACTAAGCCACTAAGGCACTTCCTTCTCATTTGGAATCATTATGATAAACTTAAACATTGGTTCCTCGTATTTTATCACACATGTTCCTTTATTCTTTTCAACAACCTCTTTTATATTCTCTATGCCAACGCCATGTGATTTCACATCCGTCTTTTTGCTAGTTTGAAATTTATCGCCATCTTTTACAGGTGTATATTTACATGTATTGATAACCGACAAAATAATAGCATCCTGCTCCTGTACAAACTTAAATCGAACTATTTTTTCTTCACATTTTTCACATGCTTCAAATGCATTATTTAATAAGTTATACAATAACAGAACGATATCTTCATCCAGCAATTTAATGTTTGATAAATCATTAATTTTTATAACAAATGTGATTCCTTTGTTCTTTGCTTCTTGATATTTAGAATTTAATATTGCATTTACCAATATATTATTTGTATCAATACAATCATCCTGTTCCAACATTTCCATTCTCATACCGACTAAATAACTCTTAAGCTTTTCATACTCCCCACCTTGTGCTAACGCCATGATACATGACATCTTATTTGTAAACTCATGAACCTTTTTTCTCTGTTCCTCATACCCTTCCGAAATACTACGGTATGATTCTGTCTGATTTTTTATTTTTTGTTGAAACAAGCGGTATTCAGTAATCTGTTGCTCCCTTTTCATAATGTCATTTATCAAATAAAAGAACATTACATTTATAATTAGTAAGCCGCAAGCGATATATACCAGAAGATTTCCTTGTCGTTCTGTCTGTATCACACCGAAATTCATTATAAGTGCCACAAGCACTATGATCGTAAATAGCGGAAACACTGAAAAGCGTACCCATTCCAATTCTGTAAGTGAAGATGACACATTCTTTACAAAATGCTTTTTCATCATCAAAATCAAACAAAAGGCAACCATCTGACACAAAATTCCAACTAATGAACTCACGACAGATGACTCCATCATCTCCTTCGTAAATGATACGAACCCTTTCTCAATAATAACAAGCACCATATATTCAATTACCATACACCCCGCCTGATACAGCAATGTTAATATCAATATTTTTTTATATTTTTGCTGAAACAAAAAACGCATAATAACAGAGGTCAATATGATGATCATTAACTGCTTCCAAAAAAATTCTTCTGCTAAAAAAAAAGCCAACAGATAATTACCTACAATAAGACCTATCTCTAAACCATATTTTTTAAATTTAGTCAAAGTAGCTTTTTCTGCAAATATTTCCAAAAACAAATAACATAATATTACATGCCAACTAATCTGGAAAATCCCATATATAAATATTGCCATTATATATCTCCTCTATACGACATCACTTCATTTCTCACTTCCGGATAACGGGGTTTTGCTATGCTGAGTTTTGTGCCATTGTATAGTTGAAGCTGATACCGTTCTATCATTTCAACATACCTCAAGTTCACCAGATAACTTTTATGTATCCTACAAAAATGATATGGTTCTAATATATCTGCTATTTCATCAAGCCGTTCATACATTGTATATTTGACATCATTTCCCTGTAAAAAAAACGTTAACTTATGTAAATTACTTTCCACAAATAGTATCTGTTCTAATAAAAGTTCCTTTCTTCCTTCCAAAAAAGCAAATATTCTTTTTTTACTTACATGCTCCATTCTATTAAAAATTGCTGTCAGACATTCTGCTATTGCATTCTCAAGACATGCTTCATCCTTAATAATAAATCGAACCGCATCTACTTTATATCCTTCCAATGCATATGTTATAAATGCAGTTACGAACACAAGATATACTTTGCTTGAGAATTTGCGAATCCTACTCGCTGTTTGTATACCATCTAATTCTTCCATACTTACATCAAGAAAAATCATAGTATATTTCTGCAATTCTTCTTTCTTTTCAAGAAGTTCTTTTCCCGATGAATACAAATCTATTTGAAATGAAATTTTCCTTTGATTCATATAATTTGAAATAATAGCTTTTTCTTTTTTGCGAAAATACTCCTCGTCGTCACATATGGCAATCTGGATCATCTATAAATCTCCCTCTCGTAAATTGTAAAGATATAACCTCATATAATTATCTCTGATTTTCATATACTAATCAAGATTTTTAGCACAATTGTTCTGTTTTAGACAAATATGAAAACAGTTATATTTGCTTTTCAAATTTTGTATCATTTCTAAGTTTTTCCTTCAATTCTGAGAAATCCAATCCAAATCTCTTTTCTAGCATCACAATTCGTAGAAGTATAAACTCTTTATCCCGAGCCTTCTGATTATGCTCACACCACTCCCAATATCTACATTTACGATTCACACAATCCTTAACTTTACGACATTTGATTTTATAATAAATCGCCCAAATCCAGAAAATTGGAAGTGCTATAAACATCGCTGCCAACATAATACCTGCAATCCAACTAATAATCCCCATAAAAATTTCCTCCTATCAATATCTTATCATCTTTTTTATATACAATCCATAATTATCGTAATAAATGATAGTCGAATTAGTACATTATATGTTATTTTTTATCAAGATTCATCAAAAAAAGGAGCATCATCGTATTTGATACTCCTTTTCATTTATTGGCTCACAACCTCTTTGTCAGTCTATCGGCTTTTTCCTATCTTAGGCGGCATAGGTGCCTTTACATCAGGTATTGATAATTTATCTTCTCTCATAGCCTGTTCAAAAGCCTCCGCACCATACTGATACTCTGACGGTTCTGCTACCATTGACATTGAAGTCATGCTCTCTTTCTCCAGTTCAGGCTTACCGGACATAGACTTATTCAGTTCTACATCCCTCGCCAAATCTTCCACCTTATCAATGGCACCGTCCAAACGAAGTTCCATGTTCTTATAGACTTTAAGTTGCCATTTCCAAGGCTTCTTTGCAAGTTCCGTCTTAGAAAACTGCTTTTCTCTCTAGGAGTAATCGACCTCTTCCTTATCCGCAAAGGTACGGAAAGTATTGGCAAAAATGGTTTAAACGGAGTGTAACAACTGCATTCAAAAACAAGTATCTCCATGGCAGTACGCAAATCCTCATCAAGCTCCGCAATCCTTTTCGCATAATCTGTCGGAACAACCTCTAACTTATCAGGCTCTTCTTGGGGAGCAGCTTCCTCCTCATAGTCTGCATACTCCTCATACTCCCGTTCCATCTCAGGACCATACTCTGCCATCGTTGCAAGACGGTCTTCGATTGCACCTTCTTCCTCCGTCAGTTCCCTGCCTTCGTCATAAGCTCTCTGGAGTTTTTCAATATCGCTTAAATACTCATAACTCTCCGGCTCGTCAGGAATGGCATAATCGCCAATTTCAGATTTCTCCTCGCTGCTTTCTACCTCCCGATAATCTGCATCAATGATTTCATCTTCCCTTGTGCCTTCCATTGCAAGTTCATCCAGACGGGGACGTTCCGGCTGATACTCTCCGGTCATAATGAGCACACCGATTTCCTTCTCGATGTTTGCCCAGGATACATAACCTTCCTTTTCGCCTTCCTCGTCCCGCCACTGGAATCTTAACCCCTGCGACTTGAATGTGTCATAGCCATGAAAACCGTATCCCTCCAGAGGCCAGCCCGCACCGCCAAGTCCTTATTCCTTTTTAATGCGTTTGGCTCTGGTTCCGGCATCAATCTCCGTATTGAAGATTTCACATACTCTGCCTCTGCCACCGACAAACCCGGTGCCCCGGAGCACCACTTCTTTGATAAATCCATGCGGCACAACGGGTTCTTTCTTTGGCTCAAGATAAGTGTATTTCTGCCCTCTGTATTCATAAGAATGTTCCCCGGTCTTTTTAACCGTAGGAGTGCTTCCTGCATTGGATAAACCAAATTCGGCATCAAAAAAGGAAACCTGCCGAAACTGACCTGCTTCCTCTGATTTACCAAATGAATTTAACTCATCCAGTTCTCTGTTTAATTCTTCATCTTCTAGTGAAATCTGTTCACTACCTGATGCAGCACTACTTCCTCTGCCTGCATCTTCGCCTGCTCCCTTATCTTCCACATCTCCATTGTGGATGACGGATTCGTTGCTTTGTGCTTCGCCAGATACTGTTCCATCAGTGTGTCCAGAAGCTCGTTTGCTTCCTTCTCCACCTCTTTCATTGTCTCCGCCAGTTTCCCGAAACGGAACAATGTTCTGTACCTCTGAGGCTCTGCCTCCTTCAGATACTCCATCGCCATCCGTCCGTACTTCCCTAACTTCGCCATCTCCTTTGTCTGCTCTTCCGGAACCTGAATGTTCGGATAAAGCAGTCCGTCCACTTCCGTGTACTGTAATGCCATCTCTGCCATATTGATTTCTCCCTTCTGCAGAAAGTTTTTTCTGCTGTTCCATAGACTTTAAGTTGCTGTTAATATCTCTAAGAACACTACAGGAGACATCGCATACAAGAGTACCAAGACGGTAAATCACTTCCTCATTGGAAATATTTACGATTCGGCTAAAATCCCGTTCTTCGCTGGACAAGTCAAATCCGCATCTCGTACCTACCGCATACAGAATACTGTCATATAATAACTGCTCCATATCCGATAAGCTCTTGCGTTTTGGTTGCACAGAACTTTCATCCTGCACATATTCAGTAATCCCACTACCTGATAGCTGCAATAATTCGTTGAGTCTGTCTGAAAACTCTTCCTTTATTATAGCCCAAACATTTGTTCCTGTAAATGATTTTAAGGAATTTTTTAAACTTTCTCTGTCCGTACCCTGATAGGGTTCCATCTGTCCCTCCGACACAAGAAAATCAAGATATTCCTTTAAGGTATCTCCGTCAAGATACCATGTGAGCTTCCTTTTCTGTCCGCCCGTATCACTGATGTCAAAGACACACCGCATGTGCGGGTCTAATGCTCTCGAAGGGAATATCGCTATTCCCTTGCTCCCTCTTTTCACAAAGCGGTCTACCTTCTTCCACGTATCATAATCTGCAACCAGTGTCGCACGAGGCTTCTGCCCGTAGATTAAAAGAATGTTATCAAACTCAAAACGGTATAACTGACCTGCCATTTTAAGCATATCCATCCACTTATCCGGCGATGTGGTAACATCTTTAATCTGTGCATCATAAATCTGCTGTACCTGATAAAATCCTCTCATGTGCTCCTCCTTCCATATATCTTCGTTGATGTGTAATAATCATCTATTTCACCTTCTCGCCAAACATTTCCTTAAAGAGTTTTAATTCCTCTTTATCCAGTGTGACTTCGATTTCATAGCAGGTTCCATTGTGATAGGACTTATGCTCCTGCGTCTTAATCTTTCTTGCAAGTCGAAGCAGCACATAACACTCCTTCGATAACTTCACGCACTGTTTAAAAGTGATATTCCCGTTTTCTGCTTCCCTCTCCTGCTTAGAAATACGAAGCAGAATGGTCTTATTCACATCCTCCACTTCATCAAGGGCAATAAAAATGGATGCCTTATCAGCACCCGTTCTGTCCCATTCCTTATGAAGCTCCTTCATCAGAAACTCCATATTGCTTAAAATTTCCTTATTCTGTTTTCCCATAGAAAAAATCCTCCTTATCTGCTTTTTCCCGGTTCTTCCTGCATCGGCTGAAAGTCCACACCCTTCATATCCTCTGCATCCAGTACAATCTTCTCTCCATAATAAAGGTCCATTGCCTTGTCAATCGCCTCTCCAAGCGTTTCCGCCTCTATCGACTCCACTCTGGAAAGTTCCTCCTTAATCTCAATCTGAAACTGCTTCATATCGCCATACTCCTTCCGAATGTTCTGAAAATCAATCTCTGACGGTGTGGCTCCTAGATATACGCCATGCCCCCATTCGATTCCTTTCATGCAGTTATCCTTATCCGGTGTTTCCCCTTTGGGATACCGCACAAAAGTATCCATGCCAAGTGCTACCGTAAAATTCCCGGTATGCGTATCCATAAGAAGCAGATTTCTATCTGACAATTTCTCCATGACTCGATAGTCATTGCCATTAAAATTATGGAGAATATCTCCCTGATAATACTCTGCTTCCTGCTTTTCATAATGATACCCAAGTCCAGTCATCCAGCCTTTGTTGTTAAGCCCCAGTGTTTTCATCTTTTCAAGACATACTTCGGAACTTTGTTCATCCGAAAATCTTACTTCCTGATCACAACTGTCAAGACTGCCAAGAAGAAACTGCTGCAACTGTCTGGTATCTGCACAATACCTTGCTGAAACCGACTTATTTGCCACAAAATAGATTTCTGACCATTCTTCCCTTTTCCCTAATGTCCTGCCAAGGTCTGTCATAAGCCCGCAAGCTCTGTCCGGGTATCCAGCCTTTCAATATCAATATATTTCAGAAAATCCTTGAAAGTCATTAAGGCATGCCTGCCAGAATGGTGTTGATTTCAGAATCATAAAGAGCAGACTGCATATTGCCTCCGCCACCGCCGGGTGAATATCCTAACATTGCAAGATTCTCCGGGCTCATAAACTCTGTAAGGAGTTCCTGCTCATCACTATCAAAATCATAGACCGATATCATATCTCTCCAAGACTTCAGGATGACGTTGACATACAGATAGGTGGTAGTAACCTCTTCTTCCGTACCATCATCGTTCGTTACGGTTTCTGTTTCAGGACCTGTTGAAGTGGTGTAGGTACACATATCATCTACTACTCCCTTTAGCCAGCCCTTTGATGTGTCATTCATAATCGTAGCAGTTTCTCCTACTCCATACTACACCATATACACTGCCAGAATGTCATAATAGTTGTTTGGAACATCTGCTCCCTCATACCCCACATATACAATCTGACCTTCATCGCATCCGTCATGAGCATTCGCAAGGTCACTGACTTCCCTGTTAAACCCTGCTACATAGGCACTTGCTACCGTTGTAACGGTTTCTCCGTCTTCAAGCGGCGGGAAGAAAATGGCAAACGGGGAATTGTAAATAACACCAACAACCGCAACCACTGGAACAGCAATCATTGCTACCAGCAGAACTAATACCAAAAGAAAAGGAGCAACAATAGCCATAATCTGCTTCATAACCATTCCTGCTCTTCTGAATATCAAATCTTTTACCAGTTTTCCAAAGGAATCCGTCTGCTCTCCTTCTGCTTTCATCTTATCCAAGAAAAACTTTATCTTCCTCGCCCAGTTGTCATTGACCATGTCCTGATACTCTATCTTGGCACCGACAAGTTCCCCTGCTGCATAACCGATGGCAGTTCCGGCTCCGGGTGCAAGTGCAGTTCCGGCAGTCGTCGTCGCAACAGTTGTTGCCGTCTTAGCTGCAATCTTGGCAGTTTCTTTCGCCGCAGTTTTTGCAGTTTCCTTTGCAGCCTTCTTTGCGGTATCCTTCACTGCCTTTTTTGCAGTTTTCTTAGCACCCTTCTTTGCAATATTCTTTCCGGCTTCCACCTTTTTAATCTTCTGTTTAGCAATGAACTGTCTTTTAAACAGTTCCGCACCTCTTGAAACAGTCCCAGATATGGGTTTGGAAGCCTCATACATAAGCATTGCTGACTGCTGAATCTCCTGACCGCCTTCCATCTGGTCTGTGACCGTCTTTCCGCCTACCATTCCGGCGTTACGAAGGGAAGTATTCTTGACCTTGATTGACTGGTTTGCATTCTGCATCTTGGACTTATACTTTGCAATCTTTCCTTCTCTCTTAACCTGATGAACGGTACTTTTACGGTGTGAACCGGATTCTGCACTCTTCTTCATAGGGTTTCTGTCTACGGTGTAGATATTGCTTCCCTTAATGGAAGCCTGCTTCGGTTCATGCGTATGCAGCTTCGTTCTTTCTTTGGTATGAATTACCATTGGGTAAACGCTCCATAGCAAGTGCCTTTTGCTATTACCTTTCATCTGCAATAATAGTCTCACACTATACACAGTCAAAAAAGTTTAGCGCTTAACTTTTTTGACCAAAGTCAGGAGGTCAGACTATGAACACTCAAACCAGTTTAGTTGCAGAACAGATCCGGCTACAACAGTGGGCCGACCAGATCAGGGACTGCCAGAATCGTCCCTCTGATATGAAAGTCGATGTCTGGTGTCAGGAGCATGGCATAACAAAGGCGAACTATTACTATCGCCTGCGCCGGGTCCGGGAGGCCTGTCTGGAACTTTGTGATCCGTCCCCTTCCTTCGTGGAACTCACAGCACCTGCGGAAAGTATACCGGCTAAAGCCTCCCAGGCACATCCCTCTGTGGCTGCAGCATTTCATACAGAAAGCGGAGTCACTATAGATCTCTATAATGACGCTTCACCGGAATTCCTCCGTAACCTGATAGGAGCAGCCAGCCATGCTTAATGATGCTTCCGGGTTCCGGAAAATATATCTTGCCACTGGATACACGGATCTACGCAGAGGCATGGAAGGACTGGCAAACATCATTCGCTTCCGTTTTCATCTGGATCCCTATGACAGAAATACGCTGTTTCTGTTCTGTGGCAAACGAACAGACCGTATCAAGGGAATCCTGTGGGAGGGAGATGGATTCCTGTTATTATACAAACGGCTGGACAACGGTGCTTTTAACTGGCCGCGAAACAACGAAGAAGCACTGTCGATCACTCCGGATCAGTACGCAATGCTCATGCAGGGACTGGAGATCGTTGCCAGACACCCTATAGAGCAGACAGCGGATCCAAAGAAGCTCTTTTAGGCTTTGTGCATTTCGCAGAAATTTTTTGTGGACAGTTTTATCTCTCGGGGCTTACTATCCGCTGTTTATCCACAACGGTTCTGCCTGCCACCCATACGGCCGGGAAGGCAGGGCAATTGTGGACAACAATACTGAAAATCTGAAAGGAAACAGTGATTTTTCAGGTTTTCAGTACTGTTATCCACCGTCATAATGACGAAAGGAAAACAGCCGCCGACTGGCGGAAATGTACCATATCTGCTATAATGGACCCAGTAAGAAAAGGAGCTCCACTATGGCAGTCAGATACACAGAAGAACAACTGAATACTGTTGACAAGTCTCTGCTGATCCAGATGTTTCTGAACCAGCAGGAGCAGATTCAGACCCTGACCGCCGAGGTCACTTCCCTCAATGAAAAGATGCAGCTCATGATGGAGCAGATGGTACTGGCAAACAGAAACCGTTTTGGACGTTCTTCCGAAAAGATGACGGATGCCAGTCAGATCAGCTTCATGGAAGTGGATGGAACTATTGTTTTCTTCAATGAGGCAGAGGCAGTCTGCGACCTGGATGCCCCGGAGCCGGAGCACCTGGAGGAGTCTGCTCCCCGTCCGGTAAAGAAAAAGGGCAAAAAAGAACAGGATCTTTCCTGTCTTCCGACGCACCGGATCGATCACTACATGACAGAGGAAGAACTCACTGCAGAGTTTGGCAAAAACGGCTGGAAACAGCTTCCGGATGCCATATCCCGGAGATACCGTTTCGTTCCGGTCAAAGTAGAGGTGGAAGAACATCACATCGGTGTCTATGCCGACAAAAAAGATGGACACATGGTAAAAGCAAAACATCCCAGAGGGCTGCTCCATGGCAGTACCGTTTCCCCGACACTTGCGGCAGCCATTATAAACGGCAAATATGTCAATGCCATTCCGCTGTACCGCCTGGAACAGGAATTCAAACGCTATGGGCTGGTCATCACCAGACAGAACATGGCAAACTGGATGATCCGTCTCGGAGAGGAATACATTTCCGTTCTCTATGACTATCTCCACCGGAAACTGTATGATTATCATGTCATCCAGGCCGATGAGACACCGGTGCTCGTAAACCGTGACGGCCGTCCGGCGGGATCCAAAAGTTATATGTGGGTCTACCGTTCCGGATATATGTATCCGGACAAACAGATCGTCCTGTATGAGTACCAGCGGACCAGAAATGCTTCCCATCCCCGGGAATTTCTGAAGGATTTTTCCGGGATCTGTGTTACGGATGGCTATCAGGTCTATCACACTCTGGAAAAGGAGAAGGAAGACCTGATGATCGCAGGGTGCTGGGTGCACGGACGCCGGAAGTTCGAGGAAGCTCTTGCCACCATACCGGCCGAAGGGAAAAAGGAATCCGTTGCCTGGCTGGTAATGAAACAGATCCAGGCGATCTACCGGGAAGAGGGCAAACTGAAAGATCTCTCTTCAGAAGAAAGGCTTGCGCAGCGTCAGGTGGTCATCCGGCCACTGGTAGATGCTTTGTTTGCGTACCTGAAACAGAAGAAAGAACAGATCGTGGTAAAAGGTAAGCTGGAAGCTGCCTTTACCTACTTTCTGAATCAGGAGAAATATCTCCGGGTATTTCTGGATGATGGAGATGTTCCGATGGATAATAATGCGTCAGAGCGTGCCATCCGTGGTTTCTGCATCGGAAAGAAGAACTGGGAAGTCATTGATACCATAAACGGAGCCAAGACATCCGCTGTGATCTACAGTATCGCAGAGACAGCAAAGGCCAATAACCTGAAGCCCTACGAATACTTTGAGCATTTGCTGACCGTGATCCCGGAACACATGGAAGACACAGACCGCAGCTTTTTGGAAGAACTGCTCCCCTGGTCTCCGGCACTGCCGGAAAACATTCGAAAATAAAATTTACGACAGGCCGCAAAAGCGGCTTAAGATTGTCAAGGTACTGGCTATGGTGCGTTTACACCATTGGCTTATCATCCACTTTCTTAATCTTCAACTTTCTCACCTCCCTCTGGGCATAAAATTAGCCGCTATGGAGCAATTATTTTTCCATAACGGCTATGCTTTTTTACTAAAAATATATTATCAGCCGTGAAAAACAATTATGTTTTTTCGTGGCTGATAATAATGTGTATTCTTACAAAAACAAATCATCCAAGACAACTACATTATCAAAGAAACTACTATACTCATTATATTTTAGTCCATAGGTTGTAATGAGAGTATTATGAATAATCATTTTAGGCGATAATTCCTTAGACAATAACTCTTGTCGATTAATCAGAATCTTATGGTAATCCTTATTTACACTAAAATCATTCCCATAAAATTTAATCTCACACATATTCACAACGTTATCTTTTCTCTCAATAATCAAATCAACCTGTGTTCCATCTTCGTCGTCTTCCCTTTTTGACCATGCAGAATAAGTCGCACTCACCCCGCTTATTCCAAGAGCACTCTTAATCTGATTAATATGATTGAAGCACACTCCTTCAAATGCAAATCCACGCCATGATACTACACTTTGAGAAACCTGATTTTGTTGCCAAAATACTCCATTGAGTTTTGTTTTGTTTTCTACAAATTTAATGAAAAACATGCAGAATGGGTCCACCAGTTTATAGTGTTCCTTCCTTTTGCTATACCCGAAGGGAACATATTTTACAATAAAGTCACTTTCAATCAAAGCATTTAAAGCTTGTGAAAATGTTCCACCCGTAGAACACCCAATTTTAGATGCAATCTCACTTCTTGTATATCCAGCATTTCTTGTGCTTAAGCATTTGACAATTACCATCATTAATTCCGGTCGATTAAAAATTGACAAAAATAAGCGTTCAAACTCATTTTTCAATTTTGCAGTTTTTGCAAAGAATAGCTCATCAACATTCTGGGACAAACTCTTTCCTTTCTTAAAATAGCTTAAATAATATGGAATGCCACCAGTTATCATATAAGCCTGCACAATATCATACCGTGACATTTTAATTCCGGACTCAGCAAAATACTGTTCACATTCTCCTAATGAAAATGGAGACAATTTCATTTCGTAAGTAAGTCGATTATACAAACCACCATGATTATTAATTAAGTTATCTGTAATCCATGAGGTCGCACTACCGCAAACAATTACGATAAGATTGTCCCTATGACATCCCCAAGTATTCCAAAAACCTTCAAATGCTGTAATAAACCCTGACTTATGTGTATCCATCCAAGGTAACTCATCCAAAAATACAACCTGCTTTTCAGATGTGTTCTTGCTTTCTAAGAGCATTTCCAACATTAGAAATGCATCCAACCAGTTATCAGGGCATTCATCTTTCTTCATTCCATGAAGCAATAGGGAATTGTAAAAATGTTTCAGTTGTGCCTTCAATGGACTTGTAGAAGTTCCTTTCTCTACTTCTATTGGTGATAGTCCGGCATGTCTGAATGCTATTTTCCCTTTAAAGGTCTCGTCCACCAGATAGGTTTTACCAACTCTACGTCGTCCATAAACCGCTACCAATTGTGCACGATTACTGTTGTAAATGTTATTAAATTCTTCTTGTTCTTTTTTTCTTCCAATCATAAATTCATTATACATAAATTATAATCAGCCGTCAATAAAATAAATTTCATTTCGTGGCTGATTATAATTTTCAATATGATATTAATAAAACTAATTGGATACATTCAAAAGCTTCTTCTGTTCCGCGATCTTCTCGTGAATATTCGTATTATACAGTCTGTAAAGGTCTGTATCCTTGCTGATCTGATTATCAAATGGAATTACTACCGAACCGCATTTAATAATGCCCATACCCGAAGAAGTATTGGTTACGAAACGAAGCTGAGCCTCTGAAACACCGATTACCTCTGCCATCTTGGAACTGTCTGTGTTTGCCTGCTTTAAGAGTGCCACAAACTCATAGTTTGCAAGCATAGTGGTTGCAGTGTAATTCTGTAAAAGGTCTACCACATTCTGCGTAATACCCGTACACAGACCGCCCTGCTTTCTCACTTTTTTCCAAAGCTGCTGTAAATACTTCGCTGAATACTCGGAATTAAGGAGTACATGGAACTCGTCAATATACTAATATCAAGAAATCCCGTCCCTAAGGCACGGATTTCTTGATAAAGCTGTTTTCGAAGTTCACACTTATAATAATACGCGAACACATCTTGCGCTTTCTAACAATTTGAATGCCTAATACATATTGTCAAACTCACAGAATAATCTATTAACATCATAGCCTCTGTTTTCAAAGGCCTTCCTCAATCGCAAGCATTTATCCCAAGAGTAGCATAACTCTACTGCCGGCAACATATTCTCAAATAAACTCCAATCTTCATATGGTATTTGAGATTCTGCCAAGGCTTTATGAACAACCACAAAAGAAAAAGCAACAATATCGTCAGGGTACATCTCATCACCCCCTAATATAAGAGGTAATATCTTGATTGCCATATCTTGTTTTTCAAAAACACTTTCCAACCTACAAGATTTTAATAACTTTACCCAATCATGTGCTGAAATTGCATTTCTTATCTCACTATTATATGTATCAATTTTCAATAGTAAATGCTTTTTAATATCCATCTGTGCAATTTGTAATAAATTGCAGGTCAATCTTACTTGATCTGCTAACAAATATCTGTCCCAAATATATGCTTGTTCAATATATTGTATCTCTGTTTGTTTATGAAATAACTCTAATAATGCCGGAACAAGCTTATCCTGTGCCTTATTATATACTGCCTCTGAAATATCTTCTTTTCCTATTTTCAAAATAAGTGCCAGAATTTTAAGCCATTCATCATAGGTGATTGCAGAGTCTAGCACATTTATAACATCGCATTGATAATTTCGAGATAAGCTCCAAATATCTTGTGACATAATCAGTTTATTATTAGTAGCTACCGCAACAACAACAATATCATGGTCCATATTACTAATCTGCTTTAGATTTTCTGGCTTTGCTTGCATAATAATCGCCTGTGCTATACTTGCTCCTTGTTTACCCAATGTACCATGTATATAATTACTCAGAAATTCCGGTATTTTATTAATCTTTTTATCCAGTAATTTTCTTACTAACTTGTCTTTATCCTCTTTTTTAAACTTTTTTTTGCTTTTCTCTGCTATACTTATCATCTCCATAAAATCGTTAAGAAATAAATCATCAAAATAATCACCATGCACCAATTCATTTCTTATACTTTCAAAATAAAAAATATAATCATCTTCCGACAATTTCTTTAAAATATCATAGTAATCAAATAACGAATATTGTTCATCTAGTTCCTTTGTAACAAAATATAAACGTAAAAGCTGATTAAACGTACTAAACTTAAGAAGCTGCTCGTCAAATATTTTCATGAACACTTCGATATCTCTCAAATTATCTAAAACAATTGCTTTCGCATACTCTCGTGCCCACGCCGGACTTCCTACCACGCCTTCTCTTTGTTGATACAGTTTTCCTTCAATCATGTTAACGCAAACCCTATAAATATTATCTTTTGTAACCATCTGATATGAGAAGTTTTTTCCATCTATACAACGATTAATCAAGGAATTAGTACAAAAGCTAAAATTTGCAAGTAATCTGCTAGGCATATGACATACTGCCAAAATAAGACTCTCAATATAACTATCGTCTTCTATTTCAACATATCTAGACCTATCCGTTCCATATATCGTATATATTGTATATTGTAATTTTTCTAATTCAACGCTATTAATATTATCTTCTTGACTAATCAAAATTGATTCCGCATACTCATTATATTTTTCTGGAAAAGGTCTATGAAATATCTCCAATATTTTTCCTGGAAATTTAATTTGATAAATACTATCTATATCGAAAATAAGCGAATGCGTCCATACGCACCCCGGTCTTGACATATCATGTGCATACCAAGTCTTTGCTAAGACATATTTCTGCGATTCTGGCAATATATAGCCCGTAATATAGCCATCCTTGCAATTCATCGAATCAATCCCAGCGCCATCACTCATAGAATCTAATAATCGCCTGTCAAAAAAGGAAAATTCCATAGATGATGCAAGTAATTGATGTCCATTACGATATCCGTGCAATACCTGATGTATTTGAATTTTTCTATCCATTCACCCTCATCCTTACTCAATAAAAATTTTAGACAAATCATAACTGATTTTTCCCATCGGGTCAACTACCTTTACTCGCTCCATGGCTTCTACTGCATAACTCATTTTCTCAATTTCATCGGGATCTTGAAAATCACTTCCCTGTGCACTCACTCCCCAATACTGTACATTATAGCAATCTTCGTTTGTATTGAGAAACTGATAAACAAGTGGTAATTTTTCTTGAAATATCTCTTTGGGAATAATCGACTCTTTTCCATTATTATAGGCTTCGACCCGATCCCATGCTGATATGATAAATTTTATATCTACAGTACACTTGCGTGTAAAACATAACATTTGTAATAGTTCCACTAACGCAAATTGTCCTGGAAGCATAGATGAATTATTTTTACCTTCTAAAACTGCGTTCTCACCATCTTCTGCTAAAAGTGTCTGCATACTAGGAGGAAGTTCTGTTAACAAACTTTCTTTATCTCCTACATTCATTCTTTCCAAATTAATAAAAAAGAGGATTTCATCTGCCCTAAGCCAGTCACCCATTGTATTATCATCGATATATCTATCCCGAATTATTGCATCAAAAGTTTCTCCAGACCTATCTGGTACTTCTAATATATACCTTACACCATCAGCATCGTACAGTGTATATTTCATTTTATGTACTTGCCCAACTCCTGTATGATGTAGTGATTCAAAATTGGTCCATCTTTCAATCTCTTTTTTAAACTCCTCCGTCAGACCTTCCTGAACATCCTGCGGTTTCATATGAAGGCAAACTTTCTCCGTTTGTTCCAATAACATATATGTAAACGCAACCAAAAAAGTTGTCTTTCCACTCGCCGGCAATCCCATCATATAATAATACTTCGTGTCCATACATATTATCCTTTCCAAGCAAATTTATCAAAACTACTTCTTGCCAATTCTTTATTCGCATATATAATCGGCGACTCAGCTTTCCGCTTTTTTTTATCATCAACTTCATCTAAACACGATTCAATTAATTCTTCCAATCCATCATAATTGCTTATATTATCTGTGTTTTGAGATATTGCTGCTATTCTATGAACTAAGACTTTCCCCTCTCTGTTGCCCAACATTTTGTACAATTTATCATTGTTTCTACTGATAATTTCCTCTATGTTCGGATTTTTAGATGCAAGAATCATGTCATTTTTTGAGTACACTACATGAACAATAGTTTTGTCGGAAATAATTCCCCTTTGTAAAAGTGTCAAAAGTACATTTTTACAATCTAATAAAGCTTGGTCCTTTTGTCTCCCAGAAAGTTTTTCTCCATCTACCAATATAATAATATGCTTCAAACCGGCAAATTTTTCTAAAAAAGCATCATTATCATTTGTGCTAGTGTAATCAAAAACTTCACCCGCGAAATCGGTGAAAATTAAATTATTTCTTCTATGCATTCCGTCTACAACTGCAATATGCAGATAATTGTCCGATATTGCATTGCTTGTACGAGTAACCATAGGTGTTGCATTACCAGATGTAACACGTAATCCCTTACTACGTTCAACTATATCCATAAGAGTCTGAGAACCGGCAAATTGTAATCTCTTATTAACACCACGTAAAAACATCTGATAAAAAGCCACTTCCATAGTCGTTTTCCCACTATGAACTGACCCTGCGACCATAATCAATTGGGTTTCCTGCTTTGCAGTCATGTGATATAATTCAAGATTATTTAATGCTTTACCTCTATAAATATTGGGAGCCTTTATATTTTCATCACTTTTTTCAGACTCTTCAATACTATCTTCCACATCCTGCTGCAACATCTCTTCTATAGATGTAGTAGTTGCTTCCCCTATTTCTTTTTCCAACGCATTATCACCCATATTTTCTTCCTTGTATGATAATTAGGAAGTTATTTATCACACGTTTCCTTTCTTTTAATATCGTGGTTCAATACATTCAGATACTGTGGACTTTTGATTATTTCCCTGTAGCTCTGACTACTCTAAGGAGTGTATTGCCGCTACCTTTATCTGAATTGTTTATAGCTGGATGTTGCCGGAATTATCCGAGTACTTATTTCCATCAAGTCTACGATGATAATCGCTGGTGGATATCACGGTATCAGACTTTAAAAAGGGAGGTACAACCTCATGATTTATGTAGGCGTTGATATTGCCAAACTAAACCATTTCGTCTCAGCCATTTCTTCTGATGGTGAAATTATAATCGAGCCGTTCAAATTTACAAATGACAATGATGGCTTCCAACTGCTGATCTCAAAACTCGAATCATTCGATAAGAACAGCCTCATCATTGGTCTTGAATCGACGGCACACTACGGCGACAACCTTGTTCGATACCTTGTTGCCGGTAATTACAAAGTGTGTGTGTTGAATCCCATCAAGACTTCTACTATGCGTAAAAACAACGTACGCAAAACGAAGACTGACAAAGTCGACACATACATCATTTGCAAAACCCTTATGATGCAGGATTCTCTCAGATTTGTTACCTACTATGATCTCGATCTGATGGACCTCAAGGCTCTTGGCCGTTTTCGCCAGAAATCCATTAAGCAGCGAACCCGTTTAAAGATTCAGCTGACTTCTTATGTGGACGAGGTATTTCCTGAATTGCAGTACTTCTTCAAATCAGGTCTGCATCAAAAATCTGTCTACGCTCTCCTTAAGGAGGCTCCTACACCGGAAGCTATAGCTTCTATGCATATGACTCATCCGGCTCATTTACTCAAGGTGAACTCCCACGGACATTTTGATAAGGAAATGGCTCAGCAGTTAAGAGTTCTCGCACAGAAGTCTGTCGGTGCTAGCGACAGTGCTCTATCTATTCAGATAACTCACACCATTGCACAGATTGAGTTACTGGATAGCCAGTTAGAAAGAGTTGAAGCTGCGATGACTGACATCATGAAATTCAATGATTCTGTCATCATGACCATTCCGGGTATCGGATACATCAACGGCGGAATGATACTTGGCGAGATCGGTGATATTCACCGTTTCTCCAGCCCCAACAAGCTGCTTGCATATGCAGGTCTGGATCCTTCTGTTTACCAGTCTGGAAACTTCCAGGCTAAGAAAACCAGAATGTCTAAGCGTGGTTCCAAAGTCCTCAGATATGCACTTGTTAATGCAGCTCACAATGTTGTAAAAAACAACGCCACTTTCAAGGCTTACTACGATGCCAAGATGGCGGAAGGCCGGACCCACTATAATGCCCTTGGGCATTGTGCCGGCAAGCTTGTCAGAGTCATTTGGAAGATGCTTACTGACGAAGTAGAATTTAACCTCGAGTAAGAGGTCTGTATACCAATATCGATAGATTTTGAAAAGCACCCTTACGGGAGCCTTATTAAGGTTACCCTTTTTTTACCACCAATAGAAAATAAGAATTTCCAGCTAATTTATGCTTGACTTTTCATAGCTGGTCTCTTTACAGTAAATTTACCAACTCACATTCTAGATATAATTGATTAGCAAAATTTAAAACATTAATTTTCTTATCAAGAAATGTGACATCATAGTTTTCTTCAAACAACCTATATACCGTTTGAATATCATCCGCTTTAGAAAATCTGCTTCTATACTGCAGCAACTCCAATATGGGGGTAAAACCTACACATAATGACAAATCATAATCCATGACATCACATGAATTAAAGACTTCCGTTCCAGTTGCTTCAATATAATCTTTCACTGAATATTCATTTATCAAATTCTTCCCCGACAATGCTTTCTGTATTATCTTTTTCACCGCTATCGGACCAGGTAGGAATTCAACACATTGCATCACTTCAAGTGGCACAACAACAGCGGATTGCTTGTCGCTCAATTCTCCATAACTGCAATTATAAAATTCACTCCAATTCGCAATAAGCCACCATAGTAAATTTGATTCTTCGGTCTTCTTCCTCAATTGTTCTTTTAATAAATTCATATTTGAATTCATTGCTTTCATATATTTAAAATGTTCAGCTAATATTGCCGTAACATAATTTACGCCGTCTGCCCAATCAGCTTTTTCTTCTTCAGATATTTTCTTTAATGTAGCTATTTTTACTTCTGTTCCCTCCGATACTTCTCTCACCCCAATCCTACTATTATCTAGTATCTGCATAATCAGCTCATATATTTCCTTTACATATGGCTGCTCCCCTCTCTCATAAGCAAGCGATATCATCACACCTAGTTCTTCACCGTTTCCGTTATTGATAAAATCAAATATACACAAACCAGCAAGCAATGGTATTTCCATTTTACATTCTTCTGAAAATGAAATATCCATCTCATTAAATATGCTTATAAACTCCGAAAGCTTCTGGATGTCATAGTGCATTCCCATGAAACATTTTACCAGTTCGCTATATACTGGTATTTCAGATCTCTTACTTGTGAAGTTTTTTATACTTTCTATCCTCTGTTCATACTGTTCTGGTGTAGCCAGACAAACTCCACAACTTTGATACCATTTTGCTATGTTTTGTTCCATTTCAATATCCTCCTAGTTATTATTATCTATTCTTGAAATTATCTGTTCTATTATATTATTTTCTTCTGCGACACATAAAATTTCTTCAATATGCTGATTCAAATCATCCATAGGAATACCATTAAAAACTTCAAATTCTCCCATTATTTTTTTTCGTTCAAATACTTGCAGTCTCCACAGCTTGTACACTAGTTTTCTCTTGCTGTCTGATGTTTCTCTTACCTTCTGTGTTGGTTTCATTTCATTAATGTCACTCTTCACAATTGGTTCGCTTTTCATAGATATGATGATTTTCTTGCAGTTTTGTCCCTCGTCACACGATATATCCTCTTTAACAAACTTTCGGATCGACTCGTTCCATATTCTAGGATATAGTGTTATTTCTAGTCTTTCTGACTTAAGCTCTATGGTAAGAAAATTGTATCGTGGTTGCCAATCAGCTTCTCTTCTGTCTGGTTGCAACGCACCTGTACCGATTTTTATCCTTATATTGTCTGCATCCAACGTCTGTACATGCTTATGCCCATATAATTGAATCATTGCCCTCTCATCCAGGATTTCTGATATATCTTCTCCCCAATTATCTGTCGGATGATGACATATAGTCATAAATATTTTTTTGTCTTGTCTCTTCGGTATTTGATGGTTTCCTACTCGCATTTTTCTCGGATTATTGTCATGTCTATTAAAATGGTCATCGGCATTTGAAATAATAGTTGAATTTATACCGTACAAACATAATATATATCCTTCATCCAACTCAATTTCATGCGTCCAAGGACCTTCAGTTGAGGATACGTTTCCCATGTATTTACCAGAAAAATCATTATAATTCTTCAACGCACGATATAACACATCGTCCTTTGTCGCCACCGTTTCTTCTCTTATCTGGTCCAAGTAAGCTTGAAAATCATTATCATCTGCTTTTTCCAATAACTTTTGTACTGCATACACAGAAATAGATTTTTTTGCTATACTTTGATCTACATCATGATTACCTGGTACACAAAATACATGTTCAAAATCAATTGTTAACTTGTCTACCAATTCATTAATAAAATCCTCTGCAATTGCGTATTCACTGGTTTGTCCACTATACGCTATATCACCACAAACAATCATCCCATATGGTTGCAGTTGTTCTTTCTTGACAACTTCCTCAACATCAAGAATCATCTCGTTTCTTAAATCTGTATCTAAGCAATATATTGAGTTTGAATTTTTATTAAAATGTATATCAGAAAAATGTAAAAATGTTATTACCTTCCCCATAATTATTTTTCCTTCTCTAACAAATAATTTGTTTGTATAAATAGATTTTTGTCAAATAATTATACCTAAAAGCACGAAATAACTATAGTCTTCACATTGAAGATATCAAATCATCCTGCTCTATCGTAAAATCTCTATCTAACAAATCTTGTAGTTTCAATACAAAGTGTTTTTCCTTCTCTAACTGATTCCAGCTTATCATCTCTACTAATTCAACTATTGAGGAACAAATATACTTTCCGCTAACTACTATTATAATAATTGCAAGCCCCATAGCAAGCCATTCTGTATTAGAAGAATCTGTTATATTAATTTTCCCAGCGAAAAAAGCTATTACAGGCACTATATATGTACATATAAATTCTTTTAAATCACTACTCTTCTTTGCATTCTTCACTTCGCCCTGCTCTATAGAGCGATAATATTTGCAAATAAGTTGTTTAATTTTATTTTTTTCGTATAAATTAAAATCTTCTTCGTTTAATATCTCTGTCAATAGATCTAAATCTTCGTTGTATTCCTTAAGATTTGATTTCCATTTTCTATGTCGTGTTCTCTCCAATGTCGAGGTAAGTACGTAAATTATTATAACATATATAATCATCACTATAAACATTGCCTGTGACTGCAAAAAAAGAGATAATCCCAATACAATTATAGCACTAACAATAATTCCCCAAAAAAGAATTTTTGTTAACCTATCCATCTTTGCTAATTTTTCCATAAATGTTCTTTTTCCAGCTGTTTTAGCTTCATAAGCTTCTAATAATTTTTCAATCATTTATATTCTTCCATTCTTCCTTATCTTAGGTTTATTATAATATATATAACATGCTACCTAGGTAACAAGATAGATAATACTGCGCAATTTGTAATATTCTGTTCTTTTATGCTATTATTATACTTCTACCTCCTTTTTATCGCAACATCTCCTTATGATAATGATCTGTTAATGACTATTGTTCAAAATATGCCGTAATTCCGGACAGCAGTCCCTCTGCCAGCAGCCTAAGCGCGGCATCACTGTGGTCGGAATACGCATTTCCCAGTTCCATATCCACAGAAGGGATCGTGCTGTAGGATGTCTGGGTCAGGTCAATACCCATATGTCCTTTCCCATAAATTGTGGCTCCCTGCTCCCGCAGTCCTTCCACCAGATCTGTTCCCAGGGTATCGTGCTGCTGCCAGTGCGATGCCACCGGCTCCATGTTTTTCAGTGCTTCCGGCACCGAGATGTAGAAGCATCCCTTGTCGTAATTTTTGCCGTCACCGCTGTCCCAGTGCAGTGCAATATGGCAGTCCGCGACATTGTTGCAGATCACAGTCCGCGCCACATTGTCTAACTGCACATCCTCACTGTCCCGTAGCATCAGCACATCATAACCGGAAGATAACAGCTTATCCCGCAGGATCTGTGCCATACGTAATGTCACCTCCCGCTCCGGTGTGCCGTCCTGAAACGTCATGCCTCCGGAAACTGCTGCAGCTTCCATTGCTCCCGCCGCCGTACTGCCTCCGGTGACTTTCGCCGAGCCGTCCGGATGACACAGAGTCTTTACTTTACTCCCTCCCACAGTACCATGTCCTGCATTGACACCGATGACGATACCTTTTCGTCCGGATTCCTCCGGTGCCCTGTAGAGTACTGCGGCTCCGGTATTTATTTTAGAATGATCTGCATAATCCCATGTGGAATCCAGGGTGATCTGCTGCAAGTTGGTGTATTCCACCGGTTGCATCTGTGGTGTGACATTTGCCGTTCCCTGTGGTGCCGCACTCTCTGAAACCATAGCTTCTATAATTTCTACATTCTCTATGGTTTCTGTGCTTTCCATGGTTTCTATGCTCTCCACGGTTTCTGTGCTCTTCACGCTTTCCGTAATCCCGGTATTTTCCTGTGTTCCACAGGCAGTCAGGGTAAGCGCCAGCACCATAATGGTTACTCTCACCGCCACCCTGTATTGTTTTCTGTGAAGCATTTGTCTTTTTCTCCTCCGATATGAAAAGAACCACAGCTGTGAACTTACAGCTATGGTTCTTCTGTTCTCTCTTCCTTATTCCGCTCATTTCGGAACACATCCTCTGATCAGCCGCGCAGTTTGAAATGCTCTAACAGCTCGTTCAGAGTAGTAGCAGATGCGGAAAGCTCCTCGCTGGTAGCGGAAGTCTCTTCAGCCGCTGCAGAGTTAGACTGGATAACATCATTGATGTCTCCCACACCCTTTTTGATATTTTTAACGGAAACCGCCTGTTTGTCAGACGCAGTACGGATATTGGCAACCTCCTGGATGATCTGATCCAGCTCAGCCATAACCTCCTGCATAGCATCATTGGTCTCCTTGGTGACCTTATTACCCACCTCTACCTCGTTCATGGACTCTTCGATCAGCTTCTTGGACTCTACTGCGGAATTAGCACTCTCTTCTGCCAGCTGTCTGATCTGATCTGCCACGACTGCAAAGCCTCTTCCTGCCTCTCCGGCACGGGCTGCCTCGATGGAGGCATTTAAGGACAGCAGATTGGTCTGGGATGCGATATTCTCAATATCTGCGATGATCTTTTCAATGTTCTGGGTCGTTGCGTTGATCTTCTTCATGGCATCTACCAGCTCATCCATCTTCTTCTGGCTGTTGGCTGCCTCGATACCTACCTTTTTCGCCTTGTCATGTACAATGTCGGTAGACTTGGTATTCTCCAGTACCTGACTGGTTACTTCGTCTACGGTAGCCACCAGTTCTTCTACGGATGCTGCCTGATGGGTAGCGCCCTCCGCTATATCCTGTGCACTGACTGCCAGCTGATTGCTGCCCGCAGATACCTGCTCGGAGGAATCCTGAATACCGTGCATGGTCTCGCTGACCTTATTTACCATTTCATCCAGCTCATCTAAAACATCTCGGAGCTGTCCGACATATGCTTCCGGGCAGCTGCTGTGAACATCAAAATTACCATCGGAAAATTGCTCTACGATAGTCTGCAGATCTGATACAACCTTTTTCAAAATAGCTGCGGCGGTCTCAAAGCTGTCGGAAAGTCTGCCCAGCTCATCCTCAGATTCATAAGGTACGCCGATCTCAAAATCACCGGATGCGATCTTCTCAGACGCAGTTACCAGGTTCGTGATCGGATCTATCAGCATTTTGGCAAGCATTTTCGACATGGATGCATTAAATATGATAGCTAAAACAAGTAAAACCACAACAACTATACTTCCTATATAGCCTTTTGACCGTATCAATTCCACCACTGCCACCAGTGCAAGCACCACATATAAAATATCCATGATGCGGAACGCAAAAGACAGCTTATTTTTAATTGGTTTGTCTCTTAGTATTTCTTCCAGTTTTTTCATTTGTTTCTGCTCCTTCCGTGAATGAACCTTCCTGTATTTTATTTTAATTTTCCTTATCTGTTTCGTCAAGATGAAGCTTCTTAAAATTATGTAAAAATTAAGTATGGGAAGCCCTGCTCATCTCCAGTAATTTATCTCTCATTTCATTCTCAATGCGCTGTAAATCTTCCTCAGCGCTCTGTCTTCTCGCACGTCCCTCTTCCTGGATCTTCATGACCTCATCCAATGTCGTCATCAGTGTCTGATTGGTACTCTTAAGTGTCTCTATATCCACAATTCCCCGCTCGGATTCCTTCGCTGTCTCCACAGAAGCCACCTTCAGTGCTTCCGCGTTCTTCTTCAACAGTTCATTGGTCATATCCGATACGGCACGCTGTGCCTTGGCGGCATCGGTAGCATGATCCAGACCGATGGCAATGACCATCTGACTCTTCCACAGAGGGATCGTATTCACTAACGTCGACTGGATCTTCTCGGACATGGCGATGTCATTGGACTGGATCAGACGAATCTGGGGTGCCATCTGCAAGGAAATGGCTCTGGTCAGCTCCAGATCATAGATCTTCTTCTCAAACCGCTCACACATTGCCGCGAAATCTTTCGCTGCCTGTGTGTCCTCCGGAAGTCCACTCTTCTGTGCCTTCTCTAAAAGCTCCGGAAGCTCTACACTTTTTGCCTGCGCCAGCTTCTTTTTACCTGCCAGGATGTACATGGACAGTTCCTTGAAGTAATTCAGGTTCAGCTGGTACAGCTTGTCCAACACAGCCACATCCTTTAACAGCACTACCTGATGACTCTCCATGGCATCACAGATCTTTGTGATATTGACTTCCGCCTTATCGTACTTTGCTTTCAGATTGCTCAGCTTGTCTCCGCTTTTTTTGAACAGTCCGAAAAATCCCTTATCTTCCTCGGTGTCGAAATCCTTTAACTGTGCCACCACGCCGGTTAACAGATTTCCAACTTCTCCCATATCCTTGGTCCGGACATTACTAAGCGCCGTCTCTGAGAAATCGGCGATCTTCTTCTGGCTTCCGGCTCCATACTGTAACACCGCCTGGGTATTGGTCAGGTCGATCTGTGCTGCAAAATCATCCACCTGTTTCTGTTCTTCCGGTGTCAGTTCCATCTCGGGAACCGCCTGCTCTTCCACCAACTCCTCCGGCTTCTTCTCCACGATCTCTGCCTTTGCCTCCGCAAAAGGATCCAGTGTAAGAGTCGGTGCTTCTTTTGTTGCTGCGTCTAAATCCATATTCATATTGATACCCCCATTTTTTACAATTGCATCATTTATTATTTACTGTTTTTCCATTACAAAATCGGATTCCGTCAGACCTTCCTTTGCCAGCATGGCCTGTAATACCTGCGCATCCGCCGATGCGTCAAAGGCGGCATCCTGAAACAGATTGTTTAACAATGTCACAAATGCCTGATTGATCATGTCCAGTGTCTTCCCGATCTCTTTCTTGGCCTCGAGAATTTCCTCTCCCGGACTACTGACCTCGTCAAATTCCGCATACTGCTCCACCAGTTTTAAAGTAGTGGGCAGATAATAATCCATTAATTTATGCATTCTGTGCATCTGCTCCGGGTGCTCCTGCACTCTGTCGAAGATCTCCTTCAACAGATTCTCCAGGCGGTACAGCTTCTCGGAGATTGCCTCCTCTTCGATCCGGTCGTTCAGATCCCGCAGATGTCTGATGCATTCCATCCCCTCTGCCACCATACTGTGGAGTTCCTGCTCTCTCTCCGTCTGTGCAGCGTCCTGTGTTGTTCCTTTGTCCGGCATCTGTTTTGCCTGCTCCTCTGATTTTTTCTGTTCCAGATAAGCCTTTTCTGTCTCCAGATATTGATGATAGATCACATCATTTAACATAAAACAGGTCTCTTTGTCATCCAGATGCCCCTCAGGGAACATTCCGGCTTTTAACATTTTGCGCAGATCCTTTTTTACATAGCGGACGCTTTTGCCTGTATAACGCGCCATCTCCGTGATCACACCGTACATCTTGGTACCGCACAGTTCCAGATATTTCTCCGCACGCTGTAATCTCCTGCGCTGTCCGTTGCCATAGGCGATCATCTCCAAAAATACCAAAGAAAGTACTCCCGGAAGGATCGCCGCACTTATACTTGCTGCACTAAAAGCGGCCAGAAGAAGCTGTACCAAAAGTCCCAGCCCGGAAAAGCCTAGTCCGATGCCTCCGAACACGGTGCACAGAGTTCCGGACACGCTTCCCTTTTTCTCCATTTTTACCAAAGAAGTCATCTCCAAAGCCGTAGTCTTTCTGGGTGTCCAGACACCGGCCTGATTTCCAGAACGGTTCTGCGCCGCCTGTGCCTTACGCTGTTCTTCCCATTGTTTTTCCCGTTCTTTTCGCTGTCTGTGCCACTCCTCATTCTGTCTGCGGTGTTCCTCCCGCTGTCTTTCCCGTTCTTCTCGCTCCGCCTGGATCTGTTCTTCGGACTTCTCTTCTTCCCTCTTTTTATCCTGCCAGCTGCGCTGGGAATTCCAGACCCTTTTCTCCGCGGCTTCCCTGGACAGATTCGCCTGAAAATCCGCTTCCCGCAGAGCATCGTTGACTGTATCGCTCACTAACGTATTCAGTGCCCGGAAATCTCCGGTCTTCATGGCTTCGGCGATGGTTTCTTTAAATTTTTCCCCAAGATGATTCTGCACTTCACTCATAATTAATATTTTCTCTGACTTTTCAGTTCCTCATAGAGCAGACAATAATTCTCGTAACGTGTCCGCGAGATCTCCCCTTCCGCCACGGCATCTTTCACGCCGCAGACCGGTTCTGAGATATGAGAACATCCTCCGAATCTGCAATATTTTTCAAACGGAACAAATTCGGGATAATATCCCGCCAGCTGTTCTTTTTCCAGTCCGAACAGTCCCAGGGAGCTGAACCCGGGAGTATCCAGAATGTAAGTATCCGGTGCAATGGAGATCAGTTCGGAATGCCTGGTGGTATGTTTTCCACGTTCGATCTTCTCACTGATGGAACCGGTCTCCATCACGATCCCCGACTGTAAACAGTTGACCAGCGAAGACTTGCCGACACCGCTGGGTCCCGCCACCGTGGTGGTCTTGCCCCGAAGTAGGTCTTTTAATCTGTCGATGCCTTCCTTTTCCCTGGCACTGACAGTAATGGTCTGAAATCCCGCCTGTTCATAGATGGAACAATAATCCTCTTTTTTCCCCTCTGCATCAATGTCCTGTTTGTTAAAGCAGATGATGCAGGGAATATCCTGCTGCTGCATCATGATCAGGAAACGATCCAGCAGGTTAAAATTGGGCTGTGGCTTACAGATGGCAAAAATCACCAGTGCCTGATCCACATTGGCAACCGCCGGACGGATCAGTTCGCTGTGCCTGGGAAGCAGTTCTGTGATATTTCCCTTTTTCTGTGCTTCATCTATGACTTCCATCTCCACATCGTCCCCGACCAATGGTTTCCTGTGGTCCTTACGGAAGACACCTTTTGCCTTGCATTCATAGATTCCGTCCGCACTATGCAGAGCATCCCCTGCATGGACATAATAGAATCCGGCAATTCCTTTTATAATCTTGCCCTTCATAGTTCCTGCCTTTGTCTTATTCCTTCACGAATTCCACTCTTCGGGTAAAGGTCTTGTTCTCTGTGGTGCCGGGGACGACAACATCCCCCTCTGTTGTGGTGCTTGCCGATGTCACCTGGTAGGTCATGGTGAGGGTACCGCCGGAGGAGGCGATGCCGTTGATATTGGTCGATACCGGGAAGGTGGTAACCTTCGTATCCATCAGTACCGTACCGTCATCCGCCACCAGGGTGATGCCGACTTCCATTCCCGATACATACTGGGGTGCCTCGGAAGTCGTCGGTGCCACAATGCTGACATTGCACTTATAGGTTACTTTCTGTGCGCCCTGGCTCACCTTAATATCAATGGAGGTTCCCTGATCCACATAGGAACCATGGGAATAGCTCTGATAGCAGATCATGCCCTCTCCCACTTCATCGCTGTAAATATGGGTCACACTGCCTACTGTCAGTCCGGCCTCGATTGCTTCCACCGTACCATCCTGCTCTGACAGTCCGATCAGGTTCGGCACGCGGATCTTCGTATCTTCCTTTCCCAGGCTTACGGTAACGGTGATCACACTGCCTTTCGGCGCCTTATTTCCATCTGCGGGAGTCTGGGCGATCACGCGTCCTGCTTCTATGGTGTCGGAATAATCCTCTGTCTTATTGACCAAAAAGCCCTTGCTTACCAGCTGTGTATTCGCCTCGTCAAAAGTAAGTCCCACCACCTTCGGAACTTCTACGCCCTGGGTTCCGGCGCTTGCCGTAAGTGTTACCTTGCTGCCCTTGTCAATCTGGGCACCCTCGCTGACGTCGGTACTGATCACCACACCTTCTGCCACGGAATCAGATTCCTCATATACAACTTCCGTCAGAATTCCCAGTCCGGTCAGTGTATTTCTCGCATCATCCACATTCATGCCCTTCACATCCGGCATGGCGACTTTCTCTGCCTCTTCTTTGGTTTCCTCCGTAGTGATGATCGGGCCGGAAGGATTATTGCCTTCGTTCTTTTTCCCGCCGAAGATCTTCACCGCCAGTACGATCAGGATAATACAGATCACCACTCCCGCAACGATTGCCAGAACCGTTGTCACGCGTTCCATCTTGGGATCGTAATCATAATCATCCTCTCCCTCTGCCTCTTCATCATTCTCATACATGGCTTCTGTATCGGAACGTAGGCGCATCGTCTCATCATGATCCTGTTCTTCATACTCCCGGCCACTCTGATACGGAACTTTTCTCTTGATCTGTGCCATATCTTCATCCGAGATCATCCGGGTGCCGCCTTCCATATCCGGATCCTTGTTCACGACAAAGTCCTCCTCCGGATTGATCAGGGACTGCTTCAGGTCTGCAATCAGTTCTGCCATGTTCTGATATCTGCGGTCCGGTGATTTCTGACAACACTTTAATACAATACTTGCAACGCTGGAAGGGATCTCCGGCACGAATTCCTTGGGAGAAGGCATTTCTTCCTGAATATGCTTGATGGCGATCGCTACCGTCGTCTCCCCATTGAAGGGGACTCTTCCCGTAAGCATTTCGAACATGGTGATACCCAGTGAATAGATATCACTCTTCTCATCACTGTAACCGCCTCTGGCCTGTTCCGGAGACGTATAGTGTACACTTCCCATTACATTGGAAGTAATCGTATTGCTGGTCGCTGCCTTGGCAATACCGAAATCCGTTACTTTTACTTTGCCGTCTTTGGAAATAATGATATTCTGCGGTTTGATATCCCGGTGAATAATATGATTATTATGTGCTGCCTCAATGCCCATACTCACCTGGATGGCAATGCTTACTGCTTCCTTGTAAGACAGACGGGCCTTTTTCTCAATGTACTTTTTGAGGGTAATGCCCTCCACCAGTTCCATTACAATATAGTAGATTCCGTTTTCTTCCCCTACATCATAGACATTTACGATATTGGGATGCATCAGTCCTGCTGCCGCCTGGGCCTCAATACGGAATTTGGATACAAAATTAGCATTCTCGCTGAATTCCTGCTTCAATACCTTGATTGCCACATATCGGTTCAACTTATGACATTTTGCTTTATAGACATCTGACATACCGCCGGTTCCGATTTTCTCCAGAATCTCATAGCGATCGCCGATCATCATTCCTATTTTGATCATTATTGCTCTCCATTCTTATATAACCTAAGTAACTAAGAGTATTATCTGTCTTATGCGCACGGCTCAATAAGGATAACACTGATATTGTCTCTGCCGCCGTTTGCATTGGCTGCCTCTACCAGACGCTCTGCTTTCTCCACAAGATCTCTTGCACCACTGATGATCATGCGGATCTCTTCATCTTCCAGCATATTCGTCAGTCCGTCCGAACACATAAGGACAGTATCGCCTTCCCTGAGTTCTACGGTAAAAAAGTCCGGCTCTACATGATCCTCCGCACCTACCGCTCTGGTAATAATATTCTTGTCAGGATGATTTCTTGCATCCGCACGGTCTAATCCGCCCATGCGTATCATTTCCTCTACAAGAGAATGATCCCTCGTAATCTGCCGTATCTCACGATTCACCACATAAAGTCTGCTATCACCCACATTGGCCACCTGTAAAAATCTGCCCATGCAGGATGCCACCACAACCGTCGTTCCCATTCCTTCCAGCTTCTTGTCTTCGCCGGCTCTCCTGCGGATCACCTCATTGGCTTCCTCGATCGCTCTACGGAAAATCAGCGTGGGATTTTTTTCAAAAGAACTCTGCATCTCAGCCAGCATGGTCTCTACTGTCACTTTGGATGCATAATCTCCCGCATTATGTCCGCCCATACCGTCCGCTACAATAAACACGTTGGGCAGATTTCCCACCGGTTCCTCAGAGGTATAGATATAGTCCTGATTTACTTTTCTTTTCCTTCCGATATCGGTTATGGAAAACGTCTTGAGCACGTCAATTTTCCTCCTGTGAGAGTCCGTCCGGGTTCTGCATCTCCTGTGTATGACGACGCCTTAACTGTCCGCAGGCTCCGTCAATATCCCGGCCCATCTCTCTTCTAATTGTAACATGTATCTTCTTACTTTCAAGTTTATTTTTAAACGCCTGAATATGCCCGGTATCCGACTGCACGAAGTCCCGCTCTTTAATCGGGTTTACCGGAATCAGGTTAATATGACAGCATAAAGGCTTTGCCAGAGCGATCAGCTCTTTGGCATCCTCTTCCGTATCGTTCACACCGCCTACCAGACTGTATTCAAAAGTGATCCGGCGCCCGGTCTGTTCAAAATAATACCTGCAGACTTCCATCAGTTCTTTGATGGAATACCTGTTGGCAATGGGCATCAGTTTTCTTCTTTTTTCATCTGTGGTTGCATGCAGTGACAATGCCAGGGTAATCTGCAGCTTCTCATCTGCCAGCTGTCGCATTCTCGGCACGATTCCGCAGGTGGACACCGTGACATTTCTCTGGCTGATGTTTAATCCATTCTCATCCGTCAGCAGATGCAGAAACTTTAGAATATTATCATAATTGTCCATGGGTTCTCCGGTTCCCATGACTACCACATTGGAGACCCGTTCCTGCGTCAGTCTCGTGATGGCATAGATCTGATCTAACATCTCCGAAGGCGTCAGGTTCCGCTCCAGTCCATCCAGGGTGGACGCACAGAATCTGCAGCCCATCCGACATCCCACCTGGGAAGAAATGCACACACTGTTGCCGTGTTTGTACTGCATCCACACGCTTTCCACCACATTGCCGTCAGACAGTTCAAATAAAAACTTTTTCGTTCCGTCGATCTTCGACTCCTGTATTCTGACAGGCTTTACACAGGTATATTCATACTTTTCCTTGCATTGTTCCCTGAATTTTGCGGAGAGATTGGTCATCTCGTCAAAGCTTCTCGCTAACTTCACATGCATCCACTCATACATCTGTTTTGCCCGGAAAGCTTTCTCTCCCATACTCTCCAGTTCGGTCTTCAGTTCCTCCAGATTCAGGGATTTGATATCTTTTTTACTATCCATGTCTTATATCTCACGTTCTTCTGCGCAGCCTTGCAAAGTAGAATCCGTCGGTCTCATCCGTTCCCGGCAGAAGTTGTCTCTCCTCCTCTAAAACGAACGGGAACTTTTCCGTGATCCATGCTGCCATGTTCTGATTCTCTTCTCTGTTGATCGTGCAGGTGCTGTACAACAACACGCCACCCGGCTTCACATACCGCCATCCGGCTTCCACGATCTGCCTCTGCAGTTCATGGATAGATTTAAGGCCTTCCGGTGTCACACGATATTTAATGTCTCTCTTTTTGCCCATGACACCTAAGCCCGAACAAGGGACATCCATCAACACAACATCCGCAGATGCTTCCCTCTCTGCGTCATAAACCGTGGCATCATGCACTTCCACTTTCACATTGGTGCGGTGCATACGCTCCAGATTCTCAAGGATCAAAGCCGTCTTATATTCTGACACATCGCGGGATAACACATGTCCCGCCTCTTTCGTATATTCTGCCGCCAGGATCGTCTTGCCTCCCGGTGCCGCACACAGATCCATAACAAAGTCTCCCGGCTTTATTTTTGCTGCTTTTACCGCCAGGGCAGAAGAAGCATCCTGTACAGTGAATTTTCCTTCGGCAAACCCAGGCAGCTCGCTGACGTTTTCCAGATTTTCCGCCAGATATACATAGGGAAGTTCCTTATGTGCGCTTAAGTGGACCCCTGTAGCCTCTATCTTTTTCTTAAGATCCTCACGGTCCGTTTCCGACAATTCCAGGCAAAAACGCAGAGATACCGGATGAATCTTAAGCAGTCCCATAAGAAGTGTTTCCGTTCCCTCCGTGCCGTATACCGGAAGCCACAGATTCACGATCCATTCCGGCATGGAATATTTTACGCTGAAATATTTTACAGGATCCGCAGGATCCGGCAGGGGCATTTTGTCCTTGCTACGGGATATATTTCGCAGGACGGCATTGACAAACCCCTTCAGAGTACGAAAGCCGCGCTTTGCCGCAATCTTGCAGGCTTCATTGCATACCGCACTGTCCGGCACCGCATCCATATACAGGATCTGATAGGTACTCATGCGGAGCAGACAACGGATCAGAGGCTTCATCTTGCGGACCGGAACGGAAGAAAACCGGTTCAGATAATAATCCAACTCCAGCTGTCTCTCTATGGTACCCTCTGTAACTCTCTTGATAAATGCCTTATCTCTGGGATCCAGGTAATCGTATTTATCCAGCACTGCTTTTATTAATTTATGGGAAAAATCCTGCCCCTTTTCCAGGTCCAGCAGGATCTCCACAATAATCTCTCTTGTATCGGTGGTTGCAGGCTTCCCCATGCTTAGTCTCTCCTTCTGCGGTTGCCGCCATACAACAGGATCAGACGAAGCAGCTGTAATGCGGAGGATGCTGCTCCCGCTACATAGGTAAGGGCTGCCGCTGTCAGCACCTTTTTACCACCGCTTACTTCTTCACTGCCTAACAGTCCGTATTCCTCCACCTTCACGATTGCTCTGCGGGAGGCATTGAATTCCACAGGAAGTGTCACCAGCTGGAAGATCACGGTCAGAGCAAATGCCCAGATTCCCAACTGGATCAATGTCTGGTTCCAGCTGAGCAGTACTCCTAAGAAAATCAGGGGAATACTTAAGTTGCTTCCGATGTTCACCACCGGTACCAGTGCCGCACGAATACTCATAGGTGCATAGCCGTGGGCATGCTGGATCGCATGTCCGCACTCATGGGCAGCCACACTGACTGCGGTGACTGAGGTTCCGTTATAATTCTTATATGACAGTCTTACGGTATCTGTCCGGGGATCGTAATGATCGCCGTCGTTTGCGTTCAGACACTCGATCTGTACGTTATACAAGCCTTCTCTATTGAGAAGATTCCGGGCAGCTTCCGCTCCCGTAATTCCTCTCATATTCCGGACCTTACTGTATTTTCGCATGGTGGAATTCACCAGCGCACTGGCCCCAAGACATAACACCAGTCCGATCAGTACCAGAAAATACGTGGGGTCAAAATAATAACCATATCCATAATAACCACCGTACATAGCAAAGTCTCCTTTCTAATTGCCTGTATTGTTTATCACTCTCCCAGGATCTCTCCCGGCTGCACCTTCACGCCTAACAGGAAATCATGGGCTGTCATACGCTTTTTGCCTTCCAGCTGCAATTCCATGACTTTCAGAGCCCCTTCCGACGCTGCCACCTCAAATGAGTCTTTATTTACCGCAAGGATCGTTCCCGGGGCTTCCCTGTGAGCCGTCACCATGGGAATCGCCTTCCAGATCTTTAACTGTTTTCCGCGATAAAATGTGTAGGCACTGGGCCAGGGAGTGAGTCCTCTGATCAGTCTGTCCAGTTCGGCTGCCGTTTTGGTGAAGTCCAGTCTGCCCATTTCTTTGGTGATCAATGCCGCATAGCAGGTCTTCGCATCGTCCTGTTTTTCCGGGGTCAGCTTTCCTGCTTCTAAGAGCGGCAATGCCTCGGTGATCGCTTCTCCGCCGAGCACCATAAGCTTGTCGTGCAATGTTTCAAAAGTATCTTCCGAAGTAATGGGAATCTTCTTCTGATACAACATATCTCCGGTGTCCAGTCCGGCATTCATCTGCATGATGGTCACACCGGTCTCCGTCTCCCCGTCGATGATCACTCTCTGGATCGGAGATGCCCCACGGTATTTCGGAAGCAGGGATGCGTGGATATTCAGGCATCCGTACTTCGGCAGATCCAGAATCTCCTGAGACAGGATCTGTCCGAAGGCTGCCACAATATAGACATCTGCGGGATATTTTTTCAATTCTTCCATAGCCTCGGGAGTCTTGATCCGACGAGGCTGGAATACCGGGATGCCGTGTTTTACAGCACATTCCTTCACCGGCGGAAACTGTAACTGCCCGCTTCTTCCCTTTGCCTTGTCCGGCTGGGTCACCACTGCGGTGATCTCATGTCCCTGTGCGATCAAAGCCTCCAGAGCTCCCACTGCGAAATCAGGGGTTCCCATAAATACGATCTGCATAGCTTATCTCCTTCCCGGAATACTTATTCTTCTTCCTCATCCTCATAGGTCATGTCCTGCAGAGGACCTTCCGCCTTCTCCACATAGAGATGTCCATCCAGGTGATCCAGTTCGTGGCAGATGGCTCTTGCCAATAATTCCGTACCCTCTACTTCGATGGGTTTCATATTGACATCCAAAGCTACCGCTTTCACATAATTAGGTCTGGTCACAATACCAAACTTCCCGGGAACACTTAAGCACCCTTCCTGTCCGGTCTGCTCTCCGCTGCTCTCCACGATCCGGGGATTGATAAGAATATACGGATCCTCTCCGGTGGTGTCGATCACCACAATTCTCTTAAGTATGCCCACCTGGGGAGCAGCCAGTCCTACGCCGTTGGCGTCATACATAGTCTCTAACATATCCTCGATCAATTCCTTCGTCCGGGGAGTCATCTCCTTGACTTCCTTACAGGTCTTTTTCAGTACCTCATCTCCATATTCACGAATATTTCTGATTGCCACAGTTATTACCTCCTATAACACGTTTACCGGGTCAAAGTCGAATTGTATACTCAGCTGTCTTGGCTGCCACTGTCTCAAAGTCTCCTCCACACAGTCTTTTACCGCCACCAGCGTATCATACTCCGCATGCTTCGCATAGAACACATACCGGTAAATGTCATTGATTTTGCTGATATTTGCCGGGGTCGGTCCCAATATCTGCAAAAAGTCCATATTAGACTTTACCACATCTGTCAGCCTCCGGGCAAGCTGTTTTACATTTTCTTCCTCTTTGCCATAGATCTGCACCGCCAGCATATGTGCTGCGGGAGGATATCCCGACAGCTCTCTGTACAGGATTTCTTCCTCATAAAAGCTTTTATAATCCTGGGCTGCCGCGCAGGTAATGGCATAATGATCCGGCTGATAAGTCTGGATCACCGCTTCTCCCGGAAGCGCCCCTCTGCCTGCTCTGCCCACCGCCTGGGTCAGCAGCTGAAATGTCCGCTCTCCGGCACGGTAATCCGATGCGTTTAAGGACAGATCTGCCGCCAGGATCCCTACCAATGTCACCTTCGGAAAATCATGTCCCTTCACGATCATCTGGGTGCCGATGAGCACATCGGCCTCTCCGTTTGAAAATGCTGACAGAATTTTCTCATAGCTGTCCTTCGCCCGGGTAGTATCCGCATCCATCCGAAGCGTCCGCACCCCCGGATACAGTTCTTTCAATTTATCTTCAATCTGCTGGGTACCTGCTTTGAAACCCAGAATATATTTGGATCCGCACTTCGGGCATAGCTTTGGCAAGGGTTGTGTATAGCCGCAATAATGGCAGATCAGCCTTCCCCCTTTATGTTCCGAGAGGGAGACATCACAGTGTGGGCATTTCATAACTTCACCGCAGGCACGACAGGATACGAATCCCGCATACCCTCTTCGATTTAAAAACAGGATGGTCTGCTGCCCCTTGCTTAGCCGGTCTGTCATCAGTTCCTGTAACTTCCTGCTGAAAATAGAACGGTTGCCCTCCTTAAGCTCCTGCCTGAGATCCACCGTGTGTACCGTGGGCAGTTCGCCACCGGTGAGGCGTTTTGTCAGATGGAACAGCCTGTATTCTCCCTTTCCGGCGCGGTAATACGCCTCTAAGGAAGGGGTTGCCGATCCCAGCACTACACTGGCTCCATACAGCTTCGCCACTTCCATTGCCGTCTCTCTGGCATGGTATTTGGGAGTACTCTCACTTTTGTAACTGTTCTCCTGTTCCTCGTCCATGACGATCAGGCCCAGATTGGGGAATGGGGTAAAAAGTGCGGATCTCGGACCTATGATCACATCGATCTCGCCTGCTTTTGCACGCTCGCACTGATCATATTTTTCTCCGGGAGACAATGTGGAATTCATGACGCTGACCCGGTCACCGAATCTCTGATAGAACCGCAGCAGTGTCTGGTAGGTCAGAGCGATCTCCGGGATCAGCACGATCGCCTGGCGACCTCTTTTGATCATCTCGCCGATGAGTTGCATATACACTTCCGTTTTGCCGCTGCCGGTGATGCCATGGATCAGATATGTCTGTCTTCTGCCGGCATCAAAATCCGTAAGCACTTCCGTAATGATGGTCTGCTGTTCCGAGCTCAATGTATTATGCGTCGTCTCTCCCGCCTGTACCTTCACGGGGTTCCGGTAGCTCTCGGAGCTGACCAGTTTCGCGGCGCCCACTTTTACGATACTGTTTACCGTAGCGGCGCTGACGCCCAATTTCCCGGTGATCCACTCATAGGGAATCGTCTCCTGCTCCGACAGAGCTTTTAACAGTCTGGCCTTTGCCACCTGTTTTTTGCGCTCGCATTCTCCTAAGAGTGACAGAAGCTCCTCTCTATTCATCAGGCGCACCAGCTGTCTGTGCTCCAATTTCTTCACGGTCTGCTTCGCCGGCAGGACCGTCTTCAGAGCCTGGATCATGGTACAACCGTAATTGCGTCGGATCCAGGCAGCCAGTGCGATCATTTTATCTTCTACACCGGTCTCTTTTTCCGGCAGTCCTGCGATCTCCTTGATCTTCTCCGGAGCGAACTGACACTGATCCCCTATACTGACCACATAACCTTTGATCAGACGGTTTCCATTGCCGAAAGGGATCATAACACAGGCTCCCGGCTCCAATCTGTCCCGCAGTCTCTCCGGTATCCGGTACTGAAATGTCTTATCCAGTTTTTCATGAGAGATATCTACAATGATATCCGCATATAACGTACGCAATCTGTTTTCCTCTCTGTTCACCGGGATCCCGGAAAACTGTCTTATAGGCCCTGACCCGCTGCCGATCCGGGGATATGTCCCTCTGCCAGGATATCCCGGATCAGATCCCGTTCATCCATTGGATGCTTCACGCCTTTGATCTCCTGGTAGTCTTCGTGCCCTTTTCCCGCCAGTACGATAATATCGCCGGGTTCTCCGTGTTCAATGGCATAAGTAATGGCTTCCTTGCGGTCGCAGATCTCTACATATTTTCCGTCCGTCTTCGCCATACCGGTCTTGATATCGTTGATAATATCCTGCGGTTCCTCGAACCGGGGATTGTCGGAAGTAATGATGGTCAGATCCGCCAGCCTGCCGCTGACCTCTCCCATCTCGAAACGACGCTGTCTGGAGCGGTTACCGCCGCAGCCAAACAGGCTGACCAGTCTGTGGGGTTCATACTCCCGCAGGGTGGTTAACAGGCTTTCCAGTGCCATGGCGTTATGGGCATAGTCGATCAGCAGAGTAAATTGGTCAGAAACCTTGACCATCTCGATACGACCCTTTACTTTTGCCTGTAACAGTGCCTTTTTGATAGCTTCCTCATCCACCTTAAAATGACGGCAGATGGCAATGGCTGCCAGCGCATTGTACACGCTGAATTTACCGGGCATGGGTACTTCCACATCAAAATTCATCAGTCCGGTCACATGGAAGGTCACTCCCAGTTCTCCGGGCTTGTGCACCAGCTGCCGGTTCTCGGCCCGCAGCATGCAGTGCTCTCCCATGCCGAAGCTCTCCAGTGCACAGGTATGTCCCTCCGTCACTGCCTGCCAGTGTTCATCATCACCGTTAACGATTCCCACCTTGCACTGTTTGAACAACAATCCCTTGCAGTGCAGATATTCCTCAAAGCTTGCATGCTCATTCGGACCGATATGATCCGGCTCCAGATTCGTAAAAATTCCGTAATCGAATACAAATCCCTGGGTGCGGTGCAACATCAATGCCTGGGAAGATACTTCCATAACTACCGTATCCAGTCCGGCATCCACCATGCAGGCAAAATATTCCTGCAACAGGTAAGATTCCGGTGTGGTGTTATTTGCATGAATATGTTCGTCTCCGATGATCACCTCGATGGTTCCCACCAGTCCCACTTTATAGCCGGCATTCTCCAGAATGGATTTCACCAGGTAAGTGGTCGTGGTCTTGCCCTTGGTACCCGTGATACCGATAACTTTCAGTTTCTCTGTCGGATGGCCGAACCAGGCTGCGGAGATAAATGCCATGGCATATCGGGTATCCGCTACTTTGATCACAGTCACATCCGTATCCGCAGGAAGCTCTATGTCCTTTTGTACCACCAGCACCCCGGCGCCCTGTGCTGCCACCTGTGCGGCAAAATCATGTCCGTCAAAATTGGCTCCGTTAATACAAATGAACAGGCATCCCGGAATGACTTTACGGGAGTCATAGACTACAGCTGTGATCTCCCGCTCCGTTTTTCCGCATACCTGTTCATATTCCAGTTTATCCAAAAGTTCTGTTAATTTTCTATTCATACAGGTGTCCACCTTTCTATACCGATATCGGATATCCCATGGTTATTCCGAAAATCTTTGCATACTACGGTATATTTTACTCTATTTTCCGCAAATGTACCACCTATAATTTTTCGATCCCCATTTTCTCAGTTTTCCGTCACACAATCCGCACCGGTCTCCTGTGTGCGGTTAAAGTTCTGTACAAACCCGATCAGCTGTCCTGACAAAAGCACGGTGAACAGCGAATACCCGATGCGCCGTACCGGGATATAGCTCAAGGACATGACCAGCACGATCAGATCCGACAGCAGATAGACCCACTGGATCTTCCAGCCGGTGGCATGGGAAATACTCATTGCCAGGGCATCGTCTCCACTGGGTGCTCCACCGATACGTACGCACAGTCCGGCGCCCACACCAACAAACAGTGCACCCATCAGGGCTGCCACAAGGGGCATGTCCGCCAGTCTGGGCCACAGGTGCGGGAATTGTTCGCAGATCTTATATGTACCGGAGAATCCCACCGTAGCCAGTGCGGAATAAGCGATGAATTCCTTACCCAGCAGTTTCCATCCCAGCACATAGCACAACACATTCATGATGCCGCCGGTGACCGCCGGGGAGATGCCGGTCCAGTGCTCCAATAACAGAGTTGCTCCCAGTACACCACCCTCGGTAACACCGGAGATGGAGTGTACATGATATAATCCAAATGCCAGAATAAAACTTCCCAATAAGGTTATAGCACAATTTTTTAATGTGATGTTTTTCAATGCTTCTTTCCATTCGTGAATCTGTGATTTCATTTTGTTCATTTTGTAATTTCTGTTCTTTCTATAAATTTGTGTTCGTATCTTTATGATGTCCCGCCTTTGATGCCTACGAATTGTTCCGTGCTGCGCACTCTCACAATTCTACCCTCTATTCGCATATCGTGGGATTATCATTCTTACATTATAACCACGGATATCGGTCTGTCGTCAAGTCTTATTGAAGAATCGAAAAACCCCAGGCTGTTGTACCTAGGGTTTTTCGATTTCTTATGAGGGGGGAGATAGTGAGTTCATCAACTATCTGAAATACATATTACAGAAAAAATATGTACAGAATGTGTACGAATTCTAATTTAATTCTAAAATGAATCTTGAGGTTTTATAAACTCTGAAAAGTCCTACCGGACACCAAAAAGCCTCAGGCATCGTACCTGAGGCTTTCCGGTTTCTTATGAGGGGGGGAGATAGTGAGTTCATCAACTATCTGAAATACATATTACAGAGAAAATGTGTCCATTTTGTGTTCAAAAAATTAAAAAATATGAATGTGATTCTGAACAGTTACGAAACTATCAGCAATAGTTCTGCATGATATACTGCACTTCTGTTCTGCCTTTATAAGTATTCTGGCCAACCTGATATACTACAGACAAAGGGAAATTCCCTCTTCCGGCATAAAGGGCTTCTTCACTTCCGATACCATATTTTTCATTCAAAAAAGCTCCCAGTCGTTCCAGGTCTCCGAAAAACACCAGCGTCTGCGTATTTCCTTCCGGTGTCTTCACCCGGAATCTGGCGCAGGTCTTATTGGCACCCATTTTAAATCCCGCCTGGAAGATCAGATCCTTCTGTGCAAAAAGGGGCTTCGGATTCCCGGTTCCGAAAGGCTCCAATAACGCCAGTTCTCCTGCCAAAGCATCGTCTGCATAGCCCATGGGCATCGCTACATCGATATGTACCCGGGGAATGAAATCATCTTCCATCAGCGTGCACTTTTCATTCAGAGCAGTGCGGAGCGGCTCGATATCTTCCTCCCGCATGGAAAGTCCTGCCGCCAGCTTATGTCCGCCATACTTGGTAAAAAACTGTTTTACCTGGGTCATGGCATCATACATATGGTATGCTTCGATAGAACGCCCGGATCCCTTCACACCATCTTCGCCTTTGGTCAGGATGAATACCGGATGATGATATTTTTCCCTGACTTTTCCGGCAATGATTCCCGCAATACTTTCGTGTACCTCCGGCAGATAGATCACCATGACCTTATCTTCTGTCATATGATGTTCCAAAATATACTCATCCGCTCTTTGAATCCCTTGCACCGTCAGGTTCTTGCGGCTTTCATTTAAGTCTTTCAGTTCTCTCGCCGCTGTCATAGCATCTGCTCTGGTAAAGCTCTGCAAAAGCTCCAGCGCCCTTTTCGCGGTATCCAGTCTGCCCGTAGCATTCAGGCAGGGGCCCAGTACAAACCCCAGATGATAGGCACTTAACCGGTCCGGCGCGATATCATTCACCTCCATCAGAGCTTTCAGACCCTCGTTATATCCCTTTTGGATCCGTTTCAGTCCTTCCTTTACCAGAATACGGTTCTCATCCTTTAACTCCATAACATCGCATACCGTGGAAAGTGCCGCGAATTCCAGCAGCTCATCCTGAATATTTATAAGACCCGGATTTCCGGTCTTCTCCGTGATTGCCTGGATCACCTTCAGTGCCACAACGCCGCCGCAGATGCCGGGAAATGGGTAGGTGTCGTCCGACCTCTTAGGATCCACCACTGCCAGTGCCGGGGGCAGCTGTTCCTTACGCTCTCCGTTTTCTTCTATGTAAGGGATCTCATGATGGTCTGTCACAACCACACGCATGCCCAGGGAATTTGCCAGCTCGATCTGTGGTGCCGCGGCAATTCCGTTATCACAGGTGACGATCATGCCGACGCCTTCCCGCTTCGCCTCTTCGATCAGATGTTCATTCAGTCCATATCCGTCATGGATTCTGTGGGGAATCGCCGTATCCACCTGTGCGCCAAGCATCTGAAACCCTTTGGTCAGGATATAAGACGAGCAGATTCCGTCCACATCATAATCCCCGATGACCCGGATATGCAGACCTTCCTTTACCGCTTTCAGAATCTCCTCCACTGCCCTGTCCATATCTTTTAGCAGCCAGGGAGAGTAGCAGTCCTCCAGTTTTCCATAGAGAAACTTCCGAATCTGGCTCTCTTCCGTCAGATCCCGGTTTCTAAGGATCCTCGCTGTCACCGGACTGATATGAAATTCCTTCGCCCATTTATCAAAATCTGCCTTCTTTGCAGCCACATACCATTTTTCCATGCAGGTTCCCACTTTCGTAATTGTTTTTCCCTGAGACTCACTCCTTAGGTATTATAGCATAAAAAAGACTTGTGCATCTCCTTTTTTATGTATCAGGTAGATTCCCGGATGATCAACGTTGGGAATGTGATATGGGACTGCACATAGAGATTCGGTCTTTTAATCTTCTGCAAAATATATTTCCCGGCCTGCACCCCCATATCGTAGACATCGATGTTCACGACAGAGAGCATAGGCTTCAGTATCTGAGAGAACGGGAAGTCATCAAAGGTAATCACCTTCATTTCCTCCGGAATCAGGATTCCCCTGTCATGAAGGGCATTCACACAGCCGTAGGCGATATAGTTGTCCGCACACACTAACGCATCCGGACGTCTTCTGTTCTCCAGGATCTGCATGGTCATCCGGTAACCGCTGTCACAGACGGATTCTCCTTTTTTCACATATTCTCTGGGCAGTAACACATCATGCTCTTTAAGTACTGTCAGGACTCCGTCCAGACGTCTCGCTGAGATCTGGTCCTCCGGCTTGCCTCCGATAAAAGCCACGGACTGACATCCACGCTCCAGCAGATGCTTCGCCGCCAGTTCTCCCGCCAGTCGGTTATCGATATCGAGCCAGCAGAAATGGCTGTTAAAATTCGGATTACCGATCACAATATGCGGGATCTCATGGGTAAACAGCAGTTCATCCAGTGCCTGGGAGATCACTGACGCATGGATCACAAACCCATCTGCCTGCTTGGTATCCGCTGCATTCCGGATAAATTCCGCACAGTCTCCCGCTGCTATATTCCTGACTACAAGCGTATAGTCCTTCTGTGCCAGCACTTCCTCCAACCCACACAAGATCTCAAACATCTGTGGATTGGCAAACCCGGTTCCTTTTCCCAGCTCTGCCACAAATATAATGGTTCGTGCAGACTGCCTGGCGAAATTTTTCGCCCGCAGATTCGGATGATAATCCAGCTCCTCCATAGCTTTTCGTACTTTATCTGCCGTCTCCTGCGAGATCGAATAAGAGCCGTTCATCACTTTCGATACGGTTGCCGTAGAAGTTCCCGCCAGTTTTGCCACATCCTTAATGGTTGCTCCCATCGTTCACCCTCCTCGTGCGATTTTCTCTGAGAATATTTTAATCTCTTGCCCGGATCAGTGCAAATCCTTTTGCTGCCAACTGTCCTTCCTTAAGACCTTCCTGCCAGAGAATCTCTCCGCCCAGCAGTTCTTCAGGAAGGGGGACGTTTTCCTCTTCCATATTCAGAAAAATACGGATACTTTCTATACTGCCATCTTCTTCCTCCAGATATCTTTCATAGCCATACACTCTGCTGCCCGGTTCCGCCAACAGGGTGCGGTACTCTCCTCTCCGCAGGACAGCCTCCTTTTTGCGCAGGGTAATTGCCTTCTGATATAGCAAAAACAAAGGACTGCTCTCATCCAGTGTATCCCAGGGCATGGGTTGTCTGTATTCCTCCTCCAGGATACCGGTCAGTCCCACCTCATCCCCATAGAATACAGAGGGCATTCCGGGGAAAGTCATCTGAAAGATCACCGCCAGGCGAAAGCTTTCTTCATCCCGGCACAACGAGCGGAACCGGCTGACATCATGGCTGTCCAAAAGGTTTAGCTGTGCATAGACTGTCTGCTTACGGTAGCGCATACGCATATCCGTCATGCGGCTGTCAAACTCCCCTGCATCTGCTGTCTGTTCCCCAAAAAATCTCCGGCAGTGCTTACGGAAATCATAATTCATCGTAGAATCAAACATGGTTCCATCCAGCCAGTGTGCCGCACTCTCCCATACTTCTCCGATGAGAATAGCATCGGGATTCACACTTTTTACGCTCTCTCTGAATTTTCTCCAGAAGCCGTCATTGATCTCACTTGCCACATCCAGCCGCCACCCATCGATATGGAATTTTTCCACCCAATAGCGTCCCACTTTGCAGAAATATTCTGCGGTCTCCGGATTTGCCAGATTTAGTTTCGGCATCATCCGTTCATAGCCAAAACATTCATATCCCGGATATTCCTCCGGATCCTCCGGTCGCACCACCGGATAGGTAAGTCCGTAGAACCAGTCTCTGTAAGCTGACTGCTCTCCTTTTTTCACCACATCATCAAAGGCGAAAAAATACCAGCCGCAATGATTGAACACACCGTCAATGATTACTTTCAGTCCGTTCGCATGAAATACATCGATCAGCCGGTGAAAATCATCATCGGTTCCGAAACAGGGATCAATGTGAAAATAATCTAACAGATCGTACTTATGATATTCTCCGGCGACAAAGATCGGATTGATATAAATAGCGTTCACGCCGAGGTTCTTCAGGTACTCCACGTTCTCGCAGATCCCACGGATCGTACCGCCGAGCTTTCCCTTCGTCGGTACACCGCCCCATTCCTTCTCCTCTCCTCTGCCGCAAAGATACCGGTATTCAGTGGCAAAGCTGTCGGGAAAAATATTATAGATGATCGTATCCTGTGCCCATTCGGGAGGTGCAACAATATCTGCGCGGTGATTGAACGGCAGCTGATAATATTCCGAGCGGTCATCCACGGTATGATCCGTGAATCGTTCTCCGTAGTACAACACCTCTTCCCTGCCATCGGACAATGTGAAATAATAGCAAAGTCTTTTATAGGGATGCTCCAGCGTAGTCTCCCAGTAATCGAATTCTTCCGTCTGCGCCACCACTGCCATCTTCTGTTCTGTAAAAAGCACCGGTGTCAGGCGACAGGCTCTGTCTCCGTAATGGAGAATGCATTCTGTCAGATCCCCTCTGCCTGCCCGCAGACGGATCACAATATGCTCTTCATCTGTCCCGTATGCATACTGGGACATGGGTATATGTAATACTGCACTTCGATTCATACTTCCTCTTTCTGCGGTCTATCCCTTCACTCCACCGGAGGTCAGACCCTCTGTCATGTTCTTTTGCAATGCGAAAAATACGATCAGGATCGGCAGAGACACGATCAGGGATGCTGCCGAGAAAATCGGCCAGCTTCCGCTCATCTCCGTCGCCTGCAGCGAATATAAGCCCGCCGCCAGTGTATAAGTATCGGATCCCGTCATGAAATTGATGGCGAAAATATACTCGTTCCATACATAGACGAGAACCATCATAGCCGTTACCGCAATGGTAGGCTTAGCAAGCGGCAGTACGATCTTTGTCACCTGTTCTAACTGTGTGGCTCCATCGATCATGGCTGCCTCCTCGATCTCCACCGGAATCGTGTCAAAATATCCCTTCATATTCCACAGTGCAAACACTGCCATCGTACCGGTATACACAATGACCAGACCAGTTCTGGTATTGATCAGCCCCATAGGACTAAGCAGCTTATACAGTGCCGTCATGGACAAAAGGGACGGAAATGCATAAAGTAAAATCAACAGCTTCAAAATCGCCTTTCTGCCGGGAAAACGTTTCCGGGAAAAAGCATATGCCGCAGGGATTCCGGTCCCCAGTGAGATCACCAGTGTGGTCACCGCCAGGATCAGACTGTTCTTCAGCCACAAAAGCACCGGTTTCTCGGTAAAAACTGCCTTATAGTTCTGCAAAGTCATATGATTTGGCAAAAAGGAAAAGTCAGATCCCAACAGGCTGTTCTCCGCATTCAGCGACACGGAAAACGCATACAATACCGGCACCAGCACGAAAAAGCATACCAGGATGAAAAACACATTTACCGTTATAAGTACCAGCACATGTTTCGTCTTTTTACTCATCTGCTCTCCTCCTTTCTGCCGTTTGTCACCAGAGAAAACACTAACAGCATTCCGAAGATCAGAATGGAAATCGCCGAACTATAGCCATAATTGTTCGTAATAAATGCCTTCTCATATGCGTAAGTCAAAATGGTATGAATATTTGCACCGGTCTTGGATCCCACCTGCTGGGTCAGCAGATAGATGACATCGAACTGTTTAAAAGTCGTAAATGTCGTGATCATAACCGACGGTGCTATAATGGGGCGGATCATCGGAACCGTAATATATCTCGTCCGTTCCAGCCAGGTAGCACCATCTAGCAGCGCACTTTCGTAAAAGCTCCGGTCCACACTCTGCAGTGCCCCGTCAATGATGGTGATCATGAAGGGTAACGCCAGCCAGAGGTTCACTGTTGTACAGCTGATGAATGCGATCACGTCACTTCCAAGCCATCTCACCGGTTCCATTCCCAGTCTGATCATCCATTGATTCAACAGACCGAACTGGGAGTTGAACATTCCTGTCTTCCACAGCAGGATGGATACATACCCCGGCATGGCCCAGGGGAAGATCAACAGGGTACGATAGACATTCCGCAGTCTCAATCCCTTGATATTGAGAAGTGTCGCCATGATAAAAGCGATCACCAGCTGCAACACCATATTTACCACGGTCCACAATATCGTCACAAGCAGTGCTGTCAGGAAACCATTATCAAATACCAGCAAGGCATCCTTATAATTCTCCAGTCCGATGAACTCATAATTATTCCAGTGATAAATATTCATGTTGGTCATGGAGATATATCCGGTATAGAGGATCGGGAAGATTACGATCAACAGGATCAATACTAAGGATGGCAGTGACCAGCTGTAAGCAAACAGTGTCTCTCTTCTTTTTTTATTCTGTTGTCTGTTCCCATGAGCATTTTTCATTCTTGCCATATTTGTTCGTTCCACTTCCTTTTGCCTGATTATGCCTGATTACGCAGCGTCACTTATTTCATGGATTCGATCAGCTGCAAAGCTTCCTTCTGTGCTTTCTCCGCACTTTCCGCCACATCATTGCCCGCCATGTTGACATCCGTCAGCAGTCCGCTGGCTACGGTCCACATCACATCCATCTCCGGCAGATTCGGCATGGGCACCGCATTTTCCGCAGTCTCCTTCATAGCCATGACCACTTCATCACCGCTTACTTCTTCATAACTGTAACAATTTTCTCTGGCAGGAGCACAGCCACTGGCCTGTGCCAGCGCAATACCCACCTCGTCCTTCATCAGTACCCGCAGTACCTGCTCTACCGCATCCTTTTTATTCTCTGCTGCATTTTTCAGCACCTGGACACCCTGTACTCCCATATAGGGGGCGATTGGTTTTCCGGTCTCATCGATCACAGGCATAGAGGCGATTCCCACGTCCATTCCGCTTTCTCTTACTGTCGGGATCAGCCAGGGACCGGCTATGGTTGCATGCGCCATTTCTTCTTTGAACAGAGTATTCACTGTGGCGTACTCGGTTTCCCCCGGCATGAGATCCACGAACTTTTTATGATAGGCCAGGGCTTCCTCTGTCTCCGGCAGATTCAATCCCGGCTCTCCGGCATCATTCAGGATATAGCCTCCGAATCCATTGATCCAGCCTGCCGCATAATAAGGGGTGCTATGCTGTTCCACGAATCCGTAATGCCCTCCACGGGTATTCTCCTGCATATAAGCATACAGTTCCTCTGTCGTAGCCGGCACTTCCTCATCCTTCATGTAGAGACGGTTATACATAAAAAGTAAGGTCTCATAATAGATAGGAAGCTGATAGACCGTTCCCTTATAAGTCGCCGCTTCGATCGTGTTATCCATATAGGCATCCAGTTCCTCTGCCGGAATGATATCCGTGATAGGCGACAGAATGTCCATTTCTGCATAGACACCTATCTTATCATGGGCAAAAAAGTACATATCCGGAGCTGCCTTAGGATCATTTCCCACCATTTTGAGAGCTTCTGTCAGATCACTCTTTTTCTCCAGTACTACGTGGATCTGCGGCTCTAATTGGGCAAATTCCTCTTCCAGGACCTGCGTTACCGCATCTTCCTTGTCATGCCAGATGGTGATCGTAACCTCTCCGTCCGTCTTTTCGCCCTGCGCTGTCTGCTCCACCGTTTGGCTGCCACAGCCGGTCAGGCTGCCAATGGTCAGTCCTGCTGTCACGATCCATGCCCATGCTCTGTTCCGGATTCTTTTCTGATTTTTATTCTTCATATCCTGCACTCCTTTGATATGTACTTTCCTGCTGCTTGTTTTTATATCTTATTTCTGTGACTTTTTCTTTGAGACTGCTACTGCCGCGCCACCTGCTGCCACCACTACCAGCACGCCGATCACGATGGGTACGACCGGAGTGGATTTCTCTGTATTCTCCGCTGCTTCGATTGTCGCTTCCACAGCTTCCGCAGGCTCTTGTGTTGCCACAGTTTCGTTCGTCTCTTCCAGCGCGATTTCTTCATAAGATACGGTGTAATCCTCCGGACCGTTTATCGTAAGCCAGATATCCTTACCGGTCTCTACGGAAATGTCCGTTGTCTGTACACTTCCTTCATTACCATTGACGATTATGGAATTCACCCAGCCGGGAATCTCTTTTACCAGCCAGCCGCCTTCGCCTTCCTCTAATGCCTCTCCGGGCCATGCTGCAAATGCGTTAGTGCCGTCCGGTGCCGACCATGCCCACAGACAGGGACCGTTCCAGTCTGCGGGAGCAGATACATGGATCGTCACATTGGGAGTTTCTGCCTGATCCGGGTTCTTATAGCTGAAATCGTAGCTGCCGTCGGCTGCTACCGTTACCCATAGTTCTGCGGGATCAATGGAGATATCCTCGGTCTGTACGCTTCCTTCGTTCGCATTGACAATGATGGAATTGACCCATACCGGAACCTTGATACTGTACCAGCCATCTTCGCCTGCTTTCATCTCTTCCCCGGGCCATGCCGCAAAGGCATTGGTGCCATCCGGTGCCGACCACGCCCACAGACAGGGGTTATCCCACGAGTCATCTACTTTTGCATGTACCACAAATTTCTCTACGTAAGCCGGTGCCTCTCCGGTAGTCTTGCTCTCATAAGAGATCTCTACGGTGTCCGCTGCACTCACCGTGATCCATGCTGCATTGGTATCCAGGATCTGCTCTTCGGTCTGCACGTTACCCTCATTGGCATTGATGATCACATGATTCGCCCATGCAGGAAGCCAGATATAATACCAGCCGTCATTAGCTGCATCTGCTTCCATCTCCTCGCCGGGCCATGCGGTAAACGCATTATTGCCGTCACTGTCCCACGCCCAGACGCAAGGGTTCTCCCAGTCCTCCGGCACCTGCACATAAAGCGCATTTCTCTCTTCTGTATTCTGTGTTGTTTCTGCATTTGCCGTCATCGGCAGAATCCCGATCACCAGCAGAAGCATCATCAGAAATGATCCACAACGTCTTATCAACTTACCCATAATATCCTCTCTTTCCAATTGTGTTATATTTTCGTAACTATTCAGAACCCCATTCGCAAAACCGCTCTTTCAGAGCTTTCCTTTTGCTCATGTGGTTACTTCGCCAAAGAAATTTTCAAAATTATGCTCATTCATGCAAGCATGATTCGCAAATTTGCGAAAATTACCTTGGCTCTGAATAGTTACATATTTTCTGTAACCTTTCTGTCGTTTCAACCGTTTTAAAAAGTGCACTTTCCCTTGGGTTATTTTGATTATAACGTTGCTGTTTCCGGATGGTCAATTTGATTTTGGGTAATCGTTTTCCCTCTGCATTATTTATTTTTCACAGTTTCATTCTTCTGTTTTTGGCTGTTATTCACAAATATTTTTTAGGTTTCCTGCGTTTTCCTAAATATTTGTGAAAGTTTCACGAAAATGTTTCCTATGAAACACCCATTAGAAATATTCACCACAAGGCGCAAACTAAAAAGAGATGGAAGCCTTTCGCTTCCATCTCCATTGAAAATACTTTTATGCTATTTTTATTACTTTTTACTTATTCCTACTTATTTTGCCTTGGGTGCGAACTTTTTTCTCAGTACATACCACAGGGCACCTGCAATACATACAGAGGAGTAAGCACCGCAGATGATACCTACCATCAGAGGCAGCGCGAAGTCACGGATGCTGGTCACACCCCAGATGTACAACGCGCCTACCATTACCAGAGTGGTCAGGGAGGTGAATAAGCTTCGGGACAGTGTCTGGGTGATGCTGTGGTTTACAACATCCTGCAGATCATCCTTCTTGGTCATAACTGCCATATTCTCACGTACACGATCGAAGATTACGATGGTGGCGTTGATAGAGTAACCTACGATGGTCAGCAGACACGCGATAAAGGTATTGCTGACGGATACCCTTGCGAGTGCGTAGAAGGTGATCACTACCAGCACGTCATGGAGCAGGCAGGCAATACTGCTGACACCGAAACGGATATCACTGAAACGGAAGCGGATATAGATCAGCATGCAGATGATTGCTACTGCTACCGCCAGGATCGTATCGGACTTCATCTCGTTACTGATGGTAGAGCTGATGGTCTCGGAGGTGATCAGTGTCTCATCCACACCAAAATTATCCACGAACATCTGATTCAGTGCCTGTCTCTGATCCACATCCAGAGAACCGGTCTTGAAGATAACTTCATTGGAGCCCTGTACGGTCTGGATCTGAACTGCACTACCGGTGGTGCTCTCGATCAGAGGTACCATCTCGCTGTTGATCTCTTCCAGCGTATAGCTCTTATCAAAAGTGACAGTAGTTGCAGTACCGCCCTTGAACTCCAGGCTGTAATTCAGTGCATCACCGGTGTTCATCTTGTAGACACCCATGGTAATAAATCCTGCCAGGATCACTGCCAGAGACAGTCCGAAGAAGATTCCCTTCTTGCCTAAGAAGTTCACGGTCTTGTGTTCCTTACCTACACCATACCACTTGGGATCCTTTAATCCCAGTGCATAGAAAGCTTTCATAATGTACTTGGTCACTACCAGTGCAGTGAACATGGATAATACGATACCAAGTGCCAGCGTCTGTGCGAAGCCCTTTACGGTACCAGGTCCTAACAGCCACAGCACTGCTGCTGCGATCAGGGTAGTCACATTACCGTCGATGATAGCGGACAGTGCCTTGTCATAACCGATCTGCATGGCACTCTTAACAGTCTTGCCGGTTGCCAGTTCCTCACGGATACGGGCAAATACGATAACGTTGGCATCCACTGCCATACCGATGGACAGGATGATACCTGCGATACCGGACAGGGTCAGGGTCATGTCAAAGCCGTTCAGCAAAAGTACTACCAATGCCACATAAATGCCCAGTGCAATAACAGAAGCAAATCCGGGCAGGAAATATACTGCGATCATGAAAACAGCCACTACGATAAATCCGATCACAGCTGCTTTTAAGCTGGTGGAGATTGCTTCCACTCCCAGCTGTGCACCAACTACCTTGGAATGCAGCTCTTCCAGTTCCAGCTTCAGTCCACCGATACGGATGGTAGAAGCCAGGCTCTCTGCCTCTTCATAAGAGTTCATGGGAGAGATCTGTGCATTACCGTCGGAGAACACACCTTTTACGGAAGGAACACTTACAAAGGATCCATCATAATAGATACCCAGGGTCTCGCCCTTCTCGTAAGCATTTCTGGTAGCCTCTTCAAACTTTTTAGTACCTTCCTCCGTCATTACAAGGTCTACCGCATAGGTGGAATTGCCCATCGTCTGATCCTTGATAGAGCCTGCGGTAGCAGTCTTGACATCCGTACCCTCCAGCATGATGGATCCATCTGCCTTCAGTTCATCGATGGTCTTATTCAGAGCGTACGCATAGCTTGCATTGCCCTGTGCATCGGTCACTGCCTGCATAGAGTAGTTCGCATTGCCGTCCTTGTCTGTCTCTGCAATGAAATACAGGGAACCGGGACGTCCCAGTTCTTCCAGGATCTTGTTGGCATCTGTTACACCGGGGATCTCGATATTGATACGATCGGTACCCTCCTGGTATACAATAGCCTCTTTACTGTAATTCTCAACACGCTTCTGCAGCTTGGCAATAGTATCTGCCATATCCGTTGCATCCGGCTCTTCATCGCCTACCACCTGATAAGTGATGCTGACACCACCGGCCAGATCCAGTCCCAGACTGATGTCTGAAGCACTGGCAGTTCCTTCCGCATCTACGCCATAGAGATCCACATAGCCGACACCCAGCAGGACCAGAAGTGCGCAGAGCAGAATGATGATTGCTTTACTTTTTTTCATCTTTCCTTTGTCCTTTCTATTCTTCTGAAGCTTCTGCTGCTTCCGCAGCCTTCAGCATGATAGCACATTCGATACGTTTTCTCTGCAGCTCACAGCCGATGTCATACGCATCATTGATATTGCCATGGAAATTATAGGAGTTCGCAGCGCATCCGCCGCTGCAATAGAACTTGGCAAAACACTTCTTACACTTGTCCTTTGCATAGACATTACAGCATTTGAACTCGTCGCGGATATCATCTCTTACCACACCGGTATCCACATTGCCCATGAGGAACTTCTCGTTACCCACGAACTGGTGGCAGGGATATAAGTCTCCCCAGGGAGTAACCGCCAGATATTCAGTGCCGGATCCGCAGCCGGAGAGTCTCTTGGCTACGCAGGGGCCGCCCTGCAGATCGATCATAAAGTGGAAGAAATTGAAAGCCTTTCCCTCTTTCTTACGCTTGATCATTTCTACTGCCAGTTTATCGTATTCTTCCTTTAAGATCGGAATATCCTCTTCTCTGATGGCATAATCATCCGTAGGCTGTGCCACAACAGGCTCCACGGAGATCTGCTTGAATCCCAGATCTGCCAGATGCAGAACGTCCTTGGAGAAATCCAGATTATTGTGGGTAAATGTACCACGCACATAATAATTCATCTGGTCTCTGCTCTCCGCTACCTTTTGGAACTTGGGAACAATGATGTCATAGCTGCCCTGCCCGCCGCGGAAAGGACGCATCTTATCGTTGATCTCCTTACGTCCATCGATACTCAGCACGATATTACCCATTTCCTTATTTACGAACTCCAGGATCTCATCATTTAATAAGATACCATTGGTAGTCAGGGTAAAACGGAACTTTTTATTGTTGGGTTTCTCTAAGCTTCTGCCGTATTCTACCAGTTGCTTTACCACATCCCAGTTCATCAGGGGTTCGCCGCCGAAGAAATCCACTTCCAGGTTCACGCGGTTGCCGGAATTGGCTACCAAGAAATCCAGTGCCTTTTTTCCGACCTCAAAACTCATCAGCGCTCTTCTGCCGTGGTACTCACCCTCTTCCGCAAAACAATATCTGCAGGCAAGGTTACAGTCATGGGCAATGTGCAGGCACAGTGCCTTGACTACGGTCTGGCGCTTCTTAAAATCAAAAATATAATTCTCGTAAATATCGGGAGCAAACAGCTGTCCTGCCTTCTCCAACTCCAGAACTTCGTCCACCGCTTCGGTGATCTCTTCCTGGGGATAGGGGATATTCGCAAGATTCAGTACAGCGGCCTTGATGGTGTCCGCATCCTTGATACCTTCTGTCACCAGAGGCTCTACCAGTGGGATCATATCATACACAATATCATCTACGACATGAACGGAACCACTGTTCACATCCATAACGATATTATAGCCGTTGCTCTTATACTGGTGTATCACAGTTTTATTCCTCTTCTTTCTACTTCTTATTGCTTAAAACACATTAACAGAGAATAAGCAGCGACCTGAATCGCTGCTTACGTTAGTCTCTTCTCAATTTCTTAGATTATTTAATCTTTTCACAACTCTGATTTCCTACTGTGCAGGAAGTCTTACATGCAGACTGGCAGGAAGTCTGGCACTCACCACAGCCGCCCTTTTTCATAGATTCCTTTAAATCTCTGGTTGTTAAAGTCTTAATATGCTTCATTAAAAATAGCCTCCTTATGATTTCAAAGCGCCTATAGACGCCGGCGTGTATATAAATATGCAGACACGCGACTCATTTTTGCTCATTATATCATGTATTTGGCATTTGTAAAAGCTTTTTTTCTCAAAAAACGGTAAAAAAGCGGTAAAAGTCATTGTTACCTGCTTTTCACCCTAGCATTCCGCCCAGCGTTCCCCCTGCCACGCACAATACCATGGTAGTCCAGAAGGAATTGCCTAATGCGGTCTCCGGTGTCCTGATCAGCACCGACACCACCGCCAGAATCACAAAATATGCCGCTCCCATGAAAGCTCCCCATAGGAATTTCTGCTTTTCCATTCTCTTTCCTGCAAGGAAGCCCGCTGTAAAAGTAGTGACTACATAGATGGCGGAGATGGCTATCGTCACTATACCTTCCGTCAGATGCAGTTTATACAATAAAAGTGCCAACAGACATAGAAGCAGTAATGTCAGCACATAAGATACGAGCAGACATTTCGCCAGTGCCAGTACCGGAATACCCTCTTTTCCTTCTCCTCTTTTTTCCATGTCATCCCTCCTTTTACTTATGTAAAATGTATATTCAAAGCCTTCGGAAAACTTGACAACTATTCCTGTCCTATTGTATATTGTTGCTTAATAACACATAAATAAGGCATAAGCCTGCTATTTTATTTTAAGAAGGAGTGAATTTTTTTGGATACCTCTGGTGTCATACAACTGATTTCTATTATTGTTCTTATTTTTCTGTCCGGCTTTTTCTCTTCCGCCGAGACTGCACTGTCCACGGTGAACCGTGTGCGAATGCGTTCTTTGGAGGAGGAAGGCAACAAGCGTGCTGCACGCGTCAATAAAATTCTGGATAATTACAGTAAAATGATCAGCACCATTCTGATCGGTAATAACATTGTAAATCTGACTGCATCTTCCCTGGCAACAACTTTAGCTATGCGCATTAATCTGGCTGTAGGTATCGCAACCGGTATTTTAACTATTGTCGTATTACTCTGCGGCGAGATCGTACCGAAGACCTGGGCGGTTCTGTGTTCTGAAAAGCTGGCACTGACCTACTGTAATATCATATACCTGCTGATGCAGGTACTCACACCGGTTATTATCGTGGTAGACCTGCTCTCCCATGGCATTATGAAACTGTTACATATTGATCCGAATAAAAAAGCCAGTGCCATGACCGAAAGTGAACTGAAAACCTACGTGGATGTCAGCCATGAAGATGGTGTCATTGAATCCGAGGAAAGAAAACTGATCTACAACGTATTTGATTTTTCCGATGCTCATGCTAAGGATATCATGATCCCCAGGATCAATATGGTAACGGTCAGTCTTGATGCTACCTATGATGATGTACTTGCAGTGTTCCGTGATTCCATGTACACACGGCTTCCGGTCTATGAGGATGATAAAGACAATATTATCGGTCTCATCAACATCAAGGACTTTATCCTGACGGAGGATCAGAGTGCTTTCCATGTGGGAAATATCTTAAGAGATGCTTATTATACTTACGAATATAAAAAGATTGCCGATCTGATGTACGAGATGCGGGAAAAGACCACGAATGTCTCTTTCGTATTAAATGAGTACGGTGCTACCGTAGGTATGATCACTTTGGAGGATCTATTAGAAGAAATCGTCGGTGAGATCCGTGACGAATATGATGAGGATGAAGAAGAACTGATCCAGAAGATGTCCGACGACACTTATCTGGTAGAAGGCAGCATGAAGCTGGACGATATTAACGATGCTCTCGGTACCGATCTGACCAGTGAAGACTATGATTCCATCGGCGGTCTGATCATCGACTGTCTGGATCGTCTGCCGGAGGACGGTGAGGAAGTCACCCTGGAAAACGGTATTCATCTGAAAGTACAGGGCATCGACCAGAATCGTATTGTAAAGGTATTGATGACGATACCGGACGTTCCCGAAGAACACGATGCCGGCACCGCCGAGATTTCGGAAGATCACGAATAGCACACAGACAAAGCTTTCTTCTTTGTTGGTCCCTGAGTAATGAAAGGAAAAATGATGTCACAGGATAAAAATACAGAAAACAAGAAAACAAAAATGACTTCCAAACAGATCTTCGCGATCGCAGGAATCGTTGTGCTGGTGTTGTTGTATGTCGTTACACTGTTAGCAGCGATCTTCGACAGTTCCGCCAGCCACGCATTGTTCGCCACCTGCCTGTTAGCCACGGTAGCCATTCCTCTTCTCATTTGGATCTACACCTGGATGTTCGGGAAGCTGACGAACCGCTCCACCTTCGCAGATTTCCATCCGGAGGATAAGAATAAAGACAAGTAAATTGAAAGTTACGAGCCATGCAAAAATAGAACGGAATACCTCGGTGGGAGCTTGCTCACACAAGAGGTTATTTCGTTCTATTTTTATACGGCGACAGCCGTCAATGAAATAAATGTGGAGCGTCCTTTTGCGACACATTTATGAATTGGGTGCATGGCTCGTAACGTAGGGGCCGTAAAATCCACGCAGAAAGGGCTGCCCGCCCCGGACTTGGATGCCAGCTACAACTGTGGATTTTCTAAAGGAAAATGGCCAAGTGCTTCTCACCATGACGGGGCCGCCTTTACGTTGCCATCCATGGCACTTATCGGCTAACGCGAACATCGTGTTCGCGTTGCCCCTGCGGCTCAACCACTTTCCAAGAAAATCTCACAGTCTCCGCCGCATCTACGCCCGAGGGAGCAGTCCTTTTCTGCTGGGTTATGAAAAACATCCCAATTATTTAGGCAGAGCATTTGAGAATACATGTGCAGAAGTTAAAAACAAGGATTTGGTATGTGCAAAAAAGTAGGAAATACATGCGAATAATTCAAAAACAAGAATTAGGTATGTACAAAAAAGTAGGAAACACATGCAAACAGCTCCCCCTAACTGCTGGCTACTGTTTTTTGAAAAACTTCATGGGTCTATAGAAGATAAATTTCCCTGTAGGTACTTTTGGGGACGGGTAAAAAACAAAAACTAGACAATATGGGTCTATAGCGAAAAATTTGCTTTCTAGATACTCAATTTCTTCAAAATGAGTATCTCAGAGCCAGTTTTTTCCCTATAGACCCATATTCAGCTTTTTATGCGTTATTTGCAGCGAATTTTGTATCTCACAACTCAGTTTTTCTGTATAGACCCAAAACGCAGAACTCCCGGAGTATGCGGTGCCATGTCGAAGATGTTTGTCGGAGGATGTTGATATTTTCTAGAAAAGTGCTGAAAGACAGGGGGAAAGCGGACACGATGTCCGCGTCAGCCGATTGTCGACATGGATGTCGACTGTAGGCGGCCCCGTCATGACGAGAACTACTCATCACTTTTCGTAGAAAATTCACATCCGGAGACCTTACATCGAGACATGTGTATCGCATGCTCCGGGAGTTCGTGGATTTTGCCAATGTATTCAACTAATTCTCAATTTAGCAGTCCACGCCAAGCTTGCGCAGTTCCTCTTCCGCCTGCTCTTTGGTCAGGAAGTGGATGCCATGGATTCCCTGTTCTTCGGCGGCTTCGACGTTCTTCAAGGTATCATCCAGGAATACGCTCTCTTCTGCCTTCAATCCATAACGTTTCAAAAGCAATTGATAGATCTCCGGTTCCGGCTTGATCAGATGCTCCTTATAGGACAGGATACCACCCTCCATCTCCGGAAGAAAATTCAATGCGTCTGCACACTCTACCTCGGCCTTGTGGGAAAAATTAGACAGATAATACACATGGTATCCTTTTGCCTTTAATTCCTGTAGCCAGGGGATTGCATAGGCTCTCGGAGTTACTATTCCGGCAATACTCGTAAATGCCTGATACAGCTCCTGCTCCAGCTGTGGTGCATCTTTTACAAACGCAGCCAGTACCTGTTCATCCGTCCAGGTACCGCGATCATACTCTGCCCATGCCGGATGCATCACGGATGCTTTGGCAATCTTTTGAATCATCTCCGCATCGAATCCTTTGTCTGCCAGAAATCCTTCCCAGCGATAATCAGTCAGTACATTTCCAATATCAAATATTATATTACGTATCATCTTATCCCGTCTCCTATCTGTTTGTACATTCTCTTGCATACACCATCTGCATCATTAATATCGGCCTCTTTATACCGTAGCAGCTGCCGCATCCAGTTCCATGATCTCCAGCAGCTTCTCCGCCGCCGGCGCCATAGGCATTTTCGTATTCCTTACAACACAGAACTGTCTCTTCGGTATCATTTTATTGAACCTGAGTTCAAAAAGCAGACCGGATTCCACATAATCTCTGGCGAAATCCCGCATCACACAACCCACACCAAGATTTCTCCTGACAAACTGCACGATCATATCACTGGTGGCCAATTCAAACTCCGGCTGTACATAGACACCGTTGCCCGCAAGAAATTCATCCATATAACTTCTGCTGCTGGTATTTTTCTCCAGAAAAATAAGGGGCAGGCTCTCCAGTTCCTGAAAATCCAGCATTTTATTTTTATACCCGAAAAATCTTCTCCCTGCCACAAACACATCCTCGATCTCCCGCACGGGGATCATCTGAATATCCGGTCTGTCTGGAAAAGGAGTGCTGACGATTCCGAAATCAATCCTTCCCTCTCTTAGAGAATTCAGGGTCTCCGGGGTGGGGGCATTGGATACGATTACTTTAATGCCGGGATACTTCTCATGAAATTTTTCAAGATAGGGAAGCAGATAGAACTGCAGTGTCATATCGCTGGCACCGATCCGGACTTCACCCAGCTCCATATTCTGCATCTGGTGGACCTTCTTCACCCCCAGTTCGATCTGTTCGTATCCTTTTGCCACATAGGAATATAACAATTCTCCCTCACCGGTCAGGCGCACACCTTTTGCCGCCCGGTGGAAAAGCGACACATCCAAAGTGTTTTCCAGCTGCTTGACAGCCTGACTGACCGCCGGCTGTGAAATGGACAGTTCCCCTGCTGCCTTCGTCACACTTCCGCATTTTGCCACATAATAAAATACTTTATATGCCTCCAGGTTATTGATCATAGTGTCTCCCATCAATCCCGCAAACCGTTTTGAGAAAAAAGGGCATAGGCTGCATCTTCTGCCGCGCCATGCCCTTTTCCTGCATTACTATAAATCATAAGCTCACGAATTCGTGCTATCGCACTCTACATCCTGCTTCGCAGGGTATTTCGTATTATACTCTATCATTATTTCTTCAGAGGACTCTCACGATAAATGATATCTTCTCTTCCGGGACCGTTGCTGACCATGGTGATAGGGAAACCAATCTGCTCCTCAATGAACTCTACATACTTTCTGCAGTTCTCAGGCAGATCCTCGAATTTTCTGATGCCGCGGATATCACAATTCCATCCGGGGAGCTTCTTCAGTACGGGTTTAGCCTTCTCCAGCTTGTAGGTTACAGGGAAATCAGTGGTCACTTCACCATCGATCTCATAGCCTACACATACAGGGATCTCCTCCAGATATCCCAGTGCATCCAGTACGGTAAATGCTACATCGGTAGCGCCCTGCAGGCGACAGCCGTACTTGGTAGCTACACAGTCGAACCAGCCCATACGTCTGGGGCGTCCGGTGGTAGCGCCGAACTCACCGCCGTCACCGCCGCGGCGGCGAAGCTCATCTGCCTCGTCACCGAAGATCTCGGATACGAAAGCGCCTGCTCCTACTGCGGAAGAGTATGCTTTACTTACGGTAACGATCTGCTTGATCTCATAAGGAGGGATACCTGCACCAATAGCACCGTATGCTGCCAGGGTGGAGGAAGAAGTTACCATAGGGTAGATTCCGTGATCCGGATCCTTCATGGTACCTAACTGACCCTCTAACAGAATGGTCTTGCCTTCCTTCAGTGCCTTATCCAGGAATGCAGATACATCGCATACGAAAGGTGCGATCATGTCACGATACTCATGCAGGGTATTTAACAGTTCTGCGGGATCGATCAGCGGCTTATGATACAGATGCTCTAAGATGACATTCTTCATCTCGCTGACGCGCTGTACCTTTTCCTCTAACAGTTCGTCATCAAATAACTCACTTACCTGGAAACCGATCTTCGCATACTTATCAGAATAAAAAGGTGCAATACCGGACTTGGTGGAACCGAAGGACTTGCCGCCCAGTCTCTCTTCCTCATACTGATCAAATAAAATATGATAAGGCATTACCATCTGTGCACGGTCGGATACCAGAATCTTAGGCATGGGAACATTTCTGTCTGTGATAGACTTGATCTCCTTCATAAGGATGGGAATGTTCAATGCCACACCGTTACCGATCACGCTGGTGGTATGATTGTAAAATACACCGGAAGGAAGGGTGTGCAGAGCAAATTTTCCATAATTGTTCACGATAGTATGTCCTGCATTTGCGCCGCCCTGAAAACGTACGATAATGTCCGCTTTCTCTGCCAGCATATCTGTGATCTTTCCTTTTCCTTCGTCGCCCCAGTTGGCTCCTACAACTGCCTTTACCATGTTTTCCTCCATTCTTCATCACGATTCGTGATAAATCTAACTCAAATCTCTTGCTCTCTTGAGAGAACAATGTTTCTCTCACACTGTCTCTTAGTATACAACACTTTGTGATATAAGTAAAATCAATATTTATTATATTTTATATAATCTGTGATTATTGTGCTCCATCCCAGCAATAGGTACAGAGTTTGTCTCTTCCGATCCCCACAGACTCGATCATGTCATCCAGTCTCTGGAACTGCAGGGTAGTGAAGTTCAGCTGCCTTCCTATCCTGTCTACCATTTCTTCATACTCCGGCGTATCCGGATCCACATAGTTCTTCAGGTCGATCTGTCTGTCTTCCTGCTCCATCTCCTTGATCACACGGCGGGTGATCAGATCCATCTCGGAAGAGGATCTGGAGAAATTCAGATACTTACAACCGTATAACAAGGGGGGACATGCCGGACGGATATGTACTTCCTTCGCACCGCTCTGGTATAAAAATTCCGTCGTCTCTCTCAGCTGCGTACCGCGGACAATGGAATCATCAATGAGCAGCAGGCTCTGATCCTGGATCAGGTCATGTACCGGAATCAATTTCATCTTGGCGATCAGATTTCTCTGGGTCTGTATCGTCGGCATAAAAGATCTCGGCCAGGTCGGTGTATATTTGATGAACGGGCGGGAGAAAGGAATCCCCGAACGGTTCGCATATCCCACTGCATGAGCGGTACCGGAATCCGGCACACCGGCTACGATATCCGGCTTTACATGATCACGCTCCGCGAGCTTCGCGCCACACTGATAACGCATTTTTTCAACACTGATTCCTTCGTAAGAGGAAGAAGGATATCCGTAATATACCCACAAAAAGGTACAGATTTTCATGTCTTTTCCCGGCTGTACCAGCGTCCGCACGCCTTCCGGTGTCACCACGGCGATCTCTCCCGGTCCCAGTTCACGTACCGCCTGGTATCCCAGGTTCAGATAAGCAAAGCTTTCAAAGGAGACACAATATGCTCCTTCCTTTTTGCCCACGGCCACAGGAGTACGTCCCATCTTATCTCTGGCCGCATAGATTCCCTTCGGTGTCATGATCAGAAGCGTCATGGAACCTTCAATGATCTCCTGGGCGTACTGAATGCCCTCTACCAGGTTATCCTTCTGATTCACAATGGCTGCCACCAGCTCCGTGGCGTTGATGTCTCCGCCGCTCATCTCCAGAAAATGGGAATGTCCTTTTGCGAACAGATCTTTTATAATGGCATCAGTATTATTGATCTTGCCAACCGTGGTGATGGCATAAGTTCCGTGATGGGAACGCACCATCAGCGGCTGTGGTTCAAAATCTGAGATACATCCGATACCGAGATTGCCCCGCATTTCATTGACATCCTTGTCGAATTTGGTACGAAACGGCGCATTCTCGATGTTGTGAATGGCTCTGTTATAACCTTCCTCTTTGCTGTAGACTGCCATTCCGGCGCGTCTGGTTCCCAAATGGGAATGATAATCTGTTCCGAAAAACAGATCAAATACACAGTCTTCTTTTGCTGCGACTCCAAAAAATCCACCCATTTTTATCTATCTCCTGCTCTCTCTGATATTTCTCCGCAACGCAGAAAACCGCCATTGGCTCTCCTGGTCAAATGACGGATTTCTGTGATGATATGATTTCTATTTATACATTGATCTCTGCCTTTACGCCCAGAAGATCTTTGTTGGCTTCCAGGATCGGATGGATCACGTTCTTTAAGAATGCTTCCACCTGTTCCTTAGAACGTCCGATATACTTAGAAGGATCCATGGATGCCTTCAGTTCCTCCAGTCCCATAGGGAATGCAGGATCTGCGGCGATCAGCTCTAACAGATTGTTTTCTTTTCCTTCTACCTTCACGTTGCGGCCGGCCTCCATGGACAGCTCACGGATACGCTCATGCAGCTCCTGACGGTTGCCACCTAACTTTACAGCATCCATCATGATATTCTCGGTAGCCATGAAGGGCAGCTCACTCATCATATGCTTCTCGATCACCTTCGGGTATACTACCAGACCGTCCACAACATTCAGGCACAGATCCAGGATGCCGTCGATGGCAAGAAAGCCTTCGGGAATGGACAGTCTCTTATTTGCAGAGTCATCCAGAGTTCTCTCGAACCACTGGGTAGCGGAAGTGATCGCGGGATTCAGTGCGTCCACCATCACATAACGGGACAGAGACGCAATGCGCTCACTTCTCATGGGATTACGCTTATATGCCATTGCGGAGGAACCGATCTGATTCTTCTCAAACGGCTCTTCCACTTCCTTCAGGTGCTGTAACAGACGGATATCGTTGCTCATCTTGTGTGCGGATGCCGCAATACCTGCCAGTACGTTAGCTACTCTGGTATCCACCTTTCGGGAATAAGTCTGTCCGGATACGGGATAGCACTCCTTGAAGCCCATCTTGGCAGCGATCATGGGATCGATCTTGTCGATGGTCTCCTGATCCCCGTTGAACAGTTCCAGGAAGGATGCCTGGGTTCCGGTGGTTCCCTTGGAGCCTAACAGCTTCATGGTACCCAGAACATGATCCAGATCCTCCAGATCCAGAGAGAACTCCTGCAGCCACAAGGTTGCTCTCTTACCTACGGTCGTAGGCTGTGCAGGCTGAAAATGAGTAAATGCAAGGGTAGGCTGTGCCTTATACTTATCTGCGAAATCAGCCAGTTCCTTCATGACATTGATCAGCTTTTTTCTGACTAACTTCAAAGCCTCTGTCATCACGATAATATCGGTGTTGTCACCCACGTAACAGGAGGTTGCACCCAGATGAATGATTCCGGCTGCCTTGGGGCACTGCTGTCCGTATGCATATACATGGCTCATAACATCATGACGTACCAGCTTCTCACGCTCTTTTGCCACATCATAATTAATGTCCTCTGCGTGTGCCTTCAGCTCCTCGATCTGCTCATCTGTGATAACGGGTTTCCCGTCCTGGGACAGTCCCAGCTCTTTCTCCGTCTCTGCCAGTGCGATCCACAGTTTTCTCCATGTACGGAATTTCATATCCGGGGAAAAAATATACTGCATCTCCTTACTAGCGTAGCGTTCGGATAACGGGCTCTGATATCTGTCTGTACCTGTACTCATTTGTCTTGCTCCTCTTATTTTATTCTCTCTTTATTTTCTACTTGTCGAAGTCCCCACGGATATCTTCCGCAGGCGGTTCCATAGGGTATTTGCCGGTAAAGCAGCCCTTGCAGATGCCAAGCTTACCGCCCACCAGTTCTTCCAGTCTCTCGATCTTCAGATAGTCCAGACTGTCTGTACCGATGAGGTCACTGATCTCCTTCACGGAACGGTTATATGCGATCAGCTGGTCTCGCGCCGGAACATCTGTGCCGAAATAGCAGGGCCACAGAAAAGGCGGTGAGCTGACTCTCATATGGACCTCCTTCGCTCCTGCCTCCCGCAACATCTTCACGATACGGTCGGAGGTGGTGCCGCGGACAATGGAATCATCGATCATGATGACACGCTTGCCTTCCACGGCTTCCCGGATAGGATTTAACTTGACCTGTACACTGCTCTCTCTGCTCTTCTGCTTCGGCTTGATAAAAGTTCTGCCCACATAGGCATTTTTCACGAATCCCATACCATAAGGGATTCCGGACTGCATGGAATATCCCATGGCAGCGCAGTTGCCGGACTCCGGTACGCCGATGACCAGATCCGCATCCACCGGGGAATCCATAGCCAGGAACTTTCCTGCCAGGATACGGGAATCATACACGCTGATCCCATCGATAAAGCTGTCAGGTCTGGCGAAATAAATATACTCAAAAATACATCTTGCGGTATCCGCAGGCTTCAGCACATGGCTGGTGTCGGACTCGATCCCCTTCTCCGGAGATATGGTCACGATCTCACCGGGTAACACATCCCGGACAAATTCAGCTCCTACCGTATCCAGAGCGCAGGTCTCACTGGACAGAAAATAGGTATGGTCTCTCTTACCGATACATAACGGCTTAAAACCATAAGGGTCTCTGGCGCCGATCAGCTTCCTCGGAGACATCACCACCAGGGAGTACGCTCCCTTGATCTTCATCATGGCTCTGCCCACCGCTTCCTCTACGGATTTGGAATTCAGACGCTCTCTGGCAATATGGTATGCAATGACCTCGGAGTCAATGGTGGTCTGGAAGATAGCACCGGTGTACTCTAACTCTCTCCGCAGTTCCGGAGCATTGATCAGATTACCGTTATGTGCCAGTCCCAAAGTACCTTTTACATAATTCAGTACCAGAGGCTGTGCATTTTCTCTGGTAGAACCGCCCGCCGTGGAATAGCGGACATGTCCCACACCAATATCCCCCTTTAACTTCTCGAGGTGTTCGGGTGTAAATGCCTCATTGACCAGTCCCATATCCTTGCTGCTTAAGACTTTCCCTTTCGGTCCGTTTGTATCGCTGACGGCGATACCGCAGCTCTCCTGACCTCTGTGCTGTAATGCCAGAAGTCCGTAATAGATCGTAGATGCCACATCGTGTCCGTCAAAGTCGTACACACCGAAGACACCGCATTCTTCCTTTAATTTGTCGTTATTTTCTGTCTGGATATAAATGTTGTCCGTCACTTGTAAGCCTTACCTTTCCTGCCTGCCCCCGCAAAAAGGAATACCCCAAATTATTATTTACAGATCCTTTCCTGTCAGCATCTTGTATGCCTGAAGGTATTTGTCGATGGTCTTCTCCACGATCTCCTCCGGCAGCTTCCAGCCCTTTTCGGGATTGGCTTTCAGCCAGTCACGGGCGAACTGTTTGTCAAAGGAAGGCTGGCCATGTCCGGGCTCATAGCCGTCTACCGGCCAGAAACGGGAGCTGTCGGGAGTCAGCACTTCATCTCCCAGTACCATATTGCCGTTCTCGTCCAGACCGAACTCGAACTTGGTATCTGCAATGATGATTCCTTTGGTCAATGCGTAATCCGCACACTTTTTATAAATAGCGATGGTATAGTCACGAAGCTTGGCAGCATATTCTGCACCCTTTCCGGGGAAACGCTTCTCCAAATATTCCACACTCTGTTCGTAGGAGATGTTCTCATCATGATCTCCGATCTCCGCCTTGGTGGAAGGGGTATAGATGGGCTCAGGAAGCTTATCTGCCTCCTTCAGACCTTCCGGAAGCTTGATGCCGCATACGGTACCGTTCTTCTTGTAGCTTTCCCAGCCGCTTCCGGTAATGTATCCACGAACGATGCACTCGATGGGGAGCATGTTCAGCTTCTTGCACATCATGCTGTTGCCGTCAAACTTCGGCTGTCTGAAAAATTCCGGCATATCCTTAACATCAGCGGATACCATATGATTGGGGATCACATCCTCAGTCATATCAAACCAGAATTTTGACATTTGGGTCAATACAGTCCCTTTCTTTGTTACTGTGTTGTCCAAGATCACATCAAAGCAGCTGATACGGTCAGTTGCCACCATGATCAGGGTATCTCCGTTGTCGTAGATCTCACGAACTTTGCCTTCCTTGATCGGTTTCATTTCCTGTACGCTCATACCATCAGTCCTCGCATTCTTATGTTTTTCAGTCTTTTATTGAAACAGGTGTGGGCAAGATACACCCACACCTAATAGATAAACAGATTTGCGAAAAAAAATCAATATGTTTTTACTGCAACTTACCGATAAATTCCCGAACCCGGGCATTTTCCGATGTAAAAAGCGCTTCGGGAGAACCTTCCTCCACGATCACACCCTGTTCCATGAAAATAATGCGGTCGGATACTTCTCTGGCAAACTGCATTTCATGAGTCACGATGATCATGGTCATATGTTCACTTGCCAGCTGTCTGATCACCTTTAATACTTCTGCCGTCAATTCCGGATCCAGTGCTGAGGTCGGCTCATCGAAGAACAGGATCTTGGGCTGCAGTGCCAGGGCCCTGGCTATGGATACTCTCTGCTGCTGTCCGCCGGATAACTGGTAAGGGTAGGCATCTGCCTTATCCGACAGTCCCAACTGGGCTAAAAGCTTCTCCGCCCTCGCCACGGCTTCTGTATGGCTTACCTTATCCACATGGATCGGCGCATCGATGATATTTTTCATCACCGTATAATGGGGAAAAAGGTTAAAATTCTGGAATACCAGTCCAAAACATTTACGGATCTTATGTAATTCCGCCTTCGATGCATATTCGCACTGTACTCTGCCGTTTTTATCCGTTTTCTCTGAAGCTGCCGTCCGCCCTAAATAGATCAGCTCACCGCCGTCCATTTTTTCCAAAAGCGTTGCACAGCGAAGCAGTGTGGACTTCCCGGAACCGGAGGGACCGATGATGGAGACCACCTCTCCCTTTTTCACGGTCAGGGAGATATCCCGTAGCACTCCGGTGCCATCAAAGCTTTTTTTCACATGATTCATTTCTAAGAGGATTTCTCCGTCTGTCTGTTCCATATACGATACTCCTGTCTGTCACCTATCTGTAATAAGATGTCTTCTTCTCCAGGTATTCCATGAAGGATGCCACAACGAGATTAAAGATATAATAGAATACACCTGCCGCCAGCAACGGAACCACACTGGTCTGTGCTGCTCCGATCTGCTTCGCGACTGTAAACATCTCCGCAATGGAAATGGTAAATGCCATAGAAGTATCCTTGACTAATGTGATAGTCTCATTGGTCACCGGCGGAAGCACCCGCTTCACGACCTGCGGCAGAATGATCTTCACGAAAGTCTGTGCCTTACTGTAGCCCAGTACCTGCGCAGCCTCATACTGTCCCACCGGAATAGATTCGATCCCCGCACGGTAGATTTCCGCAAAATATGCTGCATAGTTGATCACGAATGCCACGATCACCGCCGGGAAACGATACCCCGTTCCCACGTGCATGCGGAACACATAAAAGGGTGCGAAATACACCACGATGATCTGCAGCATCAGAGGGGTTCCTCTCATGATGGATATGTAAATTTTAGAAATAATGCGGATCACCTTACATCCTGACATTCTTCCGAAGGCTACGATCAACCCAAGAGGAAGGGAGAATAAAAGGGTCAGTACAAATATTTCCACCGTTATCAGAAAGCCCTCTGCCAGCTGGGCACTCATGGTCAGCAAACTCATGAAATCTACTCCTTAATTATCCTGACTTACATCAATTATCTTTTGTTATTTACCGAGGCAGACACTGTCGGTCAGTCCCCACTTTTCAGCGATCTGTGTGAAAGTACCGTCTGCTGCCATCTCATCGAGGGTCTTCTGCACGGTATTTCTTAACTCATCGTTACCCTTTAAGAAACCAACGGCGTACTGCTCTACTGCCAGCTTGTTGTCCTCGCCCTGCAGCATAACGAACTTCCCTGCTTCTCTCTGGGCGATCTGGTACTGTGCCACACCGATATCGATAGCTACGGCATCTACCGCACCCTGCTCCAGATCCATGAATGCAGTGTTATAATCCGCATACTCGATCAGCTGTGCAAAGGAATCACGCAGTGCAATGTTATCGGTGTTCTCTTCATCATTCAGTGCAGCCAGTGCGGAAGAATCCTTCTGTACCGCTACAACCTTGTCTGCCAGCTCTTCCTTATTCTGTACACCGGAAGCTGCTGCTACGACGAACACCTGGCTGTTATCCACATAGGGCTCGGTCCAGGTGTAGGCATCCTCTCTGCCGTTCATGGTGAACCCGTTCCAGATACAGTCAATAGCTCCGGAAGAAAGCTCCATATCCTTTGCATCCCAGTCAATGGGCTGCTTTACCAGTTCCCAGCCCTGTCTCTTGCATACTTCCGCTGCCAGATCCAGGTCAAAGCCTACATATTCTCCATTGTCATCACGATATCCGTAAGGGGGAAATTCCGCATCAAAACCTACGGTAAATGTCTTATCAGATCCTTTAGAACCACAGCCGGTAAGAACACCTGCTGCCATGCTGATCGCCAATAATGCCACTAATACTCTTTTCATAATACATCCTCCCGTTCTGCCACTCACTGTTGGCCGCATTGTATACTTTAGCATGGTAAATTGCTAACACGGTGTCATAGTAACATAACGGGAGGGTCTTGTCAATTCTTTATCGGTCGTAACGCTCCACCATCGAGAGAATTTCCTTTGCATATCTGGGGTATGCTGCTGCTACATCCTTCACTTCGTTCCTGGCGGTCTCCGCCACCTCCTGGTTGTAATCCATCTGTTTGCGGAGCGCCTGTCTTCTCTGAATGAGTTCATGTCGGATTTCCACCATTTCGCGTTTATCCAAAAGAGCTGCCGTCTGACCGATCCAGCGTTCCGGCATCTGTACCCGATAGTTAGACAGCTGTTCCACCAGTTGTTTCTGGTAATATTCGATCTTGGCTTCCGCCTCCGCGAACTGTTTCCGTTCTTCCTTTTCATCCTGGTACATTTTCCACAGCTTTTCCAGTCTGGCTGCACTGTCCGTATTATATTTCAGATACAGATATTCCATCAGCTGACAGTTGTTCACATACCGGATCTTTACTTTGTTCTGCAGCTGGATCAGTTTATTGATGGTCTTCTCCACACGCTGCAATTCCCTGTCACTGTCCATGTATTTGATACACACATAGGAGATTGCCACTGCGCCGGCGCCTACCGCCAGGAAATATCCCACGTAAGTATCCATTTCAAATGCAAACTGCAGAACAGCCAGCATGATCACGCACACGATCAATGCCGTCAGGAAGATCACCGCCATTCCCCTCTGATTGTTCATCAGATTCTCCAGTTCATTTCTGCGATATTCATAGGCATGCCGTTCTCCATCCAGTCGATGCAGATCCTGTCGTACCAGATTGCCGTATTTTTCGCCTTCCCGGATCTTCTGAATCCCTTCTTCGATCTCATCTTCTCTTTTACGGATGGCATAATAATCCGCATCTTTCATCCGGTTTTTCTTCTCACGATATTTACTGCGTTCCTGTTCCAGCGCAGATATTTTACCTGCGGTACGGTTGATCTCCCCTCTCTGCTGTGCAGGTAACGCCTCAATCTCTTCCATATCCGTCAGGTACGATGTTACCAGTGTATATTCCCCGGTGAGCAGATCGATCTCCCTGGAAGCTTCCGCTATCTGCTCCAGGCAGTTCACAATGTAACGTTTCCGCTGATCTTCCTCTTCAAAATTTACACCGTTACGTGTATAGACCAACTGTTCCCAGTCATCCTCTTCCACCGGTTCTGTTTTTTTCTTAAAAAAGCGTTTCCACCACGCCATAGTTTTCTCCTGTCCGTTCCAGTCCTGTTATATGCTGACACTCGTCCGATAACTGTTTTTCAATGCTGTGATGAGTCTCTCATTTTCCGCATCGTATTTCTGTCTGTCATTTGCGCGCCATTCTCTTCGCAGTTTCAACTGCCGGAATTCCGGCTGCTGTTCCCATTCTCTCCCGAATTGTTCCATACTTTTCTCCAGTTCCAGAGATTCTGTATAGAATTCCGGGTTCCGGGCCGCAAATGCCACATAAGCATCTTCCGAAAGCTCCATGCGTTTTGCCGCAAGATAAGCATCCAGATGGCTTCTGTCCGGATCCGCCTGCCATGCCTCACGAAAATACTCTGCCGCCTTCTCATAAAGCATCAGTCCGGTAAGGGCCACGCCTTTATTATGCAGGATCGCCGCCCTGACTTTTCCGGCCGGGAGCTCTCTTCCTTCTCTCTCCAGATCACTCCAGGTCTCCAATAGCATATCATATCCGCGAATGGCCGCGGCATATTTTCTTTTTTCCACCATATAGTCGATCTGGCTCTTACGTTTCTCCAGGTTGCTGAGTCCGGATCCCTGCTTCAGCACCTGTGCGACTGCCTGCAGCTCTTCTTCCCCATAGATTCCCACATACTGCAGAATCGTCAGCACGAAAACACTCAGTGACCCCTGTTTATGTACCATGGGGTACAATTGCTTTGCCAGTTCTCTGACCCTGCATTCCTCTCCGATCCAGTCCACCAGTTTATCATTCATGATAGACATATCCAGAAGAAACGCATTTTCCTTCAGGCAATAGCACAGTTCCTCCATGCAATAGACCCGGATCTCCAGTCCTTCTATATTATAGGCTGTTTCACAATATTCACCTACACACAGACTTGCCTTCATTTCCATTCTCATCTCCATCCATCTTCATCTCCGGTCAGAGTTCGATCTCTTCCTTCCAGATGTGATGTGTTGCAGCACGAAATGTGCCAAATCCCAAATCCTCCAGTTCTACCTTGAGGTGTGTGTCATCCCGCATTTCCACGCTGATCCGCAGGCGGATGATTCCCTCCTGTAATTCTTCCGGTACGATTCTGGCGATCCGGTTCCCCTTGCCGGTCAGGGAAGTGATCAGGATCTCCACAGCTCGTCCCTCCAGCAGATAGAATTCCATGGTATTTTTGGCTTCATACCAGTTGATTCCGGCATCCAGCAATGCCTGGTAGGATTCCTCTCCCTGCCTGAGAACCTTCATTCCGATATTGGATTTGAGTTTATCTTTTCCCAGAAACACATGATTTTTACCGGTTTCCCCGGGAGTCAGTCTCTCCATCATGCCATAACAGGCACCCTTGCTGAACAGATTATTGCCTTGGAAAACTCTCCTCCCCTTACACAGATAGCGCAGGGATTCCTTCATCCAGTCCCGGGAAAAAGCTTCACCGATCAGATATACCGAAGATATCATCTGATTTTCACATAGTTTTTTCGCGATCTCCTGCATTTTCTCATCGGATTCCGGTACCGGGAAAGGAAATTCCCTCTCCTCCATATATGCCACTACAGGTGTGGTATGCCGGTTGCATTCCATGCAGTAGGTACGTATGGAAGCATCTCCATATTCGCATAATATCGTCTTATGCCGCCACAGTTCCTCCGGCTGGTACAGATTATAGTAATAAAAGCTCTCCACATGACTTTGGAAGCAGATCTGATCCGTCTTCAGATGAAGTCCCTCTGTGGCTGCTGTCAGCACTTCCAACATCCGATGATCCAATTCTTCGCAGGTGATCATCAGGGCACCGATACGTTCCGTATTTGTCACCTGAGATAAAAGGCCCAGACTTCGTTTCAGGAAAAGCGTCAGCAACGCAACCGGATCAATCGGTGCGCCGTCGATCTGCACCGGTTCTCCGTCCCTGGCCAGCTTCAAAAGGTTCTCCACCAGAATTCCTTCTTCCTCCCCGGCATATCGTATTGCTTCACTTCCGTAAAACCACTGGTTGACTCCCTGTCTCTTACTGAGCGCCAGCGGAATGGTATAGACCGAAGATCCCGCTACGGAAGACAATGTTCTGATCTCTTCCTCACTACCCGTAACATAGCAGCTGATCTGCGCATATTTGTTGCCAAGATCATATCCGACGATTACTTTTTCGCTTCCCGGCAGTCGCATCTTCCTTCCGCCTCCTCTCTGTGGTCTGTCTGATCTTACTGCAGAGTGAACAGTCTGTGATCCAGATATTCTCTACGGTAATATTCCTCCAGAAGATGATCCAGTGTATCATCATCCTGCAGCGTCATACTGATCATCATATCATTGACAATCTCGTATTTACTGTCCGGATTATCATTCATGATATCACTCTTCTGTAAGCTTCCGCTCTCCGTCAGTTGTTCTCCGTTTGCGGATTCTTCCATAATATAATACTGAATATTCTCACCAAAAAAGAGCACAAACTCTTTGAAAAATATTCCACTGTATACTTCCTGCATGTATTCCGACAGATAATCCTCTGCCTGTCCGTTCTCGTGCAGCATCACATAATGAATTCTTGCCCGGACACCGCCTCTGGTATGATACTCCACAATGGTCTTGTCCTTTAGTTCCTGCAGCTCGGGAAGGCAGTCCTTATATTCCCGGAAAAAGTTCAGATGAATATGCTCTTTCATCATTTCCTGCAGGAAGTCCCGGATCAGCAGCTCGTCTTCTCTCTCCAGCCTGTCTCTGTTCTCCGCATAGAATTTCAGATATGCCAGTTTACAGATTCTCTGTGTCTCTTCCCCCCGCAGATAGCAATTACGGATTTCATGAAAAATGTATTCCTCCGTCAGTTTTTCTCTGCAGAAGTAATCATAAGAGCTCTGGATCAGAACCGCCTCTTCGATCTCCTGTCCGGCTCCCTGAGATACGTAATAGCGGAAAATATCCAGCCGTTCTCCCACAAATGCACCGGAAAACAACATCTGTACCAGAATTTTCTCACTGAGTTCATAGCAGTCTACTTCAAAAGATCTGGCTGCTTTCCAGATATCACGCAGCTCTTTCGTCGTTCCCTGTACATAATGAGACAGATACTCCAAAACATTTCCGTTGTATTTTCCTCTGCGAAAAACAGACAATGCCGCCGCATATAAGGCAGGTTCTCCGTCATGTACGGACTGTGAGATCAGCGCATCCGTCAGGCGCAGCAATATTTTGGCTTCCACAAAATACGGTGTATACCGTTCGATCCACTGATATGCCTTCTCATAATTCCCCCGCAGTATCAGGAAACGCAGTACGGTCTCCCTCTGTTCCACCGTCAGATGTTCTCCAGCAAACTCCTGCAGATATTCATCCAATGCCTGCACATCATCGGCATCAAAATAAGCCTGCGCCAGCTCTACCGCTATTTTATGCCGCAGCTTCGGCTCCACGGCATCGGATGCCGCAAGTCTTGCCATACGCATTAACTTTGCGGAAGGCATAGCTTCTTCTCCTCTGTCATTTTGTGCAAAATACAGATCCAGTTCCACAGTATCCGGCACATAATGTTCCAACAGCCGCAGATATTTTCCGGGCACCAAAAGCTTTTCCAGCGTGTATTCCACATTTTTCAGGAATCTGTTCCCATAGGCATCCTCAAATGCAATGGTATAATCATTTCCGTAGATTGCCACCCATGCGATACCGTTCTGCAGTAAAGTCTCCGTCATTTTCAGGTTGCCCGGCTGACCGACGATCACCTTGCGTATTCTGTTATCTTCCACCCGTACCAGATGTGCAAACAGAAGACGGGAAAGGGGCTTTGCCATTGTCTCCGTCACAATCGCGGGTGTCAGGAATCCCTGATACAGCACCGCCAGATGTCTGTTAATGTGCTGTTTCTGAATCTGATCGATGACAAACCGTTCGATACGCGGTTCGTAATGTTCATACAATTCTTCGTATTCCGCCCTGTGTTTCAACAGATACGCATATAAAAAGGCACTGTGTTCGTAATCCAGATTGTTCTGGAACGAGAAATACATCAATATTACCTTCGGCAGTTCCGTTACGGAATCCATATCTGTCGAGGCCATATAATATTCATACAGATTGGTGATCCGCAGATGGCTTTCCACACCCTTCTCATACCAGCCAAAAGCATCCGTACCGGTCTTGCCTCCTTTGATCAACAGACTGCAGATTTCCTGCAGGATACGTACATCTTCTTTTTTCCCATATACTTTTTTCAGAATTCTGCACAAAAGCGGCGAATATTCCCGCACTCTGCCTGACAGATACAGAAGCTGTTCTAACAGACTGTCACTGATCGCCTCCTGTCTGGCGCCAAAATGCAGCACCTGCAGTTCAAATCCGTTCAGTTTCCGCAACAATGCAGGATTGCTGTTCAGAAGTGCCAGTGCCTCCAGATAGATGACCGGACTGGTACATCCATACTGATATTGCTTCTCCAGGAACAGCCATTTTCCGGAAGCAGACCGGTTATACTCTTCCGACAGATACAAAAGCAGCCACGCCACCCGCCATCTGGTCCTGTCATAGCGATAGATCTGCTCCACCTGTTCCGCCATCTGCCTGGTATACTGGGGATCTCTGTGGATCAGTGTCGTCAGATACAGATAATATGCCCACAGATCCCCGCCGGCAGCTTTCTGTTCCTCCAGCATATCCGCTGCATGATCCAGGATCCAGCCGGCTTCATTGTATCTCTCTTCGGTGATCAGAAGTTGTGCCTGAAACAGTCTGGCCGATGCATCCCGTTCATCCATAGTCACCATACGTTCCACCAATTTGCCGGTCTCTGCCAGCCAGGTACCTGTTCCGATCTTACGTAATCTGAACTCCTCATAATATTTCATGATCTGTGCTCTGCACTGCATATGACTGTGGTCCGCATGCCGCACCGCCGTCATATCCCCCAGCTGTACCGTCACCGGGATCTCCAGCGACGTATAAGCATTGTATATATAGATCCTGCCGAAATTTTTACCGGGCCTGCATATACTGCTGTCGATATAGACCGGGAGTCTGCACCGGTTTCCCAGAAAATCGTCATCACTTAATGTTTCTTTTTCTGTGAAGACAAACTCTCCCTCACATTCGATCTGTAAATCGGTATATCCCCAGCCGTTTCTGACAATATTCAGGCTGTTCTCCGTCACCCCGTAATTACCTTCCGCTCTGGAAAGCTTTTTCACCAGTTCCTTTTCCTCTATCAGAAACTCTATCTGCTGCTTTTTATTGATACAGATCAGAAATTCCTCCACGTTCTGCTCATTGCCCTCATAGGCGGACAGCATACGATAGCAGCCATAAAAATGTTCATCATTCCCCTGGAACAGACGCCGGAAATCCGGATCATAGAATAACCGTACCGCTTCCGCCCAGTTACTTTTCGCCAGATTAGCAAAATGAAACAGATTCCTTATGGTACCAATGGAAGAATTCAATACGCCATGCTCCACGTTCACCACGAAAGGCAGATTGTATTCTCCCCTGTTGCTGACTACAGAAAAAGAGCCCTTCACCACATCCCCTTCCTCCAGATTCTCTCCATGGAAGCAATAAAAAATTTCTGCATCGGAGCCGGTAAACTGGTCTGTTATGCATTCCATCAGCAGATGGTCCGATATTACAGATCCTTTTACATAGCCTTCCGATGCAGAAAGGATGTGAAAAGAGCCTTCGTACGCTGTTCCCTGAGACAGGGAAATCTCTATTTTAGAGCAGGAGAATTCCAAAGAACCATTCTCATAATCGAAGTTTCCTCCTAAAATTCTATCAAGTATCTCCTGCATGTACCTTCACCCGTTCCCCTGTTGTCAATTTGGATTTATTATACCAAATTTCGTACGTAAGGGCAAGGTGCCATACCTGTTAGTCCAGGTTTAATTTTTTATTCATAATGTAATAAGATACTCCGTACATGATCGCTGCCAGGAGCAGGCTGGTGATCACATTAATATCATAGACCAAATTGGTGTTCACCGTGGTTCCACTCGGACTGCTCATGACATTTGTACCAAACATGAAAGCACTCTGTACAGTGCTGCCGATGATGGAAGACAGGATCGTCACTCCCGCATAGGCCAGGATTCCCATGAGCCCTTTATGTTTAGAAGACAGCTGACCGATCGTCAGGGCTCCGAACAGAGTGACCATAGTAATGAAAGGTCCTACTACATAGGTTAAGAGCAGCGTGATCCCATAATGCAGCAGATTGATTCCCATCTCGTCTTCATATGCTCTGCCAATCTCATAAAAAGCATCCGTCAGGAATTCCCAGATATTCCCATTATATTGTGTCATTACACCACTCAGTTCACCAACATTTAAAAGTCCTGTCATCAAAGACACGACCAGTGCCATCACTGAGATACCAATGCCTATCGTAAGGAACAGATACCAGACACCGGAGACCAGTACCTTGCTTAAAAACAGTTGGTTTGCCGTCACCGGCAGAGTATGGGACAGATAGCCTTCATCCGTATACATGCTGCGGTAAAAGCGAATTCCCAGGAAGATCAGCATGCCCCAGGTGGATGCCAACAGCATGATCACATACAGGATCAGTGTTGCCACAAAGGAAGAGACTACAAACCAGCTCTGTGCCGCATTGATATCATTGCCGTCCACAATTTCCGTTACCAGTCCTCCCGGCATGCGTAATACCACGCAGCCGATCACAGTGACTGCAAGCATTCCCAGAAGCATCAGTGTACCTGCTCTCCAGATATTTTTCCATTCATATTTCATCAACTTTCCTAACATGCGAACACCTCCCTGAAGTAAGCATCTACAGACTTTCCCTTCTCTTCTCTGATATTGTCAACAGATGTATACAACACCAGCTGACCGTAGCGCATGAAGATCACTTCATCCAGTACCTGCTCCACATCCTCGATCAGATGGGTAGAGATCAGTACCGTAGCTTCGGGATTGTAATTGTTGATGATGGTGCGCAGGATGTAATCTCTCGCTGCAGGATCCACACCGGCGATTGGCTCATCGAGAATATACAGGCTGGCATTCCGGCTCATCACCAGGATCAGCTGTACCTTTTCCTTTGTACCTTTCGATAAGGTCCGCATCTTCACCGTGGGGTCGATTCCAAGGCTTTTTAACATTTCTTCCGCACGTTCCCTGGAAAAGTCCGCATAAAAGTCCTGAAAATAATCCAGGATCTCCCGGATCGTCTGATTCATAGTCAGGTAAGTGCGGTCCGGAAGATAGGCCACCTTACTCTTAGTCGCCGGTCCCACGTTATTGCCATCGATCAGAATGGTTCCTTCCGTCGGTGTCAGCAGACCGTTCAGCATTTTGATCAGGGTCGTCTTACCACTTCCGTTGGGTCCCAGCAGACCAATGATCTTCCCCTTGGGAAGACTTACGGTCAGATGATTCACGGCCACATTGGTGCCGTATTTCTTGGTTAAGTTCACGATTTCCACCAAATTATTCATTTATTTTCCGCCTCTCTTGATTATTTACCGGAATCCCCGGTCTCTCAGGACTGCATTTTAGCCAAGAGCTCTCTGATCTCCCCGGTGTCATACCCCAGCTCCTGCATATTGTCTATAAAGATCCTCATATGACCGGCTGCCAGCTTCTCCCTCGTATTGGAGATCAGTTCCGTATCCTCCGTAACCGTTCTGCCGCTGGTCCTCTGCGTCATGATCAGACCACTCCGCTCCAGTTCCGCAAATGCCTTCTGCATCGTGTTCGGATTCACCGCTGCCACCGCCGCCAGATCACGGACGCTGGGGAGCTTCTCTCCCGGCTGATATTTTCCGGATACGATTTCCCGCTGGATCCGTTCTACCAGTTGCGCATAGATTGGTCTGTCAGCATCTAATTCCCACGCCATTCCTATCATCCTTTCTTAACAATTTTCATTTCGTTTTTACTTTTTCATATCTATTGTTTCGTTGTATTATTTGTATAATACAATAGTACGACATTCTTTGCATCCTGTCAAGAGGATTTTCTTTTATAACAGTTTGGGAAAATTGCTTTCAAAAAACAGGAACTCCCGGTCGGAAGCAGTATCTGCCTCCAGCCGGGAGTTCTTGAATTTACCGATATTGAAACAATGAACAGATCATTTCCAGATTGCTGTCAGGACATGTTCTCCTGTCATTTGGACAACGGTATCTGCGGTGATCGTCTGTCCGCTGTATTCCCAGCCGGCAAAGGTTCTTCCCTCTTTGACCGGTTCCGGAAGTGTGCCATAGGTCTCACCGAAAGTCACCTGCTTGGATTCTGTGACCGCACCGTCTGCATCCGTGCCACCGTCATAGTCAAATTTCACTGTGAGCTGTGCCGGTATCCAATGCGCGGTCAATGTCATATCACCGGTAACTTTTTCCGACTGGAAATACCATAACACCGTCTCGCCTTCCTTTTCCGTATACCATCCGTCAAAGGTGTATCCAGGCTTGTAAGGTGTCTCCGGCTCCGTAATGAACTCACCGTAGCGGATCTTCTGTGCAGGCACTTCGCTTCCGCCGTCCGTATCGTACACAATGTTGAATCCACCGCGTACCGCGAAGAAAATGATCATTCCCACGATCACCACGATCAGAACACCGATCAGACCGTCCAGAATGCGGATGGGGACATCCTTGCTTCCGTAGATACCGCGGCCGAACCATTTTCCCTTCGGGCGGACCGCCTCCTGCGTCTGTCCCGCCATTTCTGACGATGCGGTGACCTCTGCTGCCTTTTCTTCTGTATTCTCTGCTGTCACTTGTTCCTGATTCATAATCTTTCCTTTTCCAAATCTATCATAAGCAATTTCTATGTGCTGCGCACTCTCGAAATTGCAACCAATATTCGTATTCCGGACTGTCGTCCTTCATACTCATATTGTTTTACTCCCCACATAGAAAACATCCTTTGCCTGCAAGCAGTCACGGATGTTTTCTATGGGTGAGTCTTATGTCATTACTTTCTTACCAGATACTTTCTCATATCGATCGCACAGGCAACCAGAATGATAAGTCCCTTGATCACATACTGCATGTTCATGTTGATGGACAGGAAGTTCAGTGCTACGAAGATGATTCTTAAGAGGAATACACCCAGTACAACACCGCTGATCTTACCGGTACCACCTACAAAGGATACACCGCCGATAACGCAGGCTGCAATAGCATCACACTCATAGTTCAGACCGGTGTTGGCGGTATTGGAACCGATACGGGAGGACTCGATGAAACCGGTCAGACCGTACATAGCACCTGCCAGAGTATGCACCAGAATGGTAGTACGCATTACGTTAACACCGGATACCTTCGCTGCTTCCGGATTGGAACCGACTGCGAACATATTCTTACCGAAGGTTGTCTTGTTCCAGATGAACCACATAATGATAACAATGACAGCTGCCAGCCATACATAGTTGGGAATGGCGATTCTCGCTCCGCCGGCATTAAAGGATACTACGCTTCCTTTTACCACATCATTGAAATGCTGATCCAGACCGGACAGCGGCTGACCGTTATTGCCGTTGATCATGATATACATTAACAGTAAACCATATACGATCAGCTGGGTAGCCAGAGTTACGATGAAGGGATGTAACTGGAACTTCGCCACGAAGAATCCATTGACCCATCCTACGATACCACCGACCAACAGTACGATCAGGATCACCAGAGGGATCGGAAGTACCGGAAGGTTCGGGAACATCTTGGTCGCATAGGTTACGGACTGCATCAGGGATGCGGTAATACATGCGGTAAGTCCTACCACACGTCCTGCAGACAGGTCAGTACCGGTCAATACGATACATCCCGCAATACCACAGGCAATGGGAAGGTTCGCTGCGGACAGGCTGATGATGTTGACAATGGAAGCCGCCGACAGGAAATTGGAGTTCTGGATGTAAGTGTAAATAATTGCTACGATCAGCAGGATGTACAACGCATTGTTCAGTAAAAACTCTTTCCAATAAGTTTTCTTGTCCTTGCTGTCCAGCTTCTTGTAATCTGCAAAATTTTGCTTTACGCCGTTAATTTTATTTTGAATTGCTTTGCCGGGATTCATACGCATATCCTCCTATACATATTTTGCAGCAAGAGACATGATCTCTTCCTGTGTCGTATTTTTGGCATCTACTTCTCCTGCCAGTCTGCCGCCGCTCATGACAAGTATTCTGTCACATACCCCCAGCAGCTCCGGCATCTCCGAAGATACCATCAGGACAACTTTGCCCTTGTTCGCCAGATCGATGATCAGCTGGTAGATCTCATATTTTGCACCTACATCGATACCTCTGGTAGGTTCATCCAGCATCAGCACCTCAGGCTCTGTGAGAAGCCATCTGCCGAGGATAACCTTCTGCTGGTTACCACCGGACAATGACCGGATCTTCGTCTTCTGGGAAGGCGTCTTGATGTGCATGGCATCAATAGCCCATGCGGTGTCCTTCTCCATGGATTTATCACTCAGATAAAATCCTGCTCTTTTATGCTTCTTCAGACTGGAGATCACCGTATTCTCCCGGATATTCAGGATACCGAAAATACCGGTAGCACGACGTTCCTCTGTCAGAAGTGCAAAGCCGTTTTTAATGGATTCTCTGGCATTGCGGTTCTTCACTTCTTTGCCGTCTAATTTGATCAGGCCATCTTTTCTGGTAGCAACGCCGAAGATATTCTCCAGTGTCTCCGTTCTGCCGCTTCCATCCAGTCCGGCCAGGCCCACGATCTCACCCTTTCTGGCCTTAAAGGATACATCCTGCAACAGGGAATACCTTGCAGTCAGATGCTCCACTTCCAATGCCACTTCTCCGGGTTTGTTCGTCTTGGGAGGGAACTGATTGGTCAGCTCACGTCCTACCATGAGTCTGATGATCTTATCTGTGGTCAATTCTTCAGCAGGCTCCGTTGCGATCCAGGTACCGTCACGCATGACGGTTACTTCATCTGCGATCCTAAGGATCTCTGCCATTTTGTGGGAGATATAAATAATACCGCATCCTCTGTCACGAAGCATGTTGATGATCTTAAACAGATGCTCCACTTCTTCTTCCGTCAGGGATGAAGTAGGTTCGTCGAATACAATGATCTTACTGTTATAGGATACCGCCTTGGCGATCTCAACCATCTGCCTTTGTGATACCGGCATCGTACTCATAATTCTCTTGGGGTCTACTGCGATCCCCAGTTCTTCAAAAATCTTATTGGTGTTTTCCAGCATTTTATGCTCGTTGACCATAATACCTGCTGTCATGGGATAACGGCCCAACCAGATATTATCCATGACATTTCTCTTCAGTGCCTGGTTCAGTTCCTGATGAACCATGGCCACTCCGTTATTCAATGCTTCTCTGGAATTTTTGAAATTAACTTCCTTGCCTTCCAGTTCAATCTTTCCTGCATCCTTACTGTAGATACCGAACAGACACTTCATCAAGGTGGATTTACCGGCGCCGTTCTCTCCCATCAGCGCGTGTACCGTTCCCTTTTTTACGGTCAGGGATACATGATCCAGTGCCTTTACGCCGGGGAATTCCTTGCATATGTCTGTCATCTGAAGCAATACTTCCTGTCCCATACGCATCCTCCTATACATAAAGAGCAGCTGCTGCCCGATGCAGCAGCCGCTCTTTTTATTTACTTGTTATTCAGATCATTCTCCGGTATAAGTAGCGTAAGGGATGTAAATCTTGTTGCTAACCTTCTCAGAGATGTTGAAGCTGTCGGTATCTGCCATCAGCTCCTTACCGGACTGGATATTCTTAGCCAGGTAAGCAATACCGTTTGCCATACCTTCTGCATCCTGCTTGATGGTACCGGTCATCTTGCCATCTGCGATCAGCTGCTTAGCTGCGTCAGTTGCGTCAACGCCGAATACAGGAATGGTGGTGCAGCTGCCGTCGCCTAAGTTGTAGCCCTTGTCATTCAGAGCGGAGATAACGCCTTCAGCCATACCGTCGTTGTTGCAGATTACCAGCTCGATCATGTTACCAGCGGACTCATTGTACTGAGACAGGTTGGTAGTCATGTAGTTGTTAGCTGCGGTTGCGGACCAGTTACCGTCCTGGTCAACCTGGTACTTATCAGTATTGGATGCATCGAAGTACTCCAGAGCGGGCTTGCCTGCTGCGGTGATCACTGCGTCTGCATCTTCTACGCCGTACTGGGTACGATAGATTGCTTCTACGTTACCTAACTGACCCATGAACATTGCGTAGCTGATCTTGCCGTCGCCGTTTAAGTCGACAGCATCAAAGTTATCTACTACGTACTGGCCTACCATCTTACCCTGCATATGACCTGCTTCGGGAGCATCGGTTCCTACGAATGCACACTTGTCATAGCTGCCTAATACCTTACCTTCATCCTCATCGGACTCAACCGCACGGTTGAAGAAGATAACAGGGATTCCTGCTGCGCTTGCCTTGTCAACGATAGCCTGGGAAGCGTCTACGGAACCGGATGTAACGATGTTAACGATCAGAAGGTTGGTACCCTGTGCAATAGCGGTATCAATCTGTTCGTTCTGGGTGGTCTGGTTACTGTTACCGTCGTAATTCTGGAACTTGATACCTGCTTCGGTAAGTGCGCTGTCCAGTGCGGTACGTACGCTGGAGATGTAAGTATCACTGTAAGTATAATAGAATACACCTACGTTCAGCTCTCCGCCGTTCTTTCCGCCGTCTTTTCCGCACGCTACGAGGCTGAGCATCATAATGCCGACCAACAGTAGTGACATGATCTTTTTCATACAAAAATACCTCCTTGTTTTGATGAAATTGTATGTGTTTCATCTCTTGATGAGGTAATTATATGTCAGGTTGTACAAAAAAGATATGCAAAATCTTACGCAAGGGGTAAGAAATTATACTATTCTGTACATATTTTGTTCATGCTTTGTACATATTTTTACACTTTGCTTATCGTTATCGTAAGATTTTGCACAGGATCAATAACCTTCCTCTTCAAAAGAAAACAATATCTTCTGACTCTCCGGTTCATACATATTCTCTCTGGTGACAATGGTCGTGGCAGTATCCACCACGCTGGGACCGCCTGTCTGTCCGTTCATCAGATTGGCTGCTGTCTCCACTCCGAGATATCCCATAGCATATGGATTCTGTACGATCAGGGCATCTACTTCTCCGGTCTCCAGCATTCCCACAGAGACCACATTGGAATCAAAAGCCACCACCTGGATCCTGTCCGCCCGGTTCAGATCCCGGATCGCCCAGCCTACTCCGAGACTGGTCCATTCATTAAAGGTCACCACCACATTGATCCTGGAATCGGACAATAGCATTTCCTTGGCTCCCGCTCTGGCATCTTCCGTGGTGGAGAGCACATTGATCGTGGTTATATTTTTGACCCTCGGATCCTGCTCCACCGTCTGCCGGAAGCCAAGCTCTCTCTGTTGTCCGTTCGCGGAATTCACATCATAGTTCACAATACCGATATATAATTCCTCATCATCAGTGGCAAGCGCTGCTTCCGCTGCCTTTATCCCTGCCTGGAGATTGTTGGTTCCGATACGGCAGCTGACCTGACTGCTGTTCACATCACTATCGATCACGATGATCTTGATCCCTCTCTGTGCCGCCTGATCAATGATCTCGGCATTGGCATTATAATCCACGGCAGAAAATATGATCACGTCCACACCGTCATCCATTGCCCGGCGTACCATCTCATTCTGCGTTTCATAATCTTCCTCCGCCGCCGGCCCATCAAAAGATATATTAATATTGTACTCCGTGGCTGCTGCTCCGGCTCCGGCAAAAACGCTTTTCCAAAAAGCACTTTCTGTAGATTTAACGATCATTGCGACCTGTGTCTTCTGCGTCTCCGCTTCTTGTCCACAGCCACACAGCCCGGCTGCCAGGATTCCCGCAAGCAGCAGGGACAGTATTTTCTTCCTTATCTTATTTCTCATACCTTCTCCCATCCTGCCGCTGCATTTTCTTCTACTTTAGGCATCCGTATCGTAACACAGGTTCCCACATCCAGTTCACTTTCAATGGACAGTCCATACTCTTTTCCGAAATATATTTTGATCCTGTCGTTTACATTTTTAATACCGATACCGGAATTATCCCCCGGCTCCTTATGCAGAATGGATCTGCACTGTTCTTCCGACATACCGACCCCGTTGTCTTCCACCCGGAAAATAACATCCTCACCTTCACTGTAGATCCGGATCTGGATATGTCCCTCATCCACCATGCGGTCCAACCCATGATATATCGCATTCTCAATGATCGGCTGTAATGTGATCTTATTGCAATAATACTGCAGACAGTCTTCTTCTATCTGGAAGTCATAGGAAAACTGGTTCTTATACCGGAAGTTCTGGATCTTCAGATAGCTTCTCGCATGTTCCACCTCTTTTTGAATCGTGATCAGCTCATGTCCCTTGCTGATACTGATACGGAACAGCTTGGCCAACGCGTTGACCATCTCCACGGCATCCTGACATCTTTCTTCTTCACACAGCCAGCCGATGGCATCCAGTGTGTTATATAAGAAATGAGGATTGATCTGTGCCTGCAATGCTTTCAGTTCTGTTTTCCGCAGAGATATTTCCTCCTGACGTACCTGATTCATCAATTTCTGGATTTTTCGTACCATGTGCTCATAGGACTGGGATAGCGCCTCGATCTCCGTAGTTCCTTCCACCGGACGATAGACATATCCCGCTGCATCCTTTTCAAACTCTCCCATAGCCCGGATCAGGCGCTGCACCGGGTTCGTCACCAGTCTGGAGACCAGAAAGCTTACCAGCATTGTCACCAGCAAAATAATGGTAAGCATCACGCAGATATTGCCCAAAAGTTCCATTTCCTTGGCTGTCACCAGTTCGCTGATATAACTGACTCCCACAACCTTCCAGTCACAATTATCCAGAGACCTCACGCTGCAGATCAGGTCATCTGTCTCGAAAGAACCGTTGCTGCTCAGATCCAGTCCGGCGGTTGCCTCTTTTTTCAACCCGGAATATAATAGCTGTTGCTGTGGATGATAGATAATCTCTCCGTTGCTGTCCGTAATAAAGCAATAACCATGTTGTCCGATTCCCACGTTATCCACATAATCCGATATTTTAGAGAAGCGGATATCAATGACAACCCGCATCCTCTGTCCGTCTGCCCCGGTAAGTTCCTGAAGCACCGATACCACCCAGGGATAATAGTCCTGCAGAAGAGACTCCACATGCGGTTCAGATAAATAGAGTATTCCCTGACTATAGGAATCCAGTGCGATATAGGACAGATCCTTGAGGTAATGATCCTTCATCGTATGTGTCCCCGTATAGGAATCCGCAAGCTGTCCCTTCGCATCATAGATATAGACAGCCACGAGATCCGAGCGTACATCGCAAAGCGTCTCCAGGGTCTGGTCGGATTTTCCTCCGCTCTTTGTCAGATTCTTTTCGATCAGGCGCATGATCTCCTGCATGTCCCCGATATAGTTGGAGATCGCATTGGATGCCTGTGTCACCGCCTGTTCACTGCTGGTCTGCGCTGCCTGTTTCATACTGGATACATACAGCGATAAAAAGAAAAAGGTAGACCACAGTAAAAAAAGCGTAACCAGTCCGACCACCAATATCGTAATGATAAAAGAAAGTGATGCTTTCCGTTTTTTCATAATGATTCTTTCTCCTGACGCATGGCATTGGGAGACATTCCGCAATATTTTTTAAAGCAATAACTAAAATAATGCTGATCGCTGTAGCCGCAGCGTTCCGCGATCTCCCTCATTTTCATTGCGCTGCCCAGTACCAGCTCTCTCGCCGTCTCGATCCGTTTTTTTGTCAGCAGGTCTACGAAGCTGGCTCCGGTCTCCTTTTTGATCAGTGCGCTTAGATAGTTCGGACTTACATGAATGTTGTTGCTGACACCCACCAAAGACAGCGTCGGATCACCATAATCCCTTTCGATGATCTGCATTGCCTTCTCACACAGGATCTGGCTGCTTTTTTTCTTGCCGGCGTTGATCAGCTCCCAGACCTCCAGACATAAGGACGTAAAACGGTCTTTTACCTCCCGCACCGGCCCCTCCAGCATGGCAAACCGCTGGAACAGGGCGCTGTCATCCGTCACGGTATAAGCTATACGGATGAGTGCCGATGACATTCTGAAAATCATAAACTTGCATTTTAACTGAGTATCCTGTTCCGACTCCAGTTTTTCAAAAACAGTTTTCAGATACTGCTCCAGTTCTGCGCGGGAACCGCTTCGGATCAGATTCTCCATCTGCACCACGTATTCCGAAGCCATTTCCATATCCATGGAGTTGTCCCGTTCCTCATCCGCGATATAATGGATCCCGCTCTCTCCCGGTTTGCAATATCCCAGTGCACTCATGGCTCCGCGGTATGCCTCGTGACATTCTCCCAGACGCTCTCTGATACGGCTGACACCAATGTGGCAATGCATGTTCAAAATACGTTCCGTACTCTGTACCATCTCACCGACTGCAATATGAAGATATTTTTCAAACGTGGTCCTAGTAGCCGCCAGTATCGTTATGATCCGCCCATCCATGGCAAAGCTGTAATGCTTCATATATTTTTGCAGGATCATATCAGCCGAATGTGCGAGCTCCGGCCGGGTGCAGTTCTGTCCGTCTCTGTCTTCCACCGAGATTGCCAGTACAGCATACTCAAACGAATTATTCCGGTCCTTCAGGAATCCATTCGCGATCGCCTGTTCGATCAGCTTCTCTTCTCTCTCTCCACTGTCGAAATTTACATAATCATCCAATAGCAGCGGTAGAAAAAACTGCTGAAGATTGGGATTATCATTTTTTCTGGTGTCAAATTCCGCAAAAATGCCATCGATCTTAAGCTTGATCTTCTTCAGTTCTTCCGTCAGATCCGCCATAGTAATGGGCTTCAGCATATAACTGATAATGTTGTACTGAATGGCCTGTTGTGCATAGGAAAATTCATCAAATCCGCTTAAGAAAGCAATCTGTGTGGTAGGCCGCACCTCTCTGACCTGTCTGGCCAGTTCAATCCCCGACACAAAGGGCATCCGGATATCCGTCAGTAAAAGATCCGGTTCCATCCGCTCCACCAGCTCCAATGCTTCGATACCGTTTTCAGCTTCTCCCACCACACGGAACCCAATACTTTCCCAATCAATTTTCCGTATGATCGCTCTGCGTAATTCTTCTTCATCATCTGCAACTACAATCGTATACATAGGTAACCTCACTGTTTCATTTTAAAGTAAGTATCTGCGCGGAAAATGCGATCGGAAGAGAAATCTTCCGTGGCGTGTTTTCTCCCAAAAACAAGATTTCCGCGATTCTGCCGTCTCCTGATATGATCTCACCGGTTCCGTATTTCCGATGCTGCACCTTACAACCGGTAACACATGCCTCAATACATTTTTCCACCTCCTGCGCAGACAATTGCTGTACTTTTTTCTGTACATTTTTATGTATGTTTTTCTGTGCTTTTTCCGGAAGGATCTGTCGCTCCTTCGGCTTTTTCAACACTTCCCCGGAAAACACAGAAGTCATATTCGGTCCAAAAGTAAATATATAAAGCTGTTCCTTTGCACGGGTCATCCCTACATAATAAAGCCTTCTCTCTTCTTCGTAGGCATTTGCCTCCGGAGAGTCCGGTCTGCATCCTCCGGGTGGGATCGCTGCCGGCAGTACTCCGGCCAGCATATCCGCCAGATAGACCCTTGTATATTCTAATCCTTTGCTGGAATGGATCGTCGACAGGATAAATTTGCTCTCCGGATCGCCACATCCTTCCCGGATCATCTCCTGCAATTTCTGTAATCTCTTCGGGAAATCAAACAGACTCTCCTCCCGGTCTCCCAGTACTTTCAAGATCTCTGCTTTACCACTGTCCATACCGTGGCTATCCATGAATTCCTGATATCCCATATAATTCAGGATCCGGTAGATCGCCCTGCCTGCCGTCTCATACCTCATATTGTCCAGGTGCGTTGCCAACGCCCTGCACTGTTTTCTGGTATAAACGGATACATCCTCCTGCTCTGCGACCATATCCAGCAATGTCAGTCTCCCGGTATTGGCATCAACCGCTTCCATTGCCGCCTTTTTGCTGATTCCGGCACCCATTTTATAATAAATCCTCAAAAAAGTCTCCCCGTCCCATGGATCCAGTGACAAATGAATAAAATCACAGATATCGTTCACGACAGGATGTGAGAAAAAGGTCATATCCGTATTTTTCACCCGATAAGACAGACCCTTTCGTTCCAACATATCAATGATGGGAAGTGCACTCTCATTGTTCCGGTACAGTACCGCTGTCTCCTGTTCACAGTCCTCCGCAACTTTCAGCAGATAGTTATATTGTCCCTGTCTGGACACTGCCCTGATCTCCGTGACACAGCCACCGGCTGCTCTGGCTGCGGTCATGGTCTTCGCATGGCGGTTCCGATTTTTCTGTATCAGTTGATCCGCTGCCCGGACGATCTCCTGTCTGCTGCGGTAATTCGTCTCCATAAGCAGCAACTGCGCCCCGGGATGTCTGCTTTCGAATTCCACCAGTGCCCTTGGATATGCCGCCCGGAACCCGTAAATACTCTGATCTTCATCCCCAACCATGAACAGATTTCTGCTTTTTGCCGCCAGCAGATCCATCATATCATGCTGTATCTTCGAAGTATCCTGTGCCTCATCCACACAAAAATACTGATATTTTTCTCTGAAGTACGCAAGCACCTCCGGATACTGTTCGAGAATCCGCAGAGCATAGATCATCTGATCATCATAATCTATCATTTGCATCTGTCTGAGTTTCGCATTATACGCCCGAAAAATCTCCGGGAACTTTTCCACTTCCGTATCCATATCGCGGATTTCTTCCGGTGTCAGACGCATATTTTTCGCATAAGTGATCTCCAGCTGTGTTTCTTTGATATCGTTTTCCGTAGCATACTTTCCGGTCACTTCCCAAAAGGACTGCTTAACCGCGGTGGAAGCTTCTTTATCTGCCACCTGAAATGGTGTCTTCTGCGTCCGGTATGCAAAATACTGCAGTACTTTCTGAGAAATTCCGTTAATCGTACGGAATTCCAATCGCTTTGCATCTTCCTCCCCGAATATTTTAGCAAATCTTCTGCGCATATCCTCGGTGGCCGCCACAGTATAAGTTACGGTCAGAATGGATTCCGGCCGAATCCCCAGACAATAGATCATATATCCCAGTCTGCTGACCAGCACGGTAGTCTTACCGCTGCCGGGTACCGCAAGCAGCAACACCGGGCCGTCCACTGCCTGCACTGCCCGAAGCTGTTGTTCATTCAATTGAATGTTATATTTTTCCGTAAAATCAGTGAAGTTCAATGTCGCACCCTGCCTTCATGGGTTTCCCATCCAAGATTGCCTCCCGAAGAATACCGTCATCTCCGTAGGACAATTTTAAGGAGAAAAATGGCCGGTTCTCTCGCAGTAACCGGAAGAAAATCTTGTCTCCCTCCCAAAGATTCAATTCTTCTATTCTGTCCATATCGACCCATTCCAAGGTGCCTTCATCACATTCCACAGGAGTTCCTGAGAATCCATCCGCCGTATAGAGACACATATACTCGTATTCCTCACCGCATACAAATGTGATCAGGCCTCGAAACCGGTATGAAGTCAGTGTGTATCCCGTCTCTTCTTTTACTTCCCTGAGCACACATTCCTCCGGGCTTTCCCCTGCCTCAAAATGACCGCCTACTCCAATCCACTTATCCTTATTTATGTCATTTTCTTTTTTCACTCGATGAAGCATCAGATACCTGCCGCCCTGCTCTATATAGCAAAGCGTCGTAAGATTACTGCCCTTCTGTTGTATACCCATCAAAGTTCTCCCCCTCACAAATGTCATATTAAAGATAGTATAACAGATTCCGGGTTGGCACACAAATAGAATGTTGAGAGTTACGAGCCATGCAAAGTCAAAACGGAAACAGCGATCTGGGAGCTTGCTCACAAGTCGCTGTTTTTGTTTTTGACTATATACCGTGCGTCCGGTCTTACCGGACACACTCGACAGCCGTCAATGAAATAAATGTGGAGCGCCCTTTGCGACACATTTATGAATTGAGTGCATGGCTCGTAACGTAGGGTTGCCATAGACCAGACGAACGCCTACGGCGAACGGAATGTCACGCCTTGATGTCACGTCTCCGGGTGTGAATTTTCTACGAAAAGCGATATAGCAGTTCTAATCCGCACGGGCACGGCTCCAGTTGCCATCCATGGCAACGTCCGCCTGTCGTGAACCTCCTGTTCACTCCACCCTGTCTTTCAACACTTTTCAAGAAAATATCAACACCCTCCGACAGACATCGCGGCGTGACATCCCATCCACCGTGGGCGTTCTGTGTTTTGGGTCTATACAGAAAAACTGTGTTGTGAGATACTAAATTTGCTACAAATAACGTATAACAAGATGAATATGGGTCTATAGGGAAAAAACTGGCTCTGAGATACTCATTTTGAAGAAATTGAGTATCTGGCAGGCGAATTTTTCGCTATAGGCCCATATTGTTTCGTTTTTGTTTTTTACCTGTCCCAAAAAGTACCTACAGGGCAATTTATCTTCTATAGACCCATGAAGATTTTAGAACAACTATTTCACTAACTCTCAATTTTCTACACATCCGGTTCTGAGATGCGTGTGACTCCCACATAGATATCCGATATTTCAAACCATGTAGGATAATCGACTATACCGGTCTGCGGAAGATGAAATACTTTTTGGAACATCCTGACTGCATCCGCAGTATTCGGTCCATAGATACCGTCCGGGATCAGAGTAGGGATCGCCGGATAATTTCTGGCAATCCGGTTCAACTGTTGTTGCAGCTGACGGACTTTTTCCCCGGAAGCCCCAATAGTCAGGTCATATCCCGGCCAGGAGGACGGCACTCCCGATATAATATCCGCAGAATTGATGTACATATCATTGCCGTAATAATAATGAATGATATCAATAGCGGAATATCCCTGCTCCGCCAACGACTGGGATCCCCACTGACTAAGTCCCCGGCAGGTAGTCCGGTTGCCGTCACAGTATGATGTGAAAATAGGCTGCCGTACACCAGGTCTTGATAAATAATTGGTAAAAATGGAATCTACCAGATAATCGATCTCTTCGAACACATTCCTGCCATATACCCATTTCTGATCATATGCCGTAGAAGAAGTTATTGTAAAGTCATATCCTTTTCCCCTATACCACTCTGTAAATACACGATTTAGCGTAAACGACTGGATCACCAGTATATTTGCATAGATCGCACTTTCCGACCAGGTCGGATAAATCTCGCTGGAAGCTACATTTTTAATATAATCCTTATAGCGTACCCAGTAATTTCTGGCAGTGGGATCCTCCGGGTCGCCATCATGTACGATCACGTATTCCGGAATGACCACGCGGCTTAAGACAATCTCCCCTGTCTCGTTCATAGGCTTGATCTCTTCTTCCGGAATCTTAGGGGGATATTCTCCAAACAAGGTATGTGGCGGGATCACCACCACCTTCTCCTCCTCTTCTGTTACATCCAATGGATTCATTCGTATCGGTTGTAATGAATATGCACCTGCCAGAATCTCAGAGCCGGATACCAATACCGTTTCAAAGCCTTCTGCCGTCACTTGAATGTTATACTCAGAATAAGGCTGCTCCGTAATATCAGGAGTCAGAGAAAGCTCTCTGGGCGGTGCTTTCAGATTGATCTCCGGGGTCTGCCCCGATTCATCGGTAGTAAGTGTCTCTATCGGAGAATCCGGATCTCCGGTATAAGAAATGGTGACCGTAGCACCGGGGATCGGTGACATCCCCAGTGCAGAGACAACACTGATCTGTAGTGTCCCTGTATAAGTAGTATCCTTAACATCCATGGACATGCGTCCTTTCTGCCTATCCCGTACCACATCGTCCTCGTATGTTCGGTCAGGCAATAAATCTTCCTTACAGAATATGCTCCGTTACGCGAAGATGTGCTTAAATGCTAGCTATTCAATGCCATATAAATATGATTGCATGAATTTCTGAATAACTACCATAATTTTTCTAACAAAAAGCAGGAACTATGACTTATGCAAAAACACTCATCACAGTTCCTGTTCTATTTATTGTCCTTCACCGGACCTTCTCTTCATTTACTTCGTCAGCAGCATCATAATGTCATTGCTTCTTGCCACGAACTTGGTCATGGCATCTGCATCCAGAGGGGCATGCTGGAGCTTAGCCAGATCATACAGCTGTTCGCAGATCATTTCTGCATTCTCGCCGTCCTGGTGCTCCGTAATGTACTGTACCAGAGGATGGTTGGCATTCAGGATCAGGGTCTCGCCCTCGCCGCCGAAAGCACTCATATCCATGCCGGGCATGGAGTACATCTTCATCATATCCTGCATACGTCTGCTCTCTTCGGACAGAGTGATCATAGAAGAGATCTTCTTGTTCTTCAGCTTCTCTACCTTGATCGTGATCTTGTCATTCTTCAGAGCCTTCTTCATCAGCTTGCTGATGCTCTCAGCCTGCTCTTCCATCTCTTTTTCAGCCTTCTTGGAAGTCTTGGACTTCAGGGCATCGGTCACATCCGCATCGATACGCTGGAACTTGATTCCCTCGTTCTTCTGCTCCAACTGGGAGATGAAGGGCTGATCGATATTGTGGGTCAGGATCACAGCATCCATCTTGGCAGCCTTGAACATATTGATGTACTGGCTCTGCTGCTGTTCATCCGTTACATAGTAGATGATCTTCTCCTTCTTCTCTTCCTCGGTATTCTCCTCGGAAGCCCCATCTTCCGCCTTGTCCTCTACGACTTCGGCTTCTACCTTGTTGCCGTTCTCGTCTACGGCATTCTCCTTGTTCTCTTCCTCATCCTGAGGCTTGATCTCCAGGCACTCCGGCAGAGTCAGATACTTGCCATCCAGATTCTTGAAGAGGATGTAATCATTCATCTTCTCACAGAACTTGTCATCCTTCAGGCAGCCGAATTTGATGAAGGGACTGATATCATCCCAGTACTTGTCGTACTCTTCCTTGTCGGTCTTGCACATACCGGCCAGCTTGTCCGCTACCTTCTTGGTAATGTACTCGGCGATCTTCTTGACAAATCCGTCGTTCTGCAATGCACTTCTGGATACATTCAGCGGCAGATCCGGACAGTCGATGACACCCTTTAACAACAGCAGGAACTCTGGAATGACTTCCTTGATATTATCTGCAATAAATACCTGATTGTTGTACAGTTTGATGGTACCCTCGATGGACTCATACTCCATATTGATCTTCGGGAAGTACAGAATACCCTTCAGATTGAAAGGATAATCCATGTTCAGGTGGATCCAGAACAGAGGCTCCTTGTAATCCTGGAATACCTTGCGGTAGAAGTCCAGATACTCTTCCTTGGTGCACTCGTTGGGATGCTTGGTCCACAGAGGCTGTGTCTCGTTGATCAGTTCGGGACGCTTTCTGATCTTCAGCTTCTTGGGCTCTTCTGCTGCCTCGGCTTCTGCATTCTCGCCCTCTGTTTTTTCCTTCTTCTCCGGCTCGATCTCTTCGAGGACTTCATCATCGGGAAGCTTTTCCTCTTCCTTGATGATCTGGGTCTCCTTGGTGTTCGCCTTGGACAGATAGATCTCCGTAGGCATGAAGGAACAATACTTCTTCACTACCTCACGAGCCTTATACTCATTACAGAACTCCAGGCAATCCTCATTTAAGAACAGAGTGATAGTCGTACCGACATCGGTCTTGTCTCCGTCTTCCATGGAGAACTCGGTGCCGCCGTCACACTCCCAGTGTACTGCCTTGGCGCCATCCTTGTAAGATAACGTATCAATATGTACTTCATCCGCTACCATGAATGCGGAATAGAAGCCCAGTCCGAAATGACCGATGATCTGGTCGGAATTGCTCTTGTCCTTATATTTCTCAATGAAATCCGTAGCACCGGAAAATGCGATCTGGTTGATATACTCTTCCACTTCGTCGGCGGTCATACCCAGACCGTTATCCTTGAAGGTCAGTGTCTTCTTCTCAGGATCCACGATGACATCCACACGTCCCTTATAACCTTCGGGAAGAGAATATTCTCCCATCATGTCCAGCTTTTTCAGCTTGGTCACAGCATCGCAGCCGTTAGAGATCAGCTCTCTGTAGAAAATGTCGTGATCGGAATACAACCACTTTTTAATAATCGGAAAAATGTTTTCACTGTTGATTGATAAGCTACCGCTTTTTGCTGCCATTTTTACCACATCCTTTTCTATAATTGCACAGTCATGGCTGACTGTTATCTAACTGATTCTAAGTGTAGGACTGCAAAAATAAAAAGTCAAGACAAATTTAGCACTCATTTCAAATGAGTGCTAACAATCTGTCAAAAACCCAGTATTTATCAGTGTTTCCACAATTCTAAAATTTTAATAAAGCATATGGTGATCCTAAGAATTACTCCTCCGGAAAATACTTTGCATACACATCAAAAAAGTTATCCGTGGTCACCTGTTCGTCCGTGATCAGGGTAATCTCATCCCACAGTTTGTCATTGAGCTGACGCACCAGCGTATTCACGAAGCTGTCATACTCCTGTCCGAAGACTTCCCTTTTCCGTTCCTCTACAATCTTAAGCTTATTGGCATCGGTTTCTTCTCTGTCCAAGGTATTGGTACATTTGATAATATAATACCCTCTTTCGCACTGGATCACCTGGCTCACTTCATCCGTTGCCAGATTGAATGCTGCTTCCTCGTAGGCACTCTCCGCCTCACCCTTACCGAAAGAATAGGTGATCTCGGAATCATCGCTGTATTTAGAAGCCAGCTCCGTGAAATCATGCTCTCCGTCCACCGCCATGGCTCTCACCTCACAGGCTTTTTCGTAAGCTTTCTGGATAGAGCTTTCCGAATAGGGCTTTAAGTTACCGTCCATATCTGTGGATGCTGTTGCGAAAAAGATCTGCTGCACCGTAATCTTGCGCGCCTCGTCATCACTGATCTCCGGATTGATATCCTGAATGATCAGCCGATAGACCTTATCTGCCATGGCGTATTCCCGGTACAGATTTTCCACGATCTCCTCCGTGGCACCCATGGTCTCGATCTCTGTGTCATTCAGGGAAGAATAATACTCCTGCGCTGCCTGGACGACCTTTGCTTCCTCGGCTTCATCTAACGTGACCTCTTTTTCCTTTGCCAGCAGATACATGGTCTTGATCTGCGCGATCCGAGCCAGTACCGTCTCCTTGACGTTATCCTCCAGTGTCACACCGTTTAAGGAAGTGTTCCAGATCTCCGTTCCGTAGACATTCGCATACTGATTCTGTATCGTAGTCAGATAGATCATGATCTCTGCCTTAGAGCAGGATTCATCTCCGATACGGAAGACTTCATTTTTCCCGAATCCCGTGGTGAAGACTACTTTCGTGCCGTCATCCCCGCCACAGGCGGTCAGCCCCGTTACCATACTTACTCCCAACACTCCCGCCACCAATACCGCGGTGATATTACATCTATTTTTAAAAAACATAGCATTTCCTACTTTCTCAAAGTCTCTGAATTCTGATTATACCCTATTTTTATCTTCCATGCTACGTTTTCTTATAAGTTCAGAAAATTCTAAGAATTCTCCGCCAGTCTGTCCTCTGCGGGAAGCTTTTCCACTTTTACCGCACAGACTTTGTATTCCGGGATTCTCGCATATTTATCCAATGCCGCATTCGTCAGGATATTGGCATTGCCATCCGGGAAATGGAACGGCATCCAGGTCTCCTTCGGGGATACTTTATCTCCCACTCTCGCAGTCGTGATCAGGGTACCTCTTCTGGATGTAACTTTTACCTTTTCTCCATTTTCAATGCAAAGGCGCACTGCATCCTCCGTATTCATCTCGATGAAGGAATGACCTTCCTTCTCCATCAGTCCCGGAGTTTTTCCGGTCATAGCTCTGGTATTGTAATGGTACAGGATACGTCCCGTCATCATGATAAACGGATATTCCTCATCCGGCAGTTCCGCACTGGGCACATATTCTGCAGGGTAGAACCATCCCAGACCTCTGGAGAACTTACCCACATGCAAAATCGGTGTGCCGGGATGTTTCTTATCCGGGCAGGGCCACTGGATACTCTCACCCTTATCCAGTCTTCTATGGCTGATACCTGCAAAGCTGGGGGTCAGGGACGCGATCTCATCCATGATCTCTTCGGAAGTAAGCTGGGCTTGCGGATATCCCATACGGTTCATCAGGTCGATAAAAATATCGGTATCCAGGCGCATCTCGCCTTCCAGTGTCACCGCTTTACGGACACGCTGTACTCTTCTCTCCGTATTGCTGAAGGTGCCTTCCTTCTCCGCATAACTGGTACCGGGCAGAATCACATCCGCATACTGCGCGGTCTCTGTCATGAACAGGTCGGACAATACCAGGAAATCCAGGCTTTCCAGCGCCTTGCGGATATGATGCTGGTCTGCATCCGTTACGACCGGGTCTTCGCCGAAGATAAAGAGTCCGCGGATTTCCTTACGGATTGCCGCAGGGAATACATCCGTTGCATGTACGCCGGGTTTTTTGTTCAGCTCCACTCCCCATGCTTTTTCAAATTTAGCAATAACCTCGGGATTTGTCACTTTCTGATAACCGGGGAGATCACCGGGCAATGCACCCATATCGCAGGCACCCTGCACGTTATTCTGTCCACGTAAGGGATTCACACCACAGCCGCTGCGTCCTAACTTTCCTACTAACATCGCCATGTTGGACATGGACATAACACCTTCGGTTCCGGTGGAATGTTCCGTTACGCCCAGGCAATAGATGATTGGAGCCTTCTTCGCCTTGGCATACATCAGTGCCGCCTCCCGCAGGTGGTCCGCATCGATATGACAGATCTCGGCTACACGCTCCGGAGTATATTCTTCTACAATCTTTTTCAATTCTTCAAAGCCTTCGGTCCTGGTGCGGATGAATTCTTCGTCTGCCAGTCCCTCATGGATGATCACATTCATCATACCGTTGGCAAATGCAACGTTCGTACCGGGCTTTAATTTCAGATGAATATCTGCCTGTCTGGACAGACCGATATCTCTGGGATCTACCACGATCAGCCGGGTACCCCGTTCCACTGCCTGACGGATCTGCATACCGATGACAGGATGTGCTTCCTCCGGGTTCGAACCTACCAGCATGATCACATCCACATCATTCGTAATATCACTGATGGGATTGGTCATGGCTCCGCTTCCCAGTGTCATGGCAAGTCCGGCTACGGTTGCGGAATGACAGACTCTGGCACAGTTATCTACATTATTGGTACCAAACGCACAGCGGACCATCTTCTGCAGCATATAGCAGTCCTCGTTCGGAGAACGGGAGCAGGCGAAACCTGCCAGTGCATCGGAACCATACTTTTTCTTGATCTCTGTAAATTTCGCTGCAATGAGATCCAGTGCCTCATCCCAGGTAGCACGCTCAAACTCTCCGGTCTCATGGTTCTTGATCAGAGGATATTTTAATCTCTCCGGCGAATGTACAAAATGAAACGAGCCAAATCTGCCCTTAACACACAACAGTCCCTTGTTGGAAGGGCCGTTTGCCGGTTCCACATCCACGATCTCGTTATCCTTTACCACCAGATAATACTGACAGCCGGTAGCACAGTGGGGGCAGGTAGTCAGCACCTTTTTCACCTTGCCAACCTGGTACTTTTTACGGTTTTTGGCTACCAGTGCTCCGGTAGGACATACTGCCGCGCAGTTACCGCAGGACTCGCAGTCTGTCTCCTTCCAGTCCGGTCCGAACGGAGCATCGATCAGCGTTCTCGTACCGATCTTGCTGTTATGCAGGGTGCCGTTACAGGACACCTTGTTACAGGTGCTGACACATCTCTGACAATTGATGCACAGCTCCGGATAATACGTCAGAAAAGGATTCTCTTTTTTCGCTTCAAATTTGGCTGCACTTCCGGGATAGCAGGATTTCGTAATGCCGTATTCATTGGACAGATCCTGCAGTCGGCAGTCGCCGGATTTGCTACAGGAGAAGCATCTGACATCATGATTGGCAAGCAGCATGTTCAATACCTGCTTTCTGCTGTTCACCACTCTCTCGGAATGAGTGTTCACCACCATTCCCTCTTTTACTTTTGTATTGCAGGAGGTTACCAGATGTCTGCTGCCTTCTACTTCAACCACGCACATCTTGCAGGCTCCTACCTCATTGACATCCTTCAGGTAGCAGAGTGTGGGGATCTTGACGTCCGCCTCCTGTGCAGCTTCCAGTATGGATAAATTCTCATCTACGGAAATCTGTTTTCCATCTATGGTGATCGTTACCATTATACTCTGCCTCCTTCTACCACTCCGCATCCGAAGTGATCACATCTTAAGCACTTACCGCATTCCTGCATCGCCTCATCGTAGGACATTCCGTTTTCCACCGGTTCGAAATTGTTCTTACGCTCTCTTGCGGAACGGTCTGTCAGATGCACTCTGCCGTAATGGGTTCTGTCATTCTCTCTGGGCTCCGGGATCTTAATATCCTCCAGATATTTATGATGATACCCAAGGTATTCATCAATGTTCAGTGCTGCTACTTTGCCGGCACCAATAGCCTTAATTACGGTTGCCGGACCGAATACACAGTCACCGCCGGAGAAAATCTTGTCATAGCTCTTAAGTCTGGTGGTATCTAATGTCTCAAATGTCTTTCTTCGGGGATTCACATCATACTCTGCAAAAGGTGCAGAGACAATATCCTGACCGATGGCCATAAGTACCACTTCACAGGGCACCTCGATCTTTGGTTTATTTGCCACCGTTACGGAAGGCTTTCCCTGTTTGTCATACACACTGACGATCTGGGGCTGTGCCACAAATCCACAGACATTCCCCTCCGCATCCGCATTGATCTTCACCGGTGCATTCAGTGTCAACAGTTCCACGCCCTCTTCAATGGCTCCCTGGATCTCGGAAGGCAGTGCTGTCATGTCGATCTGACGTCTGCGGTAGATCACCGTTACCTCTTTTGCATGGCACCGGATGGCAGAACGGGCACAGTCCATGGCTACGTTTCCGCCGCCTACGACCACCACACGTTTGCCGGTATAATCCGGGATGTTGCCTCTACCGATCTCGCCCAACATTTCCACTGCGGAATAGACTCCGCTGCTGTTCACGCCGTCTACGTTTACAGATTTACCTACCTGGGCACCGATAGCAATATAGATCGCATTGTACTGCTCCTTAAGCTGCTCCATGGTGATATCCCTGCCGATGGCAGTATTGTAATGCACTGTAATATTACCGGTAGACAGGATCGCATTGATATCTTCGTCCAGTCTGTCCTTAGGCAGACGGTAATTGGGAATACCGTATCGCAGCATTCCTCCCAGCGCTTCTCTCTCTTCATATACATCTACCTTATGTCCCATCAGAGACAGATAATAGGCAGTCGTCAGTCCGGAAGGACCTCCTCCTACGATAGCTACTTTTTTACCGGTGGTGACATTGCACTCCGGCACCTTTACCTGATCTGCCGCGATCTGATCCACCGCAAATTTCTTCAGTCCACGGATATTGACCGGGCTGTCTATCAGGTCTCTGCGGCATTTTGCCTCACAGGGGTGTTCACAGATAAATGCGCATGCCGTGGGAAAAGGATTGTCCCTGCGGATCAGATTGATGGCATCTGCATAGCGATGTTCACCGATCAGCGCAATATACCCCGGAATATCCACATGTGCGGGACAATGGGAAATACAGGGAACCTTCTGTCCCACTTCCGCCTGGCATCTGTGCTGTTCAATATGGCTCATGTATTCATCACGGAACAGCTCCACACTCTGCAATACGATGTTGGCCGCCTCATAACCTATCGCACAGTCTGCCGTATCCTGAATCATTTCCGCCAGGGATACCATATTGTTAAAGGTATCCATATCCGCCTTACCGTCCAGAATGCTGCGCATCATATTCTCTACCTGTTCCAGTCCGTCACGGCAGGGAACACACTTACCGCAGGTCTGACTTCTGGCACTTTGTAAAAAAGAAAGCTGCACTGCGATCGGGCAGACACCGGGAGGATTTCCCTTCACCCTCTTTACAAATTTATCTAGGAATTTTGTTGTCTTTTCATTCATTTCATTTTTGTAAATAATATTCTCGGAATGCATGAAACCCTCCTGTGTACGTCCTGTCATGATGAGTACTGTATCTCTTCCAACAGGTATAAGATTTTACCGACTACCCGAATACTTAAGAAGGTATAATGTAAGTGCTTACATTATACCTTCTTGAGAAACATTCTTCAATTAGATTAATTATTTAACAAACCTGTTATTTTTTTAGCGAAGTACCATTACCGCATTCCCCGTCTTCTTCCCGTAAGATACGGATTCCGTGAGCCAGTGTATCCAGTACTGCCTCCAGGCATTCCTTCACTGCTTTCGGACTTCCCGGCAGATTTACGATCAACGTCTGGTTACGGATGACACTGGCAGCTCTGCTTAACATCGCCCGGGGAGTGATCTGCAGACTGTAATAGCGCATTGCCTCTGCGATTCCAGGTGCATTTCTGGTAGCTGCCCGCATAGTAGCTTCCGGGGTATTATCTCTGGGAGAAAAACCGGTTCCTCCGGTAGTGAATACCACATCCACATCCTCTTCATCCGCAAGTCTTACCATTTCCCGGTATAAGCCTTCCGCATCATCAGACAGTACCACCTGACTTACCACTTCATACCCCTGTTTTTCTATGATACTGCGGATAGCGGGACCACTCTCATCTTCCCGCTCTCCTTTGCTCCCTTTGTCACTGGCAGTAATGATCCCCGCATGGAGTTTTCTGGTACTGATCAGTTTTAAGGTATCACCGACATCGATCCTGCCGCCATGCAGTACCCTGGCGAACACGCCCTCTCTGGGCATGATGCAGTCCCCCACCATATGGAAGATCTCGCATTCCGAATGGCATTTTTTCCCTATCTGCGTGATCTCCAGCACCACATCATTACATTTGAAAATACTTCCCACCGGGTAAGATTTAAAATCATATCCTTTCACCAGCAGATTTTCACCAAAAGCTCCATCCGCCACGTTCGCGCCTCGTGCGCGGAATTTTTCCACCTCTTCCCAGGATAACAGGCTTACCTGTCTGTGCCAGTTGCCCGCATGGGCATCCTTCTCCAGTCCCCAGTCTTCTATAAAATTACAGCTTCCGATATTCTGCTTGGCTGTTCCTTTTTTCTCACTGATACATACTGCTGCTACTTCTCCTGCCATAACTGTCATACCTTTCCTTCGGCCCGGTCCGTTTTTGTCTGCCCGCGCCGGTCATGTTTTGTATCTATCCGCCGATCTGTACCATCTTGCGCTGTTCTTCCGCTCCATCCGTCAGACCTCCGTCAGCTGCCTTTTCCCGGAAATGATGCTCTGATGGTTTCTCCCGGACAGCAGCCAGAATCCGCTCCCGGATCTCTTCATCCAAAGCTCCGCTTCGAAGCAGTGGTTTCAGCTCCAGTCCCCTGTCATAATGCAGGCAGAGCTTTAATCTTCCTTCGCAGGTCAGGCGGACTCTGTTACATTCCCTGCAGAACTTGTGGGAAATCGGACTGATGAATCCGATCCTGCCGGGAAATCCCGGAAACTGATAATATTCTGCCGGACCGTCCGGTTTTTCGTAAGGATCTGCTACACGCCCCGCCACTGCCAGCGGCGATTTCCCCGGAACTGCTATTGCTGCTCCAAATCTTCTCTCCAGCCGCCTTAAAATCTCCTCCGAGGAAATTCCCGTATAATCTTTTCCACAGCCGATGGGCATCAGCTCGATGAATCGGACATCCACGGGCCTGTCCGCTGCCAGTGCGGCAATTCCTTCCATATCCTCTCCATTCATCTCCACGCAGGGGACGCAGTTGATCTTCACCCTAAGCTGCTGCTCCAGCGCCGCATCGATTGCGCGGAGCACACTGTCCACACCTGCTGCACGATCTGCTCTGTCACAGCCTGTGATGCAGCGAAAACGTTCCGGATCCAGCGTGTCCAGGCTGATGTTCACTGCCGTAAGTCCCGCCTCGCGATAGATTTTTGCCTGCGGTGCGAACAGCGTCCCATTTGTAGTCATGGCGATCTCCCGGATTCCCGGCAATCCATGGATCTGCTCCACCAGCCACGGCAGATTTTTCCGTACCATGGGTTCCCCACCGGTCAGACGCACCTTTCGGATTCCCAGTTGTTCCATGATCCCCACCAGCCGGAAGATTTCTTCCAGCGTCAGTATCTCCTCATGGGCTAACGGCGTGATCCCTTGCGGCGGCATGCAGTATCTGCACCGGAGATTACACTTGTCCGTCACCGATATCCTCAAATAATCAATTTCTCTTCCCAGACCGTCCTGCATTATGTACTCCTTTTATTTTTCCAGCCATATGATCTGTTCCGGCGGCATTTTCAGATACAGTGTTTCTGTATTTTTCAGTGCCTGCCATTCCTCCTTCGGCAATTCATAGGTCAACACCTCTGACGCATGTTCCCCTGTCCGGTTACCGTTACAAAACAGTACCACTGTGGAAAAGGTATCCTCGATCACCCGCAGGATACGACACTCCAGCACATTCGTTGCCTCCATTGCCGGAACAACCTGAAAATAGTGTGCCCGGAATGCCGCATATTTGTAGCTGCCTTTCTTGTGCGGCGCAGACAGGCGGATTCCCCAGTCTGCTGCCGCATATCCGCTATCAGATTCAGCCTGCAGCATCGAGACATTTTTACATCCGGTCAGAAGTGTTGCCGCCAGAGACGCCGGATTCTGAAAAAGCTCCTCTTTCGGCTGCACATCCAGGATCTGTCCGTCTTCCATGACTGCGATGCGGTCCGTCATACGATAGGCCTCGTTCCGGTCATGGGATACAAACAGTACTGTCTTCCCATAATCTTCCATAACCTTCATCAGTTCCCGCTCCAACTGCATCTTCAGATAATTGTCCAGTGCTGTAAAAGGCTCATCTAACATCAGTATCTCCGGTTCCCCCGCTAACATCCTTGCCATGGCGGTACGCTGCTTCTGTCCACCGGACAACTGCGCCGGATACAGCTGCTCCTTACCATCCAGGAAAAAACGTTTCACATACTCCGATGCTTTCTTCCTGTCACCTGCACCGCACAGGATATTCTGCAGCACCGTCATATTCGGGAAGAGTGCATAATCCTGAAATAAATAGCCTACTCTCCTCTTCTGTACCGGCAGATGGATCCGTTTCTCCGAATCAAAAAACACTTTATCGTCCAGCCGGATCACGCCTTTATCCGGCTTTTCGATTCCTGCGATGCATTTGAGTGTCATGCTCTTGCCGCAGCCGGAAGCACCTAACAGCCCCAATACTTCTTTTTGTGCGGTAAACTTTACTTTCAGTAGAAAGTCACCACATTTTTTCTCAATATCCACATACAAAGCCATTATCTTTTTCCACCGCCTCTCCGCTCCTGATACCCCATCCAGTAATTCATCAGGAAAATGGTGAAAAAGGAAATTCCCATGATAATAGCTACCCAGTAATAGGCCAGACTGCGGTCACCGCTCTGCACTGCCGTGTAGATTGCCACCGACATGGTCTGTGTCCTTCCGGGAATATTTCCGGCTAACATGATCGTCGCGCCGAATTCCCCCATAGCCCTGGCGAATGCCAGAATCGTGGCAGCCGCCACCCCGGGCCATGCCGCCGGCAGCTGAATCCGGAAAAAAATCTTTGCCTCTGACATTCCCAGCGTCCTTGCCGCATAGATCAGATTCACATCCACCTGCTCCAGGGCGCCGCGGGCTGTCCGGTACATGATGGGAAAAGATACCACCACTGCCGCGATCACCGCCCCCTGCCAGGTGAACAGCACACTGATTCCCATTTTTAAGAGCAGCCCGCCTAACAGACTGTTTTTCCCGAAGATGATCAGCAGGAAAAATCCGACTACCGTAGGAGGTAATACCATCGGCAGAGAGAAAATGCCGTCAATCAACGCCTTGCCCCTTCGTAAAGAGATGACCAGCCTGGCAGAAAGCAGACCTAAAAAAAACGTAAATACCGTCGCACATACTGCGACCTTCAGGGAGATCCATAAGGGTGAAAAATCCATTTCTGCTCCTATTCTGCCGCAGAGAATCCGTAGCCTTCGAATTTCTGCATGGTATGATCGGTCTGCAGATATGCAAGGAACTCTGCCGCCGCATCTGCGTTTTCACTCGCCTTCACGATTCCCACCGGATAGATCACCTGTTTACAGGAACCTACGGGAGCCTCGCAGACGATCTGGATGTTCTCGCCCACATAAGCATCTGTTGCATATACCACGCCACAGTCCACAGCACCGGTTTCTACCCAGGAGAGTACCGTGCGGACATCGGAGCCGTAGTTTGCCTTTGTCTTTACCGTATCCAGAATTCCCAGAGAGGTGAAAATCTCCTCGGAGTACTGACCTACCGGCACACTTCCCGGCTCTCCCAGACCGATCATGCCGACTTTATCTGTTACCACATCTTCGAAAGAGGTAATGTCCTTATCACTGCCTTCCGGAACGATCAGAACTACCTTATTTTCCAACAGCTTCACAATAGAATCCGGATCCATCAGTCCCTCATCGTTCAAAGCTGTCATCTGTTTGGTCGCTGCGGAGAAAAACAGGTCTGCCGGAGCGCCTTCCTCGATCTGTGTCTGTAAGGCTCCGGATGCTCCATAAGAAAAGTTCAGTGTCACATTTGGGTGTGCTGCTTCATACTCTGTCTTGATCTCATTGCATACATCCGTCAGGGAAGCTGCCGCTAAAATCGTCAGTTCCACAGCTGCCCCGGTATCTGATGCATTCTTCGTTTCAGATCCACATCCTGCAAGCAGCATTGCTGCCAGGATCGTTGTCATGACTGCTGTCACTTTTTTATTATATTTTTTCATAATATTCTGTTCTTTGAAAATGTCCGCTCTTGCCACCCATCTTTTCCTCCAGATGGATCTCTCCCATTTCCATGCCGCGGTCCATTGCCTTGCACATATCATAGATGGTAAGCAGTGCCACGTTCACCCCGGTCAGTGCCTCCATCTCTACGCCGGTACGCCCGGATAATTTTGCCGTACAGAAACACCGTATCGTGCAGGTCTCCTCTTCCATAACAAAATCTATGGTGACCTTTGTCAGCATCAGTGGATGACACAGAGGGATCAGCTCCCAGGTCCGTTTGGCCGCCATGATCCCTGCGATCCGCGCAGTTCCCAGAACATCTCCCTTTTTCGCCTTACCGTCCCTCACCGCGTCAAATACTTCACGGCTCACCCGGATACAGCCACTTGCTGTGGCACATCTCTCTGTAATATTCTTGTCTGTTACATCTACCATGATGGCATTTCCCTGCGCATCAAAATGAGTAAAGCCTGACATTTTCGTTTCCTTTCTGTTGTTTACTGCTTCCCAAAACCGCAATTGGGGAAGTGACATACCTCACAGTTTTGGCACAGTCCACCCTCTCCGTAGCTGTCCAGATCAGCTTTCGTCAATCGTTCTCCTGCCAGTACTCTCGGCAGTACCAGGTCAAATACCGTGCGTCCCGCATACATCACACAGCCCGGCAGTCCCAGCACCGGGATCTCTCCCAGATAAGATAACAGGAACATGGCTCCGGGAAGCACCGGTGCCCCATAAGACACAATATCCGCTCCCGTAGCTTTGATCGCTCCCGGTGTCCTGTCATCCGGATCCACGCTCATGCCGCCGGTACACAGCACCATGTCTGCGCCCTGACGGACAAACTTAAGAATCGCTGCCGAAATATCCTCCTGGCAGTCATCCAGGATCACCTGTCCCATCACTTCCGTATCATATGCCGCAAGCTTTGCCCGGATGGCAGGTCCGAAAGCATCCTGTATCCTGCCTTTAAATACTTCACTGCCGGTGGTGACGATTCCTACCTTTTTATGGGACATGGGCAGGATCTTAAGAAGCGGTTCCCCGCCGGCTGCTTCCTTTGCCCGGTTCATTTTTTCCTCTTCGATCACCAGTGGGATAATGCGTGTGGCTGCCAGCCTGTCTCCTGCTTTCACCGGAAAATTGCCGTGAATGGTGGCGATCATCATCTCTCCCAGTCCGTTCACCGCACGTAATTTTTCGGAATTGATCTTGAGCAATCCGTCTGCTGCTGCCCGGATCTCGATTTTGCCTTCCTTCGGTTCACTGGCAGTCATATTGTCATTGATGCACAGATCCCGTAAAATTACCGCTGCCTCGTCCTCATGCAGGATACCTTCCTTTTTTTCCCACACATAGAGATGTTCCTTACCCACAGATAACAATACGGGAATATCCTCTTTCGTGACAATATGCCCCTTGCGGAACACGGCATCCTTCACTACTCCCGGAATGATCTGGGTAATATCATGGCACAGCACCTGTCCCACTGCATCTTCTGTTCTGATCAGTTTCATCGTAATCTCCCGGATATACCAAAATATCCTAAAATACAGGCATAAATGCCTGCTATATCATTCATGTCATACACAGGGCAGTTCACCGCATCCTGCGTCACTACATCGGTTGCAACCGCGATCAGGTGCTCTGTGGCACATACCGTATGTTCCGACACCGCTCTCCGTACCACTTCAACCTTCGGATAAGCGGAATCCTTCAATCCCTCCAGGATCAGAACATCCACATCTTTGCAGGCCACTATCATATCCTCCGCGGTCACTTTTCCCTTACGGTTCAGAGAGGACTGCGTGTCGGAATAAATAGCACTGATCCGGGCCCCTGCTTCCGTAAAACGGTACGTGTCCGTCCCTTCCTGATCCATGTCGTACTCATGCCCGTCGTGTTTGATCACACCTACGCGGTATCCGTCCCGGATAAACTCATTGATCAGCTTAATGATCAGTCCTGTTTTGCCGCTGTCTTTGATCCCGCTGACACAGAAGATAAGCGGCAGGCTTAAACTTTCGAATTCTTCTCCGGTATTGATATTGCGCAGCTGCTTTTTATCAAAACAGCTGCTCTCCAGACGGATGTATTTGGTCCGCACCCTGCGCAGGATCTGCATCAGGCGATACTGCCCCTGTTCGATCAGTTCTTCTATCACCGGCAGTATTTTTTTCGAATAAATGGCACACAGCGGATGAATATGATCCTCATCCACCATGCAATAGCAGTCATAGTCTGAGGAAATAAATTCTGCCATATACCGCGCCAGATCTCCCGTGATAAAGGGCATATCCCCGGCACAGACAAATACATAATCGCAGGAGGTGTGGATCAGGACCTGCCGGATTCCTTCCATAGGTCCGATCTCCCTGTGCTCATCACAGACAACGGGAAGCCCCAGATTCTCATATTCTCCGGGCATAGCAGCAGAAATACAGGGCTTCTCATCGAACCCCCGGAGTTCCTCACAGATTCTGTCTAAAAATCTGCGGTTCTGATATTCCATTAAGACCTTGTTCTGCCCCATCCGGCTGCTCTTGCCGCCGGCAAGGACCGCTGTGCCAAGGGTAAATTTTTGCATTTCCTGCATGTTGATTTTCCTCCAGTGCAAGCACGTCGAAACGGTTTTTCCCGTCGTTGCCTTTCATGATACCATAAGGATTGCTCCGTGCAAGCACGTCGAAACTATTTGTCTTGTGACCTTTGTATCATTTAAAATACCGGATCCTGACCTCATCTCCGGGGTGCAGTTCCCGCCCCGGTTCCATATCTATAAAGCAATTACAATCTCTCATGTTGGAAAGCACCGAAGACGCATGTACTGCTGTGGGCAGTGTCACTCTGCCTTCCTCCGCATATGCCCGGACAAAACGTCTGAGCTTATTCACCTTCGGATAAGGGTCAGAAAGCACCGCTTGCGTTCTTCGCACCTTCAAGGATGCATCCTGTGTCAAATACGCTGCCAGTTCCCAAAAATAATACTCAAAATTGGCATACGCCGCAAAAGGATTTCCCGACAGGCTTAAGATGGCTTTACCATCCAGGACACTGCCGATCGTCGGAGTTCCCGGCTGGATGTTGGCATGGGAAAATATTTTTTTCGCTCCCAGTTCTTCCAGCACTTCCGGCAGCAGATCCTTTTTCCCCACAGACACACCACCGGTAGTGATCACAATATCCGCTGTTTTCAGGCACTGCTGTATTTTTTCCTTCAATAATTCTTTATCATCTCCGCAGATTTCCGTGAAAGGCACCTGTATTCCCTGTCTTTCCATGGAAGCCCGCAGCATATAAGCGATACTGTTATATATTTTCCCCGGTAAAAGTGGCGTTCCCGGTGCCATCAGTTCTGAACCTGTGGATAGAATACTGCACTTTATCCTCTCACAGACCAGCACCTCGTAAATGCCGAGACTTGCCAAAAGCCCCATATGGAGTGCACGCAGATGTGTCCCCCGTGCAAGGATCTGCTCACCCTCACGGATGTCCTCTCCCACACAGCAATAATTTGTTCCCGCTGTAATCTCCCGGTAGATCTGTACCTGTTTTTCGCCATAATCGGTATCTTCCTGCCGGATGACCGCATCGTATCCTTCCGGCACATAAGAACCGGTCATCACCCGTACCGCGCATCCTCCTTTGCAGGGAATCTTTGTGTAATCTCCGGCAAATAATTCTCCCACGATCTGCAACGTAACCGGATGTTCTCTGTCCGCACCCGACGTATTCTCCGCCCGTACGGCATAACCGTCCATGGCAGACTTCGGATAGGGAGGAATCATCATCTGCGCCACAATATCCTCACCGAGGATCCGGTCACAGGCATCCGTAAGTGCCACATATTCTGTTTTTTCTATAGGCTTTACCTCTGCCAGTAATGCCTCCAGACATTCTTCCAATTCTTTCATGCGCGGCTCCTCTCACTGTGTTTTATTCCGTGCTGTTCCACCAGAATGAAACAGGCTCCCTGTCCGTTCTCAGGATTATTTTCTTGCATCATGATAGATCTCTATCCGATCCGGCCAGGCTCTGCAGATCAGATTCAGCCGGTACTTTTTTGCAAGCTCTATTGCCTGATCTGTAGGTACTGCCTTGGACGCCAGCACCGGAATCCCGGCAGCGATCACCTTCTGTACCATGTCCGTAGGAACCCGCCCCGTAGTAAACAAAATGCACTCGGACAATTCCAGCTGTTTCAAAAGTGCATAGCCGATACATTTATCCAATGCGTTATGTCTTCCGATATCTTCCATGCGGCATACGCATTTGTCTCTTACTCCGAGATAACAGCTGTGAGTTCCTCCGGTCTGTCTGTGCAGCTTACTGTCTCCGGCGAATTCTTCCGCCAGGGCAAATACCCACGCATTCTGCCATTCTGTCCCGGGTAATTCCCGTAACTGTCTTTTTCCGTTTTTTTCCAGAAAAGTAAGATTCCCGATGCAGCAGGAAGCCTCTCTGTCTGTCGCTATCTGTCTGTCGCTTCCCCGTAATTTTTCCTGCAAAAATACTCTCGCACTTCTACCGCTTTCGCAGATCGTAATGCTCTCCACATCCCGGATGCTTTCAATCCAGCCTTCCGTGAAAAGTCTCCCCAGTATCAGCTCCGGCAGATGCGTGGCTGTGCAGGTCAGACGAAATGTCAGTTGCTCATCCACATAGACATCCAGGAAATGTTCACAGACAATCTCTCTGCTTCTACCCCTTTCCTGCTTCCCACAGTTCCCGGGACCGTCCGGCTCCACTGCAGTGTAAGTCTGTGCGACTGCATTATGTAGTTGTTCCATACGGTCATTGATCTGCATTTATCGTTCTCTTTTCTTGTTATTTGTTCCTGTGGTTACCAAGTAACACTTCTATGTAAGCACTTACATTTTACATCAAATTCCGAATCCCTGCAAGCAAAAAAATGCGTGCAGAGATGATCCACACGCATTTTTTGATTATCCTGTTTTAAACAATTCCAAGCCTTCTGTCAGCGATTACTCGATCACATGGATCCAGCCCTTAGGAGCTTCGATTCTGCCCATCTGGATACCGGTCAGAGTCTCATACAGCTTCTTGGTGACAGGTCCCATCTCGGTCATGCCGCTGGGCAGGCAGATCTCTTTGCCGTGGTCAACGATCTTACCAACAGGGGAGATAACTGCTGCGGTACCGCACAGACCAGCCTCTGCGAAGTCTTTTACTTCATCCAGGTATACTTCTCTCTCTTCTACTTCCAGTCCCAGATATTCCTTGGCAACATATACCAGAGAACGACGGGTGATGGAAGGAAGGATACTGTCGGACTTGGGAGTTACGACCTTGTTGTCCTTGGTAACGAACAGGAAGTTCGCACCGCCGGTCTCCTCTACCTTGGTACGGGTAGCAGCATCCAGGTACATATTCTCATCGTAGCCTTCCTTGTGAGCGGATACGATAGCATGTAAGCTCATAGCGTAGTTCAGACCAGCCTTGATGTGACCGGTTCCGTGAGGTGCCGCACGGTCGAAGTCGGTGACACGGATGGTCAGAGGCTTAACGCCTCCCTTGAAGTAAGGTCCCACAGGGGTGCACAGGATACGGAACTGATATTCATCCGCAGGCTTTACACCGATGACAGGGTTGCTGCCGAACATATAAGGACGAATGTACAGAGTTGCGCCGCTGCCGTAAGGAGGCACGAAAGCATCGTTCGCCTTAACAGTCTCGGTAACAGCTTCCACGAAACGCTCCTTGGGGAAAATGGGCATCTCCAGTCTTGCTGCGGAAGACTCCAGGCGTTCACCGTTTAAGTCAGGACGGAAGGTTACGATATGTCCGTCTTCTGTGGTGTAGGCCTTCAGGCCCTCGAATACGGTCTGTGCATACTGCAGTACACCTGCGCACTCATTTAATACGATGTTGGGGTCCTGGGTCAGCTGACCGTCATCCCATTTGCCGTCCTTGTAATTGGACACATATCTGTAATCCGTAGGGATATAACCGAAACCGATGTTACCCCAGTCAATGTTCTTCTTTTCCATTTTGTATTCCTTCTTTCCTCGGTTTACCACTCTGCCTGTTTATTTCTCTTAACAGAATTTATTGATTTTCATTATTATACCATTTGTAATAAAAGTCAATATACACATTTATGCTTTCCAGTGCTTTTTTCAGCGAAAATGTGGCTCATTTCTCCTTTTAGCTGAAAACTCAAATTAAATTCACTACAATTATTTTTCTCCGGTAGCTTCCTGATATGCACTGTTCGCTACCACTGACCATCCGGTCTTATCCCCCGCAATGACCTGCAGATCTTCACTGCGGACCGCATAAAACTCCACGATCTGTGCTGCCTCTGTGGACAGATTCTCTTCTGGATTCCGGTACAGCACGAAAATCTCACATTTTCCGTTCTGCGAGGTACGATTGTAGACCAGCGTGTATGCATAGGTCTTTCCCGCCTGCTCCTGTTCTCCCAGCTGCAGATAGAAATTGCCTTTGGCATTGTAGCAGACTTCGAAGGAAAAGCCCTGTTGTTGCAGCACAGCATCATATACTGCCTGTGCGTAAGGCTCTAAGGGATCCTGTACATCTTCCGCGGTTTCCGTCTCCGACGCATAGTATTCCGCAAGCCACTGTTCTTCCATCGCCTGCTTTGCTACCGTTTCTGCATCCTCCGGGTGGGTATTTTCTTCCTTGTCCATCAATTCCGTCAGATAAGTAATGTAATCCTCACCGGCAAGCTCCGTCTCTCTCCGAAACAGCACGCCCTCTGGACGCCAGTAGGAATACCAGTGCCTGTCCGGGAACTCCATCTCTTCCACACTGATCAGATTCTCTGTGAGCCGCGTCTCCGAAGGGATGTCATTTTCAAACCAAATCCAGGCAATTCCGGCAAACGTGACGATCAGGCACAGCACTGCCCACAAAGCAATGCCGATATCCTCCAGCCACTCCCATTTCCCGGGAGTTCCCCACTTGTCCCGTATTTTCCGGTGCAGCCTGATGGGTACTCTCAGATATACATAAAACAGGAGAAGCAGCAGACACAGCAGATCCCCCAGTAACAACACATAACTGCGAAAACTTACGGGACCACCCCACAGAATCATTCTGGCTGCCACATATATTCCTGCCAGTGTAAGCAGTAAAACCGTAACTGCCAAATATATCTTCTTTTTCATCGTTTTCCGCACTCAGGCTTTCTTGCGCTCGTACTTTAAGAACTGATAGGTAATGTCAAAATAGACCTGCTCGTCGCTGTCCGCGGTAATCTCCCACTCAGGATCACTGTCCAGATCCGGGAAATAGGCATCCGCCTCGTAGGCATGGTCAATCTTCGTCACATGGGCCACGTCACAGTAAGGCAGCATCTGGCGGTAAATACTCTCTCCGCCGATGATATAGATATTCTCTTCGTCGTATTTTTTCAGTTCTTCCAGCAGCTCCTCGATGGAGTGTACCACGATGGCATCCTTCACCTGATAATTCGGATCTTTGGATAAGATGATGTTGGTACGGTTCTTTAAAGGCATTCCCTGGGGAAACGTCTCTAAGGTCTTACGTCCCAGAACGACGACCTTACCGGTGGTCTCCTCGCGGAAATGCTTGTGATCGTTGGGGATGCGGATCAGCAGTTCGTTCTTGCTGCCGATGGCCCAGTTGTTGTCTACTGCTACAATTAAATTCATGGTGTACCTCGTTTCTGTTTGTTTCTATGATAATAACCGGTTTCTCCGTGCTTCGCACTCACGAAACCGTACTGATATTCGTATTCCGGGCTACCGCCCTACTTACTCATGTCAGATTGCAATCGGAATATCCCTGATCTGCTCCCCTGTCTGGTAACCTTCCAGCTTCACATCATCCGGCGTGAACTGATAGAAATCCTTGATCTCCGGATTCAGCCAGAACTTCGGTGCCGGGAAAGGCTCTCTGCTGATGAGTTCCTTAATGGCATCCACATGGCGGTCATAGATATGAGCATCCGCAATGACATGCACCAGCTCGCCCACGTTCATATCGCAGACCTGCGCCAACATATATACCAACACCGCATACTGTACCACATTCCAGTTGTTGGCTGCCAATACGTCCTGGGAGCGCTGGTTTAAAATGGCATTCAGGGTCAGCCTGTCCTCTCCCTTTTTCTGTGTCACGTTAAAGGTCATGCTGTAGGCGCAGGGATACAGATTCATCTCGTGCAGATCCTGATGGACATAGATGTTGGTCATGATCCGGCGGCTGAAGGGATTGTTCTTCAGGTCGTAGATCACACGGTCCACCTGATCCATCATGCCTTCCTTATACTGATGCTTCACCTGCATCTGATATCCGTATGCCTTACCGATCGAACCGTTTTCATCTGCCCACTCATCCCAGACGTGGCTGTTTAAATCATGAATGTTGTTGGACTTGCGCTGCCAGATCCACAGCATCTCATCTGTGGCGGATTTTAATGCCGTCCGGCGCAAGGTCAGGATTGGGAACTCCTTCGACAGGTCGTATCGGTTCACCACTCCGAATTTCTTAATGGTATAGGCAGGAGTGCCGTCCGGCCAGTGGGGGCGCACTTTCTCGCCCTCCGTACTGGTACCGTTCGTTAAAATGTCATTGCACATATCGATAAAAATATGATCCGCTAAACTCATGTTGTCTCCTTATTCTGATTCTGTCTTCTAACATATAATATATAAACGATTTCTCCGTGCTTCGCACTCTCGAAATCGTCCCCCCTTCGTATTCCGGACTATCGTCCTACATACTCAGGGTTGTTTGTGCCTATGGATGCACTTTATATCTCCCACTTGTCACATAGGGAATTGATCTGGTCCGCGAACTTCGCCATATCCTTGTTGGTCATGACACCCTCGCTCTTCGTAACCAGTGCCAGTAAGCGTCTCGCAGAAGCAAGCAGTCGTTCGAAGACTCCGGTAGCAGGCTTCGTCTTTTTCTGCACGGCAACAGGTGCTGCCTCATAGGTGAACTTATTGCCTGCAAGATCGAACTCTGTACCGCTATAAGGAGCATAGGCTCTCTGCCCATACTCCATCTTCAGGCATTCGGCAAATCCGGTACATACACTGTCCTCTCCATGTACCACGAACACCTTCTTCGGCTTTTCTTCAAAGGCCTGGATCCAGTCGATCAGACCTTCCTTATCCGCATGACCGCTCAGTCCCGTCATTTTCCGGATCTCGGCGCGCACTGAAACCGTCTCACCGAACAACTTCACCTCGTCAGCACCCTCTACCAGTGCCCGGCCCAGTGTTCCCACCGATTGATAACCGACGAACAGGATCGTACACTCCGGTCTCCACAGATTATGCTTCAGATGATGCCGGATACGTCCTGCATCACACATACCGGATGCGGAGATAATGACCTTAGGTGTCTCGTCAAAGTTGATGGCTTTGGATTCCTCACTGGTGATAGACAGCTTTAATCCTGAAAAAGCAATGGGATTAATGCCCTCTTTTACGAATTCCATCGCCTCATCATCGAAGCATTCCCACCTGTTCTCCTGGAATATACCGGTAGCCTCTACCGCCATGGGACTGTCCACATACACCGGGAAATCTTCATGACCCTTTACCAGGCGCCCTACCTTGATCTTCCGCAGGAAATACAAAATCTCCTGGGTACGGCCCACAGCAAAAGACGGGATCACCACATTACCGCCCCGGTCTAAGGTCTCCTGCAGCACCTTGGTCAGTTCTGCCACATAATCCAGCTTATCCTTCGGATGCAGTCTGTCACCGTAGGTAGACTCCATCACGACATAATCCGCTTCCTTCGTAGGTGTCGGATCCTTAAGTAACGGCTGGTGCTTGTTGCCGATATCGCCGGAAAATACGATTTTTTTCGTATTGCCGTCCTCCGTCAGCCAGACTTCGATGCTGGCAGAACCCAGCAGATGTCCGATATCCGTAAAACGGATTTTTACTCCCTCGCATACTTCCACGATCGTATTGTAATGGCAGGGAACGAACCGGCGGATCACACCATCTGCATCCTCCATGGTATACAGTGGCTCCACCACTGCATTATTCGCAGAACGTTTTGCCTTACGATTCTTCCATTCCGCTTCGGCACTCTGGATATGTGCACAGTCACGCAGCATAATGCTACACAGATCCGCCGTAGCATCCGTGGTATAGATCTGTCCTCTGAAGCCTCTGGCATACAGAAGCGGCAGAAGACCCGAATGATCCACATGAGCATGAGTCAGGAATACATAATCGATCATGGATTCCGCCACCGGCAGCGGCACATTTTCAAATACATTGACACCCTGCTCCATACCGTAGTCCACTAAAATATGTTTCCCGGCAACCTCCAGATAATGACAGCTTCCGGTTACTTCATGGTCTGCCCCCACAAACACAAGTTTCATAGCTCTACCTCCGTTTTTGTAATGTTATTTTAAAGCATTGGCTGTTTCATAGAACTGATAATAAATTCCCTTCTGCTCCATGAGCTGGTCGTGATCGCCTTCCTCAACGATACCATCGTCCGTCAGCACCAGGATCCGGTCCGAATTGCGGATACTGGATAGTCTGTGGGCTATGGTCAGGGTCGTGCGTCCCTCCGACAGCTCTCCTAAGGACTTCGCCACCGCAAATTCACTCTCATTATCCAGTGCGGAAGTAGCCTCATCCAGTATGATAATGGGCGGATTCTTCAGAAATACTCTGGCGATGCTGATCCGCTGCTTCTGTCCCCCGGACAGCTTCACGCCCCGCTCTCCCACATAAGTATCATAGCCGTCCTTCAGTTCCATGATAAAATCATGTGCTCCGGCGCGTTTTGCCGCCTCGATCACGTCTTCTTTGGAAGCTCCCGGACGTCCATAGGAGATATTTTCATAAATCGTACCGGAGAACAGATATACATCCTGCTGCACGATACCGATATTGCCCCGCAGGCTCTTCAACGTAAAATGCTTGATATCCTGACCGTCCAGCAGGATCTTTCCTTCCGAGACATCATAGAATCTGGGGATCAGATTGCACAGTGTCGTCTTTCCTCCACCGGAGGGTCCGACGATCGCCACCTTTTCCCCCGCATGGATCTGCAGGTTCAGATTCGTAAATACCTTATTGTGATCATCCGGATATTCAAAGCTTACTTTTTCAAAAGAGATCTCTCCCTTCGGATCTTTCAGTTCGACCGCATCCGGTTCGTCAAAGATCTCGATATCCGCATCCACGATCTGTAGAAAACGCTCGATGCCGGTCATACCCCTCTGGAACTGCTCGGCGAATTCGATGATACGACGGATCGTTGCGATCAGTGTGGACACATACAGCATATATGCCACCAGATCACCTGCGGCTATCTTACCTCTTACCATGAAGATACCGCCTGCCACCAGGACTACCAGATACATCAGTCCGTCGAACAGCTTGACTGTGGTATTAAATGCTGCCATGTAGCGGTAGGTCAGCTTCTTAATATCCAGAAAGGTACCGTTGTCCTTCTCGAACTTTTCATTCTCCACTTCTTCATTGGTAAATGCCTTAACGACCTTATGTCCTAAGAGGCTGTCCTCGATCCGGGCATTCAGTTCGCCGATCTGATTGCGCTGCTTACGGAAAGCGCTCCGCATCCGGAAATTCAGGATCATGCACACGCCGCACATAAGCGGTACACATAAAAAGATCATCAAAGTCAGCGGCAGATTGATATTTGCCAGAATGACAAAAGAGATCACCGTCTTGATCCCGGCGATGAAAAATTCCTCCGGGCAATGATGGGCGAATTCCGTCACATCGAATAAGTCATTGGTGATCCGCCCCATGATCTGACCGACTTTGGTATTGTTATAGTAGGTATTGGACAGCTTCTGCAAATGATTGTACGCATCTCTGCGCATGTCCGTCTCGATCTTCGCTCCCATGACGTGTCCCATGTCGGACATATAGTAGCTGGCGATGCAGTCCACGATACGAAGTCCGAAATACAAAATGCCAAGCGTAAGTATGGTCTTCACCGACAGGGCAGCCAGATCCCGCAGCCCCTCATTGGTAATATAGCGCATGATCAGTGGCAGTACCAGTTCACAGACCGTAGTCAGTGCCGCACAGAACAGATCCATGCACAGGGTAAAACGATATTTTTTAAAATAAGGTGCAAATCTGCGAAACAGTTCGCGGGTCGTGTATTGTTTATTCTCCATTGCTATTAAATTCCTTTTTGATCATTTCTATAAATGTTTCTTATAAATATTTTCCCTCTCCCTGATAAAAACGAACTTTCCCTTTTTGTTCTTTCTTCTGTTCATACAATGTATTGTCCGCTGCAGACAGGAAATCCCACACTCGGTTTGGTTCCTTCGGAATAGCACAGACACCACCTACAGAAATCGTAAGCCACGGTTCCAATTCGGAATCTTCATTGGGAATTTTGTATTCCCGGATACCGGCACACAACGATTCCGCATGTTCCATTGCATAGGTCAGATCACGCCCTGTCATCACTACGAGGAATTCATCCCCACCGTAACGCGCCACATAGTCCTCCGGAAATATTCTTTTCAACGTATCTGCCACTGCACAGATTCCTTCATCCCCTTTTCCATGCCCGTACCGGTCGTTTAGTTGTTTAAAATAGTCAATATCCAAAAATAGAATTCCCAGTTCTTTCTCATTTAATTTGCAGGCTTCAAAGACATCCTCTAGATAACGGTTCAGACTTCTCTTGTTGTACAGTCCTGTCAATTCGTCATGCTCTGACTGATACAATAATTTGTTTCTCTTCTTCGTCTGCTCCCGCTGCTCCTCTTCCACCGCCTGCAGGCGCTTACGCAGCTCCAGCATATACATAACCTGATTGCTCTCGATCATTTCGTTGCTTTCCTTGATGTGGAAAAAAGTCTCTGTAGCCTGACGGAATTCCTCTATAGACATCTGTGCACTGCAATAACGCAGCCGCAACATTAAAAGCTGTAGCAACAGGCTCCTATTCTGTTCGATCGCCGCCTTAGGCTCCAGACAATCCAATATCTCCTGCAGCAATTCTATATTACCGGTCTTTTCCACGTATTGGAGAAGATTCTGAATACTGTCATATTCGGAAGATACCTGACGCATATCTTCCAATGCCATCACAGCCTGTCTTACATGGTCTGCCGCTTTTTCCCGGTGTCCTTCACTTTCTGCCAGATACGTGAAAAACACATTCGCCGCAAGTCTCGTTTCCCGAATGATCTCTTCGCTTTTTCCGGTTTCTTCCAGTTTGCGGTATACCTCCATTGCCTCCTGATCCATATCCAGATGCAGAAGACAACAGCCATACTCTGACAGCATTTTCCGGAAATTGATCCGGCTGTAAATGCTGTCATCACCTGCTTTTTCAAATTCACGGATGCATTCCCTATAACATTGCACGGCTCTGTCATAGACTCCGATAAGATAATATGCATCCGCCATATTACTTAATACTATACTATGTACCATCTTATCATTGTATTTCGCTGTATAATCCAATGCCCTGCCATACTGTTCCATGGCCAGAGACAGATTGTTCTGCATATGTGCCACGATACCGATCATATTATAGACCCTGGCTACGTGAATCTCCTGATCCGTTCCCAGCAGGCATCTCACGCTTTCGTCCAGATACTTCAGACACTGTTCCTGATTCCCTGTATCCAGATGATAAAATGCTGCGAAATAACAGATCCTTCCATGGATTCCCCTATCCCTCTTCTCCGTCACAAAGGACAATGCCTGTTCCAGTGTCTCCCAGGTATATGGGATCCCATCTGCCATCTGTTGGTTTAACCGTTCTGCTGTCTCTAACATCTGCTGTCTGTCTACACTCATATTTGTTCCATCCTGTCAATTCCCCAATGCTTTACTCCTTATCATTGTATTATTTTATACCCCGGTGCGCAAGTTATTTTACGGAATAGATAAAATGTTTCCCTATTTTTTAAAAAAATGTTAGAATGAGAATATGTGTCGGAAATAAGCAGGAAAAAGGTATGATTTTTATGGAAACTATCGCAAGAAACAAGAGATTTCAAGATCTGCATTTTGACAGCATCCAGGCTTTACGCGGTCTGGCTGCTCTTTTTGTAGTATTCCAGCATGTCCGCTTCTTAAATTTCGGTGCATTCGGGGTAGACATATTTTTCTGCATCAGTGGGTTTATGATCATGTTCACCACAGAAAAAAGTACAAAATACTTCTTCCGGAAACGGCTGATCCGGATTCTGCCGCTGTATTATCTGATGACATTCGGCACTTACGCAATGCTGCTTTTATTCCCGTCCCTGTTCCAGCAGACCAGGCACAATCTTTCCTACCTTGTCAAGAGCCTGCTGTTTATTCCTTTTGATATCGGTGGTGGAATTATCCAGCCTCTGGTGCGGATCGGATGGACTATCAACTGTGAAATGCTGTTCTATCTGTTATTTTTCATTGCCTTTCACATCAGCATGAAATACCGTGGTCTGATCTGCAGTACGTTTCTGGCTATTCTGGTGGGAATGGTACAGATATTCGCTCCATCAATCTCCTCCTGGCAGTCTCCGATAGGCGGGATGCTTTCTCCTGTTCTTATGTTTTACGGCGATCCTGTCATGCTGGAATTCATTTTCGGAATCCTCGCCTATTATCTGCTGCGTTTTTTATATCACAGGCATTTGGAGCATCCGTTTCCGATTGCTGTAAGTGTGCTGTCTGCGGTAAGCATTCCAGTGATTTTTTGTCTGCTGGCATTTTTCACCCCCAGGATCAATGTGCTCGGTTTCCGCAGGCTTCCGCTGTGGGGACTTCCGGCACTTGTACTGTTGGTTTTAGCTTTCCTGGCCGGACGGAAGCTCTCTCTGCCCCGCTTTTTCATCCTTATGGGAAATATCAGTTATTCCCTGTATCTGGTGCATTACTATCCGGTAATGTTCTTAGACCGGGCGGTGTTTGACTTCTCCACCCTCTCTGTAATGTCTGTCATCGGAGTGATCTTAAGTGTGGCGCTGAGTATCGGGTTGGCTTACCTGTCCTGGATCGTTGTAGAACAAAAATTCTCCGGATGGCTGCGGAAGAAGCTGCTGCACTAAGCATTTCCCTTGTAGCACTGCTTCTGTCATTTAATTATTTTATGAATTGTATATGCAATTATTCAAAAAGATGCACACTTTTTCTGTTGACATTTAGAACACCTTATAGTATATTATAACTTGTCTGTAAGACATGCGCGAGTGGCTCAGCGGTGGAGCACCTCCTTGCCAAGGAGGGGGTCGCGGGTTCGATCCCCGTCTCGCGCTTGAAAAAAGAACGATACCAAATCGGTATCGTTCTTTTTTTCGATCCCTGGCAGGGCTCGAAAGTTCGATGTCTACGCTCCGCTCCGGTCCGCGCAGTCCGAGGTCCCCCGGACCTCGTGCGCCGTCTCGCGCTTGTTAAGACCCGCATTTCCGTTTTCATGGTGCATAAAATATAAGCAAAAAGACGACTGCACTTTGTTGCAGCCGCCTTCTTACTGATTGTTTGTCTATTGTTCGATTTTATCAGCATATTTGATGCGGTAGATCCGACGCAGGGAATCGTTCACGCGGTCCTCGGAGATGGTTCCGTTCTGGACAGCCTCCAGTACTCCGTTGTATGCGGTCTCGAAGTTCTCCGGCGCATAGATCATGTCGCAGCCGGCACGCAGTGCCAGTACTGCGGCTTCATCGGCACCGTAGTAATTCGTGATCGCTGTCTGGTTCATGGCACCGGATACGATCACACCGCGGAAATTCAGTTCATTTCGTAAAATATCCGTTACCACCGCACTTGAAAATGAGCAAGGCGTATTATCTCCTGTCAGGGAAGGTGCTGCCATATTGCTGACGGTGATCATTTTGGTCTCACCGGAATCAATACAGCTCTGGAATACCGCAAATTCATTGGCCCTGAAATCTTCCGCACTTCTGTCCGTAGAAGCCATGCCATTCTTCGTGCTCTGGGTCGTACTGCCGATACCGGGAAAATGTCCGATGGCAGCTGTTACTTTCTGTTCCTGCAATCCTGTCTGCATGCCGGTCACAAAAGATGCTACCGTTGTCGCATCCGTGCCGTAGGAGCTGCTGCCTGCCGCATTTCCATCCACTACTTTCAGATCTGCCGCAGGAGCAAAATCAAGATTGAAACCTAGCTCTGCCAGGTAACTGCCCACTGTGGTTCCGGCAGTATAGGCGTTGTTGGTATCTCCGGATGCGCCGATAGTCTCCGGGGAATCGGTCTTCGTTCCAAGGCCTGCCGCTGCCACAGCGTCGGTTCCGGATCCCTCTCCGTCGATCGCAATAAACAGTGGATAGCTGGTATACAGCTTCGTATTGTCGATCATCTGCTTTAACTGGTCTGCGGACTGAATATTTTTCGCCGCATAGACGATACCGCCTACCGGATATTTGGATAACGCATCCTTGGTTCCGTCTCCTGCCTGCACTGCCGCAGATACACCGGTGATGGATTCCGGCGTGGTGATAAACAGTCCTGCCACCTTGTCCTCCAGGGGCATGTTCTGAATGATGGCTTCGTCTATGATCTTATCCAGCTTCTGTTCATTTGTCAGTTCCGGTACAGTCTCCACCGATTCCGTAGGCGCCGTGATGGTCTCCTCGGAAGCTATGATATCATCCAGTTTATTCTGTTGTTCCTGCCGATTGTGGCTCATGCCGGTAATCTTGCTTACAGCAAAAGCAATTCCCGCTGCCAGCACCAGGATCATAATTCCTACGACTGTATATGCAATGATCTGGCTTCTCTGCCGTCTCTTATGTCTTTCTTCCCGTCTGTTCTGCTGACTTTCCTGTCTCTGTTCGTTTGTATCCATTTTTATAACTCCTCTATCTGTACTACTTTTCTATTGTACATGATATCGGTAGGTTTTTCCACTGGAAAATTGTACAACTATTCAGAGCCATGTAAAAATTGATAAATGGGCGTCGAATGCTGGCATTCGTAAGACCATTTTCTAATTTTTATTTGGCGAAGTAGCCTCAATGAGCAAAAGGAAAGCATCGAAGATGCGATTTTGCGAATGAGGCTCTGAATAGTTGTTCCATCTGAATAGTTGTTCCATCTGAATAATTGTACAACAATAAGAGAGCGTACCGATCATTCTTTCAATCAGTACGCCCTCTCAGACTACAGGCTCCAATGGCTTGCCCTCTCTTTCTTAAATTTGATCTTCCATTTTGTCTTTTGTTCTCTTTCCACTTTTCTTTTGTACGTATGTACTGTAATGTGAGATAATTCTTATCTTCTGTTGTTCATTACTTTTTCTTCTGTGTACTTGATGTTCTCTATATAAATTGGTTCTCTTTGGTAGTTCTATTCAGTTGTACATCATGGAAGACTGTGGTAGGACTTTACTTGTTAGGTGGACTATACCTCTCTTTCTATAGATTCTTTTGTACTTCTCTCCCAACCTTCTCTGTTGGGTTGTTCCGTTTCTCTTTTGTTAAGTTTAATATAATACAAGGTTGTGTATTTGTCAACACATTTCTTGAAATATTTTAATTTATTTTCAATATTTTTACTGCATTGGCATATTTTTACATTTTTCGACATTTTATTATGTATTGTCTGTCATTTTCGCCTAGTAAAAAGACTCCTGCAAGTCAATGCAGAAGTCTTTCTTTTCATTTTCCTTATACCTGCTGCAGACGTTGCAGTACTTCCTCTCGTTCCGGGATCGCACTCGCTGCGCCCTCTCTCGATACAGCAATGCTTGCCGCCATACTGGCAATGCTGAGTGCCCTGACCGGATCCTGTTCCTTCAGATACTCCGCAATGAAGTATCCGGTATAGGTATCTCCGGCTCCGGTGGTATCTACGGCATGGCAGGGATAAATCTTCTGAGGGATTATTTTCGCCGCCGGATCACTTCCTTTGCCCGCATAGACAGAACCTTCTGCTCCCAGGGTCAGTACAATCTCTGCCTCTGGGAATTTTGCCTGCATACTCGCAAGTACTTTCGCAGGATCTTTTTCACCGGTGAGTTGTCCTGCCTCCACTTCATTCAGGATAAACATGGATATTTTTGACAGATCACATGCCAGCACCTGATCGTCCATGGGCGACGGATTCAGGATGATCTTCATACCTTTTGCATAAGCACTGTCGATGATGTAGGGCAGATTGTTGATTTCATTCTGCAGAAGCAGATAATCTCCTTCCGAAAATGCCCCCAGCACTTCATCAATAAAGCTCTTCTCCATGCAGCGATTTGCTCCTGGATAGAGAATGATACAGTTCTGACCGTTTGTATCCACCTGGATGATTGCATTGCCGGTACGTGTCTCCACGTTGCGGATAAACCGGACATCTGCTCCACTGTCAGCACATACCTTACGCAGCATCTCGCCATCTTCTCCAATCTGACCGGCATGGAAGACCTCAGCTCCCGCCTTTGCCAGTGCAACTGACTGATTCAGGCCCTTGCCGCCGGGATGGATTGCCAGTCCCAGGGATGTCAGTGTCTCCCCGGGGGCTACAATGTGCGGCACCTGATAGGTATGATCCAGATTCAAGGAGCCAAAATTCAATACTTTCATAATAAACACCTATGTCTTTCCGTAACCTGTGGTCCACGGGACTCAGGTACAAATTTGTGACTAAAATGCCATTTCATAAATTTTACGACAATCGTCACGATTCAGATGTACGATGCCTCCGATAGAATGATCATCTCCCCGGAAAGCAATTCTGTCAAGCATATCTTCAATGCGATCCGTTGGAATGTTCATATCATGGAAAGAAATAGGCATACCCATGCTCTTAAAATACTCCTCCGTCTTCACAATACCTTCCTCTGCTGCCTGCAGGGTGTTGGTGCCATCCCAGTTCACGCCGAATACCTCTCTGGCATATCTGGCAAAACGTTCTGGCTTCTGACGGTACACATAGCGCATCCATGAACCCATGATGATCGACAGTGTTGCGCCGTGAGGAGTATCGTACAGAGCACTGAGTTCATTACCAATCTCATGAGTGCCCCAGTCCTGTACTCTTCCGATACCCACGGTGTTATTGTGGGCAATGGTTCCGATCCACATGATCTCTGCACGATATGTATAGTTCCGTCGGTCCTCCAGTAATTTGGGTCCGATATCCACTAACGTCCTTAAAATGCCTTCGGACATGCGGTCGATCACACCGATCTCATCATCCGGAGCGAAATAGCGCTCGCATACATGGGAAAACATATCTGTTACACCACAGGCTGTCAGGAATTTCGGTAGGGAATAAGTCAGTTCCGGATCCATGAACGCATACTTAGGACGCAGCACCGGATGACTGACTAAAAGCTTTTTACCCTCGTCAGTATTGTTCACTACTGCTACCTGGCTGGACTCACTTCCAGTTGCAGGGCAGGTTAAAAGAACAGCAACCGGCAGAGTGTGTTCCGGCTCTCTCTCTCCAATAAAATAATCCCATACATCACCTTCGGAGACAGTCCCCAGTCCGATGGCTTTGGCAGAATCAATGACACTGCCGCCGCCGATTGCCAATACGAGGTCAATCCCTTCCCTTTTTGCAAGCTCTATGCCTTCTCTTACCAGAGACAGACGGGGATTGGGCAAGACACCTCCAAGCTCGGCATGGGCTATGCCATTTGCTGTCAGCTGATCGCACACAGCCTGAAGTAGTCCCGTATCATAGAGATACTGACCATTATCATGGTGGATCAGCACTTTTTTCACGCCATCCTTTTTCAGGATTTCTCCAATCTGTTTCTCCGCACCTTTTCCAAAGATAAATCTCGTGTTGATGCAGATATCAAAATTATTCAGCATTATCTATTGTCCTCCTGTTCCAGTCGTTTTTTCAATTCCTCACCATTGGCCGCCAGCTCATCAGGACCTGTTTCCAACAGCTTATTTGTATCACCGTCCCCATAGGTTACACCGATACAGTGGATATGGTTCTCATGTGCTGCCGTTACATCACTGTAGGTATCTCCGATATATACGACACTCTCCCGTTCCATCTGTCCGGAGGCCATGACGTCCTCTATCACCTGAGCCTTGGACCGGATCACCTCTCCAAAAGAATCCGGAGAAAAGCATCCTTCAAATAGATCTGTCCATCCCTTCTTTTTCAGGATCCTTAACAAAGCTTCCTCAGGTTTTAGTGTGATAATATAATTCCGGACTCCGCAGACCCGTGCTTCTTCCAGGATCTCACGGATTCCCGGATATAGTTCTGTCTTCGGATATTCACTGATGGTACGGTAATGGATCGTCACCCATTCGTCAAATGTGGCTAGTTTTTCTTCACCCGGAAACGGGTGCACCTGCCGAAAGATTTCTCTCATCGGCTTACCGAGGTTGCTGTCGCAGCTTTTGAACTTCTCATCCATGCTGCCTCCCAGCTTCCCAGCCGCATATTCCAGAGAATCCCAGACATCTGCACCCGTATTGGCCAAGGTTCCGTCAAAGTCCCACAGAATCACCTTGTATTTCATTCTAATTCCTTTCCTTACTGCCGGATCAGAATTCCCTGAAGCACTGTTTGCTCCACAGGGTTCCGACGACTACCAGCAGGGATCCTACAATGATGGGAACGGTAATTCCTACCCCCAGCATGAAGGATGTCATCACTGTCGAAATGATCGGCAGGAAGTTTGATACTAATACCACCAGAAGCATGTTTCCTTTCTTGATGGAAAGGTTCCATAAGGTATTCGCCAATGCACCCACTACGATACCGGCATATAGAATCTGTCCAATGAGGCTTACAGAAAAATTTCTCGGTTCATCCATAAATATGGAGATAATCCCTAAAATCGCTGCTGTCACGATCATGTAGATTCCAACGCCATCTACCTTTTTGGTTCCTACATACTTTTTCACCAGGTTAGTATACACTCCCCAGGAGATTGCTACCACAAAGCCCATTGCGTATCCCGCCAGATCCCCTCCGGACAGGATATTATCCGCAAAACTGCTCAAATGGAAGATGTCCGCTCCGAGTTTGGCTACCACAATTCCCACAAAGCTTAAGGCTACACTGCAGATCAGCCACAGGGATGCCCTTGCATGTAAAATAGGAATCGTAAAGATCAGGGTAAACAATGGCCACAGGAACCGGATCAGTACCAATACGATCACTGACTCATCACTTTGTACCATGCTCATGGATACATAGGAGGATGCGGTGTATATGACGAACAGGCTTCCACATACCGTCCAGTATTTTCTGGGAACTTCACGGATACCGGTCAGTCCCTCTTTCTTGATCAGTTGCGTAACCAACACCACGATACCACCGATCAGATTGACCAGTGCGGCTGAGGTATATGCCCCCAGCCCGGTACTCAGGTTTCTGGTAAAAATTGCGCTGGTTCCCCAAATGATAATGGTCAGGAAGCCTAGCAGTGTATAATAAAATTTAGATTTTGAAGCCATACGCTTTCCCCCTTGATCGTTATTTCTTAGTTATAATTTCTCAAGGTCGTATATAACAAATCCATAAATCCGGGGAAGTCAAGTTCCAAAGCTGCCTCTGCGTTGGGCTTCTCACCACGGAAGTCCATCTGCGGCTCTCTGTACAGATCGATTGCAGGATCTACGCCACGCAGATGTCTGTAGTCGCATACGGTCATACCACGGGTCAGTTCACCCTTCAGCTCAATATCGATATGCATCTCAGCAGACTTGATCAGGTTCGGATTGATCAGCCAGGCTACTGCACAGGCATCATGCATATTCGCACCGGTCAGCTTAGCGCTCTTGACTGTGGAATCGATGAAGAACTCGGTCAGATCTGCTGCAAGATTTGCTGCCTTGGTGCCGATCTTACGAAACTCTGCTACATGCTCTGCGGTCAGGCAGCACTGTCTGGTCAGGTTCAGCCCGGACATCTTTACATGGATGCCGGAATGGAACACCTTGTATGCTGCTTCGGGATCCACAAAAATATTGAATTCTGCGGTAGGTGTCCAATTACCGAAGGTAACGGAGCCGCCCATGATGCTCAGCTCTTTGACTCTCTCTACGATTCTCGGCTCTCTGTGGATCGCGCAGGCAATATTGGTCAGGGGACCGGTAGCGATCAGGGTTACATCATCGGTATTCATAACGGTGTCGATGATGAAATCTACTGCGTGCTTGTTCTGAGGCTTTGCCACAGGCTCCGGAAGCACGGGACCGTCCAGTCCGGACTCACCGTGAAACTGGGGAGCAGTTACAAGAGGCACTACCATGGGACCTGAATTGCCGGGATATACGGGAATATCGGTCCGTCCCAGCACTTCCAGTACCTTCAGTGCATTCTTGGTTACATTCTCTAATGTACAGTTACCGCCAATGGTCGTAATACCCAGAACATCCAGATGCTGTACAGCTAACATGATCGCAAAGGCATCATCATGCCCCGGATCACAATCCAGGATAACTTTCTTTTTTTCCATATATAAAAACCTGCCTTTCTAAACCAGTTCGAAATCAGTTTATTTATTTTCTGCCAGAAATGCTTCCAGTTCCTCGGTATTTGGTGAATTTCTTGCACCCTTTCTCATAACGGTGTATCCGGATACTGCGTTACCGCGGATCAGGCACTCGCGTAAATTCATGCCCGCAAGTCTTCCACTGATAAATCCAGCATTATACACATCTCCCGCACCTACGGTATCTTCCACTTTCACCGAAAATGCAGGTACGTATTCCTCGCCCTCTTTCGAGAAACTATAGGATCCTTCCTTGCCATTTCTGACGATGACAACTCTCTCGTCGGAAACGAGTGCTTTTGCATTTTCCCGCCAGTCTCTGCCCTCGCCGAGATACTTGAACTCATCATTTCCGGAGCCTAACAGATAGGTCGTATAGCGGATGACTTCTCTCACCGCTTTCTCATACTCCGGATCTAACTGTCCATCGTCCACCCGTAAATTCAGATCAAAGGAGGTCGGTACTCCTGCTTCATAAGCTTTTTTAAATATCTCAATAATTTCTGTGCGTGCAGATGTGTCATATACCAGAGACATTCCGGAGGAATGGACCCAGACGGCTGCTTCGATCTTTTCAAACGGCACCTTGTCTCTCTCGAGTACCTTAAATGCCTGATCTACTCTGGGCCAGCCCCACAGATATCTCTCTCCGTTCTCATCAATAAAGGCAAAGACTCCTACGGTATTTAACTTCGGATCCACGATCAGGTCAGCGGTATTCACGCCCTGTTCCTTGAAATCCTTCTGAATATACTTACCGTACTGATCATCTCCGATGGTTCCGAGAAAGCTGACTGGAAGTCCCAGCTTGGCCAGTGCCACGGCAGTGTTTGCACTTGTGCCGCCACCGACCAGCTCAGGGTTAGGATAGTCTACCAGTGTCCTCTCTTCATTTAAAAAACGGGGATACGGTACAATGATGTCCACATTTGCATCGCCAACTACATATATATCACGCATTTAAGGATGCCTCGATGAATGCTTTTACTTTCACCGGATCCTTGCAGCCGCCGGTTCTGTCCTTCTCATCGTCGTAGTTGGTCCAGCTGTAGGAATCTACGCCGTAAGGATGCGTGATATGGATTGCCTCTGCCACGTTGTCTGCATCCAGTCCACCTGCGATGATGCAGGGAACCTTGGTGCTCTCAACAATCGCCTTGTCGATCATTCTGTCATGGGTAAGACCGGTTGCACCGATATCACCGGCACCTACTGCCTTGGTATCGATCAGGAAGAAATCGGTTACCGGCTCGTAGTCCCGGATATACTGCATAACCTTCTGCTCCTCCAGAGGAACGCCTGCCAGTACGGGGATTGCCTGCATGATCTTCAGTCCGGGGAAGCGGTCTCTCAGTTCCTGTACCTGTGCCGGTGTGATACCTTCGATATCTCCGGAGAGATGCAGGACATCGGGACACACAACCTTCAGATTTTCCGTGATCTCATCAATATCCTCAGCTACTGTAAGTCCTACCTTGACAGCCTCAGGCTGTACTCCTTCGAAGATTTCTTTCGCCTTTTCACAGGTCAGCTGTCCGGGTGTTCTCTTGATCTTACCATAGGATACTCCGATATGATGTCCTCCCATATCTATGACCATTCTTGCATCCTCTACTGTTCTGATACCGTAAATCTGAATGATTACATTTGCCATTACTATTTACCCTTCCTTTCTTCAAATACCTTCATAAAAGCTTCTGTAGTAAATACAGTTTCCTTAAACCCTGCGCCCTGTGCCACTTTAGTGATGGGCGGAGGTGTTACAAAGCTCTTCTTCAGTGTCTCAACCTGTGCAAATACTTCCTCAACCGGTCCATCTAACAACACCTGCCCTTTGCACATTACAATGATACGCTTAAAGTTATCTACTACGAATTTCATATCGTGGGAAATGGTGATACAGAGCTTTCCATTTTCCTTTAACTGACGGATGATCTCGCGGAGACGGATATTACCTGCCACGTCCTGTCCACAGGTAGGCTCATCGAAGATGACTGCCTTGGGATCCATCATAATGATGGCACCGATGGTACAGAACTTTTTCTCTGTTGAGGTCAGGTCAAAGGGATGCATATCCAGCTTGTCCTTCAGTCCTACAAGCTCTGCTACCCATTCGATTCTTTTCTGGATCTCGTCCTCTGGCATACCTATCTGCTTGGGTCCGAACTCAAACTCCTTGCGGACAGATTCCAGAAACAGCTGATCATCCGGGTTCTGGAATACATATCCTACCTCTTTAGACCATTTTGCAGTAGATCGGTTGTTGATATCTTCTCCGTTGATCAGCACTTCTCCTGAGGTGGGACGCAGAATTCCATTGAAATGTTTTACTATAGTGGTCTTGCCTGCACCATTCTGACCAATGATAGCGACAGGCTCCGTTCCTTCTATTACCAGATTGATCCCCTTCAAGGCTTCGTCTCCGGTAGGATAAACATGTTTCATATTCTTTAATTCGATTTTCATCCCTTCAAAGCCTCCTTTACGAGTTCAACCGTAGGTTCCTCCGTAATCTCGATATCACGATCTGTGTATCCCTTTTCTTTCAACGCATTGCAGATCTTAACGTAATCAGGTACTCCGATATGATGTGCTACGATATCAGGATTACCGAATATCTTCTTGGGTTCATCGATTGCCACAACCTCTCCGGCATCCAACACCATGATCTGATCTGCGCATCTGGCAACACGTTCCATTTCATGGTCTACCATGATGACGGTAATTCCGTTCTTATTCAGATCTTTTACAATATCGAAGATTTCCTCACTTCCCAGCGGATCCAGCTGAGTGGTACACTCGTCCAGTACAAGGATCTTGGGTTCCATAATGAAAGTGGAACCGAACGCTACTCTCTGTACCTGGCCACCTGACAGCTCCAACGGATTTTTGTGTATAATATGATCAATTCTCATCAGCTTGGCAACGGTGTCCACCTTTTTTACCATTTCTTCTCTGGGGATACCGCGGTTGCCCAGACCATATGCCAGTTCCTCAGCTACGGTACCTGCCGTATAGGACAGCTGGTTGAAGGGATTCTGGAATACCAGACCGATCTTTGTGGACAGATCCGCAATAGTGCTGTCTTCTACCACACTGCCATCAATCGTAACGCTTCCGGACATTTTTCCTACAAAATAGTGAGGGATCAGCCCTACCAGTGCATTACACAGGGTGGATTTACCGGAGCCGTTTGCTCCTATAATACAGAAGAAGCTGCCTTCTTCTACCTGGAAGCTTACATTTTTCAGTGCCTTATGCTTCGTCTGACGATATTTAAAACTAAAATCTTTTACATCAACTACTACTTTACCCATCTCGTCACCGCCTTTAAATAATATTAAGCTTCATCAGAATCGTAAGGATCAAAACGATCACGAAGAATGCGATCAGCAGTATCTTCAGCACCTTATCAGCCTGAGATTTCGTCACTTCCACGTAAGTGGTCTGCTTTACATTCTTGATTCCGAATCCTCTGGTCTCCAGTGTCATTCCTCTCTCCTGTGCATCTGTCAGGGAGGACATAACTACCGGTCCTAACAGAGGGATGAATGCTTTGATTCTGCCGGACAGGCTTCCGCCGGTCTCAACGCCTCTGGCGCTCTGTGCTTCCTGGATCACACTCATTCTTCTCTGCATCTGCGGAACTACGTTCAGACTTGCCAGTACCAGATATCCGGCCTTCGGATTCAGTCCGGAGGCTGTCAGCGCTGCTACCAGCTTACCGGTATATGTAGTTTTGTTCATAATATAGAAGGTACCGAGGAATACTAACAGGGTGGTAACGATCTTCAGTGCATACAATGCACCCTCCTCACAGAATTTTGCAAATCCCAGATCAAAGATCACGGTCTCATTCTTAGGACTATAACAGCCCTGTATGAACATCAGCATAACCGTAATGGGAATTCCAAAACCAAATATCATTTTTGCAAAAGGAACCAACATTTTTGCCATTGCTGCCACGAAAAATAAGCCGATGATGATCACAATACCCAGCCATGAATTAGGGAAAATCAGAGTTCCCAGACCCAGGGAGAATATAGCCAGGATTTTGGTCATAGGATTCAATGCCTCAATGGCCGTATTCTTCGGGACAAAGTTATTTGTTACTTTAGCCATTTACAAACCTCCGTTTAGACAAAGAGGGTACCCATATAATCTATCAGAATTTTATAACCTTCCGGTCTCAGGACACAGCACATCTGCAGTGACCTTCCCCGGGCAGTTGCCAACTATGAAAGAAATTATTATGGATACCCTGCTTTAAGATCATAATTATTTTAAGGATTCAGAATCAATCCTCATCGTCGTCATCTGTTGCATCAGATGCATACTGGCTTAAGAATCTCTTGGGGATCTTCTTAACGATTACGTATGCGATTGCGAATGCGATAGCTTTGTCGATCAGATTCTCAAGCATGGAAGAAGAGAATACGGAAACGACAATATCCTTGGTAGCTGCAATCAGAGTTGCAGTTACTACGGAAGTACCGGTTACACCTGTAGCGCCACCATATACGAAGATGGTGATCAGGGAAGCGGAAATCGTATTGGTCAGGGAGCAGGCCAACCAGGTCAGGATCACACCCCAGATCTTCTTGAAGAGACCAGCCTTAACCATGTAACCGGTTACCAGACCACAGAAGATACTTACTAAGGAATAAGGTAAGTATACAGGGTTAGCTACCAAAGCCAGGAACACATTGGTCAACAGACCACACAGTGCAGATACCCAGGGACCTGACAGACATGCGATAACGATCGTACCGATCATATCAAGGAATAAGGGCAGCTTCAGTGTGGAACACAGTGTTCCGCCGATCAGGTTAATACCTACAGCGATCGGGATCAGTACCAGAGATTTGGTTGAAAACTGAGCCTTTAAGCTTTCCATAAAAGTCATTTTCTTTTTCTTTTGATTTGCCATACGTTTACCCTCCACGTTTTTAAAATCTTTATCAACTTATAAGTTGTATTACAAGTTGTAAATATTTAAAATATCATGCGGCGCCTGCATGATATTTTAGTTCGTTCTTAATGCTTCGCTATTCTTCTCCATGGAAGTTCTCATCGAAAGTCTCATCCTCTATCGCCTTCAGGGACTCTCTGGTGATCTTGCGGAGCCTTTTGGCATCTCTTGCCTTAATGCACTCTATGATCTGTGTATGGAACGTAACTCCTTCTTCCGCTCCCTTCTTCGTTACGGTAAAAGAAAGAGCAGAATTCAGGATGTCCTTGGTAATATTGCTGATCTTAATGATAAATGGGTTTCTCGTGATCTCATACATCTTCATGTGAAACTCGATATCGTATTGTTTGTACTTATTGATGTTCCATCGTTCACAGTACTGACGCATTTTTCCAGTCAGCCGCTCCAGAACCTTAATATCGGTATCTGTAGCTCTCTCGATCACGGCATCTATAATGCCGACCTCCATGATCTTACGATATTCCAGTACAGACTTCACATCCTCATTATCCATCATGAGCATCGGAGTCATGGATTTCAGATAACTGTTGGAATTGACATTTTTCACAAAAGATCCCTTGCCCTGATAAGTCTCCACCAGATTGATCGCCACCAGCTTCTGAATTGCTTCCCTCACAGTGATCCGGCTCACTCCCATTGCCTTCGTCAGCTCGTTCTCCGAAGGTAACTTCTCACCTGGCTTCCATTCACCACTCTGGATCTTGGACAGCAGCTGTTGAAAAACCTGCTCCTTGATATCCTGTTTTTTTAAATATTCAAAGCCTTCTGCCCCCATTAACGTTTCCCATTTTACCTTTGTTTTCAAGTTTGCTTTTAACTCATTGGTATTTCGTTTGCTTGTAACTATATCATAAACCTTTTTCTGATTTTGTCAATCTGTTTTAGCAAATTTGTAAGTTGTATTACAAGTTGCATACATTGTTTTGTGCACTATTAACAATATATTTTTGAATAGTGCACAAATTTTGTTGTTACATTTCGCAGCATTTTCTATTTTTCATTTTTTAGTACATTCGTAAGTTATATTACAAGTTTTTTAGTTTCTCTGATCCCGCTTTTGCATGGCTCGTTACACGGCAAACTGGCTATTATACAGGTTCGCGTAGAATCCGCCCTGTGCCAGGAGGGTTTCATGGTTGCCCTGTTCGATGATATTGCCGTCTTTCATTACCAGGATGACATCAGCACTCTGGATGGTGGAAAGACGATGGGCTACGATAAAGCTGGTGCGGCCTTCCATCATCGTGGCAAATGCATTCTGGATCTTGATCTCGGTACGGGTATCGATGGAGGAGGTTGCCTCATCGAGGATCAGCATGGGAGGCAGGCACAGCATAACTCTCGTAATGCATAAGAGCTGTTTCTGTCCCTGGGACAGGCTGCCTCCGTCCTCGGTGATCACGGTGTCATACCCCTTTGGCAGGCGTTTAATGAAGCCGTGGGCATGGGAAGCCTTCGCCGCCCGGATGATCTCCTCTTCTGTGGCATCCGGCTTACCCATGCAGATATTGTCACGGATGGTGCCGGAACGCAGCCAGGTCTCCTGTAATACCATACCGTAATTGGTACGGAGGCTTCCTCTGGTGATGTCCCGGATATCGGTGCCGTCCACTTTAATGGAGCCGGAGTTCACATCATAGAATCGCATCAGCAGATTGATGACGGTGGTCTTACCGCATCCGGTAGGACCTACGATAGCAACTCTCTGACCGGGTTTTACCTGCAGGTTAAAGTTCTGGATCAGCTTCTTCTCCGGTACATACTGGAAATATACATTCTTCAGATCTACGTTGCCCTGAGCCTCTTCTAATACTCTTGCATCCGCGGCATCGGGCACCTGGGGTTCCTCGTCGATCAGTTCGAAGATACGTCCGGCACAGACAAAGGCATTCTGCAATTCCGTTACCACGCCGGAGATCTCGTTGAAGGGTTTGGTGTACTGGTTCGCATAGCTTAAAAAGCAGGACAGACGACCTACGCTGATACCGCCCTTGATGGCTACGAGCGCACCGAACACACCGACACCGGCATATACCAGACTGTTAACAAAACGGGTCGCCGGGTTCGTAATGGAGGAGAAAAAGATAGCTTTCAGAGAGCATTTCTGCAATCTGCCGTTGATCTCTCCAAACTTGCTCTTCACCGCTTCTCCTCTGGAAAAGGTATTTACAATCTTCTGGTTGTCGATCATTTCCTCGATCAGGGAGGTCTGCTCGCCTCTGGTCTCGGACTGCTCCTTGAACATGGAGTAGGTCTTGGTTGCAATGAATTTTGCCACCAGGAAGGATACCGGAGTGATACATACTACTACCAGTGTGATGGGCACATTGGTCACCAGCATGAATCCCAACGTACACAGGATCGTCAGTGCACCGGTGAATAACTGGGTAAATCCCATCAGCAGACCGTCCGCGAAAGTATCCACGTCCGCAATGACACGGCTCACGATATCACCGTAAGCATGGGCATCCAGATATTTTAAGGGCAGGATCTCCAGCTTCGCAAAAGCATCCGTACGGATATCCCGGATCACATGATAGGTAATATAGTTGTTGCAGGTGTTCATGATCCACTGGCCTACTGCTGTGATGATCATTGCAATGGCAATTTTTTTCATAATGGCAAAGATACCGGCCATATCTACCTGTCCCTTGCCGATGATCAGATCCACCGCATTACCTGTGAGGATAGGGATATATAAGGTCAGTAATACAGTCAGACCTGCTAACAACAGGGAGAGTACCAGTGCCGGTGTATATTTGCGGATATATTTCAACACCCGCTTCATCGTCTCTTTGTTATTTTTCTTCTGCATTACCGAACACCTCCTCTCTGTTCAGGGTACTGGGAATAATAGATCTCCTGATATACGGTGCAATCCTTTAACAACTCATCATGGTTTCCCATACCTGCGATCTCTCCATCATCCAGAACGATGATCTTGTCCGCATGGCGGATGGTGGAGGCACGCTGGGATACGATAAAGGTTGTGGTCTTATCTTCCAAAGTACGAATTGCTGCACGGAGTTTTGCATCCGTTGCATAGTCCAGTGCGGAGGCACTGTCATCCAGGATCAGGATCTCGGGATTTCTGACCAAGGCTCTTGCGATCGTCAGACGCTGTCTCTGTCCACCGGAGAAGTTTTTACCGTTCTGTGCCACAGTTGCATCTAATTTTCCGGGCTTACCGTCTACCACTTCCGATGCCTGTGCCAGTTCCAGTGCTTTCCACATCTCCTCTTCGGTAGCATCCGGCTTTCCCCACTGGAGATTGCTGCGGATCGTTCCCTTGAACAGAACTGCCTTCTGCGGTACGACACCGATGCGTCCACGCAATTCCTCATCACTCATGGTCCGGATATCTCTGCCTTCCAACAGGATCTCACCTTCTGTCGCCGGATAGAAACCGGGGATCAGATTCACCAGGGAGGTCTTACCGGAACCGGTACCTCCGATGATACCTACGGTATCGCCACGGTTTACGGTGAAGTTCATATCCTGCAAGGTAGGTGCTCCGGCTCCCTGATAAGTCAGGGATACATGTTTGAAGTCTAAGAAAGGTGCGCTCTTATCTACCTTATCCGCCAGTTTCTGATCCTGCGCTCCCACATATGCAGCATCTGCGCCGATATCGAAAACGGAAGCTACACGTTCTGCACATGCCAACGCCTTGGTCATGGTCACGATCAGGTTTGCCAGCTTCACCAGCTCTACCAGGATCTGGTTCATGTAGTTGATGATCGCTACCACCTCACCCTGGCTTAAGTTACCGATATTGACCTGTACGGCACCGGTATAGATCAGAGCAATGATGGCTCCGTTTACAATGATATAGGTCACAGGATTCATGCAGGCGCTGATCTTGCCCACGAAGATCTGCATGGCCGACAATGCTTCGTTATTCTCCCGGAAGCGGTCCGATTCCTTTGCTTCCTGATGGAACGCACGGATGACACGGACACCGGTCAGGTTCTCTCTGGTAATGCCCAGCACCTGATCCAGCTTGGCCTGCACCTTTTTGTACATGGGGATCGTGGATAAAATAATACCGAATACCACAACGGACAATAATGGAATTGCCACCACGAAGATCAGTGCACATTTCACATCAATGGTAAATGCCATGATCATGGCACCGAATACGATGATCGGGGAACGTAAGAACAGACGTAAGGTCATATTGATGCCGGACTGCACCTGGTTCACATCACTGGTCATACGGGTGATCATGGTGGAAGTTCCCGCCTTATCAATATCCGTAAAGCTCAGATCCTCAATATGATCAAACAATGCCTGACGCAGCTGGGTAGAAAATCCCACTGCCGCCTTGGCTGCGAAAAACTGTGCCGTAATGGACGAAGCCAGTCCCACTACACCAAGGAGCAGCAGGAGCAGTCCCATTTTCCCGATATAGCCCATGTTCCGGTTGGAAATACCATAGTCAATAATATTTGCCATTACCAGAGGAACCAACAGTTCAAAAAATGCTTCCAGCAGTTTGAACAACGGTGCCAGGATAGACTCTTTCTTGTAATCCTTTAGGTACATCATTAATCGCTTCATAAAGTCCTCATTTCTATGCATTTTCTATGTTTTACTATTTCCCGTTTTCCTTGAATTTAACACTTCTGCTGTTCCGTAGCAGACCGCCAGAGAATACCCCGCTTCCAAAATCTGTTCCCGGAAACATATCTTCTTTTCCTTCCATCTGCGCTCGTCGGAAAAGTCTTCTCCCACGACGCTGCCGATCCCCTGTCCGGTATATTTGCCGTAGGCTTCTTTTCTGCTCCACAAGCGGTAGAACAGCTCGGTCCGTTTCTCCACGTCCGTCTCCTTCAGCAGTTTCCACTCTGCCTTTGCGAAAAAACGCTCTGCCGTCCGCTCTTTGAAGGAAACCCATTTTTGGATATCCACTCCCACTTCTCCGTCGCTGACCCCACAGACCACATAGTCTCCGGAATGGGACAGATTAAATTTCTTCGGAAAATTTACAATCTGCGGTTTGCCCTGTTCTCCATATTCATAGGAAAAAGAGAAGGGGGGCGTCTGCTCTCTGAACATCCGCGCCTGCAGCACTGCAAGCAGTTCATCCTCTTCCAGGAACAGGATATCGGTATTCTCAATGCCTTCTGTCAGATCCATTGCTATCTTTTGCAACAGCATTCCGGCGCCGAGACTGGCTGCTTTCGCCCCGGTCCCCTTTAACCGTTCTGTCTTGTTCCGTCGCACCGGATCCACACATTCCAATGCTTCCCGTAAGAAACTCTGTCTCGTCTCTTCCTCACAGGAATGCAGATGCAATACATAAATTCCTACAGCCATGTCCTTCTCCCGGCAGATCGCCATATCCATCCAACACAAAGGCTGTCGCATGAAAATTCCTGCGACAGCCTTATGATTATTCTTCCGGTTTTGCGGTGATCGCCAGATGCAGTTCGTCTAACTGCTTCTGTTCTACCGTGCCCGGTGCTCCCATCATAATATCCATTGCGTTCTTGTTCATCGGGAAAGGAATGATCTCACGGATGCTTTCCTCACCACAGATCAGCATGATCATACGGTCTACGCCGGGAGCGATTCCTGCATGAGGGGGTGCTCCGTAGCAGAATGCATTGTACATGGCAGGGAACTTAGCCTTCACATCGGCTTCACCTAAGCCCACCAGCTCGAATGCCTTGATCATGATCTCCGGATCATGGTTTCTCACCGCACCGGAGGACAGCTCTACACCGTTGCAGACCAGATCGTACTGGTATGCCAGGATCTCTAAGGGATCCTGATTGTTCAGCGCGTCCATACCACCCTGGGGCATGGAGAACGGGTTATGACAGAATTCCAGCTCTCCGGACTCCTCGCCGATCTCATACATCGGGAAATCCACGATCCAGCAGAACTCATAGCAATCCTTCTTCATATGTTTCTCGCTGGCTGCACCCAACAGCTTTCTGTAAACACCTGCTGTCTTCTGTGCTTCCAGCTTCTTGCCTGCGGCAAGACCGACAAAGTCACCGTTCTTAAGACCTAACGCCTTGATGACTTCTTCCTTGCGGTCCTGTAAGAACTTGGAGATACCGCCTACGAACTCTCCGTTCTCATCTACGCGGAACCAGAAGCCCTTACGTGCAGTCTGTACCTCTACCTCTGCACAGATCGCGTCGATCTGCTTACGGGTAGCGGTGAAATCATCTACTACGATAGCCTTTACAGTCTGACCTTCAAAAGCAGCAAAGCCACAGCCCTGCATTACTTCCGTAGCATCGGTCAGTACCAGATCGATACGCAGATCCGGCTTATCGGAGCCGTACTTATCCATAGCCTCCAGATAAGGGATGCGTACGAAAGGCGCCTTGGAAGCTTCTTTATAAATGCCATACTTTTCAAATACGGGAGGCAACACCTGCTCTACGATGGAGAATACATCTTCCTGGGAAGCGAATGCCATCTCCATATCTAACTGATAGAACTCTCCGGGAGAACGGTCTGCTCTCGCATCCTCATCACGGAAGCAGGGAGCTATCTGGAAATAACGATCAAAACCGGATGCCATCAGGATCTGCTTGAACTGCTGGGGTGCCTGGGGCAGTGCATAAAACTTGCCGGGATGATTTCTGGCGGGAACCAAATAATCTCTCGCACCTTCCGGAGAAGAACAGGTCAGGATAGGAGTCGTGATCTCCATGAAATTCAAAGCATACATTCTCTGACGCAGTTCTGCCACGATCTGGCTTCTCATCACGATATTTTTCTTCATGTTCGGATTTCTCAGATCCAGGTAACGGTATTTCAGACGGGCATTCTCGTCTGCATCCTTGGACTGATTAATTTCAAAGGGAAGTGCATTGTAAATACATTTTCCCAGAATCTCGATCTTGTCTGGCACTACTTCAATCTCACCGGTGGGCAGATTAGTATTTTTGCTGGAACGCTCTCTGACCACACCTTCCACGGAGATCGTGGACTCCTTGTTGATGCCATCCATGACATTCATCATTTCCTCGGTCTCTACTACCAGCTGGGTGGTTCCGTAGAAATCACGCAGAATGACAAAGCCGAGATTTTTGCTGACTTTTCTCATGTTCTCGAACCAGCCGACCAGTGTGACTCTCTCACCGACGTTGCCGATCCGAAGTTCATTACAGTTATGTGTTCTGGACTGAATCATTGCTTTTGCTCCTTCGTCTGTTACTTTTATCTCTTTAATTCTTCCTTATAGAATTCCACGAATTCTTCGTAGCCTTCCTTATTCAGCTGCTCCTTCTGGAACTTCTTGTTCTTGTTCATGCGGGCTACCAGCACCTGGGTACCGTCCTTACGGGCTTCCTGCGCCTGTGCGATCACTTCACACAGCCTTTCGCCGCTGACACCCTTCTCGATCAGATATGCTACCTGCTTCGGTCTCGTGGGCACCTTGAAGCCTCTCTCCATGAGCAGCATGATGATACGTTCGAAGCCGATGGAGAATCCGCACGCGGGCACATCATTGCCGGTAAATTTACCGACCATCTTGTCGTAACGTCCGCCGCCTCCACAGCTGCCGCCGAATTCCGGCATGGCGATCTCGAAAATGGTTCCGGTATAATAAGACATACCTCTTACCAGCGTAGCATCGAACACGATCTCGAAATCGGAAGCCTTGGTTGCTCTGACACTGTCCATGATCTCTCTGAGGCTCTGGGCGATCTCGGGCTCTAAGAATCCTTCCAGCGTATCTGCCAGATAAGCCACACCGTCCTCGGCACTTTCCAGTCCCTTGAACAGTTCCAGATACTTGTCTACGCATGCCTTGTCAAAACCGTTCTCCAAAAGCTCAGCTTCCACGCCTTCCAGACCGATCTTGTCCATTTTGTCCAGAGTAATGAATACACTGTCATAGGACTCTTCGGGGAATCCGCTGTAAGCAGCCATTGCCTTCAGAATACGGCGTTCATTGATACGGATCTGGAAATTTTTAAATCCAAGCTTGCCCAGTGTGGTGGTGGTCGCCAGGATCAGTTCGATCTCTGCTAAGTTAGACGGCTCACCGAGAATATCGATATCACACTGCATGAACTGACGGTATCTTCCTCTCTGGGGTCTGTCCGCTCTCCATACATTGCCCATCTGCAATGCCTTGAAAGGAGAGGGCAGGGATGCCGCGTTGTTGGAATAATAACGTACCAGAGGCACCGTCAGGTCATAACGCAGACCACTGTCCACTACCTCTTCCTCTGTGGTTGCGGCTGCCACGTTCAGCTTCTCGCCGCGCTTTAAGATCTTGAAGATCAGCTTCTCATTGTCGCCGCCCTGTTTACTGCTTAAGTTTGCAATATTTTCCACGCAGGGAGTCTCAATGGAAGTAAAACCGAATTTGCCGTAGGTGTCCTTGATAACGCTGATCACGTAATCACGGATCTGCATCTCCTCCGGCAGGATATCTTTCATGCCCGTTGTGGGCTTCTTGCTAAGTGCCATGGTCTTCTACCCTTCCGCTCTTATGATGAATTGCTAAATATCTTATATATGATACTTTTTTTCCGTTTCGCTGTCAACCCTCACGGTTCCTGCTTTTATTAGAAACAGATCCCCTGGATTGTCATAGAAATCCCCACCTTCATGACACCCGCCAGCACCATGACCCAGATGGGATTCAGCTTCTTACGAAGTAATAGCACACAGATCCCGAAGATCACGACCATGCTCCATTCCGTCCCTGTCAGAGACATACTCTCCCCACTTCCCCAAAATGCATCTTTGAGGATCAGTATCCCTGCCGATGCGATCATTGCCACCACGGCAGGCCGCAGAGATTTCAGCACCCCCTGTAACAGATCCAGGTTACGATACTTCAGGTATAGTCTTGCCAGGATCGTCACAATGACGCAGGACGGCAGGATGCATCCTGCCGTAGCCACAATAGCTCCGGGAATCCCGGCGATCTTCATTCCCACAAAAGTAGCGGAATTCACCGCAATGGGTCCCGGTGTCATCTGTGATATCGTGATCAGGTCTGTGAATTCCGACATGGTAAGCCATCCATGAAGTGTTACCACCTGCCCCTGGATCAGCGGCATTGCGGCATAACCGCCGCCGAAGCTGAACAGTCCTATTTGCAGAAAGCTGAAAAATAATTGCAGATAGATCATTTTCCGGCCCTCCTTTTGGCGAGGAGCGTCCGTACCACACCCAGCAGTCCGCAGACGATCACGATATAGATCACATTGATCTCCAGAATACATGCTGCCAGAAAAGCTCCCAAAAGGATCCAGATTGACATGGGATCTTTTTCTTTTACGATCGGGGCTCCCATATCATAGGTCACGGAGGCAATTACTGCTCCCACTCCTGCCTGCATCCCGGACAGCATCTGCGCCACGAAGAAGTTACTGCGGAATGCATTATAGCAGATGGAGATCACCGAAATGATAGCAAAAGGGGGCAGGATCGTTCCCAGGATCGCCACCAGTGTCCCCGGTATCCCGGCCAGCTTGTATCCTACCACGATGGCTCCGTTGACTGCGATCGCACCGGGCGAGGACTGGGCGATCGCCACCAGATCCAGCATTTCATCTTCTCCGATCCAGCGGTATTCATCCACGAATTTTTTCTTCATCAGGGTGACGATCACATAACCGCCGCCAAAGGTGAATGCACTTAAATATAATGTGGACAGGAATAATTTCCATAATCTCAGTCTGAAATTTGGGGTATCTTTTTCCGACATATCTTATCTCCTGTTTCTGTTAACATGTAAAAGCCCTCCGAAGTTCTTCGGAAGACCTTTTGTATTCCTTATTTACTCTACATGATGCTCCACCTGTTCAAACGTAAACACATTCAAAAACTGTTTTGCTCTCTCTGTCTTCGGATGTTCAAAAAATTCTTCCGGAGCAGCTTCCTCCACGATCTTTCCCTGATCAATGAAGATTACTTTATCCGCTACCGCTTTGGCAAACTGCATCTCATGGGTAACAATGAGCATCGTCTTACCCTGCTTTGCCAGATCCAGCATAACATCCAGCACCTCTCGTACCATCTCCGGATCCAGTGCTGCCGTTACCTCATCGAATAAGAGAATCTCCGGATGCATACAGAGTGCTCTTACAATGGCTACTCTCTGCTTCTGTCCACCGGACAGCTGTCTGGGATAGCTCTTCGCCTTATCTGCCAGACCTACGCGTGCTAACAGCTCCATGGCTTCTTTTCGCACTTCTGCCTTATCACGCTTCTGTACTTTCACAGGTGCCAGCGTAATATTGTCGATCACCGTCAGATGCGGGAACAGTTCATAGCTCTGGAATACCATGCCGATCTTCTGCCGCAGGGTGGTGATATTTTTGCTGCCCTTGCGGATATCCATACCCTGTAGCTTTATCGTACCGCCCTGAATGGGCTCCAGTGCATTAATGCATCGAAGCAGGGTACTCTTACCGCAGCCACTGGGACCTACCACTACCAGTACGTCTCCTTTTTTCACTTCCAGATGAATTCCATCGAGAATCTTCTGCCCTTCGTATTCTTTTGTCAGGTTCTCTATTTTCAACAATGTCTCTGCCATGTCTTCACTCCATTCTTATTCCAACCCTGATCCATCTTTAATTCCATTTCTTTTCCAGAACCCTCGCCAGTACACTGAAGGGCCAGCAGGCAAAGAAATACAAAACGAATACTACAAGGAATACGCCAAAAGCAGCATTGGGACTGCTCATACGATTCGCCTCAATGATCTGCTGCGCTACTTTTAACATCTCCACTACGCCGATCATCAGTACCAGACTGGTAGTCTTGATCATACGGGTGATCAGGTTAATAGACAATGGGATCAGTCGCCGCACAGTCTGGGGAATGATGATGTACAGATATGTCTGTATCTTACTAAGTCCCAGCGCCTCACTGCTTTCATACTGATGCTTCGGGATGCTGATCAGCGCTCCGCGCACCAGATCTCCCATCTCTGCGGTTCCCCACAGGACGAATACGATCACGGATGCCACCTCACCGGATAAGTTCCATCCCAGTGCTCTGGTGGAACCGAAATATACGATGAACAATAATACCAACTGCGGCATGATGCGGATGAATTCCAGATAGACACGAAAAAAAGCTTTCACCACTTTATTTTTTACCGTCATCAGTGCCCCCACCAGGATACCCAGAGGCATACTGATCAGAATGGATACGATACTGATCTTCATGGCTACCCACAAACCCTGCAGCAGGCGGAGCATGTTCGTGCCTTTGAATAATACATCAATCCCCAAATCCGGCATAACGCATCCTCCTCTCCACCAGTGATCCTATGACCGATACCGGCAGCAGGATCAGCAGATAAAATACTACCAGGAGGAACAGGCTCTCCGTAGTCTTATAATAGAGACCGATCAGGTCTTTGGCGGTGAACATCAGGTCCATCAGACTGATGGCGCTGAACACACTGGTCTCTTTTAACAGGAAAATGATATTTGCCACAAATGCGGGAATACTGGTGGACATTGCCTGGGGCAGGATCACATATCCCAACACCTGTCGAGAATTCATTCCCAGACTGATGGCACTTTCACTCTGAATGGGTTCTACGGATTCCAGACCGCTGCGGAAGCTTTCTGCCATATAGCTGCCGCCTAAAAATGCCAAACCGACTACACCGCACAGCTCCGCCGACATCCGGATCCCGATCTTCGGGAAGCCGTAATAGATAAAAAACAGCTGCACCAGAAGCGGTGTGTTACGGCTCAGTTCCACGTAGACTGTCACGATCCACCGCAGCACCGGCACTTTATAGTATTGAACCGCTGCACAGATGAGCCCCACCAGAATCGCAAACAGGATGCCAACGATACCTATTTTCACGGTCAGAAGTGCTGCCTTTTCGTACATGGGCAGATATTTTTCAATAAATTCCCAGTTCATGTATCTATGTCCTTTCCGGTAAAGTTCAAAATAATCTTTTAGATTATATCAAATGTATTTCTCAGATGCAAGAAAAGACTGCGGCGGCAGCTTATGTGCCCCGCAGTCCCCTCTATATCATCTTATTCCCATCGTACCTTACTGTGCGTTTACTTTGCCGCCCTCTACTACCAGGCTGTCCTCATAGTCCAGACCATAGGTGTCTGCCAGAGTTGCTTCGTAATCTGCATGGAAAAAGTTCTCCTCACCCAAAGCTACGATCTCATCATTGATCCAGTCAAGCAGTGTGGTGTTGCCCTTGGAAACAGCGGGAGCAATGGTGTCTGCACTGCCCAGGGAAGGAATACCTACGGTATATCCTTCGTTCTGCAGAGCGAATGCGATAACTTCGGTGTTATCATTTGCCCATGCAACAGAAGTGCCGTTCTCGAAAGCTTCTTTTGCGGTTGCATAGGAATCAAACTTCTGTAAAGGAATATCCGGATAGTTTGCGATCAGATATGTTTCAGCGGTGGTGCCGGAGATTACAATGATGGAATCATCTGCATTCCAGTTGTCTAAGGAAGTGATCACATTATCATCCTTGGATACCACGCCAAGTGACACATTCATATAAGGAGAAGCGAAATCCACTTCCTCTGCTCTCTCGGGAGTTACGGTAAAGTTCGCCAGGATCACATCTACCTTACCGGTCTGTAAATACTCAATACGATTGGCTGCCTCTGTAGATACGAAATTCACATCTACCCCCAGGTCTTCGCCGAGTCTTCTTGCATAATACACATCATAGCCCTGATATTCACCGTTCTCATCCACATAGCCGAACGGGTTTTTATCGGAGAATACTCCGATATTAATGGTTCCGCTCTCCTTGATCTCATCCAGTGTGCGGTATACTGCCTTGCCGTCTGCTGCCGCTGCGCTTCCTGCGTCTGCGGTTTTGCTGTCACTGCTGCCGCATGCGGTCAGTCCCAGTGCCAATACTCCTGTTAATGCCAGTGCCAAAACGCTCTTCCACTCAAACTTCTTCATAATCCTTTTCCTCCTCTTCGATGTCTCATTTAAGTATCGAATCAACTTATGGGTAGGATTATATCTCCTATTTCATACTATGTCAATAGGAAAACAGTAATTTGTTTTTGCTTTTTGCGAAAAAATAAAATCAATGCTATAATACTATTGTTACTTTTGATTGTAAACAGACCTTGTAACCGGAATTCCGTAAGAGATAATAAAGGAGAACAAAAGGATAATATATGAAAAAACCGATTTCACGTTTCTATCTGCTGTTGGTTCTCGTTCCGTTACTGTTACTGGCGAGCATGGGCGGCTATTACTTTCTGGAAGAAACTGCTGCAGGCAGCGATGTTGTTGTCGTTCCACAGACCCCTGCACCGCCTTCTGCCACACCGGTTCCCGTCCCTACTCCGGAGCCGACCCCCACTCCCTTCCCGGAGCATGACATTACGCTCATGGCTGTCGGGGACAACCTGATGCATCTGGGAGTCGTGGCCAGTGGAAAACAGGAGGACGGAACTTATGATTTCTCCATGCTGTTTCAGGGGATTTCACCCTTCTTAAACGCGGCAGACATCCGGATCATCAATCAGGAAACTGTCATGGGCGGCAATTCCCGGGGATTTTCCGGTTTTCCCTATTTTAATTCTCCTACCGAAGTTGGGGATGCGATTGCGGATGCCGGATTCAACGTGGTCCTGCAGGCATCCAATCATACCGCGGATCAGAAGCTGGACGGCCTGTTGTACTGTGCGGATTTCTGGAAAAACAAGCACCCGGAGGTACTGGTAACCGGTATTCACGAAGACGCTTCACAGGCAGATGACATTCCGTTACTTACCATCGATGATGTCACTTTCGCCATCTTAAATTATACCTACGGTGCCAATACCGAGACACTCCCCTTAGATCTGCTGGGGCATCTGAATCTTCTGTGTGCCGTAAATGAGAAAAACGGACAGATGGACTTCACCACGCTGAACCCGCAGGTCTTAGAGGATATCTCCCGGGCAAAAGAACTGGCAGATATCGTCATCGTCTGTCCTCACTGGGGGACTGAGTATTCCTCCAAAATCTCAAGCTATCAGGAAAAATGGGCACTGGAGATGACAGAAGCCGGTGCCGATGTCATTATCGGAACCCATCCCCATGTGGTAGAGCCTGTGGAATGGATCACCGCAGAAAACGGCAATGAGTCTCTGTGCTATTATTCGCTGGGCAATTATGTGTCCACCCAGAAAAATGCTCTCAGCATGTTAGAGGGTATGGCCTGGCTGACTTTTCACGTTGCAGAGGACGGTGTCTCCATCGAGCGGAAGACCACCGGTGTGATCCCGCTGGTCTGTCAGTACACCTCCGGACCGGTACGGTTTGAAAATGTCTATCTGCTGGAAGAATATACCGAAGAGCTGGCGGCCTCCCACGGCATCCGCAATTATGCCGGTGTGGTCCTTCATCTGGAAGACCTGCAAAAATGGAGCGACGAGATCCTCGGTGATTTCGTACTCACCAAAGATCAGGCGCTCCATAATTTCAAAACCGATTCTATTAATCAATAACGTTTCTCATACCGATGATGGGACTGTAGTCCACAGCACTGATAATGACACCTTTCCGTGAATTGGCGGAATGGATGATCTGTCCGTCACCGATATACAGTCCTACATGGGTACAGCTCTTCCCTCCATTGGAACTATAACATACAATATCTCCTGGCTGAAGTTCTTCAGAACTGATACTGCGTCCGGCACCGGAATACTGTCCTCCCGGTGTACGGCTGATAGAATAGCCGAACTCCGCATAGATAAAGCAGGTGAATCCGGAACAATCTGTACCTCCTGACAGACTGGAACCTCCGTGTACATACCTGTTGCCCAGATACTGCATGGCATAATCAATGATTCCCTGTCTGAGCTCCGCATTTGAGGTATAAGTTGTAGTGGGAAGTGTGATGTTCGTGATCACCTCCGGGGCATCCTGCTCGGCAGTCTGTTCTCTTGCCTGCAATGCCTTCTGCGCGGCAATTTCCGCCTGTTCCTCTTCTATTGTCTTCGCATAGATAAATTCTTCCGAGATCGTAACATATTCCGCAGAGACATAGCCTTCCTTGCTGTCGGTGTACTGTACCTTCAGCCAGTCTCCGTCATTCTCCAGAATTTTTACCTTTTCTCCATTGTCAATGTAACCAATTCTTTTTGCATCTGTGGCAGGATCCTGTCTCACATTCAGACGGTCTGCGATAACAACAGCATATCTGGTCACATAATTGTCTACAACCTCAGCTGCTGCATCTCCGTAAATGAAAAACTCTGCCTTGATATAACCCTCCACATTACCGGAGATGATCCGGAACCAGTCCTGATCCTCTCCTGCCACATCCAGGATCTGTGCCACCGCTCCGTCATAGATTTTGCCCACTACGGCACTGTCCGTGTTCGGTTCTGTCCGGACATTGACGTAATTCGTCACATTGGCGATCGCTAACGACGCATATTCATCTGCGATCGTATCCTCTACGGAAGCTTCGTCTACCGGGACATCCTCCGGATCTGACACCCCTTCCAGTGCTCTGGGATCCTCCGTCTCGCCACCCTGTACCGCCAGCAGATCCTCTATGGTAATCTGTCCGGTAGCCGGGATCGGCTCGACACCGATCTGATGTATTTCTGCCGCATGTACTTTCTGTACCGAGGCTTCACTCTGTATTTTTAGTTCTCCGTTTCCTGCTGCCACCACCATACTGACTCCGGTGAGAGCTACCGCCAGTGCCATGAACATTCTTTTTTTCATTATAATCCCTGTTACTTCCTACAATTACTGTTTTCTGATGACATTCTGTATAATAGCACATAAAGCAGCACCCGTCCACGAATGTCTCCAAATATCTCAAACTACTTAAAATACTGCATCAACTCTTCCAGATCCGTGGATGCCTTTTTAATTGTTCCTGTATCGTCCGAAATTTTGTTAACTGCTTCTGCGATATCAGATACGTTTGCCGTTACTTCCTCGTTGCTGGCTGCATTCTCTTCACTGAGCGCAGAACCAGGCTTCTTAACATGTCGGATATTGCATCCTGAACTATGCTCTCCCGTTCTCCGGCAAAAGCCATTCCCAGAATCTCTCCGTCATCGGAACATACCGGCATATAATAGACATAATATTCTTCTCCCTTAATCTCTACTCCATCAGTTTCATAATCGTTACCGGCTCTGACCGTCTCCCATATCTGTGGATCAGCCTTGGTTCCTTCTGCCCTGTTCCCATCCTTGTCCACAATGGAAGTAATAAATCTCTCATCCTCCATGAAAAGCGTCTGTTCAATATGCTCATCCTGCAAAGAATCTATAAACTGATAACTGATATCATCCTTTTCCAGAATATCCTCACGGATATCCCATGTGAAATACTGCTCCACTGATGTAGCACATGCTTTCAGCCGCAGATAGGTACTGTCGACCAGTTCATCTTTCATTTTGCCCGATGCAGTCTGAAATTTTTAAAAATAAAGAATGCTTACGCCATGTAACATCGTGGTATTTCTCCAGTTCTCCGTTCCCAACGATCCGGTGTGCCAGATCAGTAGTCCGGTGTTTTCGGCATTTTCTCTTCTGCCTACTTCTGCCGTAAGCTCCACTCCCCGGGCATAGCCCCTTTCCTGCTGTACCACCGTAGGTTCCGTAACCGTCCATGCTTTTGCCGATAATATTCCGTTCTCATACCGCACCCAAATTCTGCACCCCGTTACAAAGCAGTTTGTCACGACCTCGCGGGAAATGCACTGCGCCTGTCCACGCACATACTGTATCAGATACATGGATACCGCATCGGAATGGGCCGCCGTACGGATGATCCGAAGTCCATAACCGTCCAGAGTGTCCGTGTCCGTCTTGATGCAGACATCCAAATACTGTCCGGCGCTGCCAAAACCCTGTCCGGCAGACTTTGCCGGATCGGCTTCCAACAGGACTTCCATATTCCGTTTGGTTTCCGTTCCCATCTCCGGTGCCGTGGTCGGCGTATAGCGGATCCTGGCCCCCTGCATTCCCTGATAGAGCCCTTCGCCCTTACTGCCGTCCCCTGTTGCACCGTAGTGCCAGGAGACCTGCGTCTTTTCCCGGTCCCACTTTTCAAAATCACAGGTATCCGCCGGACGCTTCGCATCAAAATTCCATACACCTTTTTCGTTTCCGGCATGGCTGTAAAGAGGAAGGTTATGAAAATCTGTCCAGATCCTGTCTGTTTCCACATCTTCCGGCGAAATAGCTTTTTCATAAAAGCACTGCACTGCTTCCCCGTATTCGCTGCGATTCGTTCTGGGTCTTATCTGTGCAAAAATATAATATCCCACATCATCTCCGGTGAGGGCATAAACTTTCTCCGGCTGATCCGGTTGGGAGATTGCCGTCACGATTTTGTCCTCTACCCGAATGTTTCTGCTTCGATACCAGATAATATCCGAGCAGTCATTCTCCGCTTCCGTAAAATCATAAGACAGCCGCAGCATTTTGCCTTCAAGACAGATCACCGGATTGCCCGTAAGCCTTGGTGCCGCCACTTTCCGGGGATGAATTCTGACATACGCACCGGTCTGCAATCCCTCTTTGGTCTGCGCCGTGAGTACTACTTCCGTCTCATGGTCTATATTACTGTCTTTCAGTTGCAGCAGACAGCTCCCCTCCGACACACGCTGTATTTCTATGGAGTCTGCACTGTCTCCTTCTATTTTAAAATGTATCTCACACTTCCTCTCACGCCCATCAAAGGTCAGGCATTTTCCCTTTATATTTATGGAAGATCCGCCTGCTTCCAGTTCAAAAGCCTCTGACTCCAGCAGAAGCTGTGTAGGAATATCTGTTTTTCCGGCAAAGCGGATCACTTCTCCGTTCCCCAACGGGTCCCAGTCGTCTTTCCCGCCCAGCAGATTATAGACATTGTAGATCGTTTCTCCATCCTTACGGATATAGTAGGCCTCTGCCAGCATCTTTTCGTCAATGTCCACCGTATGGGAATCCGCAACCTCCGGAGGCGTAAACCGGCCTTCCGGATATGTCACATTCGCCTGATAGCACTTCAATGCTACGGAAGGATATTTCGTCCACAAGACCGCAACTTTGGTGTCCGGCAGACCTGCGAAGCTGCTGTCGATCAGTGTGATCGTCCTCCGACTTTTGTAAAATACTGTGCGTGAGTCTCCCCATCCTGTGGATATTTACAATGAAATGTACAGTTTAAGAATACCGCTCCCGTACCGGAAGCCTGATAGATCGGCATTCCGCTGTAAAAATCAAACTCACAGTCCAGGTACACTGCATTTCCATTCAGAGCATCGTCCGTCTGTTCAAAATGACAATGTTCATACAGGCTTCTGCCCGCGCCACATACGGGATACAGGTTCAGACGACTGACAAACCGGCAATTCTTCGCATGGAACTTATCGGCATTCGTATCCGCCAGCTGTGCCTGCGTAATGACTTCTGTCCTCTTTTTCACAGACTGCGCAGGATCCAATGCATAATCCAGATCCACGCAGCAATAATTCCCCAGAGTCAGGTTTTCCATCTCCAATTGTTCCCCGGAAAAATGGAACAGAGTATAATTCCCCTTCGCTCCATGGTCGTTCCCCCGGTTGGCGGCAATCACCACATCCTCCGGGTTCTCCGACAGCCCCACCAATTTCAGATTTGCGCAGTTTACCTTGCATCCGTAAGGGTAAAGATCCTTCGGATCCTCCCTTACGATCACCGCCTCCGACTGCGGATCCTCCAGCCAATAGATGCCGGGAGCAATGTAGACCGTCACCGGGTGTTCCACAGTTGCTGCGTTTAGTGCTCCATCCGACAGGACTTCTCTGATGTTATTGTAAGTGTATGGATTTTTCTGTACTTCCTCGTTCGCAAGCCTGCTGTCCAGCAGGAGATGACAGGAATCGGGGTCAGGTTTTATCATAAATGTTTTTCCCTTCCTCAGAATAAAATAAGTGACTGATTACTTTTTACTATAGTAAACGACCACTTATTTATCAAGAGATTAAGTTATTAATATCCTACCATAGAAGTAAAAATTATGGTGAGAAGTCATGAAGAATTGTATCATGCTATGGAAAAATGACGCTGTTGATCTTGCCATCAACAACCAGAGAAGAGCTTTTTCGGATGCGTATAATAATGAAGTGCTGGCAGAAAGTAAAATTTATATTGAACTTTCCTCCAAAAATCCACTCAGTAAATTAAGTTCCCTGGAAACCGAAGATTTAAAAAATAACCCCTGCATTCTTGTCATCAACCAGACCGGACAGCAGGATACCGCTTGCCTTTTTCTCACTTCTAATAAACCACTGCTGCCAGAATGATATATACCAGAATCGACACCATACAGTACATAGAATTGGTTGTTGATACATAGGCACTGCCCTCTTCCTTTTTCAGAAAAGTCTGCATGCTGAAAGTGGCCGGCGCCGACATATAGGAAATGATGGCAAGATTCAACAGCATGTTATCTCCTATCCACAAATGCACTGCCCACAGCACTCCAATTGCCATAAGTGTCTGTAGCAGAACTCTCATCAGGATTGTCTTCAGGCATGGCCGGATCAGTTCCTTTGTCAGTTCCATGCTATATCCCACAACCATCAGAATGATTGCTGTCACGGATGTGGTAAGGATCCCTTCCACCGCCAGATATGCACCGCCGAAGGGACTGTCGATCAGGCAAATCACCACCTTGGACAGTCCTGCCAGGATTCCAAGCACACTTGCAATAAATGCCGGTGTGTGGAATGCACTCATACATAGTTTCTTTGCATTGATCTTCTCTCCGTTTTCCACCTGTCCCAGCATCCCCATATAGATGCTGAATCCAAACAAAAGTCCTGCAATATCCAGTACTGCGATCTGTGAGAGATTTTCCTGCCCGCACAGGCTGGTATACAAAGGATACGCCATGAGGCCACCCTCATATACACTGACCATAAACGGCAGGTACTTGCGGTATTCTCCGTTCATAAGCGGCTTCAACAGAAATCCTACTCCGAAAGATACCACCAGCATAACGAACATAATCCCCACCAGTTTCCAGGTCTCCACACTGTAATCCGCTGTGGCCAGTGCATGAAAGATTGCCACCGGAAGCATGATATTGGTTACCAGCAGTTTCATATTATCTATTCCGCTTTTGGTAAGTAACTTTAATTTTCTGCATGCCATACCGAGAACCAGCATGACAAGTACCGGCAATATAATTTCTAATATTCTCATTTGTTATCCCTTTCCGAGGTATCCTATACTTTTTTATTTATTATACTTCGATTTTCCTATCCTGTATATTATGTATCCCGGAAGTTTTGTAGAAATGTTTTAGAATTGATGCAGAAATGTTAATGCCAGAATTCGGTCTCCATTTCAGATATGCAAAAAGGCACTGTATCTCAATTTTTTTGAAATACAATGCCTTTTTTACAACACAATCTTACCCAAAGAAATTATACTTGTTAGCCTCAAAAGCTTCCATATAGGTTGCCCCATTGGAACCATACCGGTTGGATGCGCTGACCACATTTTCGGAAGCATTCTTATTGATGTGCTCACCGAGAAATCCTATTTTGGAGGCGATGCCATTCTCTCCTCCCAGTACCTTCTGTAAGGTATCCGCATCCGCATTCCGGAATACTTTCTCGTCCACGATCAGGCTTCCGTCCTTTGCCTGACTGATTCCTATACTTTCCAGTGATTCTTTACTGCCCGCTGGAATGTTTTTTAACTGTTGCTGGTAAAATTCATTCATGATTCCGCCGGTGGTCTTAAGCTGCTTCATGGTAGCATTGTACGCTTCCACCATTTTGTTCACATCACTCAGGATGTCCGTGGTGTCTCCGCTCTCTTTTGCCTTGTCGTAGATGGAATCCTTATCGCTGCCTGCAAGCTTTGACGCAGATTGGCTCAACTTCTCCGACAGATCCTCCAGCTTTGCATAATTATTTTTCCTCAGAATGTCCGTGGCACCGGTACTTGTGGTGTTCATGCTCTTCCCGATGGTTCCCAGCAGGTTCTGGGATGACTTGTTATTGATAATGTCCAAGAGCGACGTTCTCTGAATGGGAATCCCGCTTTTTGCTGCGGAATTTGCCAGCATTTGGGTTGTGATCCTCATTTTGCGACCTCCTTTGATCTGCAATTTTTTCTCTCTGTCTTCTATATCGCCGCTTTTCTTTCACCCTTAATATGTCTTGTAACGAACCGATCTTTTCATGTAACGAAACATCAAAAAATCAGCAGGCCCATCACCCGCAACATTTTTCTATATAGATACAATAATACAAGGACTAATTTTAGTCCACATTCTTCCTTTTATCCAAAATCAATGATATAATGCTAATAGTTTTATTTATACAGATAAAGGAGTCAAAACAATGGATACCCAAATTGAGCAGCTTAATCTTTCTTCTATTACCAAATTTGCATTAGCATATGCCGGAATTACTACTGTTTCCGAACTTAAGGAATATAATTATATCTCTTTAGCAAATGTTCTTCCTCGTAATTGTTCTCTCAATCCCATTATGAAAGAGCTAAACACATACGGTTACATATTTCCTCCTGAAAATGAAATTCCTATTAGCAGCATTCCTATGTCTAAACGCCTTTATAATATTCTTGATCGTAATAACATACTGTATATCTCCCAGCTAACACATTATGCACGGGAGGAAATCATGCAGTTCCGCAATCTCGGAAGTACTACATTAATTGAACTTGACGCTCTGTGCCAAAAATATCACGTAAAAATAAATTCTCTTTCCATTGTAAAGGAAAGTCTCCAACAATTTAATTTTCCTTCTAAATTATATATTTATCTCTTTAGGAACAATATCCACCACATCAATGACTTTAACGACAAAACCGTATATGACCTCTATTGTATATGTAATAAGGACTACCTCCTTACCATGAAAACATACCGTATATTAAGAAAGCATGGGAACACACCTAAAAGCTGGCATGACAAATTTCTATTTGAAATTACGTCTGAGCCAAAATCTATTACTCTTTTTAAAAAGAATAAACTTACTACCTTGTCTCAGTTTTCAAATTTAACTGAAGCGGATAAAAAAAGAATAACTCCTGCCTTGCTCAAAGATATTTTAAATTATCAGCACAAGAGCTAATTTGATTATCCTAATTTCTACATAAAAAGACAGTCAATTCCACATTATATGAAACTTGACTGTCTTTTTCATTCTCTATTTTATTAACTCATCATAAGTAGTCTCTAATACATTTTTTATTGCCCGGAGCTGCGTTGCCTGAATATGCTGGATTCCACGTTCTATCTTTACCAGAGCTTCTCTTGTAATCATTACATTCTCCAACTGCAACAATGCAACCATTTCCGTCTGCCTGATTCCTTTTTCTTTCCTTATACGCCGGATATTCTTACCAATAAATATCTCATCTTGCTTTATTTTCTGTTCCATCCCTTTTCACCATGCCTATGAACCCATTTTGGTTCTTTTTGCATTATTTTATGCAATACGCATGGTGAAAAGGGACTTGTTTTAGTCCATGTCACGAAATAAGTGAAAACTTCCGCAATAAAAACTCTATTAATGTATAATGCTCTTACTTATATAAGAATATATAAAATTCCCTTGAGCTGAACCACACTTTCTAGTCCACCTCAAGGGAATCCCTTATTATTCTTCAACTTTTTTACCAAACTTATAATTACTCGGATACTCTATATTATAAATATCCTCTCCGTATGGTATGTCCAATGTATGAGATTCACTTAAAACATATTCCTTATTACCAATCTTAAAAATATCTCCAGCTTCATATTCGTCAAGCAAAATACCACCCGAAGTCAAATTCTTATATCTTGCATCATATCGTTCCTTAGACTGAATTGGACTTGTTGTTTTAGTGGCAGAATAAAATTGTGTTGCTTCCCTATCTCCCATTTTTACTGTGAAAAAGCCATTTTTTATCCCTGCATTTTCCATATATCCTCTTATTTCTTCATCTGAATAAGACAACTGAACATATACAGGGTCTTTTGTCATCATATAATTCCAAAAGCTCGCATACCTTTCCAACACCGGATCATAAGGCTCGCCACGCATAATCTCGGAAACAATAGCGCCTATCCCCTTATTATCTGTGTATAAACAATGCTCCTGTCCGTCACGGGAGACATATTTAAAATACTTATTCTTCCCAAAGTCAATGATATTATCTTCCGCTTTAATTTCATTCAAAGAAGTTCCACTGATTTTAGGTATCTGCTCCGCTGTAAAAAATGTTCCTTCGCATTCGTATATATCGCCTTGTTTTCGTACCTTAGAAATATCATTATTCATAGCAGATAATATACTGTTTGAAATCATTTTATTTCTTTTTCCTGCTGAAGCTGTATAAATTCCTGTATCATACATTGTATTTCTAACAAATAAATCTTTTTTCCTACTTTGAGTAACACTTTGCTGATTGCACATAATATTTGCCAAACTCTGTCTACGACCTAGAATTTGAAGTGAATTACTAAAAGGAAAAAAATTAACATTCATAGCATCACTCTTTCTAAAATTATTGTATAATCACAACATCATCCTCAACATATGTTGATGTAACCGGATATGCATAATACAAAGAAATAGTAGGAGTGAAAGATATATCCTTACTATAGCCATACGTTATTGACCATCTGCCTTTTAATGGCATGTTTAAAGATACTAACCCCGATTTATCCCACGTATATGTAGATAAGTTAACTGTATTATTGCTACTAAGATTTCTAACTGAAATACTATCTACCGCAGTAGTTCTTATTCCACTCATTGAAAGCATATATACTACAGCATCTTCTGGCAGAGCATCCTCAAATCGTAAATCTATAGATGATGAACTATCGCTGCCATTTGCCATGTTTACAGTAGGCATTTCCACTTTACAACTTGCAACAGAATAGGTTGGACCACCTACTAGCAATATATAGTCTGAAGATGATGATGTAATTCCTTTAATTTTTACATAATAAAATCCATCTGTTGATGCCACAAACGGATATGCTGTTGAACCAAATCCTATCTTTGTATATATTTCATCTAAAACAAGACTGCCGTTTGGATCATAAACCTCAAATTCAAAAGGATCATCGTTACAAGTAACATACTGCGTTCCGGCTGACAAATATACCTTAAACCAATCCTCGTCAGTATTACTTGTACTTCCTGTAACTACATGCTGGCTAGGACGACTACCACTGACTGCCTGTGCAGCGGTTTCATGATTTGCCATAATCGTTTCAGCGGTTTCCATAGTATTATTAGGCTCTGTTTCTCTCACACTTTCTGCATGTACAGTCATGCTTGCAGTACCAATAATAAATACAGACATTAAACAGGTTGTCAACATTTTTGCTAATTTTTTTTTGATCATAAAACCATACCTCCTAAGATTTTTGTTTTTCTCAATAATTGAGTACCTAAACTACACTTCTAACATAAACCCGATTCAAACATTTTTACAACTACCTGTGCAGAAAGTGACCTTTTATTGCAGAAAATGACACTCAAAATATAAAAATCACCCGCTGATTCCTTTCTGAAGCATCACCGCTTACACTTTTCTCAGATACTTCATGTATGCGGTGACAAAGTCATTATATTTCTGTTTTGCTAAAAATACGCTCTCACCGTTTTTCAATTCTATGTTGCTGTTGTCATACCGGGCGACCTCCTGCAGATTCACAAGAAATCCTCGATGGGAGCGGAAAAAGCGATCTCCCAGCTTCTGCTCCAGCACTTCCATTTTTTCATAAAAACAGTAGGGCTCCTTCTTTGACTTGGTGTGCAGCATAATTTTTCTGGCCTGGTTCTCGGCATAGAGGATATCATCCACAGGAATCCTGACATAGTTGCCGCCTACTTTTATAACCAACGGTTCAACATTCTTTTTACTCCGGATCTGGCAGATTGCCCTGTCCATGACTTCTGTGAACTTCTGCTCATCGATAGGCTTCAAAAGATAATGAAACGCCCCCACATCATAGCCTTCAAACACATATTCACGTAAGGCCGTCACGAAGATAATCAGTGCATCCGACCTTTCACGGATCTTTCTGGCCGTCTCCATACCGTCCGGTTCCGCCGCATTCTGCTCCCGGTTCAGGGAAATATCTAACAGGATCAGGTCAAACGCCGTCGGATCCGCCAACAGTTCTCCGCCGTCGACAAACAGTCGGATTTCCCCCTCCGTACATTTCTCTACCAGCCTTTTCAGGTATTCTCTTATGGGCTGTTCATCGTCACATATTGCTATTTTCAGCATTCGTCTTCTACTCCCCCGGATCTTATTCCATTCAAACATTTCCTTTTTTATATCGCCACTTTTCCTTTGAAATTCAATCCTATGTAACGAAATGCGATTTTTGTGTAACGAAAAAATCAGCGGGTATATAGCATCCCAAAAGGTCCCAAAAGCTCTCTCTTGCGGGAGAGCTTGGTCTGCACCTGTAAAGTCAAGGTTGTTTTGGTGTAAATAGCATAAAAACGACAAATTCCATACAAAAAATTCCCCAAATCAGAAATTTTTGTACGGAATTTACTTATTTTGCTTATATAGCGAAAATGGAGACTTTTCAAACGGTAAAATTCCACATTTTTGTATTTTTTTCGTCCAAAACGGCGATTTAAATACAAACAAGATTTCCACTGACTGTCCCGATGCAACGCTCACAAAGAGAATTACTATCACTCTGCGAACAGTTCCTTCTTCCGTTCAATCATCTCATCAATCTTCTCAATATACAGCCCTACATCCTTGACATTATCACACCGTTCGATCCGTCCATCGGGGAAGACCCGCTTGGTGATGCTTCCGGCACCCAGAGCCACAATGGTCTGTTTCTCCTCCATGATGAGGATGTTGTACAGGCCGTATTTGCCGGGACGGGCGTAGCCGGTGTTCTCGAAGTTGCCGGACATGTTCTTCTGTCGGTAGAGGTAATAGGGCTTCATTCCCAGCTTTTCCGCTCCCGCCGCCGCGATCTTCATGGTCTCGTCGGTGTTGTGAAGCATGGAGACGCCGTTCTCCTGGATCCACTGGTTCAGGCGGGATGCACGCTTGATCGCCAGGGAATGAACGGTCAGGCTGTCCGGTGCCAGCTCCACGATCTTTTCGATGGTGCGCTGTACATCCGCCTCCAGTTCTCCCGGCAATCCAAGGATCAGATCCATATTGATATTATCAAATCCGACCTCTCTCGCCAGCCGATATGCCGTAAGTACCTGTTCCACGCTGGCCTTTCTGCCGATGATATCCAGTGTCTCCTGCTTCATAGTCTGGGGATTCACGGAGATACGGCTGACCCGGTGACGATGCAGTACCTCCAGCTTCTCTCTGGTGATGCTGTCGGCACGGCCGGCTTCCACAGTGAATTCCTTCACGGTAGAGAAATCAAACTTGGACTTTAATGCCGTGATCAGGCGGTCCAGCTGCTCCGGCTCCAGTGTGGTAGGGGTACCGCCGCCGATATAGACCGTATCCAGTACCTTGTCCCGGAAATTCTCCGCCACATAATCCATCTCTTTAATGACAGCGTCCACATACGCATCCACCTGCCTACGGAACGCTGCAATCGGGTACGAGGTAAAAGAACAGTACAGGCAGGTTGTGGGGCAGAAAGGAATCCCAATGTACAGACTGTAGCCGCCTTCATAGTGAATATCCTTTAACAGATCCCGCTCTCTCTTCGCGATGTCGATTCCCAAAAGTGCCTTTTCCTTGCTGACATAATGGCTCTGCTCCATGAAATCCAGAATCTCCGCATCGCTTCTGCCCTCATCCAGCATACCGTAAGCGATCTTCGTGGGACGGATCCCCGTAAGATTTCCCCAGGGAAGTTCCTGCCCGGTTACCTTGCTCAAAGTCCGGTACAGGAAACGCTTCAGACCGTTCTTATAGCCATCCGCGATTGCCTCCGATGCTGCCTCCCACAAAAAAATCTCTTCTCCCACACGAATCTTCGCCCCGGTGTCCTCCAGTTCAATCTCCAGACTGACCTGCGGTTCCAGCTCCGCCAGCTTTTCCGGCTTTGTCTCCGGGGTGATGACTGTGACCTGTTCCTCGGCATAAAAGGCCTTCACCAGAGAATGCACATCGTATTCATAATTGGGATGGGATAATTTCACTACTTTCACGTTACTACCTGTACCTTTCCTTTCGCCCGCCTCCGCAAAACGCAGGCACATAACTGTTCAGAACCCCATTCGCAAAACCGCTGCTACGCAGCTTCCCGGAATAACATGCCGGCATTCAACGAATATCTGACGATATTTGCATGGCTCCGAAGGTTATACGCAGAATGGATTATACTTCTTCTCATGCCCGATGGTAGTGCTGTCTCCATGTCCCGGATAGACTACCGTCTCCTCCGGCAGAGTAAACAGCTTCTCCTTCACCGAACGCACCAGTGTACTCATACTGCCGGTAGGAAAATCCGTTCTTCCCACGGATTCCTAGAACAGGGTATCTCCACAGATCAGGAAGCCTCCCTCCGGGAAATAATAGCTGACACCGCCTGCGGTATGGCCGGGAGTCGCCAGAACCTTGATCCGGATGCCGTCCAGATTCAGTTCCTCACCATCCTTCAGATACACATCTGCGGTAACCGTTACCGGACGCCCCATATCTTTCGACAGGTTGCTCTTCGTATCCAACAGGAAATCCTTCTCTGCTTCCCCGGCATAAATTTTCACCGGTTCCCAACCATGCTCCCCGGCATAAGCATCCGCTGCCGCCTTCAGTTCCTCACAGCCGCTGATCTCGAGTTCTTTCTCCTGGTTTCGGATTGTATCCTTTAGATGAGAATCCTTGTCCATGATTAGGTTTAGCTACAGAAGATGTACCACTCTCAGCAGCCTTACTGTCTGCTTCTTTAGCTTCTTTCCCTTTGTCTGCATCCTTCTTAAAAGCTGTAATGC